>JGI12329J12844_1000001_pt1 | contig 76205 bp, 69 predicted proteins | sample A23E3SouthBayCA_FD_12844 | JGI IMG/M metagenome (IMG submission 12844)
TCTGCCGAAGGTTTCCGATACAGCGCCTCTGCGCGTGAGATACCAATGAGCGACGACAAACCGCACCAGAACTTGGCCATCATCGGCCACGTTGACCACGGGAAGAGTACGATGGTTGGTCGGCTCCTGTACGAGACAGGATCCGTACCCGAGCACGTCATCGAACAGCACAAGGAAGAAGCAGAAGAGAAGGGCAAGGGCGGCTTCGAGTTCGCCTACGTCATGGACAACCTCGCCGAGGAGCGCGAGCGCGGGGTCACCATCGACATCGCCCACCAGGAGTTCGACACCGACGAGTACTACTTCACGATCGTCGACTGTCCGGGTCACCGCGACTTCGTGAAGAACATGATCACGGGCGCGAGCCAGGCCGACAACGCCGTGCTCGTGGTCGCCGCCGACGACGGCGTCCAGCCCCAGACTCAGGAGCACGTCTTCCTCTCGAAGACGCTGGGTATCGACGAGCTCATCGTCGCCGTGAACAAGATGGACCTCGTCGACTACAAGGAATCCTCCTACGACGAGGTCGTCGAAGAAGTCAAACAGCTCCTCAAGCAGGTCGCGTTCGACGCCGAGAAGGCGAAGTTCATCCCGACCTCCGCCTTCGAGGGCGACAACGTCTCCGAGACCTCGGACAACACGGACTGGTACGACGGCGAGACCCTGCTGGAGGCGCTCAACGCGCTGCCTGAGCCCCAGCCGCCGACGGACGCGCCGCTGCGACTGCCGATCCAGGACGTCTACACCATCTCCGGTATCGGGACCGTCCCCGTCGGACGGATCGAGACCGGGACGATGCAGCCCGGCGACAACGTTAGCTTCCAGCCCAGCGACGTCGGCGGCGAGGTCAAGACCGTCGAAATGCACCACGAGGAAGTCCCGAGCGCGGGCCCAGGTGACAACGTCGGGTTCAACGTTCGCGGCATCGGCAAGGACGACATCCGACGCGGTGACGTCTGTGGTCCGGCCGACGACCCGCCGACGGTCGCCGAGACCTTCCAGGCGCAGATTGTCGTCATGCAGCACCCGAGCGTGATCACTGCGGGTTACACGCCGGTCTTCCACGCCCACACCGCACAGGTCGCCTGTACGATCGAATCGATCGATCAGAAGATCGACCCCTCGTCCGGCGAGGTCGCCGAGGAGAACCCCGACTTCATCCAGTCGGGCGACGCGGCGGTCGTCACCGTCCGTCCGCAGAAACCGCTCAGCATCGAGCCGTCCAGCGAGATCCCCGAGCTCGGCTCCTTCGCCATCCGTGACATGGGTCAGACCATCGCGGCCGGCAAGGTCCTGAGCGTCGACGAGCGCGAATAATGCAGCAAGCACGCGTTCGGCTCGCGGGCACCAGTCCGGACGATCTGGACGACATCTGCGACGACGTCCGCGAGATTGCGAACAAGACCGGCGTCAAACTCAGCGGTCCCGTTCCGCTGCCGACCAAGACGCTGGAAGTGCCGGCCCGGAAGTCCCCTGACGGAGAGGGGACGGCCACCTGGGAGCACTGGGAGATGCGCGTCCACAAGCGGCTGATCGACATCGACGCCGACGAACGGGCGCTGCGCCAGCTGATGCGCATCCAGGTCCCCAACGACGTCTCCATCGAGATCGTCCTCGAGGACTGATTCGCGTCGACGGTTCACGCCTGGCACTGCCCGATCAGGGTCTCACGCGCAGGGGAATCGCATCATTCAAACACCTGCGCTTCGTGGGACGATATACGCGGGCCGGTAGATCAGTGGCAGATCGCTTCCTTCGCAAGGAAGAGGCCCGGGGTTCAAATCCCCGCCGGTCCACTCACCCTTTCGCTTCTCCTCGAATAAACGGTAATCGCGGCACAAGAGATCCGTCAGCACCGATCTTCTCTGGAGTCGAAATAGGGGTATCCGGGCCACGGCCCAGATCGATGCATTCGCCATAGCCGTGTGCATCTCTTGGCGGTTTGCTTGCTGCTGTCTGCTTTGCGTCTGCGGGCATCGCCGGTCACGTTCATTCGCTGCTTTTCGTCCCGGCAACTGGCCCCGGGTACTGCCGTATTGCCACGCTCACGCCGGACTCGCGCCCGGAGTACTGCACTCGCTCGCGAGCGCCCGGCTGCACGTCCGGGAGGATCACCCGCGTGACACGGAGTCCAGTTCTGTCGTCGCGGCCTGAACGGCGGCAGATGTGTTTCGCGCGATCACTGGGCTCCAAACGGACTGGCAGCCGGTCGCCCCGTCCGCTGGAAACACTCTGCCGAAGTGTTTCTCGATATCCGGTCGTCGGGAACCTGCCAGTCACCCGGACACCGAATTTCATTCCCGAGAATCAAAGCTCTCGAAACAGGTCAAATTCCACTCTGAGTGCTATTAAAACCACAAGAGGGCAATTCTTTCTATCTCGCTCATGAACAGCAACGCTGCACATACGCAGTCAATTTCATTTCTGAGAATCATCTTCTCGCTGCGAAAGTGGAAAATCGTCCGTAGTTTTTATGCTCCGTCCAGTGAACACCACTGACCACGCACGCTGACGCGTGCGGGACCAACAATGGACATCAAGAAATTCTTCACAGACGACGACGCCGTGAGTCCGGTTATCGGCGTGATCCTCATGGTCGCGATCACGGTGATTCTCGCGGCCGTCATCGCATCGTTCGTGCTCGGACTGGGCGACTCGACGAACACGACGCCGACCGCCGACTTCGATTTTGAATATAATAACAGTGGTGCAAACGAAGTGGTCATCACGCACAATACGGGTGACACAATCGACGCAGACCGCGTGACGGTCAAAGTGGATGGCACCGAAGTCGGTAGTGGTGGTTACAATTTCTCCTCAGGCAGTGGCTTCTCAGGTGATATCTCCTCCGGATCTTCAGTTAACGTAACAGGATTTTCCGGAGGAGAGCAAGTCACCGTCACGTGGAACTCTGAAGATCAGGAATCCTCGTCGACGCTCGGCGAGTACACAGTCCCGAACTAACGACCTCTAACATCCACCCCAACTTGGGTGGTCTACTCGTGACAACTCCCGATAGAGATATCCATATCAAATGGGGTTTCTCACATCGAGATCGTTCCGACGATCCTCCGGCGCTACTTCAGCGTGGGGTCCGTTCGCTGTAGCACTTTCTCACCCGTGCGGACGATCATCTGTGTCACTCTTACTCCGGGATGGAACGCTAACTCGATGAATACGGTTCATCGCTCAGTTGTTTCTACCAATTCGCAACCCCCGATACGCTAATTGTGAAAGAGGATCCTGCCACAGCTATACAAACCTGACCACCTACTGCAGTCGTATGCGCCTGGTCGATACACACACGCACGCTTGGGGGCCCGATACAGCCGACTTGCCCTGGCACAGTGCCGATCTCCCGCCGGAGTGGTCCGGCCCGTATCCCCACGCGGATCTCGTCGCCGACATGGATGCGGCCGAAGTCGACGAAGCGGTGTTGCAGCCGACGACGATCTACGGCCGCGACGAACGAGCCAACGAGTACACGCTCCGGGCGATCGAGGCTCATCCCGAACGCCTGTGGGGCGTGGGTGTCATGGAGTATTTCCAGGACGAACCCGATCTCCGACAGGCTGTTCGCCGCGTGATCGGTCACGAACGGATGCTCGGGATTCGGTTCCACGCCGCCTTCGAGTACGGGGAGACGCCCGGTGAGATGGATCGACAGGCGGACTGGATCGCCGACGATGCGCTCGATCCGCTGTACGACGAGCTCGCCACGCAGGATGCGGCCGTGTTCGTCCTCGCGAAACCCGGGCAGTACTCTCTGCTCGCTGCGCTCGCAGCGGCCAATCCCGATGTCACGTTTGTCCTCGAACATATGGGCTGGCCTGACGAGGGGATGAGCCCCGACGAAGAGCCCTGGACCGATATCGAGACGCTGGCGGAGCGTGAGAACGTCTACGTCAAGGTAAGCTCGATTCCGAGGGCGTCGGGGGATGCCTGGCCTTACGAGGCTGCCGGGCTGTTTGTCCGGAAACTCCTGTCGTGGTTCGGTCCCGAGCGCCTCATGATCGGCTCGGATTACCCCTGGCTGGACGACTGGGCGTCCTATCGAGCGTGTCTCTCCTGGCCGGAAGCCGCCGAGTACCTCTCCGCTCGGGATCTGTCGTGGCTCTCCTATCGGACGTTCGAGACGCTTCGGGAGTGACGCTGGCACCGATCCCTACCGACTACCTGCGTTTTCTCGCCCCTCTCTTAGAATCGAATACCGGTTCTTCAGCTACTAAAGGGGTTATTATCGGCCGAATTTGATCGGCTCATAATCGTGCAAACTGTGGATGGGCCCTGCCGGATTGTGAACCTCGCCGACGGCTCGCGGACGCTCGCCGCCGTCTGGTTCAAATCCTCGGGCAACACGATTCGCTCCTCACGTCCGTTCGTCGCAGAATCATGGGCCCTGCCGGGGAACATCCGCAGTATGCATGGCTGTGAGCTAGCTATTACGTGGCGTTTCAGGCGCTGAAACGGTGGTTGAGATGATTGTCGTCAATCGAGAGTTATTGAGCAGACCGCTGTATCTTTGCTATCTTCGGCGATGGACTTACTGATGTGTAGAACCCAAATATAGCCAACATGGCGGATGAGGTGACTCGTGTCGAGTTCGATGCTCCGCCCTCGCTCGTCGAGCGTGCAGACCAGTTTGCTGACGTCCTTGACATCTCTCGATCGCGCCTCCTCGTTGAGGCACTCGAGGAAAAAATCGAAGAACTCGCCTGCAATGAGGAGTTTCGTCACTGCCTCAGCGAGGATTACTATGCCGGCCGAGTTGACTTCGAGACGATCGAATTGATCCTTGATCGTGAGGAGGCCTCGCGAATGCGTCTACTCAAAGAGTCGATCTATCGTGAACCGCCAGACCCTAAATTGGTCGGGGATCTACCGTCCGACGAGGAATTTTATGATAGCTCCGCTTCGGCAGGGACACCTAACAACTCTCGGTAGTAGTCCAGTATGGATGCTGTCAAACTCGTTGTCGGTATATTGGCCTCCTCAATCGTGATTATTGTTGCAATCACGATTTTCGATGCCATCGCCACGTCGGGACAGGCACCACAAACAGGTGATCCGTTTTATCCAGCGTGGAGGAACCTTACCGTCTCCTTGGGAGACGCGCTCGCTCTGGTAGCAGGTGGCACTATTGCAGTACTGGCATTTATCGCCTCACAATTCCGGTCTAGCTGATGCGACCATGAGGGTGATTTCGGAGATTTGGAAGCAAAGTAGTCATGTAGATCTTATATCGGGTATATTAATAGAGGCCAAAATTTGTATAAGACAATCAATGAAGCTCCATCACTGGCTCACTTGGGGGAGGGGTAAAAAACTCCTCCCACGGTGGATTATTGCGGTTTTTCCGCTCTTCGTAAGTCTAGGAATTGGAACTTTGTTCTCTATCCCGGTTCCTGCCACAGAGGAGTTCACCCAAGAGATTATTATAAGTAGTGCGGCTGTCGGGATCATATTTCTCTTGTCCACAGCGTGGTTCACAAAATCTGCGGGAGAGGTCTTGTTTTGTCCTCGCTTACATACTTTATCAGGGATTGTCATATCAACTCTATCTCTGGCACTTGTCGCAATCATTCTAACCTATCTTGGCTACCTTCTCTTCCATGCCTCTTTAGGTGAGCCGGTGATTCCATCCCTTCAAGACATTGGTGTCGGATTTGCAATAGCATCGCTCTTCGCACTCTTTCTATCAGTCCTCAAATCAAGGGTTATTAGATCTGACAGGAAGCCTGTTAGAATTACCGAAGGGGGGAGACAAGTCCATAACTCACTCACCAAAATTCGTAGTGGAAATGCAGACTTCATAGATACTGAAAACCTAGTCTCTGGACTAGAGTTCATTGCAAAAGAAATGGAAAGGGAGCCACTGGTTGAAGATCAAGAGCATTACGAGAAAATGAAGATTTGGTGCCAGGAATGTTCAAAGTCCAATACTCTGACCTCACGTTTACGGATGATTCCCGGTAGCTCAAAATCTCCTACAACAGATCGCACTAAGAAGCAGGTAGCACGTTTTGAGTATATGGAGAATGATTTACATAGCATGAATGTAACTGGTCAATAAAGACAGTGAGTTCATGTCGGTAGCTAATTTCAGACCATATGACGACGGGGAAGACATCCAATATCATGATGAGAATGTCGTCATCATCTGTGACGCTAAAGCTACCTGCTTTGGAACGGACCCTCTTGATTTGATCAAAGAGGAAAAGAAGCGTATTAAGGAATGTCCAGATTCAGTTGATGCTACGCCAGAACCGGAAGGGCTCAAAATTGCACGAAATGCGGATACAGACTATCAGAGTCAAATGCAGCTTCATGTGAACAGCCTTTGGCTGATTCACTATTCTTGCTTGCTTGATTCCGACTATGTCGGAACGATTTCGAACAATGCTAATCTTGTCCCGGATACTGGGCAGGTTGTAGTCTGGGTAGACTGTAAAAACGATCGGAGGGAAGTTGCTGAGGATCTCACCGGAATTATTCCGAGAGCATACATTGAACATTCAGAAGCCGATTTTCGGAGAAAAGTCTGGGGTTATCTGTCTCACACCGCGAACCCTGAGAATGGGCAAGAAGACTTGAAAGAGTGGAGCCAAGAAGTTCACAGGACACTGGAGTGCATAGATCCACAATGAGCAACGATTGGATCGTCTTAGAAGAAGTCGGAAAATGGGCGGGTCTAGAGGGAGAGGCTTTAGATAGTTATCTTAGACTCGCTAGCCAGGTTCATAATAGAGCAGTTGAACAGAGTGGGGAAAAGTATGAGATGGACACGGAATATTTTCAGTTTCTTAATCAAGAGGTCCTCAGTACGCCAGAGATTGAGGAACTCATAACTAATCAAGGGCTCTCCCCAGAGAAGTTGTCTGCGATTCGGACCGGGAATGTTGATTTTGGGGAATTCCTAAGCGAGACACATCTAGTAGACTACACTCTTGATGAAATTGTTGACTTTGTTATGATACTGAAACTAATAGATGGATACCGCAGCCGTGTTGAAGATGCTCCAATGCCGTTGGATAAACTATACTACCTTTCATTTACGGTCAATTACCGGCTCTCGAAGAGTGATGATATTGTGCGGTTTGAGGATTCACTAGGCATTGGAAATCTACAACGAACGGGATACCGGTATTCTTTCATTAAGCAGGGTGGCTATCCGTTCTCGGAGAGTTTAGAACGAGACAAGAATCGTCTTATCGCCTGGAACCTGCTTAATGAGCGTACAGCCCCAAACCTTAGAAACTGTGAATACCCATTTGAGTTGTCCATTGGTGAGCGAGGCGAATTCTTCCTTACACGGTATCAGAAGAAAATGAAGCAGTTTGACAGTCTCTTGTTGAAAACCTGGGAAAATGAACAACGACGAGTCTTGAACGACTTCGCTGCTGAGCCAATCGAAAGCCTTCATTCATTCCTCCAGTCGATAGATCTGGTTCAACAAGTTCAGGAGGGGAACGTCGTCCTACATGGACGTCCAATGAACTTCACAGAGAACAACGAACAGTCCACGAAAGGAGTCAACGCACATGTCTGAAGTACCCGCTGTCTGGACACGTATTGAAGAGGAGTTAGATGCAAAGAGTGACGACTTTTCAAGTGAAGACATAGATCGACTTAGAGACTTTTTCCTCTCCAATTTCGATGAGATCCGCTATAATGTTGATGACGTTCGCTTAGCGAGATTTTCAACCCGCTTCTTCAAGGCAATAGGACGGACAGAGACGATTGATTTTGATGAACGATCAACCTACCTTTACGGTCCAAATTCCAAGGGTAAAACTAGCCTCATCAAAGCCATACAGTTCAATATTGCTGGAATTCCAGAGGGTAATGAAGATAAGTACGGGATGAGGAATCTTGTACACGGGAATTCTGACCGGCTCAGCACAATAGGATTTTGGCAATTAGACGAAAAACCCCACACACTTGAAAGAAATCTCCTGAAGACGGGACGGGGTGGTAAACGGAAAGAATACAATAGCCCATATTTGAGAGAAGGGTTCGTTCAGGAAGCTGACTCGGTAGCAGAACGGATGAAAAACCCGGAGAAACATATCGGGGAAGAGAGTATTAGCAATAGGGAACTCTTGGCGAGATTTGGTCTATTCGAATTGAAAAAGAGAGGCCATTCCCCCTTCAAAATTCTATCTCTGTTTTTCTTGATGGGGGAAGATTTCAAACAATTCTTCGGTGATAATTCACAATTCATCGATTTACTATTTGGGATTAGCGTATCACAGGTCGTCAATGCAATTGACGAAAAAATAAATGATCTAGAGCTACGCGAAGAGGAAGCTAATGCACAAGGGGAACTTGCGAGATACCGGAATAAGAGAGAGGATTTAGAAAGAGAAATTGAAGAGTTGAAGTCAACGCGTGAGCAGAAAATAAACCGTCTCACTCAGCTTCAAGACCGTCGTGACTCAATTGACGATACATTAGAAGAAGAAGATCAACTGAAAAACCTCGAAAATCGTAGAGACGAACTGCGAGGTCGGCGAGCCGACTTGAAGGTTAGACTTGAGGAAACGACTGACGAGTTGGGGCAAATAAAACGGCTTATTGAACGCCACGATAGCACAGAGTTACACCGGGATCTGTCTGGAATCGCAGACGATCTGCGGAATCTGATGACAGTGCCGGATACTTGTCCTATTTGTACCAACGAAGTTGATGCAGAGCAGCGCTCAAGGCTCGTTGACGGTGGGAACTGTCCTCTCTGTGCCAAAGAAATGCCAGAAGAGAGGATGCTGGTGGAGCATGAGCACCAGTCTCCAGATTCACTTACTGATAGCAGACTCACTGATGACGACGATATTCAAGATTATCGTGACAAGAAACGGGAGCTGGAAGGGGAGCAGAAACACCTACGGAAACGAATAAGCGATCTTGAAGAGGAACTAGAGTCTGTTCAGAATCGGCTTCGTAATAGCGAAGTGAAGGACCTTGCGGAGGAAAAGACTTCCATAAGAGACGAAATTGACCAATTGAGGAAAGAGATATTCAATATCGAATCAGATATTGAACACACGAAGGAAGAATTGCAACGCATAGACTATGAAATTCGCGCTCAGAAACGATTACTTCCAAGAGCTAAGAAGAAACAAAGCCTCAGAGAGACCTTTGAAAAATTCAAACCAATAGTTAAACGTCAGCGGAAGAAGAGACGAGAAAGTGAGAAGAGAAAATTAGAGGAAGAGATTGAACAGCTTCTGGAGGTTTTTGATCGTGGGACATTTGCGGAAGCACATAACCCACGTTTCGAAGACGGGGATACGTACCACTATACAATCCAAACTCCAGAGCGAGAACTAAAATCACGCAGACCAGAACCGAGCACCGCTGAAACCAATATCCACGCATTCCTATTTCATACTGCGCTTCTTCGTAGACTTAGTAGTTCAATTAATAGCCTACCATTCAGGATGTTTGTTATCGATTCTCCATTCACTAACGAGATTGACAAAGAAAACGAGAAAGCCATTACAAATTTCTTAAATGAACTTCCTGATATCCTACCGAACTACCAAATTGTGATCACCTCAGCATCTACGGAAGGATTTGAATCAGCTACATTCGCCAGTGAGTACGATATGAAAAAGTACCCAAGCCAAGGACAAGCCGACTTGGCACAGTTTGAGGACTAAGTCAGAAGACTATCAGCCATTAGTAATGCCTTGAGATACGTTCCTACTATCCGCCCTGATCCATTTGACAGCGGCTTCAACGTTCTTGATGGGGAGAAGTCTATCAGTTCACTACTACGAAACAGAGGAGACCAGTTACAGAACCAACCTCTGAGTAACGTCCTCGGAACCTCCTCTATTTTACGAGGTGCACGATATCTTGTAGGGAATGAGTACGACACTGTCACTCGGCCACCTGGCCTCGCCTTTGATCCAGATTCCGTCGAATCAGATGGTTATTCGACGGTACCGACCACTCAGTGAGCGTAACATCCGGACCTATTTCGAGAACGGCCCATTCTGCCGGCAAGTCCCTACATTCTCCGACGATAATGAGGGATTAGTCGAAAATCCTGCCAGGAACGACGCCCTCCGAGCTGGGGCAGTTACCACAGCGAACTGGATGCGGCGGCGCCGCGACCTGCCAGAACTTGAGATCACGAAAGCTGAATTCATTGAAGGAATGGAGGAATTTCACCATCAAGCCAGGCACAAACACTTTGCTAACTGCTGGCGGCTCGGTTCATCGGAACTGGACAGGATATGGAAAAGTTACACCGGCGACGAGGACATGGTAGACGGTTTCGCGTTTGAAACGACCGTCGGCCAGTTCATCGCCGCATTACCAACCCGCCCAGACGATCTTGACCCAGGGGATGAAGAGGAGGACGAATATCAATTTGAGGAGACACCTGTCACGGAGATGTATGTCGGCCACCCACGCACTGACATCCGCATCGGTGCAGTCCAGTACCAAGTCAGGCAACTCCCAGAGTCCGTTCAGCCGACCGGGTACCAGGCCGCGATAAACTTCTTCAAAGACTCAGAATTTGATGACGAACGTGAATTCAGACTCCTAATTAACCCGTTCGACTCTGCGAACCTATTACGGTTCGATATGGATGCGAAACCGGTAGGCCGCCGACCAAATCTTGACCAGAACTATCGCTACTTCCCCATGGATACGATAACTATGACGAACAGAATCGTTCTCGCACCGAATGCGGGTGCCGAACAACGTCAACGAATTGAGGAAGTACTTGACGAAGTGGGGGTTACCTACGGCCCCGGAGGGGACACTGATCTAACGATTGTTGAAGCGAATGATGTCGGTGACCCACTTCATGAAACTCACCCTTATGGCGCTGAATTCGATGGTACCGACAATTACGAGGGTGATCCCGAATACCTGAACCAGATTCGTGAATCCTTCGTTGAAACGTCCGATCCTGAGACTTGGCCGGTCCTCGATCTCATCGAACTGCACCGGGAGCAAGCAGCAACGGTCATCGAGGGATACCGCCATCCAACGAAGAGCCCGACCATCGACATGGAAAAATACGGCCATGACGGATTTCAGGCGGTAGTCGTGAACCGAATCTCTGCGAACGAGGGAACAGACCAGTATCTGAACCAGTGTGCGAAGGAACGGTTCGGTACAGACAACGGGGAAACAGACGGTACGTGCATGGATTAGAAATCATCAATTCAAAATCCAGAATACACGATTGCCAGCGAGATACGCCCTCAACGCCTACGTAGGAAGCCATCTGAATCCGAGAACAGTTGAAGATAACGCTCTGCTGCATCACTCTTCTCTATTCAGCAGGCCATTTTCATCAGATATCGAGGGTTCCAACAGAGCTATTATACCGTAAATCGGCGATTGATGAGGGACCTTTGGTCCGTCGGTCATCAGTGAAGAGGCGACGGCAGTAACCTGCATCCATCCTATGGATGAACTCCGTAAGCTGCTCAACCTAGAGTATCAGATCTTAGGTGAGTGGATTGCTGGTCCCGCCTCCTTCAGGACAACCCACGATGACAGACGACCTCGAACCGCTCGCACCCAGCACAGGCAAGCAAATGTATCTCGACGAACGCCGCCACGAACTCACCGATGCGACCATCCAGTCGCATGGCTATCGTCTCAAGCAGTTCGTACTGTGGTGTGAAGACGACGGCATCGACAATCTGAACGACCTGACCGGTCGAGATATCCACCGGTTTCGGGTCAAGCGTCGCGAAGAAGACGAATTAGCGACGGCCAGCATGAAAGGACAGCTCGCGACGCTGCGGATGTTCCTACGGTTCTGCGGGAGCATTGACGCTGTTACCCCGGGTCTCGACGAGAAGATCATCCTCCCGACGACCACGGCTGAGGACGCTCGTGAGGAGTTGATCACTGCCGAGCGTGCCGCCAAGATTCTCGACCACCTCCAACAATACCGGTACGCGACTTTGGAGCACGCGCTTCTCGAGGTCTTGTGGCATACCGGCCTACGCGTCGGTGCTGCGACCGGGTTGGATATCGACGACTACGACCCTGACGAGCAGTCCTTGGAGTTAGTTCACCGGCCAGACTCTGGGACGACGCTGAAGAACCAGGGGCGGGGGGAACGCTTCGTCGCGTTGAGTGAGCGTGTCTGCGACGTGCTCGACGACTGGTTGGCAGTGAACCATCCAGGTGTCGAGGACGATCATGGTCGCGATCCCTTGTTCGCCACTCAACGCTCGCGGTTGAGCAAGAACCGGGCCCGATCGATCGCCTACCAGTACACACGACCGTGCGTGTGCAGCGACAGATGCCCGCACGACCGAGAGATTGAGGAGTGCGAGGCTCGGCCAACCTCGCAAGCACACCGGTGCCCTTCGGCACTGAGTCCACATCCCTTTCGCCGCGGGGCGATAACCTACCACCTACAAGAAGACACGCCAGAACCGGTTGTCCGTGACCGGATGGACGTTAGTATGGATGTGATTGATCGGCACTACGACCAACGGTCACCGCAAGAAAAGTTGAGACAGCGGCGACAGTACCTCCCGGATCAATAAGTCCAGACGTCAGTATTAGTCTGTGAAATGCCGTCTCGAATCGTTCTGTCGCCCTGGCTCGACTGATTAATCGCTCTCTGATCCTGTTTCCTGCCACTGATCTCTCTGGTGAGAAGAAGCTCCGTGTTCAAGGATTACTGGTTCTCCCTTTCCAGGAGTAAGTCGAAGTTCTCCATCATGAACCACGATATCGACTACATCTGTTTCAACCGGATCAATCCCTAACTGGAGTAGATCAGACCCGGTGAGATGAATACTACATCCGAGAGGAGTACCATCACGATGTCTGGTAATCCGGGCTGACCGGACAATTTCCTCTTCAGTATCGTCGTCAGACATCTACCCCATCATTTGAGAGAGTCTGATAACAAATTACCCTCTCTCGAAAATATGAGGTGTCTTCTAGTCCCCCAGTCTGGAGGATGGTCAGATATGACATGGACGATTTTTGAGTGTCCCATGATTCACATATTAAAACCAGGTCATCTGAGGTTAGTCCCTCCAGCACTTTCTGACCGCCTCTGCACGGTCTTCCTTGCGTTGGTGCTTCGTGCGCGGGTCGTAATGCTTCTTGATCACAGCCACACTGACATCGAAGCGCTGGCTAGCGAGATCCTGTCGCAGACCCCCACTAAGATGATCGACGATCGCCCCGCGGCGAACCGCATGAGGATAGTATGACTGTGGGCAGACGTTTGAATCAGGATCACAGTTGCCATCACAGTCTGGTTTCTCCGTGTCATCAGGTTGCCATCGGCAACTGGTTGCTCGGTAAAGCCATCGGCGTAGCGTGCCTTTGCAGGCCCGGCCGTAATTCGTCGCGAACAGCGGCTGCCGGCCGTACTCGTCAGTGACGTCTGGCCGCTCGTATTTGATGAAGTGTTCGATTGCCTCAACGGCTGCGTCTCTGAGCTCAATGTACCGTTCACCATCACCAGGGGTGTCGTCGTCTTCAGAGCCGTTCTTCAATCTCGTTCCTGTCTCGGGTCGGTGAGCGATCCAGAGTTCGTTCTCTTCTGGATAGAAGTCACAGAGGTCGAGCGAATGAGCGTCACCGAGTCGGAGCCCCCCGTTCCAGAATAGTTCTGTAGTCGTGTGAATCGGTGTTCCGTAGCGCCGTGCTCGCAGGTTTTCGAGAATTGCCGTCGCTTCATCTGCGGGCAGCGCCTCGTCGCGAGCTTTCGGTGAGAGGCCGAGCTCGTCTTTCGAGAGAATGTTGTATACAGCTTCGTCGCAGAGTTGGCGGTCGTTTAGCCAGTTGAGCCATGTACGGACGTTCTTTGTGTACGTGTAGATCGTGGCGTCTGCGGCGAACGAGGCTTCCAAACCATCGACGAATTCGTCTATCAACTCCGTCGTAATCTGACCGGGGTGATCCACATTATGAGTTTCCGCAAATGTGACGAAAACTGGAATCGTGCGCTTGTATTGTGCGCGTGTCGCCGAGCTCCGCTGTTGACGACGGCGCAGGAACCGGTCGTAGAGGTCAGACAATTTTGGTTGGGTTGTGCAATTAGAGTCGATGGATTCTGTTTCAACTCCGAAGGCGTCAAGAATCTCTTTGACAGCTTCGTCGTCTTTGACCCCGGACAGTGCTTCAATCAACGCTTCAGACATGAATCTCACTCAATGATGTTTGTCATAGCGTACTTCCACACGTTCTCAGGACTAAGAGACGTCATCGTAGTTGTCGGCTCACTCTCCGAGTTGGCGATTTGATCAGGAATCTTCCCGTACCCTTTGTTGAGTGAACGACGAATGGTTGAGGGTGCCGCACGCCCGTGTGATGTGGTAAATAGTGGAGGTTCCTGACCAGTGACTGAGTCACGATGGTATTCAAGGTACTCTTTCAGGATCTCCTTGAGGTGGTCGGATATCCTCACTGTCCTCGTGTTTACTAACCCTGTTGCAGACACAAGATGTGTGTCTGGTATTTCGATCTTGATTGCCTCGTTGGCTAGGGCAAAATCAGCTATATTCAGGCCCAATACCGGTCCAGGACGACCTTTTGTCTCGAGAATTGTTTCCACGTATGCGTGCGTTCGAGTTCCGTAGCAGCTGCGGCGAAGATAGTCGATATAAGACTCGACCGTTTTCTCAATACACTCTGGTTGCTTCCAACAATCAATCTTCATCCCTATCTCAACGAGTTTACTGGTTCCTTCACCTATTTGATCTCCAAGCGTAGCTAATATCTCTACTGTCACAAGCTGTGGATCGTCTTGATGCAGATAGGAACCAAAATTCGCAATCGTGTCCACGTGCCCTGAAACGGTATCGATACTCGTAGAGTGCGTTGAAGTATCTACGATGTAGCTTGATGCAAGCTCTGCGAAACTTTCAACTGATGATTGTTCTTGAGTCCAGGCGAGAAATGACTTGAGGCGGCTTTTATGAGCCTGAAAGGTGCTTTTCGGAGCAGCCTTTGCAATCCCACTCAGGTACTCCTCTGCTTCTCGTTCTAGGTACGTGTATGAATCTCCGTTCAGACGTAATCTCTTCGCAGGTTCCCTTTGTACTTTCACACTGGCCCAGAAATACTGAAACCCGAACAGCAACAGGTGAGAAGGGGGGTTTCACTTGGCTTTTATTAGGGTATCGCCGGAATTTGGGGTTTTGTTTTCAACCAGTAGACCACCCAAGGTCGGATGAATCTCCTCAAATGGTTTCCACCAGTGATCCCGCACCTTGTTGTATGAGCTCCCATTCGCTCTGGTTGATGTGTCTATTGTTTAACCCATTATTTTCTGGGTTAAGACCGTAATCGTGGAGCCACTCAAGATCATCACTTTCTCTGAAATAACACAGCAGATCGCCGTAATCCGTAGTTACCCAATGCTGCTCAGTGTCGTTCCATTCAACAAGCGGATCATGTTCGTAAACCGCTGTAACGGATGGTGACCTATCCTTCCCATCTTTCGCCAACTTATTTAGCGTCTCTGTCACTTGCCCCTTTGATCTCGACTTATACAGATCACTTGCGATTTCTTCCGAACTTCGCTTTGGCTCGGTCCAGACAGACATCACGATTTCCTCTGCATCTACCCCCGGAGCTGACGCCTCCCGAAGACTATTCCATTCGCTGCTCAACTCCTTTCGAATCTTCTGTGCTTGCTCCAAGGCGGTGTTGTCCAGGAATCCTTCCACGACCGATCTTATTGACTGTCTTTTGCTAACATCATTTTCGTACATGTGATGTCGAGCATGCGAGCTCACGGTTCCAGATAGAAGATCGCTATACGAAAGGTCAAACTCACTCAGTACATCCTCAAGAACGTCCTTCTCCTTCTCCCTTGCCTTCTTTTCTTCCTCTGCCTCAAACGGGATGAACCATTTGTAATGGTCTCGCTTCCTACTTTGGAGTCCCTCAAAAATCGTCTCTAAGTTCCTCCTCTCATCCAATTCTTGGCCCGACTCAGTTGCACTGTGTGCAAGTGTTAATCCCCAGATAAGATCCAAGATTTCCTCTCTATCATGTGCAAAACCAGATATCATCGCAATGACTAATCCTATGTCATAGCCGAGTTTAGTTTCGGGTTCATTGGTCTCCTCTAGCGATAGTGTGGGTTTCTTTTCTGTGAGGTCTCGAACGAATCCGGCCATGTCCAATATGCTATCCCAGCTCTCACCGGCGGGATCAATCTCTCCTTGGTAGTGGAGGAGAGCAATATCGTTTAGCAACCATTGTAACCGGTCATCAAGGGAGTCACGCTTCTCCCCGATTCTTTCGTTTAAAGTATCTTCTGTGTATTCTCCGGTTTCCCCAGTGATAATATACTTTACATCCCGTGTGCTCAAGCATTTTAGATTACTGACGGATCGCTCGTCTGCCTGCTGGAGAATCATGTGGCGAATGTACGTTTCAATTTCGCTCATGAGGGGTGCAATTGCTGAAACCCTTATAAAAATTGCTTGAAAAGGGTGGCCCCACCACAGCCATACCGGAGTCATCATCTGAGCCGCAGGTGATGGTAATAGAAGCGATATACCGATACGCGGAACGGCCCAAAGCATGGGAAAAACTGGCCAGCGCCGGGTCTCAGGCACGGGTTCTGTTCTGTGTTTTCATCTTCCAGGTTGTACAAATTGCAATCACCGCCCGCAAACGCACAAGTGAGGAATCATCTGCTTTCCTCCACAGATCGGTAGGACAGCTCAAAAAGAGCAGAATCTTGCCGTACAGTCTATCACACACCATCTCAGGTCATAGCGTGTATGCAGCATATAATAAGGGGATGGACAAGACACCCATGGGTGGTTTGTCCATCCCTTTTTTATGTAGTGCATATATTCTGTTAGTAGCCTGGGCGTGTCTACCCGACAACTTGGCGCTGGTGACCTGGACTCTCCCCCTCGGAACCATCTACGGGAGTGAGCTTACAGACCCAAGATTTGGGCTATTTTCGAGAAGTAGCACAGATAAAAACGATAATAGTGCGCCGCGTGATCACCAATTAGAAGTTCAATACTCTGAAGTTGATCGGGTGGGTGGGACGGTTGAGAAAGAGGTCAGTGTAGTGGAGTCAGCCGCGACGATGGATCGAGAAGGGTTGAATGAGATGTTGAGGGCCGCACGCAAAGGGAAGATCAATGTTCTCTCCGCTATGGAAGTTGATAGAATAACGCGCGCACCTGTGTTTGAGGCGCACAAATTTTATAATAAGCTACGGAACCTAAATTGCAAGATCTACGCTGGATCAATCGGCTATGTAGACTGGGACGACATCAACGATCTACATAACTTATTGAACCAGACCGTATTTGCTCGAAAGTGGTATCTGAGATTGAAGGAAGGTGCAAGGGGATCTGTTGAACAGGATCTAATAGACGGAAAATACCCCTTTGGTAATACCCCGTTTGGTTTCTACACAGACTCTGACCACAACATCTATGTGAAAGAGAGTGAGCGAGAAATAATTTATCGGGCGTTCAGAACGTTCTTGCGCACAAAAAATCGAAGTGAAACACTCCGAAGAATAAATAAGAAGCGAGGGGAAGAAGGTCAAGATGAGCTCTCTGACACCAATCTGAGATCTCTGCTTGAAAGCCGGCTGTGTGTTGGACAACTCGCTTATAATGGACAAGTCGTATCGACAAAACCGGAAATCCAAGTGGTAGACACAGAGACCTTTCGTCGAGCTCAAAACATCCTCCAGCAACGCCGAAACAACGAGGATCACCCCGATTTCCCTCGGTTTGTTAACCGTGCTGTAGACCGGTACGGACTTGACTACATCCACGACATCCTCAGTAGCCTCTCGGCCTGTCGGGAGTGCAACGGAGAGCTTAGCCCAAATGGTGGTGAGAAATTAATGGGACACTGGCTACAGACGTACGACTGCGATAACTGTGGATCCCAAGGCCCCCTACTGACAGAAAAGGAGATTCAAGAGCTTCACCAGACTGCGGCGCTTTCTTGCCCAAAGTGCCAATCGGTAGAACGTTTCAGCGTTAGAGAAAGCGACTGGAAAGAGAGGTATTGCTACAGTTGTGCAGTCTGTGGGTTCGAATTCTACAGCGAAACGAGCCCCAACAAAATAAAACGCGGATTTGAAGATTCAGTCACTCGATTTGATATTGATCTGAGTCTGATGGAGAAACTGAATTCCGACGACTCCGATTCGGAGGAAAGTCAAAGACAAGAAACACTGTCAGGATTTGACCCTTCGTAATTCGACAGCCTGCCTCCAAAGCGTCTCTTTTGTCAGGCCGACTATCTCCCCCATCTCACGGTAAGAGACTGAAACATCTGTGTCTTGTAATTCCAAATACACGGCCGCAGCTGCCACCCCTACAGGATTCCCAGCGGGCATCTCCTGTAGCTGCTCAATCCAAGAATATGGGTTGAACGCATTCTGGGGCAGATCCAGCTGTTTGTGTATATACGGGATGTAGTGAGCAGGATGTGGCGGATCAAGGTCAATTTCGATAGTATTGACCAATATCTTACAAGTATCGTATAAGGAAGAGGGGTCAATCTCGGCAGCAACGGCTACCTTCTCATATGGACGATTCCTATGTGAGATCCGACAAGAAATCAGCACAGATGCTGCTGCAACGGTCCGGATACTTCGGCCACTTAGCAACCCCTCAATCCACGCTTGAACAGCGATTTCGCCCGAACGCTTTCTCTCATCATGTTCTATCAATAGTTGATCTCCAACCTCATCAACCGTTTCTAATAGGCAGATCAGGTTCTCGTCAGAGGAGTCTCGGGTCACAACTTGCTTCTTCCAATCGAGATCAGATTCTGCTTGAATTGAGTCCTTGCTGTGGCTTCTTTCATGTCCTTCTATCTCCTCCGTTACTACAAATCCACAGGTAGTGCAGAATGGAGAAGTGGTACCCGAATTATTACCGATCGCCCCAGCACCACACCTTGGGCATTGCTCCATATCAGAAATTGTCATTCATCTCTTCGCTACCCTGATACGCTTTCAAGACGCGCTCTGCTTTCTTTTCTTTCCGATCACGCTTCATCCGTGGCTTGGAATTTTGGAACCGGTACCTGACCTGGGTAACGTCGGCAAATAGCTGGTCGGGAATTATTCGATACTCTGAGACATCTTCTTCAAACTCTGCTACTTTGTACTTCCCAATGTAGATCTCGTTGGTCAGAACCACCCGTACCGCTTGGCGATTCCAAGAATCACCACTCTTTGTAGTAATGTCACGCTCATTCAGTCGAAAAGCAACTTCTGGCATTGATCGCTTGTCAAGATACGATTGAAATATTCGGTATACCAACTCGGCTTCAGGAGCGATGACCTCCAGCGTATCGTCACTTTGTAGTTTGTACCCCAAGGGGGGTTTCTCATTGGGCCATCGATGGGTTTGCGCCAACCCATACATACCCATCTTTGCTCGCTGACTAGTGAGGTCACTTTCGAGTTCCGCGGCTGACGCTAAATTTCTGAAATTAAAACGCCCGACGGGCGATGTGGTATCAATGTGTTCTGTGACACTGTGTAAAGCTACGCCCCACTCGTTGAGTCGTTCTTCAACATTAACAAGGTCAGTCAGTGACCGACAGAACCGGTCCAATTTCCAGAATACTACGACGTCAATAACTTTCTCTTCAGCTCTCTGGAGCATCTGCTGAAATTGAGGGCGTTCCGTATTTCGACCCGATTCAGCCTCGTCACTGAACACGTACTTGACAGTCCATCCTGCTGAGTCGCAACGTTCCCAGCATCGTCTAATTTGCTCATCAATTGAATAACCGAATCTTTGAGACGACGAAGAGGTTCTCACATAGATTGCAGCGTCCAACTCATCATTGCTGGCCTGATCTAACTCAGTCTCTGAGTCATCTGGTCTCACTGAGGGAATCGTACTCATGACCCTTCACCTGTCACTCCCTTTTCTTCATTAGACGATCTGCGCTGTTCATGCGGTGAAATCTGGAGTTCCCTCAGGGAATCGTCTTCTGCACAGACCGGGCAAACCGGTCGTGACCTGCCAACTCTATCCTGTCCGTCAATAGAATCCCACTCAAAAGACGAAGCACAGCCTGGGCATTGAAACGTACAAACCCCGTACTCATCAGCTACGTCTGGATATTTTTCGGCCAAGACAGGCGTCAACAGAGCATCAGGGTTTGATTCTAAGTACCGAACAACCTTCTCACGCGGATAATCAGCGAAGTTGGGGAGGAACCCGTCCGTCCCGAGATCTTTGTGATTTGAGTCTCCTTTTCCACACCGCTCCCGGAACGAGCAGAATTTACATTCCCAATCATTCTCAGGTTCCGCAGGAGGCAGTTCCTCTGTAAGGCGGTAATGGGTGTGGTCAGCTGCCCACTCTAGGACTACGTCTTCCCAGAATTCTTCGTCGAATTCGACGTGGAATATCTTCACGTCCATCGTTTTCCTGCTCCCGTACATTACGACACCATCAGTCAGGTCAACACCGAACTTCTCCGAGAGGCCCGCCATGTACGCGTGTAGTTGAGCACGATGCGATCGATTCGGTTCCGACGTATGCTCTACGGACGATTTCGTCTTGATCTCTGTCGGGAGGATCGGGGTGGCGTCTGCATCAACGATTAGTGGGTCTGTTTCTCCCTTGATCTGTAATTCGACCCCCTTAGTTTCCACTCGAAAGTCTACCCAGACAGAGTTCTGAACGTACGTGTCCGCATTAGTGATCGCGCGCTCCAAGAATGGGAACGCGATATCTTCCTCGAACCGTGTCCCGAACCAGAAGATACCGTCTGGATCGGACGTTTCTTCGGGTGCGTTGCATTGCTGATAGACTACTTTCCGATGGCACTTGAGGAGCCTGCTCGGACTGTGTCGTTCGGAATCAGGGACAGATGCTGGGCCGTTGAAGAACGGAGTTCCATTTTCGATATTCTGTCGATACTGTCGTTCATGATACCAGTCGCGGAATCGATCACCAGAGAGGGAGGAGAGTAGTTGTTCGACCGATAATTGGGGGGAGGTGTTGGACCCTTCGCTATCATCGTTGATCGAGTTTCGCGTGACACGCCCTTCTTTGTCTGCCATCGTAACTGACTGAAACGGTGCGTAGCGGCTTACTCAATCGTCGATTGATGCCTCACTCAGATCCAAATCTATGATGATGTCATGACGATAGATCCACTTCCCGGAATTCCACATTCACTCTGCTCCGGTTAGGTTTAAGTGGCATCCAGATAATATCGGAGTATGCCTGGAAGAGTCGGATCAAAGGAGCAGACACGCACCACGACAGAGCGGATGCAGGAAGAACGAACGCTGGTCGTAGGTCGCGATCATCCCATCCGAATCAGTAGCGGGCACCGTATCCAGCATCACGACGGGAAGTGCTCGCGCCCGCACGGGCATAACTATGAGATCGTCGTCGAGGTCACCGGTAGTCTCAGTGAAGAAGGGTGGGTTGTAGACAAAGGAGATATTACCTCGATAATATCTAACTGGGATCACCGATTTCTTCTGGAGAGGGGAGATCCCCTTATCGAGGCGTTCGAAGAGAGTGGCGACAGTGACGCTGTTGTGGTTTTAGAGCATCCGCCGACCGCCGAGGTGATGAGCGTCATTCTCGAGGAGCGAATGCTCGAAGCATTCCCGGAAAACGTTTCAGATGTGTCCGTCGAAGTGAGCGAAACGGGCGAACTCTGTGCGACCTACTGATGCCAGTCAACGCTGATACCGACGCACTCGAAGACGAATCCGCCCCAGACAGCGACAATGCGCTCCCTATCAACGAGCTCTTCTACTCGTTGCAGGGCGAAGGAAAGCTCTCAGGCGTGCCGACCGTCTTCGTCCGGACGAGTGGCTGCAACCTTCGCTGCTGGTTCTGTGACTCCTACCACACCTCGTGGGAACCCACTCACGCGTGGATGGACATCGACGACATCATTAGCGACGTGGAAGACCATGACGCCGATCATGTCGTTCTCACTGGCGGCGAACCGATGATCCACGAGGAATGCGTGGAACTATTGGACCGCCTCGGAGAACAAGGCTATCACACAACGGTCGAGACGAACGGAACCATCTATCGCGACGCGCATATCGACTTGGCCAGCATCAGCCCGAAACTCCAGAGTAGCACCCCTACGGCCGAACGCGATCCGAAAGGCGACGGTGACTGGGCTGAGCGACACGAAGAACGGCGGATCGACATCGACGCGATCGCCGAACTGGTCGATACCTATGCCAGCCAGCTCAAGTTCGTCGTCACTGGCCGCGAAGATATGGGCGAAATCGAAGACATGGTCGCCCGGATTCGAGAGGCGACTGAGAAGCAAATCCGAGACGACGACGTATTGCTGATGCCTGAGGGGATGACGCGCGACGAATTGGACGAGACTCGAGAGACGGTCGCCGAACTCGCGATGGAGTACGGCTACCGCTACACACCACGACTTCACGTGGACCTCTGGAACGACGCACCTGGTACCTGAACATGAGCGACGACACGCAACTCGACGACGTGACGACGGAGGAACCGTTTCCAGTGAACACGGACACCGATGCCGCTATCGACCACGAGAAAGCCCAGCAGGGCGTCAAGCTGCTGCTCGAGGCCATCGGTGAAGATCCCGAAGCGGATGGACTCACCGATACGTGGCAGCGTCGTGTGCCCGACATGCTCGAGACACTGAGCGAGGGGTCACGGCAACGCGAGAAGCCGACCATGCGGACCTTCGAAGCGACTAACGACGATCTGGTCGTGAAAACTGGGATTCCCCTCTACAGCCTTTGCGAGCATCACATGCTCCCGTACAGAGGGACCACGCATATCGCCTACCGCCCGGACGGAGAGGTCGTCGGCCTCTCGAAATTAATCCGCTACGTTCGGTGGCAGTCCCGACGGCTCACGATGCAAGAAGAGCTGACCCAGGATATCGCTCACGGGCTCGCTGACGAACTCGGAGCCGAGTCCGTGATGGTCGAAGTTTCGGCGACACACATGTGTGAGGCGATGCGCGGTATCGAGACGGAAACGACCACGACCACGCGAGCCGCGGTTGGCTCGCCGACGAACGACGAGCGCGAGCGATTCCGCGACGCGATTTCGCGGACCGACAACGGTGAGACGCTATGAGTGACCAAGACAGAGCGGTAATTCTGGTATCCGGCGGGATGGACAGTGCGACGGCCGTCTACGAAGCGATCGACCGCGGTTACGAGCCGTACTTCCTGCACACGTCCTACGGGCAGAATACGGAGACAAAGGAACTCGAATGTGCACGCGCACTCGCCGAGGAAGTCGATGCAGCGGACTTTCTCCACGTCGAGACACAGCATCTCGCGGCGATTGGCGATTCCAGTCTCACTGACGACGAGATGGACGTCGAAGAAGTTGACATGGACAGCGAGGAGATCCCTAGCTCGTACGTCCCGTTCCGGAATTCGAACTTGCTCTCGATGGCCGTCTCCTACGCCGAAGCGCAGGACTGTTCGGCGATATTCATTGGCGCACACAGCGAGGATTTCTCTGGGTATCCCGATTGTCGGCCGGAGTTCTTCGAGGCGTTCCAGCAGGTCATTGACGTCGGGACGAAACCGGACACCGAAATCGAACTCATTGCTCCATTCGTCGAGTGGTCGAAGACCGACATCGCGGAGCGCGGACTCGAACTTGGGGTGCCCTACGAGCATACGTGGAGTTGCTATCGGGACGAGGCGCCAGCGTGCGGAACGTGTGACTCCTGTGCGTTCAGGCTGCAAGCGTTCCAGAATCAGGGGGAACGAGACCCGATTGAATACGCAGAGCGCCCATCATACGTGGAATAACTCTACTGTCTTTTCTCCCGTGACTTCTGAATGACGTCATGTCTTTTCATCTCCCGATAGTAGGGACGTGAAGACATCGACAGTAGGTGTGTTAGTGTCAAGGAGGAGCGCTGCAAGTTCGAAATTCGCTCCAGGCATCACTGTCTGCCGCTCTGAGTCATAGATGATGATCCCTGCCTCCGAAAGAGTCGGTAAATGGGTCTGCGAGAGTGCATTGTACGTGTTCCGGTACGACTCTCCTGTCGCTTGTCTTTCCGGAACTCCGAGTTCCATACTGGTCGTTTTCCGAGCCAGTTCGCGAGTAGTGACGATCTCTTCAGTTGTCCTCTCCAAAATCCCGATAACATATCTACGTCGTTCGGCACGCAGAGCGTGGTACAGCGTGGAAAGCAAATCCTCGAGTTCGTCATTGTCGGTCATCTGGTGCCCCCTCTGGGATCGGGGCTGTCTCCCCCATATAGCGCTTCCCGTGGTCTGTCTCAAGTAACATGATACAGAATATAGATTCTAGCCACAAAAATCTAGGTCTATCACCACAGCTTATAGAGCCTATAGACAGGTTTCCACCTGCTGTTAGGTCCCATATCGCTGTATTCCGCATTAGATGCGACCACGCATAGACTGGATGACGCAAGCCGACGAGCGAATTCTGGAGTTTCTACGAGAGAAGGATATCGTCGCATCACCTGCGGTTATCGCAGCCAACATCGATTACACGGGAGAATACATCTCTCGACGGTGTCGAAAGCTTGCCAATGCTGGCCTTCTACAACGAGTTGATGCCTCAAACTATCGGGTTACTGAACTTGGAGAGCGGTTCTTACGAGGCGAAGTAGGAGCAGACGATATCTCACTCGATGATGAATGAGTCGTAGACTGTCGTCACAAACTATAAGTCCTACCGATCAGTAGAACGCTCCATGTCAACGCTGCTGGTTCAGTCGTGCTCTAAATCGAAAATATCGACCACTGAACCGGTCCAGGCTATCGATTTGTACTCTGGATACTTCTACAAAATAATCAAGAAGTCGAGACGTACTGGGGAGTTTGCGGAGGACATTGACATTTCCATCCTGTCAGCAAAACATGGGCTCATCAGTCCGGACGAGCCGATTATGGAGTACGACCAGCGAATGTCGAAAGAGCGTGCAGAGGAACTAGCGGACGAGGTAACTGAAGCATTGCGTGAGTTGGTTATAGAGGGCGGATATGAGCGGGTCGTGATTAATGCCGGACAGACGTATCGCCACGCGTTGGACCCCAAGGAGATTCCAGCAGATGTTTCGTATATCTCTGGAGACGGGATCGGAACGAAAGGGCACGCTCTCAAGAAGTTTATTAACGGGAACGACTCCATCTTGCAGGAGGCCCCGTGATGTCACAGGTAACGAGGCGAGTTGATTTCGAGGTTGACGCCGTAGCTGGTGATGCGCGTACGGGAACACTCCGAATCGGAAGTCAGGAGTTAGAAACGCCGAACCTCTTCCCGGTACTCAACTTCTACGGTGGCGGAACAGAACGAAGTGTGTTCGGTGGCGGTATCCACCGTACTATCAAGGAGTTCATGATCGGTGCTGATCGAATCGGTGGCGGAGACTATTCTGAGTATTTCGACTGCACGATGACGTCGGTCGCGTCACTAACGGACTACAACATCACCCACGAACGCTATCAGAGCTACCTCGATACACCGATCAAAGAACGCGAACTGTTCGAACCCTACAACGGTACGTTGTTCGTCGATTCTGGAGGGTTCAAATTCCTCGATGGGGGTGACATCGACGGGAGTGACTTTGAGGTCGATATCGACCAGGAAAAGATCTACGAGATTCAGAAAAAGATGGGTGCAGACATCATTCTAAACCTGGATCACCCGATCGCACCCGACGATTCACACGAGCAGCGGATGGAGAAAGCAGAGAAAACAGCACTCAACATCGCTGAGTTCCTCGACTTGTCCAGCGATTTCGACGGTGCTCGGTATCTCACGCTTCATGGATACAACTACTCGATGATGGACGCATTCCTCGAGAAAATCACGAGTATCGTCGATACGCGAGAGATTCACGAAGCTTTCGACGGCGTTGCACTTGGCAGCTTAGTCCCGAAGAAAGACAATCGAGAGCTCCTCATCCAGGCGGTGACGGACTGTCAAGAGGTGCTTCAGGACTGGGGTTTCGACGATATGCCTCTCCACGTGCTTGGGATCTCCAGCCGGGCAGTACCACTCTTGGCTGCCCTCGGCGTGGACAGTTTCGATGCCTCAAGTTACCTCCATAATGCGATCAACGGGAAGTACTACAAGTCGATGATGGAGAGCGTCCCAATCTCAGAGGTCTCGTTCGAGGAATGTGATTGCCCTGTCTGTTCGTCGGAGCTCCATAGAAAACGAATGCGAGGCGATGCGGAGTATCAGAAAGACATCTATGGTGCAGTCGCTGTACACAACCTCATCATTCAGAAACGGGAACTCGCAACTATTCGCGACCGTATTCGAGCGGAGGGGACAGCTCCTCTCAGAGAGTACATCGAGTCTACAGTGGCCAGAGACAAACAAACACGACAGGTCGCACACAAAGTCGTCAATCAATCACTTGGAGGGTATTTCTAATGAAGAAAGCGCCGAAAGTCAACGAAGTTAACGAATTTCTAGAAATCGCGAGCGACTTCGAGGATCCATTGGAGGTCATCCGTGAGTCACTCTCGAACTCGTACGACGCCGAAGCATCGGAAATCGAAATCACGATTCGAAGCCGCCCACAGGGGTCGGACATCATAATCGAGGACGACGGGAACGGGATGAACGAACGCGACCTTGAGTCGTTCTTCGACCTCGGAAACTCTCGGAAGACGGACTCTATCGGCTACAAGGGCCACGGAACCAAGATTTTCTACAAGAGCGATCGCATCGTCGTCAACACCGCGAAAAACGGCGTCAACCGCCGAGCAGTGATGGACAATCCGTGGGAGAAGCTCAATCGGAAGGAGCTTCCCGAATACGAATTGACTGAGACTGATGTCCGAGACGAGAGTCAAGGCACCCTCATCAAGATCACAAACTTCCGTTCTGGCGAGGGTTTCGACCCTGAATCACTCACCTACAACAAGATCCACCACTACCTGAAGTGGAAAACGATCGCTGGATCGACGGCTCATTTCTTCGAAGACGACCCACGGGAGATGGATATCCGAGTCAATCTGGGCGAGGAAATCGATGATACGAGGGACGAACTCGTCACCACCAGTCGATTGGAATTCCCTGACGAGCAGCTAGAACCCAGTGACGACGAGTTCCCAGCAGAGCGGATGTGCAAACACTACGAGCCACGTGAGATCGAAGTTGAGTACGACGGTGGCACGACCACAGTGCAAATCGTCGGGATGGTTGGAGGGAAGGCTGCCAGAAACGAACTACCGACGCACGGTCGTCATTCGGTACAGTTCGGTGTATGGTTCGCCAAGGATCACATCAAGGTGGAGCAGATCAACGAAACCATCTCCCACGACAACGAGTTCATACATTTCTTCTTCATCGTCAACTGCCAGGACCTCGAACTGTCTGCCAACCGGGAGACGATCCGGAACAAATCGAACCCGGTCTTCCGGGCAGTCCGTGACGAAGTAGAGTTCTATATGTCGAAGGTAACTCAGGACCCGTGGTTCAAGAACTATCTCGAAATTCGACGAGAGGGGAAACTCAAGCGCCGGGCCCGGACGCAGGAGTCGTCCCTGCAAGATCGGCGAAAATCGGTTACTGAGCGCGAACGATTTGAGCCATCCAACCGAGCTGAAGTCTTACTCGCGGTCGAACGAGCGTCTCAACAGCAAGCCGGCTTCTCCTTGCAGGTCGAAGACTATCAGCCGGATGCTGACATCCAGGCTATCGTCCGGCATCAGGGCAAACTCCGGAATGCTGCGATTCACCACCAGCTTACAGAGCACTTCGAGAACGAGAGCCCGCTGGAACACATTGATCTGATCATCTATTGGGAGCAGGGAGATCCGACGAAGCTGAACGAAGTGGAGCGAACAGGATACATCGGCGGGGAAATCGAGATTGACCACGACAGTGGGTCCATCACGTACCAGCGCGACGGTGAATCATCGTATATTGAGCTGTTGAGCTTGGCTGACGTATTCAAACCCAAGACGAAGGCCATCGCAGACGATTGATTTGATAATCGTTCTACTCACGGTTCACAGTAGGTGGCATTCAGCAATCTAACGCCTGGTGGATCTCTATTGCCCAACACACCACATAGCAAATTGCTCGTAGAGTAACTCCGGTGTTCTGCTTGTGTCGATATTACTCAATTTGCTGTTCAACACACCACTCGTAGAGATCTTCTTTGAGGTCCTCTGAAGTCTCACCGAACAATTTCCCGAGTCGCCACCCGAGGTTCTCCCAGGTGAGTTGACTCAACACTTCCTCGTTCAATTCTTTGCCATCGACGGCGTCGTTCCATCCTACTTTGAACCGTCCCCGCCGGTAGTTGGCATCTGGAGCGATTTTACGGACGTCCTCCTCGTAGGTTAGTGCCTCATATGACACAGGGGAGCTGGACGCTTCTACAGTCTGATCGTCATCGGCGGAGAACGTGCCACGGTCTATCTCTTTAACCTCCTCGTGTAGGCCCCCCTTTGGTGCGAAGACAACTTCGAGTGGCGTGTGGTCTGAGAGGTCGTCGTACTCGTGGAGATAAGATGCCTCAGTTGCGTGAAGTCGTTGGCTCGCGAAGACGTGATCAAATCGTCGCGGGAATTCATTCCCGTTATTCTCGGCAATCCAACTATACGCATCATCACCATAGCCGTTGACTTCACGATAGACATCGGTAAGGTCGTGATCGGCTAGGTCTACCATGACACTGCGTTCGGCGTTGATCCAACTCTCGTCACTCCCCCATACCGTGACTTCTCCAGAATCGCTTTCTTTTTTCGGAGAATTGAAATCACCACAGAGGAACCGATATTCGGGCGGATCATCTACGGCGAGTCGATCGTAGAGTGCCTCGAACATCTCGGTCTTAACCTCGCCATACATGCTACCTGGGAGGACGTGGACAGTGTGGCCTTCTATTCGACCAAAGGGGGTGAAGAATTCCGCAGAGAGTGCTTGATGCTTATTTGGCATTTCAAAGGTTTCTGGCGGAAGCACTCTGAATGGCCACCGACTCGCGAACGCGCATCCTGAACTGTTGCCAGGGTCGTCAAAACGAAACTCGTGGCTATGCGCGGTGTATTCGAAACCGTGGTTGCGAAGATATTGACGTGGACGACGACTCGTCTTTACACCGACTTCTTGTAACGCTACGATGTCTGGCGTACGTTCCTGAAGCGCTGTCATCTGCTCTTCGAACCGACTGACCGACGATCTCTCTACATTCCACGTAATGAGCCTCAACTGTTCGTCCTCAGGACTGGCCATGGAGCTTACGAGTAGTCGAGTACCTATAGAATTCATCCCGGCTCTCTAGAACTAGAGTACCGACCCGGGTTGTCGCTCACTAAATGAGCTCTATTCTGCGGTCGCAGCCAAGAAGTTGGTGAGTTCTTCGATGTTCTCGTTCCGGAAGAATTCAGTCAGCTGGAGGGCTTTCGGATCTCTTGGTAACACTTGACCGCGCCCATATTCTTCGATTGCATTTTCAACTACCTGCCGATACGTTTTGCTCGTGACGTAGCCGACGATCTCGTCGTAGTTATCGCCGTGCTTTTCCAGGTACCGAAGAACTCGATCAGTGACTAGCTCGATTTGCCGCTCATCTTCGCCTGCCAGAACATATTCGTATTCGAGGACTGGTTTCTCCTCTTCGAACTCTTCAGGGACTGGACCGTACATCCCCGAGATTGTCACCTTGTGAATTCTGGACTTGTGCTTCCCGAGCTTGTCAGCTAGTACTGAGTGAGTTCTCGACTCAGAGTACGGCTTTTGTTGGCTACAGGGGATCAAGAGACATACATCGCGATCAGCGGGCGGGGTGTACGATCGAGTGCTCACATCGAAGCTATGTGGACCGTATTCGAGAGAGATGCTTCGAGTTTCGTCCGACTCGTCAATGCCACCATCCCAATCAGAGAGTTTCTTCTGATCGCTCCGAAGCTCTGTCCCAGGTAAGAGATCATAGGCACCGAGTCGTTCGATATCGTTTCGAAGACTCTTGTCACGTATCTGGGCTTGTTCGAGCCCTGTTTTGATTTGCTCGTGCTCTCGGGCGAAGTTGACAACGTACTTCAATAGGTTTCCTTCGTCGATATGCTTCCGAACGCGCTGGAGCTCGTCGTTGTACACCTCGAAATTGTGGCGGGCAAGCAGCGCGTAGTAGTCGCTCTTTATAGGCTCGTTGTTGTCCTTTCGCCTCTCTCGCTCGTCGTAGCTGAAATCTGTATTCAGCACTGACTGCATCTCCTCGTATGAGGTATCGTATTCGCTATCCCCCTGACAGAGCAGACAGTGTTCCATATTGCAGGGGTAGTCTGTCCCCTGCACGTCCAAGTCGTCGAGGTGGATGTTCTCCCACGTTTCCGGATGGAGATACTTCCTGAATTTCGCCGACTGCATATGGCTTGAGCAGTCGAAAGAATCGACGCCAAGTAGCGCCAGCAGTGACACTTGCTTCCCGCCGATTCCAAAGACGTGGAGCCCCATCTCGTCTGCGCGATCTTCGGGGATCGCGTCTTTCGCACCCTGGACGATATCGACGAGTACATCGACGCTACTTCGAAGTGGAACCAGGGATCCGATAGCGAATCCGTCTGGCTGTGTCTCGACATCGGCCTCAGCTAGGCGCTCGATGAAGGTACCGACGTACCAGTTTACCGTCTCGTAGTCGTGGCCGTGGAGTGCGACGTATACTCCTGGTTCGTTGCCCTTTTCGATCCGTTTTTGGAGCCGTTTTACTGATTTACCGTTTTCATCAAAATGTGCTGCCAGTTCTTCCGGATTATCAAGCAGACGCAGACACTCTACTGAACTATCGATGCTCCGTTCCATCCGGTCGAACTTCTCTTCTTCGCGGAGATTCGGTGGGATTGGATAGTCCAACGTAGCAATGATGTCCGCACCGAAGTCGATCTGTAGTCCGAGGATGCTCTTCGGGTCTGTATATAGGCCCCATTCGTTTTCAGTCCCGCCCTCTTCGGGAGCTTCTCCGAAGGTATTCGAATTCATCAATTTGAACCCGCCAGAATCGATGAATACGGGTGCGTTCAAGTCTGGGTAGTCCTTTGCTTCCCCGAAGTGTTCGTGGAACGTCTTCTCACGCCAGAAATTCTTCAAATTGTCTGGAGAGACGCCGTAGTCAGAGAAACTCATCGCCTGAAACATGACGCCTTGTAGATGATCGCTTGCGATCAGACGATCTCGCATACGCCTCCAGACACCGCCGGATTTGAGCGTAGTTCCGCCAATTAGATTGATTACTGGGAAAAGGGCGGGTGTCTCAACTGGTCCGTGTGGAACGGACATCTCTCCAATGCGTCCGTATCCATCGTCACCATGTTGCGTTACCCGGAAGGAAGCCATTAAGCACAGTTGGGTAGCAGGTTAGGTGGCAAAGGCTCTTCGCTTCCGCGATCGAGAGTTCGTTTATCGATTTATATACTACCGTCTCTCTCGGCACTGTGAAGAGCGCTACACCGCTGTCACAGTAACCTGACCGCTTGCGGTGTCGTCTCACACAAACAATTAATAGGGCCACACCAAAGTTATGAATACTTCGCCAGCGACGCTCCGTGCGTCGCACCGGGTCTGTTGGCATCGCCCGCAACTAATCACCTGACGCGCACCGCCGCACTGAAGAGCGGCGTCGCTGGTTTCCTCGCCACCTTCCACAGTGGCGTCTTTGTCCAGTGCCGGCTCCACGTAGCGAGCGGTGGCGTCGCCCACGCGTTCATTCCTCATGTCTGAACACGCCACACAGACCCATCACTCTCGCACGGTCCACAAACCCTCCCCTCGCACAGCGGAACCAACGGAAAAGGCGGCCTGTAGTGAGTGTGGGAAGACAGCTGTCGGTGTAGACGCTGACGGCATCGAGTACTGCCAAGAGTGTGGGATGGTACTCGACGACCAGCCGATCGAGCGAACCGAGCCCAGCTGGACTCCCCGAGACGAGCGGCGGACTGGCCCATCTACGAGTCATCTGTGGCTACAGAAGGGGACGACGATCGGGAAGGCGAAGGGGGTCTCGAATAGCGAAGTCGCAAAGCTCACCCACTACAACAACCGTCTCGCATACGACGAGAAGTCTCTCCTGAGAGGTCTCCGAGAAGTCCGGAGTTTAGCGGCAGCACTGGATGTCCCCTCCTCGACCGCGGAACAATCTGCATACCTCTATCGAAAAGCCGCGAATGCGAATCTTCTCCAAGGCCGATCGATGGACGCAATTGCAGCTGCATGTGTGTATATCGCAGCTCGACGAAACGGACCGCCGCTGACGTTCTCTGGAGTCGCTACTGCATCGCCCGTCTCTGAGAGCGAGATCTCGACGGCCTATCGGACAGTACTCAGTGAATTGGATCTCGCGATGCGGCCGCCCGAGCCGCAAGAGTTCCTCCCCCGCATCGCTTCTCGAATGGGGGTCCCCCACAGCGTCCAGCGCGAGGCTGCTCAAATCCTGGCAACGGCAACCGAAGCAGGTGTTCATATCGGGCAGAGCCCGCCCGGTGTTGCTGGTGCGGCCGTGTACGGGGCGGCAAAACGAGCAGATCCCGATCTCACCCAGGATGACGTGGCTGACGTTGCGGGGGTCAGCCCAGTCACCCTTTCCCGGCAGTGGCAAAATCTCAAAGATGCCCTCGAGGACGACTAGGCGATATCCGAAGACTCTAGAACGCAAGTTCCGCAGAGTCAAATACCTCGGATTCGGCGTTCCATATCATGAGCCAGCGGGTTTCAGAGCCTCAGATCAATATCCGTTACTGGGCAGCCCAGTACGAAGCGACTGCCGATGACGACGAGATTTACGACGATGCAATCGAGTCCCACTCAACGACGATCGACCGAGCGCGCGATCTCTGGGACTGGAAGGATTTGAGCCGTGGAGTCCCGTTCGAGCAGGTCGAACCGGCGCTCTCCACCCTTGAGTTCGATGAGTACCTCGAGAAACCCCCTGGAGATGCAGTCGCCTCACTCAGTTCGACGTTAGTCGAGAAGGGGGCCCTCGAAACAGAGACAGTAGTGGCCCCAGCTTTCATCTTACATCTGGCAGATAGCAGCTCTGAGGAGTACTCCTCGAGGTTCCCGATCTTCGACGCCCGGTGCTGGAAGGCGTTCGTGTTCCTCACAAAACGCCGAGATGGGGACGAAAAGTTGCCAGTCGGTGCGACGACATCGGCGTCAAGATACGGTGAGTTCTGCCAGTATTTTTCGCGGACTCTTCCGGAGGGCGTCTCTGGTCGTCAATACGAAAAGGCGCTGTTCAAGTTTGGCGGCTATATTGGCCGTCTCCCGGTCGAGACGATAGCGGAAATTAGCGAATATCTCACTGCCATCGAACGAAACATCCACGAGCAGATCGACACCGCAGGATTCGCTCTCACCGACTCACCTTAGATCTTCGCTGATCCGTCTCCAGTCACCTCTTCTGGCGATTGTGGGGATTTCTACTTTACCGAGTATTTACGATCCTTGATCACTCTGAACTTGTGTGGATTGAGATTTGCCTTCCCGGCGTACTCGGATTGGAGTTCCCGGAAGCAAGCCATGAACAAGACTGCTTCCGGTGGAAACTCATTGAGTGACAGCACATCCATCTCCGCGGCCTGATCTGCGAGTGCCGGTTCTGAGTCAGAATACAGCTCTTCGATCGCTCTCAGATGCTCTTTTTCGTCCTTCGTCACCGTGGCCCCGACCTCGAGACCAGTGAGTGCTTCTGTCCACTGAATTATATCCGATTCTGGAGGGACCTCCGATAGTGCTTCCTGGATCCATCGATGCATAGCCTTTGAGTTGACACTATCTACTGCTTCTGTGATTCCTGAATACTCACCCGGATCTGACATAGCTGAACGAAGAGTGCCTTTCGTTAAATAACCGCCTCGGATACTGCTACCGCACAGCCCGTCATTGCTGTTTGTAGTACTCTTCCATAGCTGTACCACAGTCGCTACAAACCACTCGTGGCGGCGAGCTGGGAATCGCACTTGTTATTGCGGTGTTTTCGAGAGCATCCGCTTTGTTTCCGTGGTGGGTGATTCGACTTTCTGCTGTAGCGACCAGCATGAACTCACGTGGTAGCTTCGAGATGATCTCACGAACTCCCTCAGACAAGATGAGCGCGTTGTCGAGCCTGAGGTCGCCTCCGCAGCTCGGGCAGAGGTCCGGATTGATGTCGAAGGCAGTGGTTGGAATTGCCTGCTTCGTTTCGAGTCGGTCGCGCCTGCGTGTTGACGAATCGTACAGCGGCCGCTTCGGGTTACACCCGTATACTGTGGCGAATTCGTACCAATCGCCTACTTCCCAGGTGAAGGAGTACCCTGGAGTATCCTCTGTCACAACTACGTACCGAGAAACGTCTGCCGCGTCGGTTATCTCGATAACTTCCCCTGCCTCACTGTTCGTTCCCCACACGTCGCTGACAGCCGCAACGAATGAGTACTTCGTATTGTGGTTGATCGTTCCAAGTGCAGACATACTTTGTAGAGACATTGACTGTGCTCGCTGTCCTGAGGAAGAGCATGGTACTTCAATGGACAAACTACTGAAGAGGTAAGTATCTAATTGCTTGGTATCTCTATTAGTCTGAGCGTGCGCGACCTTGACGAGATGAGAGTGTAATTACCCTTAACACTCTATGGTTGGATTATTTTTATATGGTGCCTTTGGATTTGAGAGACGCAATTGAGGACCTGAACAGAATCTTTCACCACGAAGCCGACCTCCAGCATGCACTGGCTTGGTATCTTCATCAGCAGTATCCGAATGCTCGATTACGGCTGGAAAGGCGTTTTGCCGGTGAGGAATTCCCGGGTTCAACTGATGATGTATACCTGGACATCTGGTTGGAATTGAACGATGCCACTATTCCTATAGAACTTAAATACAAAACCGCCAAGCTGAGTGGAGACTGGGAAGATGAATCATTCAACCTCCGGCGGCACTCTGCGCAGGATGTTTCTCGATACGACTTCATCAATGACATCGCAAGAATTGAAACAGTCATGGATGCCGAAGAGTGTGAATATGGTATTGTATTACTCCTGACGAACGATCACCTGTATTGGCAACCGCCAACAAGAAATAATGTTGTTGATTACGAGTTTCGGCTTACCAATGGGAAAGTTCTAGAAGACGAATTATCGTGGAACGAAGACGTCGGCGAAGGAACTGTCGGAAAGAAGCGTGAAGACCCAATCATCTTAGACGGGGCGTACGAACTTGACTGGCGAGACTATGAGTACAGTATCCCGTCTAATTCCAAAGGAAATGACGAATTCCGCTATTTATTAGTTGAAGTCGAGAAATAGGGGGCTAAATGTTTTATTCGAAAATTATTTGTGATTTGTATACAGTCACAAAATTGATGAATTCTCAATAACTGGCATCATGGACGTAGCCGACATGGGATATATCGAAAGAAGAATATTTCACGAATTTATTGTGGGTGGCAAAGTTTCAAGTAGTACCCAACTATCTCTGTCAGTATGCCGTCACGAAATGCTTGGGTGGTCCGACCGAAACCGGGAGGAACCAATCGAATTGATGAGTTTCGAGAATACAACCTTGTCGCAATTGGTTGGTTATCTGACCATAATCTTTCCTCTGTAGACAAAAGCGGAATTAGAGACCGACTTGAGGAACGACACGATTGGAACGCGTACAAAGTTGGGCAGGCAACGGGTCAGGTTAACCGCTTTGTGAACAAAATGAGTGAAGGGGACTTCGTAGTTGTTCCATCTGGTGGAAATGTGTATCTTGGTCGTATTCAAAGTGAATACCGCCATGATTCTTCACCGGTTGCAGGGGGCTTAGCACATCAGCGCGATGTGGCTTGGGAGTTTGATGGAGGCGCAATCAATAGATCGACCCTTCCAGGAAAGCTTCAGGACTCTCTCAAAGGAAGGCTGACAGTATTTTCGGTTGATGCTGACCGTGTTGATCGGTTGCTTGAGTCTGAAGTTAATACTCGAGGGAGAGACCCATATGCTGAATTAGAGGAGGAGTACCTTACCCGACTTCAGAAAGGAGAGATTAGGGGGATTAATTCTCCGAGTTTCGAGGATGTTGTTGCAACTGTCTTAGATAATTACTTCCCAAATATCACGCGGCAGGCAACGATGAGTGATGATGAAGGTGATACAGATTTGAAGGCCGAACTCCCAGGGGATGTGACGGTCAGGGTCCAAGTCAAACACTTCTATCCTGAGAGGGGGGACATCTCATCGGATGCGGTGAGGCAACTCGAGAGATCAATGACCACTGGGGATAATGGGATTGTCGTGACAAGCACCGACTCAAGCGACGAGGCAGAAAAATATGCTAACCAATCTGATAAACAGATTGGTATAATTGACGGTCCGGAGTTTGTGGAGTTGCTGTTTGAAAATATCGACGAGTTCTCGGAGGAAGAACTACATACACTTGGACTTCAGGAGACTCCGCCCTCGATCAGAAAGTAGTCCAAACCACCCCACACTACTGCTGCTGAGGCGTGTGTTGTCCTGGCTATGGAAAACAGAAATCATGTCTACCCCTTTTGACGTTCACCTAAACACCGTCACGGTGCATTTTTAGGATTTTCCATCGTCTGAGGTTTCAATAAAGCTGGCCTCATATCATCCTCGTTCTGCGATAGAGAGATACAGCGCGTAGTTCCCGGTCAATTCACCAGTCTCGCGATCTTCTGTCTTCTGTAGATTGATTTCGACCCGCGTTCGTGACCCTTCGAGTCGCTGAATCGGCTTCAACAGCCCTGCGACCGTTTCGACGAACTTTGGATCCCCTGTGATACGTATATTTGAGATTGACGTCGGGAATGTACTCCCCTCAAACCCGTTTGGCTTCGGCACGAACGCGCTTCTGAGTTCGTGGGCAGTTGGCTCGTCCACGTTGTTCAGCCACCTCATCGCGTCCTTTTTTCGCACAGATCCACTGTCGGTGGTTGGCAAATCGTCTAACTTTGCTGATCGCGGTGAGGGTGTTCTGGGATCGCTGGTGGTTGAGTCGGTCTCCGCTTTCTCGGGTTCACACGTCCGACAGACCCAGTCACCTTCGACTTTCACCATGGCGGAGCCACAGGAATCACAGAATTGCATCACAATACTCAGGATAACGATCTCACATAAACGTTAGTCAGTGGTCGCCCGCTGGCCCAACGGTCTACCTTACTGATCTCCGATTTCACATTTATACCAGATGTTCGTCCACCGTTGAGTGCAATGGAGACCCACATTACCTTCGTCCTCGACTCGTCCGGCTCGATGTCCGCGATTGAAGACGACACGATTGGCGGGTTCAACTCCTTCCTCGACGATCAGCGAGATGAAGAGGGTACGGCCACTGTATCGCTCTTCGACTTCAACACGAATATCGACCGCGTCTATCAGGGACAGCCGATTGCCGAGGCGCAGGAGCTTACGAGCGAATCCTACACCCCCGGCGGGAGAACCGCACTCCACGATGCGATTTCGATGGCGATCGACGATACGATGAACTACATCACCTCGTTCGATCCCGCCGAACGGCCCGAGACTGTCGTGGTGGTCGTACTGACCGATGGAAAGGAGAACGCGTCCGAGACGCCCCAAGAAATGGTTCGGGCGCGGGTCGAGAAGTGCCGCGAAGACTTCGATTGGGAATTCCTCTTCATCGGTGCGAATCAGGACGCCGCCTTGACCGCGAGGAAGATGGGAATGGACCGGGACAAGTCGCTGGACATGGCGCATAACGCAGAGGGCACGCGCGCAGCGTACGAGTCAACGTCTGAGCGAATCAGTGAGGCTCGCCGAGAAGGGAGTACAAGCGGCTTCGATGAGGACGATCGCGATCGGCAGAACGACGCGGACGACTCCTAAATCTATCTGTGCAGTAAGTCGGAGCCGGTTATCGATTTAAGTGCGATCGTTCACCTGGAGGTATTGAAAGTAGCTCCGGACTCCGATATCCGCCCTTGTTGCACCGAATGCGATCACCAACGTCTGAGGACACGAGTGAAGACAACGGAAAGGACTCTTCCACAGATAGCGAGCAGAGCCGAGTGTCCAGTCTCTCCGACCAGGAGTCTTCAGAGCACTTTCGATCACACTCCGCACGCGAGCGCTCATACGACCCTGACGACCTACGCCCTGACGTCAACGGGCAATTCTCTCCCAGCGAAACGAGCGGCCGTGGTGCGGCTCCTGTGTCTCGATACGAACGGCAAGACCGAGGCCTGTCCAGTGTCGTCGGTTCTGAGAACAGGGACGGATATGGACAGACGCTGTCGAGCAGTCAGCGACAGCGCGCTGCACGTATTCGACGGTGGCAACAGCGCGTCCAGGTTTCCGGTACGACTGCCAGAAGCCAGCGGCAGGGGCTGGACGAAATCCAGCGGATGGCGACAGCTCTGGGGATCAAAAAAGACGTCCGGCAGATGGCTTGCCGACTCTTCCGGCAGTCAGTCGATGCAGACCTTCTCCCGGGGCGAGCTATCGAAAGTGTGGCCTCGGCCAGCCTGTACATCGCGGCGAGATCGGTTGGCTATCCTCGCTCATTCGATGAAATTGCCGCGGTGAGTCGCGTTGAGAGAAAGCGAATTATCAACGGCTACGAAGCAGTAAGAGATGAGTTCGGATTGTCTCTCGCTCCCGTAGATCCCCAATCCTATCTTCCGCGAGTCGCTTCGGAGGCAGGTGTCAGCCAGTCCGTCCAGCAGCGAGCTGCTGAGATCATACAGATTGCCCAAGAGAGCGACGGTGGGACATCGTCTGTAATCGGCGGTATGAAGCCGACGAGTGTGGTTGCGTCTGCGCTCTTTGCCGCGAAGTCACTGGAAGGCGATCGCGTTACTCAGACGGAGATCGCGGACGCTGCGAACGTTCACGAATCGACGATCCGGAACAACTATAGGCGTCTTCTTGAGCCATATCACGAACTTAACACAGACAAAGAGACGTAGCCATCTGCGATGTGTTCTCAGAAAGGAGTGATCCGCGAATTATTGTCTTCCCATCCTCAAAACCTGTAATTCGGAGTGAGATTTATATAGGTAAGCGCTGCCGTGTTTAGTGGATAGCTGTACTACAAATTCGTGTACTTGCTCCCCCCAAATCCTGTCTATGCACGACCCCCAACACACTCTCAACGAAGCGGTTGATCGCGCGTCAGAGATCACCTGGTGGAACCGCCGGATGACAAAGCTGAACGAGATACCCGATCTCGATAATGCGTACGATTTTGTCGAAACTGATCTAGTCGAACGGAAAGGACCCTACCTTGAACTCGTGAAAGCGCCCCAGGCAGCGTCTGAACCAGCAAGCAAGTTTCTGGATTCTCTTGAGTATCACGACGATATTACCAACGCTGTCGTGTCGGAGTTGTTCGACGGTGACGACTCCGGAAGCCTGTATCAGCACCAAGCCGAGACAATTGAGGCGATTGAACGCACCAACAACGACACGATTCTATCCGTTCCGACAGCGACGGGGAAAACGGAATCATTCTTCTTCCCGATTCTCAACCACTGTCTCTCGACTGACGAAGAGGGGCTCAAGTCTCTGGTAATCTACCCGATGAAGACGCTGAGCGTCGATCAGCTCAATCGCTTCCTCACGTACCTCGACCACATCAATCGCGATCGTGATCCGAAAGACAGGATTACGATCGGGATCTGGGACGGCGACACTCCACACGACGTCGGATCGAAAGACTACGAGATCGAGGTTGACTCGTTCATTCGTGGCCTGGAGTGTCCCCGAACGAAGGAGAAACTTAGAGTTCGCTCTTCGACGACTGTGGGTACAGAGAAGACCGAGTATTCGTGGATCCGGGTTACTCGCGAGAGTATTCGCCAGGGTGTGGATATTCTCCTTACAAACCCTGAAGCGCTCGATTACATGCTCGTAAACGATTCGGCAGATACCCGTAGTATCCTCGGATCGAGGCCGGGCGAACATCCACTCAAGCACATCGTCTACGACGAAGCTCACGTGTGGAGTGGCATCTCGGGTGCAGCAATCTCACTGCTGACGAAACGCCTCAAACACTTCTACGGGAATCGAGACCCGCAGGTCACGATGGTCTCTGCAACCGTAGACAACCCGACTGAGTTGGCGTCCTCGCTCACTCATACCTCGGAAGACAATATCAACGCGGTAGACTTTACGAGTCGAGAGGTGCCTGTCAAAGGTACCCCAGACTTTACCAGATTTGATCCGTGTACACTTGACGAACTCGTCGAGACGATTGCGCGTACGACGCTTACAGCAGATTCGTCTGAGGAACTCCTCTCTCAAAACCCCAATCTGGAAGGTGCGCTGGGGACTCTCCGCGAGGTCAGTCTCGTTGAGAACACATCCGCCGGGCTATCCATTTCTGAGATCCATGCAGACTGGGTCTGTAGACCAGTTCAGCGTATCGTCGATCAACTAGTCACAGAAGGCGCGTACGACACTGAACGTGCCGTTCTCGATGACCAAGATGGTCTCGAACAAGTTGTCGAAGCTGTGGTGAAATCAGGCGGTTCGTCCAGTCAGTGGTACGAATTTGTGATCGACTCTGTGCCGGAAGTAGCAACGTTCGCTGCCTGGTTCGATACCGACACGACCGGGAGCGTCGGCTTCAAGAAACAGCCGCAGCTGATCGAATCCGTTGCACGAGAAGGCGCTGAAAACCCGCGAGAAATCCTCGAAACCGTCATGCACTTCGGGCGGATGGCTGGTATCGTCACAGAAAAATATCACGCGTTCCTCAAACCGCCGCTCAAAGTCCACTGGTGCCAGGACTGCCACCTCGTCTCTCGCTCCAATGCCTGCCGGGAGTGCGGAGAGGAAATCCCCGAACTCCAGTTTTGCCGGCGGTGTCACTATCCGTTCGTTGAACGGGGAGAATCCACTGAAGACGACGATGAAACGGACTTCGTTCCAATCGGGACGTCTGAGGTCGTCTCTCACTGCCCTGGCTGTGACAAGTACGTAAACCTGACTGATATCGAGGTGCCGACTTCGACGCTCCTCTCGTTCATGCTGACGGAGATCTGCCGGACTGCACCGTCGAAAAAGACACTCGTCTTCTCCGATTCGCACGCCTCGGCGGAGAGTGTCGGCGGCGAGATTATCGGCCAAGAATACGGGTTGATGGCGGAATCCCTCTACGTGAAGGAACTGCTGGATCACGACGGAGTCCACGATAACTACGAGATATTCAAAACGGTCTCTGAACAACTCCGAGAGGCGTACTATAACCCGCTGTTCCAGAACGAAATCGACGAGGACAGCGAGACGTACAACATCCTCCGTCAGCTTCGGAACGACATCTCACAAAACGCGTACCTCTCCAATTGTCGGCACCTTCTCGAAAGCGCCCTCGTCCTCCCGGAACCGCTTTACCAAGCAACGACGGACGATCTCGATCGTCGAGTTATCGCGACGGAGCTGTACAAACTCTTCGCGCTGGAACCGAGAGTCGGCTTCAGCAAGGAAACTGTCGATATCGAGGGGCTCACGCGTGAGAAGATTGTCAGCCGGATCGGGAACCGTACGACGCTTTCGGAGTCTGCTATCGCCGACCATGTCGATGAATTCCTCCAGATTCTCCTGGATGACCGAGTAATAGCGGAGCAATCTTGGGAGCGAATTCAGCAGGCAGTTTCTGAAGGCGATGTAGGTACAGAGCGTCAGGATAAGGTGTTCGACTACATCGAAGCTCAGCGAGCCCGCGTAAACGACTCTGGGGCGTTTACCAGATCATTCGATAGTGGCGTCTTTACTCGCATACCCAAGCAAGACGAGTCGTCACTCCGTCTCATTCCTCGTGTATCATACTGTACAGAGTGTTTCTCGACTCACCCGGTACCTGAGGGTCTGGAAGCCGATACGTGTCGGTCCTGTGGTGCAGCGGTGGAGACCTACGATCGGTACGAAATCAAGCCGGACGGCAGCTACGAAGGACAGGGATACGCGGATGTTGACTCCGACTGGCAGTGGCCAGTGGACCACTGGGCGTACGAACTCAACCGACCCCTCGAAGAAAGCGAGGATGGCACACCCGAGTTTGTCACTGTAGGGATCCACAAAGGGAACATCCCGCCGACGCTTCGTGGTGCGATTGAAGAGAGCTTCCGAAAAGACGATCCGGACGTCAATATCGTGAGTGCCACGCCAACGATGGAACTCGGTGTTGACATCGGGACTCTCGATACTGTCACGCAGGTCGGGATTCCTCCCAATCTGACCAACTACGTCCAGCGGAGCGGGCGAACGGGCCGAACACGCGGGAGTTCCTCACTCGTGATGACCGTCGTCCGTGGCGATCATCCCGTTGACAACCACTACTATGCGAACCTCGAGGGGTTCTTCCGGAACTTCGAGCCTGTTCGGGTCCCCGATCCCTTCGAGTTCGACGAGCTCCTGGCAGGCCACGTTATGACGACGGTGATCGCATATCTGGCCCGTAATCCCCACGAGTCGAATATCTTCAGTCAAATCTACGAGCTGGAGACGAAAAACACGGACCTGCAAAAGTACGTTAGCGAGGTTACCGAGCGTCTCAACATCCTTCGGGAATTCATTCTGGAGGAAAAACGATCGGAACTCACGAACTACATTCGCGAGGTATTCGGTGAAGAAGGTGTTCGTGTCTTCGAGCGGATATTCGTCGAAGACGGTAACTTGAGTCTCCAGCACCGTGCTGATTTCACCTTCCAGAAACTGACAGCGATGTCGGGTTCGACCGAGACGAACAAACGTCTCTCTGAGCGCCACAACCGGCTCGATTCGTGGCTCTCTCTGCTGGGCTATCTCGCAAATTACCGTGATTTCGGTCAGCAATTCCCGGTGAAGTTCTCCGGGAGACAGGATAGTATTGAATTCGAATCGAGCGGCCGCCTCTACGATATGTTCCCTGGCGAAGAGAACGCCCTAGGCTCTGTTCTCAGTCTTCACGGGACCCAGTACGTGGTCTCTGATGTTCATGGGACGACCACGCCGATCTCGGAAGTGGCAGTCTGCATCAACGAGGATTGTGACCGGCCGTTCCAGGCGTATCAGACTGATACTGAACACTGTCCTCACTGCGAGGAGCCTCTCGCAGAGACGAACATCCACGGTGTTGGCTCAGTCGAATGCCGAACGACCCGCGGCGGTGAGGAAGGATATCACACTCGCGGGATCCTTTCGACGCACATTGCGCCAAGCGAAGGTGGTGACGAGGTCACCGTTGATGAACGTACGCTCTTCGGAGTCCAATGTCCCGTAGAGTACGGAGAATACGCCGTTACTGACTTCGTGTACGCGTTCGAGCGGGGACACTCCCGGAGCCCTGACCGGACTACGCTTCGCTCTGAGGCGCTCATCGAACGCGAGAAAGGCGGGTCGAGCGAAGGGCTCTCCTGGGAGGAGCGACTCGAAGACGTCTCGAAGGAGACCTACGCTCCGGTCGGCCAGCGATACCATACACAGGGCCTGAAGCTCAACCTGCCGCGGTCTGAGCTTGAGGAGCGTCTCTCTGAGGCTCTCCCAGACGAGACAGATTGGCCCCAGGCTATCGCGAGCTTCGAGCAGGCGCTCACGAAGGCCGTCGCGATCGTGGGCGAATTCGATCAGCAGGACTTCCGAATCAAAACAGTCCTGAAGCCCGAAACAGTGGAAGTCTATCTCGTCGATGGCCGGCAGGGTGGCAACGGCATTACCTGGCGCATTCGCCAGGAGCTGGAAGACGATCTACTTTCAGCCATTGCCGAGGTTGCTGCGTGTGAGCGGTGTGCTGACTTCTGCGAAGAATGTCTGCTTCTCTCGAGAACGCCGCCAGCGTATCTCGAGAACGACCTTCTGAACAAGTACACGCTTCGAGCATTCCTCGGTGATTCGACCATGGCTCTCACTGACGGAGGAGATTGATGATCACAGGATCTCATCTCGCCGAACGCATCAGTATGCCATCGGAGGCGAATTCGGAGCGAAGAGGGTGACATGAGTCTGGACTATCTTAGAACGCGAATGGACCAAAACGAGGTCGCGTTCATCTACGACGAGATCGGCGACCGTGGATTCGGGATGCTACGGTGTCTTCCGGTCATTCACTATCTCGGTGTTCACCACTTCACCTTCCCGAAGCGGTGGCGGCAACTCTCGTCACCCGCACAGTACGACTATCTTGATTACGAGTACGAACTCTTGGGTGAAATCGACCTTCGAGATGAGATGCTCTGTGCGATTACGAATCAGAACTACGAGACGCACACCGAGTTCACCATTCGCCCGCTGTTACACCGTTACGAATCGAGCGAGGCGACGTTCGTGGTCATTGCAGATCACCATGACTTCGATCCACAGGAGGGTCAGCGGATGCTCCGGATGCAGCCGTTCGTCTACGACATGGGATCGTATAGACAGGTATACAGTTATTTCGAGGATCACTACGAGGAGGTTGGTGTGGGATGCCCACTCATAGACACCGCGAACTTATTTATGCAAGATAACGCCAATCTTTATCGAATGGTGACAGGACAACAGCTCACTCGGACACGGGAGTTGTTCGAGGTTCTCCCTGACGCCCCGTACCTGCCGCTGTACGAAGCGTTCGTACAGATCTTTAGCCGGCGGCGTGAGCCGGGTGCCTCACCGCTTGATTCGTTTGCGGAGATCGAAGGGCTTGGTCGCTGGTTACGGCGTCGGCTGGAATGGGATCGTCAGAAAGCGCTGGAGGTAGCCCGGTCGCTCAACCGCCGGGTTGACGCTGATGAGAGTACGTTCGATAGCGCACAGCGCAGCCGTCACCCGATGATGGAAGAAGCAACGTCCGTAGCCAGGACCATCGATTCGACTGAAAGTGACGTGCACGAACGCTACATGCGGTGGCTCAGCGAGGTGGTACAATGAGTTCTTCAGAAGCTTACATCCTCAACGAAATTCAAAATCCGGCCGCGTTGCGGGTCGTTTTCGACTCAATCGCGGACGGGAATGAGACGCAAGAAGAGATTCAGGAAGACACGTGTCTCCCCGATGGATCGATCGAAGAAATTCTCGGTGGCCTCGTTCTTCTGCGACTGATCAGTCGTTCAGACTTCGGATACGAAGCGACTTCCCTGGGCTGGGACACTGGGGATCGCCACCGTGACTTCCAGCTGTCTGCGCTGGAGAACCTCGCGAATGAGGCAACGGCAGAGGACTGGGGGAAGCAAGCTGCGGTTCTCCTCAACTACGAATATCTAATTTCAGAGAATATCCAGGAGTTCGAGAACAACGAGACTGCCCTCTACGAAGAGATTGACAACTGGATCAAGACAGAAACGGACTATCGACCGAAAGGCGACGGTGAAATCTACGAGCACAACGACAACAAATTTGGAAACTGGACTCGTCTCGTAGAGTATCTCGGCCTCGTTCACAAGGTTTCTGGACGCCAGCACACGGTGTATCCAGACCCAGAACTGATCTTGGCGTCTATTCGACGTGCTGCTGAGAACTATCCTGTGCAAGGCGAGAAGGCAGATATCGAGCTTCGGGACTATCTCGAATGGCTAGATTCGAACTTGCTACGGATCGACTATTCGACAGGCGGTACCGTTCCTGAGATCGTAACACAGTGTCTGTTCTCGTTGGTCCGCTCAGGCCAGATTCGACTCGTCGAATACGGTGACGCAGGGTCCGTCACGTTCACACACCTGCCGAATCGTGCGCATTCCGGCATCGACCAAGAAGCGAACTCGATCAAACTACTATGAGCCAAGCATTCACCTGCCCCCACCTGGATCACGTTGACGACGCGGAGTTTCAGCGACTGTTCAACAAAGTCGCCGCAGTACGGGCTGAAGACCCGGAACTGTTCGACTTCACGCACCGACAGATATCGGTCTATCCATCGGATGCGGCTGACCAGGAGGATCCCCCTGTCGTCACCGAAGACGATATTCTTCGCCAATTCGATGCGCAGCGACACGGAAACTACGCTGTCATCATTGAAGGCGAAGTCGGGACTGGGAAGTCAGAGCTATGTGCGTACCTTGTTCATCAACTTCGGGAGCAGAGACGCCCAATCCTTCGGGTCGATAAGGATGACGACCTGATGACGATCCTCACGCAGCGGCTGCCGGACTTCCACGAGCAGCACTTTGGCGAGTCGCTCCCCCAGAAAGACAAATTCCAACAGCTCGAAGCCGACATCGAAAATATCCCTCACGTGGTTGCTAACAGCGCGACTAGTGGAGCTGTACTGCGTTTCACGAGTCAGGGATTCGATGTCTCGGTCACATCTGATGACGAAGAGGTGATCAAAGATATCGTCGAAGAACGTCTTGAGAAGCTCGTCAAGCGTGGCGAGTACGGCAAGCGAATGGACATCATCTCGAAGCAACAATACGAACGTGAAGACGCCCTCGCCGTCTTTGAGGAGTCTCTTAGCACGACGGAGGCAATCGATACCTGGAACGACGCCCTGTGGAATGAAATCCAGGATCGGTACGAGACGCCGTCGCTCTCGGAAATGCTGAAACTGGTCGGGCAACGGTTCGAAGACACACGTCCGGTGGCAGTCTTCGAGGACTTCGGCATCGCGTCTGTCGAAGCGAAGAAACTCAGGAATTATATCGAGCGAGACATCGACGAGGACAACTGGGACTTCATAATCGCTGGCACCCGGGATATCACTGAAGTCCTGCACACCCAGACTGCCGAAGATCGCTTCGAATTCTATCAGACGAACCGTCCTGACTCGAACAGCGTTCTGTTCTTGGATAAGGACTCAGCTGTTGATTTCATTCGTCCCTATCTCGGCTACTTCAAACACTACGACGACAGCGTCAATTACGAACGCGACGAGGTAGGAAACCTTGTTCAGCTTCTGGATCCTGCGCCAGACAGTGAATGTACCTCATGTAATCTCTGCTCAGACGAGTATCGCGATCTCTTCCCGTTCAACGAAACCTTCCTCAGACGGATTTATGGGGGGCTCGAAGAAAGCCAGCAGTCGCCCCGGGAATACGTCTCGAAGGTCTTCGATATCCTCTACGAGTACTACGTCGGTGGGACCGCTATTCCCTCGAGTTCGAATCAACTCGGTAGCGATGTCAACAACAGCGAAACTCCGGCAGACGAAGTCTACGAGCATAAAGAGGAGTTTGCCGACTTTGCCAAATGGTATGGTGAGAAGCAGGATGGGTACTATCAGATCGACTCTGCGTTAGCCTATGCGTTCGGCCTCATTCCGGAACGAAAGATGGAAGCAGAGTACGACGCTGGCGTTCAGGTTACACCTGAAGTAGTCAAAATACCTGCTGGAGATGTAAAGAAGAAAAAGAAGAAAAAGGGCAAGGATGACGATGACGAGCCGAAGACACGCGTAGAGCGCATCTTTGACGAGTGCCGAGGCGACGTCGATGACTGGATCGACGACCCGAAGAACAGCCGTTTCACGAAGACGAACAATTACATCCGCACCGCTGTAGAGGACCTCATCAACCACATCACGGACGACTATACTATCTGGAGCGATAGCGACCTGCGCTACAATCTGAGCAGCCAGCGTCCTCCGTTCGTATGGGAGAACTCGGTTGATGACCCCCAACCAGATCAGATCGTCATCAATCCGCGCGAATTCCGCCGGTCGGAAATTAGGGACCTGCTTCGTCATGGGATCGAAGCCGAAGAGAACGCGGACACGTTCGATAGAGAGCAGCAACTCGAAAACCATGGGAGCCAATTCACCGATTACGGTCAGCTCTGGCGTAAAAATGTTCGCGAGAACTTCATAGAGGACGACCTCTTGCTGTACAGGCGATCGTATCAGGGTCGATACGACTTCGATGACTTCGTGATTGCTTCCTACGCATGGCTGGTCTTGCTCGATAATCCCTGGAAACCACTCACCCCAGAGCGGATCAACGAGCGATATACCGACGACGAAGAGTTATCTATCGATTCTTATCTCGATTCACAGCTCGAATACTTCCTGAACCGAGATACGTACGTCGAAGTTACCGAGTTGTTCGACCATGTCGATGAACTCGAAGATCTGGTTGAGGCCCGCTTTGGGGTGACGACGAGTGCACTCGACGTTCGAAGCATTCGAGAGCGATTCAACCGTGCTACTCCATACGAGATTCTTGACGCGTTGGCCAAGACCTACATCGATAAGGTCAACGGACGTGTTCGATTCGCGCCGAAGAATACACTCCCGGACATCGCCAATGCTGTCTACAGCTGTTTCAACTCAGTGGACGACCTGGAAGAGGAAGATACAGCGCCCAGCGTGAGTCGTCACGCTCTGCTGCGATTGCGCGAGACCGATATGGACCGAATCAACGAAATCGCCCGTGATCTGAAGACGTACAATACAGTCGAATCGAGCTTCAACACAGCACTTCAGCACTTCTCGGACCACGACCAGTCGGACATCCTCGAAGTCCGTAATGCGGCCAAATTCATGCGGAACGAACTCGAAGATGAGTTCGGCTCGCCGACTGACCAGAACCGCGTCCATGCTGAACTTGCAAATCTGAAACTCTTCGGCCATCCCGTATTCCGAGACCTCGATGCTCTCGAAGAAGAGTGGGCGACACCAGGTGAGAACGGGGCCGGGACACGATTCACGGAGGTGGCAGAGCACTATGTCCAGTAAACGTGATTTCTCTCCGATCCAGTCCGATCTCGAGCAGGTCTACGAACAGTACCAACAACAGCATCTCTACGAAGAACTCGACGATATTGCGGATCAGATGGAAGAGACGCTTCTTCAGTGTGTCATCGCCAACAATCTCTTCGAGCGCAGTTTATCAGTGAATCAAAAGGCCAGAGATACCGTAGAGGCAGCCCAGGCAGCTGTTCAGAATGACGATGTTCATCGGCTGGAGGAGCTCCTTCCTGAGGTCGAAACTCGCGTTGACGAGGAGGAAACGCGCATCAACAACGAAATTCAGGAATCGCGGATCGAGATGCACGATACGGTCAAAGCAATGCGAGGCCTGAACGAAGAGATCCAGGTGTATAACCAAGGGCGATTGAGAGGATTAGAAACGCTCCTCGACGATTGGAGTTGGAAGCAACACGTCTACATCGAGGAGAACAACTCGTATGAAGAGCGATATAACGAGGCTGAAGAATTCGCGACCGATATGCGATCCGTATTCGACGACGCGAAGCAGGCCATCGGTGGCGAGTTCACCGGTCAGGAAATCGAATCGCTAGTAGACAATCTGTTAAACGAGGGTGGCGTCTCCTTTACTGAGCTTTCGCCTGAACAAATTCAGGCGCTCGCCGACTCCGAGATCGGCTCCTACCTCCATCTGTCACTCGGATAAGCGCGGGTACCACTGTCGCACTAAGTTTATAAGGAATCAAGCCACCACTTACAATAAGACGACGCGACGTGGTCGCGTCACGGTTCCGATGGTATCGCTCACCAGTGAGGAAGAAGACGTTATTCAAGCAATAGCGGCGTGTCTGTCTATCGCGATCGCTGAGGATCCCGAACTCACTCCAGACGAACTCAACAAAACTCAGACGCAGAAACTGCTGTACTTGGCAATAGACGAGTTCGATCTCGACGTCACCTACAGCTGGTATTTAGCCGGCTCTCTCGTCGAGAGTAGCGCTGTTTCGCCGTCGAATCTGGAAACCCCAGACAGCCCCGCGACTCCCACAGAGCCGTCCGTTACCGATGAATCATCTTCCGAAGAGGATTCGACAGCGTCTTCTGAAGAGGCAGAGCCACCGACGGAACCAGATGAAGAGGTCGCTCGTGAGTTCGATATCGAGAGAGAGGCAGATTCGTTCTTTCCGGAAGAGAGCACAGCCACCGAAACGGCAGATTCCGTTAGTCAACCTGACCCGGGGCCGTCGATCGAAGAGCCTGATCTCACGATGACATTCGACAGCGACGATATTGACCTTCCCGAGGAGGTCGAGGTCTCGGTATCCGACCTCGTTGCGTTTTTCAAAGAAACACTCTCGAACTATCCGTTTACGTCTACTGATCGCTTTTTACAACATTTCTACCACTACCACGCCCCAGCGAAATATCAGGAGCTGTACGAGAGCTGTCTCCATGTGCGCAGCTCTCTTCGAGGGGTCAGAGATTCTGTTCGCGACGTCGTCGAACAGGGCGGTGACGGGGCCAAGATCGACAAGTACAGCGACGAAGTTGGTCTGCACCTCTCGGATCTGCATTTCGGATTGTACGAGCGTAAGGAGCTTCGAGACACGCTGAACGCGGTCGTCCAGGGAACAGACATCATCGAAGACAGTCTAATGATGTTGACCAGGATGGATCCAGACGAACTCCGTTCAGAGCACATCGAAGCGATTGAAGAGTTACAGTCGTTCTTTTACGAATGGGTCTGGAAGTATCCCGCGCTTCGAATTTCCCGAGAGACGGCTACGGGCCCTTCGGCAGAGAGGATCCGCGAGGCACGGGAAGCGACACTCGCTGAATTCGAGTCGGCGTTTATGCAGAAGTCGGAGGAGGTGCTCGCGACGTTAGATGATGCCGGACTCGTCCCCGAGTACGACGACTATCCCGACTACGATCGCGATTCTCTCAATGAGTCTATTTCAGACTTATATAGCGCCTACACGTTAGACTTCTCGTAACCAATGTCCCAGGGTCGAGCGGAAGATACTACTTCAGCAATTACCGCTGTCTTCTGCGATACGGGGATTTTCATCAATTACGTCAACCAGGAGTGGGAGCGCGACTATACAACCGAATTGCTCGAAGACCACTCTTGTGACATCGTTGTGAGCGAGACTGTGAAGGAAGAGTTCGAATCCGTAACCGACAGACGGGAAGACGTCTACATGGATCTGCTCGGTTTTATTCTGGAAGAGCAAGGCGATATCGAGGAGTTTTCTCCGAGTACTACGCTCCAGGGCAACGATCATTCGCACATACAGGGCATCCAGTTCGAACTTGCGAGTGAGGACCGCCGAGAAGTCGCTCGACGATTGCGACGATTCGGAAAGAAATTCTCCATGCGTGCTGAGAAAGTCACCGACTCCCTGATCGATGAAGTGTTCTATGCAGCACCTCCCTTCATGCTCAGCTTCGATCTTCAGAAAGTCATCGAGAACGAGAACGATTCAGTCATCGTTGCGGAAGCAGCTGATTGGACAAACGAAGGTGGATCTGGGTATTTTGCAACGCTAGACAAGGGGGATCTACTCGATCTTTCGGATGCGATCAACGACGTCATTCGCGAAGGATTCACCTCTGATGCAGTGCTCCATATTGTTGCACCAGACCGCATAGTTGACTCTATGGAAACGGGATCGGAAACCGTAGGTGGAAATTAATTTTCAGAAGAGTTCTCGAATTAGCGTATTAAATAAAATGCATTTTGAAAAGCAGAGATATGATGGGGATCGAATATACATCGTGGCAACTATTATGATTGCCCAGAGTGAGTAATCGTTAGATGAAAATGTCTGATCAGAGCATTCTTGAAGAGTTAGAAGATGAATTTGAGATAGTGGGAAATGACAGTTGGGAGCCAGATTTCTCGTTTTCTGGATCGGGAAACTATATCTCTGAAACGTTTGAATCTCCTGGCGGTTTCGTAATTATTGAGGTGATATTAGAAGATGATAGTTATGATATCACGGCAGTTGGTGAGTCTGAGGAGGACCTCAATATATTGTATCAACATGAACCGTCAGTAGATTGTAGAAAAATCCGTAACATGGATCAGGACACATATATCTTAGACATAGAAACTGAAAGCGGTGGATCATGGGAAGTTAACTTTTACTTTACTGCCCCCGAGCCAGCCACACTACCGATTTCAAAGTCGGGCAGTGGAGATGATTTCATTGGCCCACTGAATCATTCTGGATTTATACAAATTGAAGCAAAAGTGTCAGATAACCATCCTCTAGAGGTTTTCTTTGTAGAGTCTCATGGGAATACATACATGGGGGATCAAGTAGTCAGACTTGATGGTGTCAATCCGAGCGAAGATGGTTCTTCTATTAGGAAAGTAGCTAGCAACCAAGATAGCCATAAGCATAAGCCGTGGGTAAGAGTTGATTGTGATGGAGAATGGGAACTGGAGTTGACACCCCACAACTGAGACACAGATTGTCTCGTGGCTGCCGAATTAATCGATATTAGTTTCTGTTAGAGAACTGCCCTCTCCGCGAAAATATGCGCGTTCCATTACCGATAATCCAGTTCTGCCTCAATATATTGATCTACATCGTCGTACTCGTTTTCCACGATTTGACAGAGTTCCCTGTTCACGAACAAGCCACCGCGTGTAATGTTTGCCGAGCCGATATACACCGAATCTTCGCTCACGACCGCTTTGGCGTGTAAGTCAGGAACAGACCGGACGTCCACGCTCTCTGAGAGATGAGATTTGATGTAGTTGTTGTGCTCTTGGTCCGACCGAATCAGTACCAGAACCTCTGTGTCTCCCTCCAAGGCTTCTATCGCCTTCGAGAGGTACATCTTCCGGTCGTCGAAGCGGTTGTTCACCGGGAGTACCACTTCGATATCACTGATCCAGGGTGAGACGAGTGCCACCCGATCGCTGTGAAAGAGCGTGTACCCGATGTAGTAGTCGAGTGCTTCAGAAGGTAAGGAAAATGTTTGTGTCATTGAGTTCTGCTGCTGGTAATTGCTCGCGGTTGAATATTTGTTCTTTCGCTTCCGCTACCGATGACTGTTCAATCAGGTGGTCGTACAGCCTTTCCAGAAGGACGTAGCTGAGTGAGTCTTCCTGGGCGTGCCCAGAGATACACTCCGAGAGATGGAGGTTTTCGACGCATCCGTCGATGTCTGGCGAGAAGAACAGCGACTTGATCGATTCAGCATGCGTATCGAGATCGATGTCGAGTTCTTCCAGCCTGTCTCTCGGGAGCTCCTCTTCACCTTCCATCTGGGCCGATGCGATTTCGTGTTTCACTCGATAGGGGACCAGGAGCGAGTCACTTCCGAGCGTCTGTCCGAGCTGGTCGGCCCGATCAGCGGTTGACAGGAATTCCTGTGTAATCCGATCTTGGACATCACTATACGGAATATCCACGTGCTCGGAAACGATCGTACGAGCTTCGGATTCATCTGGCGCTCGCTTTGGTGGAAGGTCAGCCAGCACGTCGCTGTCTGCCCACAGACGCTCGTTGATCACCTGGGGGTTGAATACCGTCCGATTCAGCGCTTCGAGGACGTTGCCGGGGTCAGCTTGCAGCTCTTCGTAGAAGAGATCGACAATACCCTGCCCGCCTTCCGTTCGCTCGAAGACGAACACTTCCTCTCGTACCGTGTCGATGCCGTAGAAGAGCATCGTCTGATTTACGCCACTCACATCTGAGACGAGCTGCATCAGTAGGTGGGCTGCGGTGTGGTACCCGAGATATTCGAATTCCACCTCATCCAGATCCTTGTATTTCGATATCTCGTTCCGCACATCTTCGTCAAGCGTTCGAAGGAACGACCCGACATCCAGCGAGACACCTCGGGTGTCGAGCGTGAAGCCGAGCGGACGTGACGGGCTCTCGATTTCGCGTTCGATCCGATCCTCGTCAGCCCACACGTAGCCAATTCCAGGGCCCTTGTAGGTGGCAGGGGTGATATTCAGCGTGACTCCCTCTAGTAGGACATCTCCAGTCACGTTACAGAGGGAAAGTGCCCCTCTCTGAGATTCGACTTCGCGATCGCGTAGAACAGTCTTCACCTGCGGGTCTGAATGAATTTTCCCGTAAGCCCGGTCGTTGTGTTCGAGGCACGAATCGATATTTGAGATGATCTGCAAGCATTCCGGGCAGTAGCGAACGATATTACTCGCTGTATCAGAGAGATCTGTGACCTCGTCCAGTGTAATCGACTCTGGCACAGCCATGTTTGGCTGGTCGTCGGTCGGCACACTGCTGAAGTCAAATTGTACCGTGGAATCAGAGTCCTCGGTACTGCTCTCTACGACCTCCGTTTCGGGCATGAATAGCTGGCTCTTACCCGTTTTTTGCTGATACTCGCTCCGATAGGGTGCATAGGAGTGGACGATGGAATCGATCGATTCTTCGCTTCCATCGAGGTCACTCTCGCCCCTGAAAACAGTCAGGTACTGACCGCTACTCTCGAAGTAGTTGGGCGGAACGTACCAGACCTCGCCAAGTGATCGGCCCTCTACGTTGAGGAAGCGCTCGAAGTAGTATGCCGCCCGAAGGAGGTTCTTGACGTACCAGACACTGAGGAACGGCTTGTTGTTTCGGTATTTCTCGTCGGAATCAAGATCTCGATAATCCTTGAGCTGCTCTACTGTCTGTTTGAGGTAGTATACCTGTCGTCGTTCCTGGCTCAACTGTTCGAGTCGCTCGTCCCCAGCCAGGCCGGCGAGCATAGTGACCGCTTCCTGTAGATCGTCGATTTTCCCGAGTCCGACCTCGGAGACACCATCTTCGGCGAGTCGGTCGGCAGATGCTCGCATCCCCATCAAGTATGCTGCCTGCTGCGTGATGTCGGCGAGGAGTTTGTTGTACCGCTCGACTCGCTCTTCTGCGGAGAGGCTTCGATAGTCGGTAACCTGCTCACGCGCTGCATCCAGCTCTTCTCGAACAATTTCGCGTTGAGCATGGTCTTCGAGCTGGTCATGCTCTTCCAAGACTGTTTCATACTCCTCCAACTTCTCGAGGTACGTCTGGATTTGTTCGAGGACGCGTTCCTGGATGTGAGACAGATACTCGTCGAACGCGTTCTCTCCACGAATTACTTCGTCACCTTCGATATCTACGTATTCCTCGATCTCTTCGAAATCCTCCGAGAGCGATCGATCCTTTGCGTCGAGCGCTGACTCGACGACTCGTATCGGTTCTTCCGAGAGAAGCGGCTGATCGAGGTGGCCACCAATACCGAGTTCAGTAGAGAGAAACTCACCCGGTTCAGTCAGGAAGCGATAGAACTCCTCGTACTCCATTGCGTCGCGTACGAATTCTTCAAAGAAGGCGAGTTCTTCCTCCCGGGGCGATCTCATTCGGCGCTCTGCGATCTCACTGGTGATCTGATAGAACGCCCCGAGCTGCTCGTGGATCCACTCTACGACTTTGTTGTCCGTCTTTAGTGGTGTACGGAGTTCGGAACCGAGGAACCGCTCCGCACGGTAGAACATATTGGCGTCGCCAGTGAAATTAGAGAGATAGACGAAGATGTGAGAATCCATATCTTCTTCTCGAGCGGCTCGCCCCGTCCGTTGAATAAATGACGAGAGATCCTGTGGGGTCCGGTATTGGGATACGATGTTGATATCGCCGACGTCAATCCCTACTTCGAGGAAAGACGTCGAAAGAAGGACGTCGCTTTGCCCAGCAGCTTCGGCATCGAAGCCGGCATCAGAATACACTGGCTCGAACCGAAGATCGTTTTCGAGGAACTCATAGCCCATCTCATCGGCGACTACATCCCAGTTTTCGTAACCATCGCCGGATCTATGATATTCCCACAGCTTTCGTTTGTCGCTATGATCAGCATCCTCGAGCTGTGCGAGCTTCTGGTTTATTTGGCTGATACTGTCGATAAACGAGAGTATCTTTCCTCGTTTTCCGTCTCGCTGTTGGAGAAGAGAATGTCCGAGCATCATCGTCTGCTGGATCATCATCGGTGATGCTCCAGGGCCGTCGTCGGGCGAAATCATGAAATAATAGTGCTCCTGATCACCGTGCTCTTCTTTGTAGTCCGATTCCGGCGGCTCGATTGCCTCGATGCTATTCGCCGGGAGATCGAAGAGCTTCTTCGCAAAGCGTGACGGGTTATCGATCGTCGCACTTGCGCCCAGCCACAGCAGTGGCTGCTCAGTAATTCCGTTGATATTTTCGATAATCTTCGCCGTGTGTGCTCCACGAAGGCCCGTATACAGGTGAACTTCGTCGAGCACGATCGAGTCAACCTCGTCGATTATATTGTAGTTGGGTTTGAGAGCAAACAGCTCGAGTGACTCGAGCGTAGTCAAAATAATGTCCGGCGTGTCGCGGGTAATCTCTTTTCGCGGTAGAACCAGCTCCCGGTCAGTGAAGCTGTGGTCCGGATTGTTTTCGCATTTGAGTGTATATTCTCTCGACGTCCCGTAGAACTCGAACGAATGGATGTCCTCGTCGTCGCTGCACCAGCAGTTTGCGAGTTTGAATCTTGCAGTGCCGCCCGACCGGTCGAAGCAGGTCGAGTTATCCTCTACGTCTCCAATCTCGTAGGGCATTCCTCCGATGTAGACACCCACAGAGAGATCTGACGGGCCCTCTCCCCGCATCGTATCGAGGTGCTGGAGGACACGCTGTAGTTGATTCTGAAGTAGCGCTCGCCGCGGATAGACAATTATCGTCGAGTCTTGTCTGTCGCTTCTAAGTAGCTGATATAGCGGCCCGAGAAATGCTTCTGTCTTCCCGAAACCGGTGGGAGCGGAGAATACACCCGCTTGCTGGTTCCCTGTCTGTCGCCGTTTCTGATCAAGCTGATCTACGGTTTTCCAACACTCGACCTGGAAATCAAGCGGATCGAAGCCGAAGATGTCGATAATATTCGAGACAAATTGGTTGTCACCGTCGTAAGGGGTTGTTTTCCGGCGATCTTGCTTGTCTGCCGTGTATTTGATCGCTTCCGTGACGTACGGACGATCGTCTGCGTCTTCGTTGAATAGCTGCTTGTTTTCTAGCAATCCCTTGACTACCGGCTCGACTGAATCGTCTATCCTCTCGGGGTTAGTGTTCCGATCAAAGAATTTCATTTATAGCACCGTGGGGGTCCAGGCAATGGATTACCTTGCTGTTGTCAGCCCTATCAATCTTGCTCTCATTATCGTCGTCTAACGGAATGGAGTCGCAGACCAGTTCTATGCTATAGTTGTTCTTCCTCAATCTCAAGATAGTCGCCCCTTCACACGACAAACCGATGAAAACGCCGGGGAGTCGGTACGATAGTCCATTCCAAGAGTCAACTTCAGTTCCGTCTTGGGACGCATCAGAATGTTTGTCACCAGATGATAGAGTGTATCTTCGCTTCGGCGATCATTCTGAACTTGACTCACCTTGTTCGTAGATACGTGAAACCGCGCCTTTGGCTAACTTCTGTAACTCTGGCTCGTTTATCATCTTAATCGTCTCACTGTCCTCAGGAAGAGTCGTCTCAGGCGCTGGTAGGGACTGGACGGTGACGACGATACATTTAGCGACCTGGTCTTTTTTTAGCGAAGAGCTGAGTAGCTCGAGATCTACGTCATCAATTTCGTTCTTGTAGAAAACTTTGACCGGATGAATCAGGCCGGATTTTGCCGCCAGGATATCGAAATAGCCGGTTCCCGAGTCAGTTTGGAGGTCTTCGTAGCCGAGCAAGTCGAAAATCTCCTGGACCAATCGTCGCAATACATCATCTGATTCCCTATTCCGGAGGTATGATCGGAAATCCTTCTCCGAATCGTGTGCTTCTTCCTCGTAGAGTATACCTAAGGTCGGATACTGCTCCCCCGTACTTGGGGTCGGCGAGCGTTCCGATGCAGTGCCATCATCGGGTTCGGCTGTAGCATCGACATTATCCTTTCGTGACGAGTTCTTTGATTCTTGACCGACTGAGCTGCGACTGCTGTTTGACGTAGTTTTGTTCTCACCCTCTTCGGGATCACTGTCACCGACATCGGCCTTGATGCGTGCTGCGAAAGACGGGCCAATATCGTCGATCGACGACAGCTCTGACTGAGTTGCGAAGCGTATGTCTTCGATAGTCTCATAGCCTGCTTCTCGAAGCGCAATTGCTCGTGACGAGTTGACACCGCTAATCTCCGTGAGTTTCTCAGTATCTGGGTCTGTCTCTGAATTGGCGCTTGTTGAGTCCTCCCAGTTGATGTCGTCTTTCGAATGTTCCCATGCGTACTCTTCCCACGAACCTAATATTTCGTCCGAGCCCCGATCATCTGAGATTTCATCGTGCAGTGCCTGCAAGTGATCGCTCTCGTGGTCGTTTATCGTCCACTCGTATTGACCAGCCTCGTCGAGTTGTTCGATAAAGCCCGCACCCGTGTGCAGCAGTTCGTCGAACAACTCTCGGTTAACGGAATCTGCGATCGAGAAGCCTGGTAACTTTTCGAACCGAGAGCCGAGTTCGCAGAACGAAGCTGCGTTCTCTATCAGCTTCTTTCCGTCTTCTCGGAATACCGCCGCATCTGGCGTTTTTGGTATTCCTACAACGTTGTAGAACATCGCGTGCTTTGGGTCATCAGAGCTTCGGAGAATCCGTCCGATTCGTTGGACGAGTTCCGGGTTGACACTCCCGGTCGCCATGTTGATAGCGACTTCCGCGTTTTGCATATCGACACCCTCTCCGAGAAGATCTCCGGTACCCAGAAGCACTGCCGATTCACCCGGCTCATCGAATTGGTCAACTATGTCCCGCTGTTCTGAACTCTCCTGCTTCCGTGAGACGACGTAGATGTGCTCAGTATTCCCGAGCTTCTCCGTGAGTCGGGACTCTAACTCTTTGACTTGTGCGTTGCTATCTGCCAGGACGACGACCTTCTCAGTCGTTATGTGGTCGAGAACGATATCTACGATCGAATCAAGCGATGGGGAGAGGTTCCAGTACTTCGTGCGTCGGGAGAACAACCGCGTAGTCAGGTTCCGGAACGGCTCGTCTCGTTGCTTGAGTTCGTTCCCCTGGGTGGTGTGTGAGAATGTCCGGAAGTCCTGGTAGGTTTCCAGACGGCGGTCTGTTTCGATATCCAATTCTCCGCTATCTAACCGCTTCTGGATAGCTTCGAAGGATTCCTCCGCCCGTTTAGAGACGTTCTCTAAATCCGAACTGTCTCCGTCGAACGGCGCGTATCGGACTTCCCAGTCGAAGGATGGGATAACCCCGTCCTCTCTGGCCTCGGTGATAGTGTACCGCTTCAGCTGCGGCCCTATTCCATTCGAGAGACGCTCTTGAATTTTCGAACTCTCGCTTCCGGCGTCATCGACCGACCCGGACATTGCGAGGACGTCGCAATCGAACGCTTCGAGTAGCGTCCCCCATTCACTTCCCGTCGCGTAGTGGTGGGCTTCATCGAGAAGGACGAGATCGTAGTCTAACCACTCTTCGTTCACCAGCGATTGTGGTGTCCGGAAGTGAATTCGTCCCCAGGAGAGCCTGATATCGTCACTTCCGCTGGTCCGTTCTTCGGGGATGTTCAGATGGCGATCGAACTCCCTCCGCCACTGTTCCAAGATGAGGTCGTTGTGCGCTACGATAAGTACGTCTTCTCTGCCGCCGTTCGGCTCGAGGTTTGCTTCGATGAGGTCTCGATCAGACGGATGGAGATCGCCATATTTGAGAGCGATCGCACCCAGACCGAGGACCGTTTTCCCCGTCGCAGTGGCCATATCGACATATCCTCGGAGGTCGTTGTGCTGCCAGGCTTGGAGTGCATCCTGTTGATGCTCCCAGAGCGTCGTCATCATCTGGGGCTCGTCCATCAGCGTGAGGAGCCCTTTTCCAGCGTTCTGTTCGATATCCTCGAGTAACTTGTCGATGTTCGCTGCGATCGTTTCGTTTGCGAACATCCGCATCGTGATATCGGAGACGGTTCCGTTATCCTCGGGGAGGATTGACCGCACACTCTCTCCGACTTCCTTCGTCAGAAGTTTCTCGATGACTGCTACGATCGCTTGCTGAACGTTTTCCAGGCCTGCATCCTTGGTAACCTCGTAACCGAGTTCGTTCAACTGATAGGCAAACATTCCGAGCTGCTCATCGCTGATGTGCTCGCCGAGGACATCGGGTAAATCCGTGTATTCGCCAGTTGACTGCTCGAGTCCTCTCCGGTAGTATGACCCCACTTCTCGCCCGAAGTTGTCTTTCGCGAGACTGATATTGCTGATACTGATGTTCGCGCTGATGTTCTTGGCCGTTTCGTCTATATACGGTGCCCATTCAGTTTTCGGGCGCTTCATGAGGAAGTCGTCGTGGAACTCTTCACCTGGTGACTGAAGGTTCCGAGTCCGATCGTCGGCTAGTCTATCGATGTTGTTAGTCATCTTGGATGGGCGAACAGTGTACTATGCTACATAACCGCACGACTTAGACCCTTCTGTGAGATTCAAGTTGTGATAGCACAACATTTCTCGTTCAATGTGTGGAACATACTCCAATAAAAATGTGAATTGCCGCAGCAGGTTGATATCCCCAATGACAACTCTTCCGAACGCAGTAGTGACCGAGCGATCGTCGAACTCGTTTCTCGGAATCCGCGCGCCCGTGATGCTGGACGAGTCTCGACAAGAGCTACCGTATCTGCTTATCTGTGTTCAGATAATAGGGGTGACCACGTGACTGATTTCGAAACGCCGGATTGGATCGAGGCCCGTCCATATCAGCAAGAGGCGATCCAGCACTGGCTGGACGCGTCGGGTAACGGAATCTTACATATGGCGACGGGGACCGGCAAGACGATCACCTCGCTGATGGCTGCCACCCACGTTGCGTCTTCTTTGGACGGTGGATTCGTTCTCGTCGTCGCAGTTCCATATCAGCATCTCGTCGATCAGTGGGCGGATGATTTGTCCGAATTTGGGGCCAAGCCGATTCTCGCCTACGAGTCACGGCGGAATTGGCAGCCCCGACTGGAGCGCCAACTCTTGGAACTCAATCGAGGTCACCGGGAGACGTGTGTCGTCGTCACGACTCACCGCACCTTGTCTGGGGAGTCAGCAAGACGAACGCTTCGTCGCTCACGAGGCCAGATGATGCTGATCGCTGACGAAGTCCACCACTTGGGGTCTCCACAGCAACAGAAGGCGCTCATGGACGATTTCGGTCTTCGTCTCGGTCTTTCTGCGACACCAGAACGCTGGTACGACGAGGAAGGAACAGAGGAACTCAACTCCTACTTCGGAGGGCAAGTGTTCGATTACGGGCTCCAAAAAGCGATCGAGGCTGGCGCTTTGTGCGAATATTACTACATCCCACATATCGTCGAACTCCAGGACGACGAGATGGAGGAGTACTTCCGTCTCACCGGAAAAATAGGTCGGCTCATGGCGAAGGAGGGTGGTGACCCAGACATCGCATTGGAAGGCAACGACGCCTTACAGGCGGCCTTGTTCAAGCGGGCTCGGCTCGTGGGCACAGCACGAGAGAAACTGGAACTGTTGGTTGACCTCCTCGAACAGGAGTCGGAGCTGTCTCACACGCTCGTCTATTGTAGCGACGGATCGACTGGCGTCGATACGAAGGGTGAGCGCCACGTGGACGCTGTCACGGCTCGTCTCTGCTCTTCTTTCGACGTTCAAATTGAGCGGTTCACTGCCAGGGAAAATCAAGCCGAACGTGAAGAGCTACTGGAAAGCTTCGAATCTGGAAAAATAGACATCCTGACTTCGATTCGGTGCTTGGACGAGGGAGTGGACGTCCCTGCGACGAAGCGCGCTCATATCCTCGCTAGTACGTCTAATCCTCGTCAATACGTCCAACGCCGTGGCCGTATCCTTCGAAAGCACAAAGACAAGAAATTCGCCGTTATTCACGACTATATTACCATCCCTGACACAGATATCCATCCGCAATCACTATCAGACGACCAGTATCGTGCAGAGCGGACACTCATTCGGAAAGAACTAGAGCGGGTCTCCACATTCGCGGAAGCGGCCCGGAACCATCCTGATGCGGATGTCGATGGTGTTCCGACTACAGAGCGGTCACTACAGGAGATTAAACGTCGGTACGACCTCCTCACTGTTTGATCTGAAATCCTTACTTGGTAGTTCCATTCGAGAGCCACTGTCACGTTGCGCCAAATCAATATATAAATACATGCGGAAACCAGTACGAGTGATGACTGGTGTTTCGGACGAAGAGGTTTCCATTACGCGAGACAAGCTCGTCAAGGTCAGAGAACGCGTCCTTGAAGCCGAAAAGGAAAAACTGCATCTCGACCTTGCTCGGGGTATCAACGACGAAATCGAGCAGATAATCCGAGAAGAAATCAACTGATGCAAATCGATAGACTCGAGCTTGAGAACTTCCGGCAGTTCAGAGACGAGACGATCGCGTTTGCAACTGGAAGTGATCGGAACGTGACCGTCGTCCACGGGGCGAACGGGTCTGGAAAGACGACGCTTTTGAACGCATTTACGTGGTTGTTCTACGGAAACGTCGATTTCGACACGCGCCCTGACCGACTCGCCAGCGAAGGTGCGATGGCCAACGCTCAGCCAGGCGACCGGATCACTGTGTCCGTTCAGCTGCAATTTGAACACGAGGGAGAAGCCTATATCGCTCAGCGCGAGGCGATCTACGAGAAGCGATCTGCGACTGACTTCGACGGTGAGATGATCGACAGTGAGGTGACTGTAAAGTACCGGAATAACGGGAGCTGGCAGCCCAGAAACAATCCAGGAAACACCCTTGATCAGATCATCCCTGAACGGCTGAGTGGGTTGTTTTTCTTCGACGGAGAGGATATCGACGAGCTAGCGGGTATCGACAACCAGGATCGGATTCAAGAGGCAATCCAGAACATCATGGGCCTCACCATCTTGGAGCGCGCAAATCGACATCTCGATACCGTCGCCGGGCGGTTTGAGGACGAAGTTGACGAATATGCAAGCGATGAACTCTCTGAACTCATCTCGGAAAAGCGGGCTATCGAAGACGACATTGAGGAGTTCAAGCGTGACCGAGATGACACTCAGCGGCGGAAAGAGCGAATAGAGTCCGAGATTGAAGATCTCGAACAGAAGCTTGAGCGGCTTGATGAGAGCGCAGCGTTGCAAGAGCGTCGAGAAGAATATCGTGAAGATCTCGCTGAAGTCGAAGACCGGATAGACTCACTTGATGAAGACATCAAATCACAGATCAGCCAAAATGGCTTCGTCCCCTTGGCGATGCCCCTTCTCAAAGAAACAGCAACCGAGCTGGATCAGATGCGCGAAGAAGGAGTTATCCCATCTGAACTCAGTAATTCGTTCGTTGACTCGCTGCTCGACGCGGGGCAGTGTATCTGTGGGCGCCCGTTGGAGCCTGGAACCGACCACTACGACAAGGTCGCTTCGATGCGAGGTGATACCGTTGCAGATGGCGTTGAGCAATCTGCAATCCGGATTATCGGGCACCTCAACGAGGTTTCTGACAAGGAGTCCGAATTCTTTGACTCGGTTGACGAAATAATCGAACAACGAAAGAATCTCTACGACCGTCGAGACGAGCTGGAAGAACTCATAGACGAAGTCAGTTCGGAACTTCAGGGGATGAATCAGACTACCGAGTCTGGTCAGTCTATCGGCGAATTGGAAGCGAAGCGTGAACAAAAGGAGACAGAGCGTGAAGAGTCGATTAGCGAAATCGCCCGTATTGAAGAGCGGATTGAGCGCAAACAAGAGGAACTCGAATCACTCGAAGAACAAATAGATGAACAGCAGGACGAGCGGGAAGAGGCTCTCCTGGCTAAACGACGGCAGAAAGCCGCTGAACTGGTTCAAGACGAATTAGAAGGATCCTTCGAGGATCTCAAGGACCAAGTCCGGCAGTGGTCGAACAAAATGATCAAGCAGACGTTCGACGACATCGCGAGCAAAGATTTGACCGCTGAAATCACAGACGACTTCGAACTCAAAATCTGGCAGGACGTTGGTGACGAACGCGTCGAAGTAGACAAGTCAACTGGTGAGCGCCAGATTGCGAGTCTGGCATTCATCGGTAGCTTGGTCAATATCGCTCGTGAGAGATACGAGTCCGACTCTGATTCAGAGTACTTCACTGGCGGTATTTATCCGCTGGTAATGGACTCACCGTTCGGCGCCTTGGACAAGGATCATCGCCGGCAAGTGAGCAAGGTCATCCCCTCTCTCGCGAATCAGGTAGTCGTCTTTGCAACTGACTCCCAGTGGGAGGGCCCAGTCGAAGAAGAGATGCGCGACATCATTGGAGAACAGTATTGGCTTGACTTCGATTCTGGTGAAGGCGAAGGTGAATACCCACAGACTCGAATCGCGACTGAACAGGCAAGCATACGAGGTGACTGATTATGGGACAGCCGATTATCCGTTACTGCAAGACTGACCTCTACGATCGCCTCGTTGACGAGCACGAGATCTTCGAGAACTACTACGACTTGCTCGTCTTCTTGGCCGTCGTAGGCTACCACGAGAACAAAATCAAGCGGAACAACTTCAAGGGGAGCTCGTCTGACGGTACGAAAGGCGAAGCAGGCCTTCGAAACGTCCACTCGAAGGAACTCTATCGGACTGTAATGGCGTGTCTCGCTTTTCACCACACCAGCGATCCTGAGGCGCTCGTTGATGCTGATACGCAAATGGAGACGCTTGCTAAATATTCAGCCGGCGGTCTCGAAGTCATTGAACAGGAAATAAGTGACGTGGCTGGCGATCCTACGGACGCTATCCTGAACTATATCGAACGGAATCAGGGTGAGGATTCCGGGATCAGTGGTGAACTCGGGAAGATTGTCGAGAGCTTCGATGATCAGATGATGGGCTTTGAAGAATAGTCCTTCATTTTTCGGCGATCACATCCCGGGAACAACGATACACATTTAAACAATTTCGTCTCCCTCGTATAATCGATGGCAAGTGACCGCCCACCAGTACACGATGCTCTCACTGTCCTCGATAACAAGAACTTCTACCGAAACGAGGAGTGGTGGAAATCTGTCGTCCGATATCAGTACGAGGGTTCCGACCAATCAGAACTCGCAATCTATCTCTGGCACAAGGATGACGGTGAATGGACGCGGAAGAATAAGTACGTCATCAAGACACCGGACGCGTGGGCCACAGACAAAGCGATTGTCAACGCGATATTCTCGGAGTCACTGGCTGAGAGTGACGAAGAATTCCCCGTGAGTGACTACTATTCGGTGGGTACTGGCGAAACAGTATTCAAATCGGATGGGTGGTGGAAAGCGATCGTCTTGATCGACCAGAAGGGGTCATACGAAACGCAGGAGGTCATGGTCTATCTCTGGCAGGAAACTGATGACGGCTGGCGTCGCCGGCAAAAATATACGATCAAAGACGAAGACTCGTGGCAAGAAGAGGCGAGAGTCGTTGAATCGATGTTAGATATGGAAGCATCGTCTACCGATCGTGGTTCGGCATCGAAGGAGACTACCCAAGGAGCCAGCGGGTCGCAATCGAAGAGTTCTGGCACTACCACCTCTCTGCCAAAAGCGGATGAGTTTGAGCAACTTAGCCGGGAGATTGAAGATCATCTGAGCGTTCAGGGTAAGTAACCTGTATATATTCTACCCAATATTTGATGAATTAACGCTGGTGTCTTCTGTGTCGTAGTTAACCTTTGATATACATTGAACGACCAACCAGTAGTAGAAGCCCAGCTGTGTCACGAAACGGTATTCCTGTTGTTGATGCTGTGATCCGATATGAATGAGGATAAAGCTGAAATCGACTTGATAGAGCCTCCTATCGTCGTTTCTGAAGTTGATAAGGATAAATTCCTGTTCTATCTCGCTGGTCAAGTACCAGTCGCAGTGAGTCAGTTTGCAGAGGACTGCACAGAAAGCGAGCCAGAAGTCAAAAACACTCTCAACTCTCGCTTCCAGAACGAGATCAAGCTTGATCACACTGGTTTTCTCACGTTGACCGATGCAGCGAGGAGCAACATTCTGTCGTTCGCTAACCCACTCATCTCAGATGCTGTTGCTGCACAGAAGCGCGGGAAATCGATCGTAGAAGACGGGGACTACAAAGATGCGATAGAACACTACCGACATGCTGAATCACTATTTTCGGAAGCAGAAAGCCGTCTGGGAGCGGTTGGTGATGTTCCGGAGAAGTTGACTCGTCGCCTTGAGAGCGTCCGCGATACGCATGATAGTATCCAGAAGAAGGCAGTGAATGATGTTCTCACTCATCGGAAGTTCGTTGGTGAGCAACACGAAGAGAAAGGCGATGATGCGATGCACAACAATGAGTTTGCCGAAGCTGTGGATGAGTTCGAAGATGCCGTGGACGCCTTCAAGGAGGCGAAAGCAGCGGTTGAAAAATATAATTCGCAACTTCTCAGCCCTGATAGTTCGGGTCTTGATCAATCACCAATTGAGAGCCGGATCGACGGATTAAGGCGAAAACTCGAAGCGGCGAAAGACAGAGTTGAGACCGACCTGGATCCAGATACATCGTCGTCGCAGAAAGAGGACAAGGCACAATCAGAGAATACCGAATCGCAGTCGGGTACTGAAGAAGAGAGTACCGAACTTTCTAATGCCGAAGCCGTGGCTGATAGCGATTCTGCGGCCCCTTCTGCCGACAATCAGTCCCGGGCTGAATTGATCTCAGAGTTGCAGGAGCTTGATCGAGAGTGGTCCGAGATAGACCGGAAATTGTTATACTCAATAAGTGATTATCACCCAGACGACTTCGAAGAAGAGTTCGGGAGTGTAGATGCAGCACTCATCGAAGCTGGAGTGATAGACGAGCCTGGTGAAGACAAAGAAAGCGATAATCACTCTGAAAGCACTTCGGCGGAGACAGACGATGAGTTCGAACAGGCTCTCGTTGATGCGGGAGTGATAGACGAGCCTGGTGAAGGTAAAGAGACCGAAACGACTTCACAGGAGTCGAATTCTACGGGTGATAGTCCCGATCCGGACGATTTCGCGGCGATTTCCGATATGCAGCCAAACAAGCGGTTCAGTGGGGAACTCGCAATTAAATTGGAAAGCGAATCGTATGCCGGCGCGAAGAAAGACGCAGCGTTTGAGGTAACCGACGCGTCCGGAGAAACTGTCCGTCTCGATTTCTGGTCGAAACACGGGCTGGACATTCCGGAGTCAACCGGAACGTGGTACGTGATGAAGGAGCTTCGATTGCAGCAATGGGAAAAAGACGGGGAAACGAATCGAAATCTCTCGAGCAGTCGTGATACGCAGTGGCGGCAGATTGGCAATGACGACTCAACGGGCTCCCGGAATAGCGAGGATGATCAAGCAAAAGCAACTGGGACGGCTTCACAGTCAGAATCAGCAACAGAAACTCAAGAAGCCTCTGATGAATCTGGTGGGATGCTTGGTTCGATCGTCTCCGAATTTGACGACGACCTCGTATAGCAGCCTACGTAGTGGTTCACGATATCTTAGATCTTGAGGCGCGCGCCAGATTCACTAGCTTCGAGAAGGGCCAACGATCGACTGAAAATATAGCTTCCACTCACCTTGCTACACTCGTCATCTGTATTCAGCGGCCGTTTGTATGCTTCCTCGACATTTTCAACAGACCCGGCCATCACAGAAGGCACGACGACAGCGACCCGCATCCATAGTATGGATGAACTCCAGAACCAACGAGTAATTCTGAACGCCCTCGAAATCAGAAAACAGCAGGTACAGACGCTGCATGGCACGAAAACGTTGGCTCATAATCGTGCATACTGTGGATGGGCCCTGCCGGATTTGAACCAGCGCTCAATCGGTTATGAGCCGATCGCTTTAACCAGACTAAGCTAAGGGCCCTCGCTCGCGTTTTCTCGATGGGGCGACTAAACTGTACCGTCTTCTGCCGTTGGCCCTTGGGAGTTCTGAACGAACACGCCGTCCCGAGATCTGTTCGCTGTGAGTTTGACCGAACGAGAAGCCCCGTCCCGAGAACTGCGAGCAGTTCTCGTGGGTCGACAAACCCCCCGCGATTTGACGCCGCCGCCAGGACTCGAACCGATGCAAGACGGTCCGGGTCGCTCGCTTACGCTCGCTTCCCGGACTGCGACTTCCGTGTCCGAGTCCTGCGAATCTCGTCCGCATCGCTCACCGTCTTGTTCGCGATAGAAGGACGCCGCCGCCAGGACTCGAACTCGCCGAGACGGTCCGGGCGTGCGGCTTCACCCCGTTCAGTCGTTCCGGGCTGCGACTCGTCTGCTCGAGTCCTGGTGGGAGTTGCTTTCGCTGCTCGCGGACACCTTGCTGTCGCTCGGTGTCTGACTCGCAACAGAAAGACGCCGCCGCCAGGACTCGAACCTGGGACAACCACGTTAACAGCGTGGTGCTCTACCATCTGAGCTACGGCGGCCCGCTATTGCACTCTCAGGTAGTTGGAGTTATTTGATAGGGCTTTCGCTTCGCCAGTGCATCGACACGCTTTCACGTACTTGCCGGCATCCTTCTGCTATGAGCGACGAGTTCGACGCCGTCGTCTCGACGGTTCGCGAGCGGGTCGAACCCGACCGCGAGGAACGCCGGCGACTCCGGGATGCCGTCGCGGAGCTGACCGACCGCATCGAAGCCGCACTCGAGGAACTGCCGGTCAAAGCGGACGTGATCCAGGTCGGCTCGACAGCCCGCGGGACCTGGATCGCCGGCGATCGCGACGTGGACCTGTTCGTGCGCTTCCCACCGGACCTCCCTCGTGAACAGCTCGAGGCGTACGGGCTCCAGGTTGGACACGAAGTCCTGCCCGGCGGCCGGGAGGAATACGCCGAACACCCGTACGTAGTCGGCGAGTTTGCGGGATTCGACGTCGATCTCGTCCCCTGCTACGACGTGTCCGACGCGACTGCGATCCAGTCGGCGGTGGATCGCACGCCGTTTCACACCGAGTACCTGACCGAACGACTCGACGCCGATCTCGCCAGCGAGGTCCGGGTCTGCAAGCAGTTTCTCACCGGCATCGGCGTCTACGGCAGTGATCTGCGAACACGCGGGTTCTCCGGCTATCTGACCGAACTGTTGGTCCTCGAATACGGCGGTTTCCGGTCGTTCGTCGAGGCTGCTGCGGACTGGCACCCCCCTGTCGAGTTCGATCCCGAAGGTCACGGCGAGCGCGAGACGGCGTCGCCGTCCCGGGAGAGAGACGGCACTTCCGACCGCCCGTTCGACGATCCACTGATGGTGATCGACCCGACCGATCCCGAGCGCAACGTGGCCGCGGTCTGCAGCGAGGAGAGTGTCGCCCGCCTCCAGCATTACGCCCGCGAACTGGTCGCCGACCCCCGAGTCGAGCTCTTTGAGCAGTCCGAGCCGGAACCGGTCGATCCGGATACCGTTCTCGACGCGTTCGAGCGGCGAGGGACCACGCCCGCGACAGTCGGCTTCGAAACCCCGGATCTCGTCGAGGACGACCTCTATCCGCAACTGGAGAAGACCAGGGGCGGTATCGTCGGGCTGCTCGAACGCCACGGGTTCGACGTCCTCCGATCGACGACTATCGCTGACGAGGATCGAGCGGTCGTTCTCGCGGAGCTTGCGGTCGCCGAACGGCCGGCCATCCAGCGCCACGAGGGGCCACCGGTCCACGTCCGCGAACACGCCGAGCGCTTCTTCGAGCGATATGACGGGACGGCGGCTGCCGGACCGTTCCTCGATGGGGATCGCTACGTCGTCGAGCGCGAGCGCCAGTTCCGGACCGCCGCGGCGTTGCTCGAAAGCGACGAGCTCTTCGACGTGGGTCTCGGCACGACGATCGAGCGCCAGCTCCGGGAGTCGTATACCGTCCGCGTCGGCTCGGATGTCGCGGTGCTGGCCGAACGATTCGGCACCGAGCTGGCGCAGTATCTTGATCCGGCACCCTGACCACCCTCGAATCAGTCGTCGTCAGAATCGATCGACGGGAATCCCTGCTCTTTGAGGTTCGCGATGACCGAGCGCCCGTTGTCGTTGACCGACCACTCACGTGTGGGTGGTTCGTGACCGTCGAACACCTCGTGGACCATCTTGACGCCGTCCGAGAGCGTCTCCAGTCCGTAGCCCCCTTCGAGGACGAACCCCAGGCCTGCATCAACCTGCTCGGTCAGTTCCCACAGGAAGTCCGTCATCAGCCCGTACCCGTCTGTGGTGACGACCATGCGGGAGATCGGGTCGTGCTCGTGGGCGTCGAACCCGGCACTGACCAACAGCAGATCGGGATCGAACGCTTCCAGCGACGGGCCGACTACTTCTTCGAGTGCGGCCATGTACTCGGCGTCGCCACAGCCGGCCGGGAACGGGGCGTTCAGCGTGGTCAACTCGGCGTCGCCCTCGCCGGTCTCGCCGATGCCGCCGGTGCCGGGGTACAGTCCCTCTTCGTGAAACGACACGTAGAACACGTCTTCGCGGTCGTAGAACATGTCTTGCGTGCCGTTACCGTGGTGGACGTCCCAGTCCAGGATCGCCACGCGATCGGCCAGACCCCGATCGATGACGTGCTGGGCGGCGACTGCGGCGTTGTTGATGAAGCAAAACCCCATCGCGTCGTCCTCGACGGCGTGGTGGCCCGGTGGTCGACCGAGCGCGAACGGCACTTCGTTGCCGCTGGTACTGTCGAGCGCCGCTTTCGCGGCCCACTGAGCCAGTCCCGCGCTCGCCATCACGGCGTCCCAGGTCGCCTCGACGGCGACGGTGTCGGCGTCCCAGTTGCCGCCTCCCTCCTCGCAGAACTCGTGTACGTCGCTGACGTAGTCGGCGTCGTGGACGGTCGACACGTCGGACTCGGTGGCCGAGTCGGGCGCGACGTATTCGACGTTGTCACACTCCGATAGCGTCTCTCGGATCGCCCGAAGGCGGTCGGGACTCTCCGGGTGGCGGGCGCCGGTGTCGTGTTCGAGGCAGATCTCGCGGTAGCCAAACCTCATTCAAAGTAGGGCCCGAGTTCGTCGTATAGTTCAATGTCCTCTCCCTTAACAGTACGCCGTCCGGCATGACGTGCCAGCATCGCCGCGGCCGCCGCGACGGTGTCGGCCTCCGCTTCGAGCAGGGACGCCAGTGCGATCCGCGCGTCCATCGACACGCGGTAGTCCTTGATGTCGAGCCGCGCGATCCGGTCGACGGGCGCGATCGGCAACTCCAGAGCGTCCGGGTCGGGGACAGTCTCGACGCCGAAGTCCTCCGGCATCAGGGTCTTTCGGCCGTCCCCCGTCGCGCGCTCGGCCGCCCCGACTGCACGCTCGGCACCCTGTTCCTGTATCCGGCGAGTTAGCGCTTCAGTCGCCTCGGAACTCACGCGCAGGTTCCCGGCGTTGCGACGGATGATCGTATCCACCGGGGCGAACGGTAGCTCGACGCTCATACGCCATGTCGGGGCCGATGCGGGCTTAAGGGTTTCCCGTCCGCGCTCCTCGCGGGTCGCCGAACCCTGTCTGCCGAGCGGCGCCACGCCGCTTTCCTGTTGTCAACCCACTACAACGAACGAGTTGTCACGGTGACGTGACGTTGTCGAGAAACCACTCCGCCTGTCCTTCGGAATCGAATCTGTGGACGCGGACGCCGGAAACGGACGCCTCGTCGTACGGGCCGACGATATCGACCGTCGCTCCGATGTTCGTCGTTTCGACGTCGTCGAACGACCGTCGTTCCCAACTGTCCCGACCGGCCATCCGACCTTTGACAGTGTATTCGGCCGGATCGCTGTCCCACTCGCCGTAGATCAGTGCGCTGTTGATATCGTTCCATTCGAGGGCCTCGTCGCCTTCGTGACGGCTCCCGGCGACTTCTATGCCGGGCAGGCTGTACCTGTCGTCGTGGACGACCGTCCCGTTACGTTCGATCTGTATCTCCACGTCGGCGCTTCCCGGCCAGCCGTTGTTGGCGCGAACGAACCAGAGCCTGTGTTCTCGCCCCGTAATTCGGTCGATGCATCCCGAACCGCCGATCACTGCCGCCCCACCGACGGCTGCGAGAAACGAACGGCGGTTCATCGGTTTACAACAGTTCTTCAGCCTCGACCCGGTCGGCCCGGCGCTGGCCGCGCACGGTGACCTGCTGGCCGAGTTCGACGCGCTCGTCGGTCTCGACGCTGATCGTCTCCTCGCCGTCGTCGACGATCACCGGATCCCCCGTCTGGACGACCGTCCCCGTCACTTCTATCTGCTCGCCGCCCGCGCTGTCGTCACCGCTGGCGCCCGCTGGCTCGCTTCCGTCGTCGTCCCCGCGGTCGTCCGCGAACGCGTCGAGGCCAGTCGACGATTCGCTGTTTGCACTCTCGCTGTCTCCGTTTCTCGCCGCTCCCGCACCGGACCCGTCCTCCAGTACGACCACCGTCGACCCCCATCCTGCCGAGGCCTCCAGGTCGTCCTGCCAGCCGTCCTGGACCTCGGCGTCGGCGACGAACACCTCGTCGCCCGGCCCCAGGTCGGTGTCGGCTTTCTCGCCCCACAGCGCCACGCGGATGTCGCCGGTGTCGTCCTGGATCCGGACGTTTCGGACCTGCCCCTCGCTGCCGTCGTCCCGATCGAACGTCCGTTTCGGATCGACCGACCGGACGACTCCGCCCAGATCGACCGTCTGCTCGAGTTCGACGCCGTCGATCGGATCCGTCTCGGGACTGAAGTCGATGCTGTCGTCGACCTCCTTGACGGCGCCGCGGTCGCCGACGTGTAATTCGAGGCTCCCGTCGCGCTCGCGGACGTAGCCGTCGACGACCTCGACGGGCGTGCCGGCGTCCAACTGCTCGGCGCGGTCGGCCCGGTCGTCCCATAGCGTCACGCGGATTCGCCCTGACTCGTCGCCGAGCGTGAGGTTCGCGACCCGGCCCTCGCTGCCGTCGTCCCGATCGAACGTGCGGATCGATTCGGTCCCGAGGACGATCCCCTGGACGTTCACGTCTGATTGGCCCATCGACAGCGAGTCGATGTCGGTCCGCCCGTCGAGGTCGACGTCAATCTCGGCGTCGTCGTCCGGTTCGGCCTTCTCGACGCTGACCTCCAGCCCGTTGTAGCCGTCCTTCGGGCGGCCCTTGATCCGCAGGACCTGCCCCGCTTCGAGCGTGCCGTCGTCGATCGAGACGGCCTGTTCGTCCCAGAACGCCAGTCGCACCTGCCCCGTCTCGTCGGCGGCCTCGACGTTGATGACGTGGCCGTCCTCGTCCTCGCCGTCGCGTTCGAACGTGCGCAGCTCCCCGATCGAGGTCACCTTCGCGAGGAACTTCACCTCGTCCATGCCGGTCTCGATGTCGGCGATGGCGTTGACCTCGTTCTCGCTGAGCTCGTGGGCGATCAGCATCGCGGCCGTCTCCTCGTCCGCGAGTCCCCCCATCTGTTCGACCTTCTCCTCGACGGCCTCCCGGAACGTTTCCTCGGAGACATCGGCTTCGAGATCCGCGTAGACGTCCTCGATCGCACCCATAGCTAGCCGTGATCACGGCTGGATCGCGTTTAAAGAATGCGGTCGCTACGTCCACCGGCTCCGAGAGTGTGTCTTAGCGATGGACGTCGGCGACGGTTTCCAGGTCGCCCTCGCCGTGCTCGACGACGATACGGTCCGGAAGCGTCCCCTCGAAACCGATGGCCGCCGTGTACTCGACACGTCCGAGACACTGCACACAAACATCGCCCGTCGGTTTCGTCCCGACGGTTACCGTCACTGTACCCGTCCCGGTGGCGTCGTCCACAGCCGCGAGAGTCGCCTCCTGACAGGGGTTGGCGGCGCCGATCGCCCCGTCGACGGCGATCTCCGTTCTCTCCGTGTCGAAGGAGACGCTCGCCGTTTCGTCGGGCCCGCCACAGCCCGCCTCTGTCGTCGTGATCGATCGGGAGCCGACCGAGGCAGATTCCGTACCTGTCTCCGTCGGGCCAGTGGCTCCGCTCGCACCGCCACAGCCGGCCAGCCCGATCGCCGCCGTGACCCCGAAGCTGGCCAGGAGCGTCCGTCTATCCATGGTTCGTGGTTCGTTGGCCACACAAAAACCCGTACCGGAGCGTCAAACGGTCCTTTGACTCTGTCGCTGGCACGCTGTGTCGTGGCGATGGTCGAACCGTAACCCCTTTAGTCGCCACCTGGGTATGAGTAGATGCGTCCGGGTAGGGTAGTGGACTATCCTCTTGGCTTGCGGAGCCAGGGACCGGAGTTCAAATCTCCGTCCGGACGCTACATTTTGCGACGTTACCGACGAGTGAAGCGAGTCGTCAGCGTCGCTTATGCGGTTAGAGGAGATTTGAACAGAGAAGTCGCAGCCCGGGAAGCGACTGTAGGGAGCGACCCGGAACGTCTTCACGAGTTCAAATCTCCGTCCGGACGTTTCTACCGACGCAACTCGCCGAGCGACAGCGAGGCGACCGCATCAACGAAACTCCACGAGGGGATTTGAGCAGATGAGTGGTAGCCCGGAACCTCTTGGCGAGCTTAACTAGGTCGTGTGGCGGATTCCCCGCCCCACTGTGGGTGGGGTTGAAGCCGACACGCTGTGATACAAACCACGGATAATTAACTACCTCTGTCCTCTATTGAAAATCGTGGCAGACGACTACCTGAGACGCACCGCAATCACCCGCCTCATCCTCACTAACGAGCAACAGGACTTGCTCGACACCACCATCAGCGAGTGGAAAACTGCCTGCAACATCAGTAGCCGCATTGGATGGGACGTTGGTGAAACGCGGAAAACCTACCTCCAAGACCTCGCCTACGACACAGTACTGGATGAAACGCGTCTCGGGAGCCAACACGCAATTCTCGCCACCCACCAAGCCGCAGCCGCACTCGATGGTGTCGAAGCAATTGAAGATCTTGATGAACACTACAACACGTCTCGACCGGAGTTCACCAGTAACACGGTGAAATACGACACCCGGACGATGACGCTGTTTGATGATGGGTCTGTTTCGCTCTCTACTGTCGATGGTCGGATTCGGTGTGACCTGAATCTCCCTGACAAAGAAGACGGGTATCAGCACGGATATCTCAGCGATAATGACTGGGAGGTGACCGAATCCACGCTGTCAAAGCGTGACGGGGACTACTACCTCCACCTCGGGTTTCGGAAAGACAAACCCGAGAAACAGGTCGAAAGACAGGATGACGACGAGGACAGGACAGTTCTCGGCGTTGACCTCGGCATCGTCAACATCGCCACCACCAGCACGGCATACTTCGCGTCAGGAAAGGAACTCCGACACCAGCATAGAGAGTTCGAGCGGATTCGCGGCAGCCTTCAGCAGACCGGGACACAATCTGCTCACCGGACGATTCAGCAGATGAGCGGTCGGGAGTCACGGTACGTCCGTGACCAACTTCATCAAGTCGCTAATCGGATTCTCAAAGAAGCACTGACACACAATTGCGAGTACATTGCATTCGAGAATCTAACGCATATTCGCGAACGTGCGCCACCCGTCAAAGAGTTCCACCAGTGGGCGCACCGGCAACTTGTTGACCTCGTGGAGTACAAGGCTGAAGCCGAAGGGATTAGCGTTGAGTTTGTAGACCCGAAGAATACGAGTCGGCGGTGTCCCGAGTGTGGACACACGAGCAAAGGGAACCGAGTGCAGCAGGCTGAGTTCAAGTGTGAGTCGTGTGGTGCAACGGCGAATGCAGATTATGTGGGTGCGAAGAACGTCGGGTGGCGGTACGTCCGTCGCGGCCTACAGTCGTCGCGGCGGACGGGCGACAGTCAACTCGCCCTGAAGTCAGGAATAGTGACGCCAAATCGGGGATTTGTCCCGTCCGACTAACCACGCGGTCGGCAGAGGCCGAGTTCACTGACAAGCCCCGCGCCACCGTCCGCGGGGCAGTTGACATCGCTGTCCGAATGTTTGCCACAAAACCGCGAGCGGTCCACGAAAGCCCCATTGGCGTCGACATCGAACTCGGCGTATGGACGCACACCTCCGGGCGGGCATCGCGATCTACAACGCGGGCTACTATCACGCCGCCCATGACGCCTGGGAAGAGTACTGGATGGGGCTGTCAGCAGGCCCGGACAAGGACTTCCTCCAGGGGCTGATCCAGTTCACTGCGGCGGTCTATCACACGACCAACGACAACTGGCTCGGCGCGCGCAAACTCGCCGATACGTCCCAGGAGTATCTCGACGGCCTCGGCGAGCGGTATCGCGGCGTGGATCTCTCCACTGTCAGGTATCACCTCCGGGCGCTCGAACGCGACCCCGAACGCGTCGGCTCCGCACCGCCGCCGCAGGTCGAACACGACGGCCGCCCGGTCGGCCTCGACGACCTCGACTTCGAGGCGACCGGCGTCGCCGCGACGGTACTGGCCGGCGACCTCGAGTACGACGAGGGGGTCTTCGAACGCGGCGTCGAGTACGCCCGTCGCGATCTCGAGGACGGCAATCAGACGAGTCCGTTCGTGTCGCTCGTGTTGGATTTCGTCCGGGAGTCACAGGGCACCGGTGAGGGAGACTCGGATGTCGACCACCGGGACATCATCGCCCAGCGGCTCGGCGAACACGTCGATCGCCGGCGGAGTCGCGAGGCCGACGTCGATGGGCTGTTCTAGCTGTCCAGCGTCACCGCTATTTCGTCGTCCACCGCCGCGGCGAACGCCTCGGCGTCGGTCTCCAGCGCTTCGAAGGTATTGTAGTGGATCGGGACGACAAGCTCCGGCTTCAGTTCGTTCGCGAGCGCCGCAGCTTCCGTCCGATCCATCGTGAACGCCCCGCCGATCGGCGG
>JGI12329J12844_1000003_pt1 | contig 66905 bp, 64 predicted proteins | sample A23E3SouthBayCA_FD_12844 | JGI IMG/M metagenome (IMG submission 12844)
TCGATGAAGTCGCTCTTGTCCTCGTCGTGGCCGAGTTTGGCGTTGACGTCGATCCGGTAGTCGTTGCCCTCGAGGTACTCCCGGAGTTCGTCGGGGTAGGCGGCCTTCTCGACGCCGGGCGAGAGAAAGCCCGAGACCATCCGCTGGACGTCGCGCTGGGGCGGGAACGTCACGGGGACGTTCATGACGGTCGCGCTCCGGTCGGCGTCCTCGATGCGGTCCCATACGCGGGTGGCCTGGACGTCCCGACCCATCGGGACGTAGGTGTCGTAGGAGCCGACCTCGCGGTCCTGGAAGCCGTAAACGCCCGTCTCGCCGGGGTTGACACCGGTCGTCAGCGACGGCCAGCAGGCAGACGATTCCGGCGGTACGATGCTGTCGATCGCGCCGGCGCTGCCCTCCGACGCCATCGCGGCGAGGTTCGGAAACTCCTCAGTGTGCTCAGCGAGCAAGCTGTAGGGCACCCCGTCGATCCCGAAGAACGCGACGCGGGGGCCGTCGTCACCGCGAATCCGATCGAACAGTCCCATACCCCTCGCTACCAGGGACGGGCACAAGAAGCTTCTTCTAGCGACTCCGTTCCAGGAACAGGCAATTACCGCTCGTTCTTGTCCGCCGACGGATCGTAGTTCGCCGGCACGACCGTCACGTGGTCGAGTCCCGACTCGGGACGGCGCTCGGGAACGACCGTCGGATGATCCATCCCTGCTGGCGGACGGGTAGATGACATTGCAATCGAACGGACGGCCCGGACGTACATATAATTACTCATGCTCATAATTCATGTGGGCGGCGACCACAATGCGCGCGAGGAATGACGGACGAAAACGAACCGGAGCTCAGGGCTGGGCGAGGGGCAGTTCCAGACGGACTGTCGTGCCCTCCGATCGATCGGATTCGATTTCGATATCACCGTCGTAGGTGTCCATCACCCATCGGACGAACCACAAGCCGAGCCCCTGGCTGTGCGTGAGTTGATCGATCTCGGCTTCCCGCATGATCACTGCCCGCTCGCTCTCCGGGATCCCCGGCCCTCGGTCCGCGATCTCGACGATGACACGTCCCCCACGCGCGTTCGCCGCGATCGTCACGTGCGGGGTCGTTTCGGCGTGGACGATCGCGTTTTCCACGAGTTCGGCGAGCGCGTCCCGCAAGTGATCCCCGCCGCGGACGTGATATTTCCCGCCGAAGTCGGTCTCGATAGCCGCGTTCGGATGCGCATCGCGGTACTCCGCGGCGACGTCTTCGATCGTCTGTGTCAGGTTCACGACGGACTCGCCGGCCCGGTCGGTATCGATGACGGCACGGCTACGATCCAGCATCTCGTTCATCTCCGTGAGATCCGTCGCGATCCCCTCGATGTCGTCCCCGAGTTCGGTCCGCGCGTCGTCCTCGACGTGGGGAAGCCGGCCGCCGACCCCCAGCAGGCGCTGGGCCACTTGCCGGAGGTTGTGTCGCACGATCCGGTTGAGAACGGCCAGTTGTTCCCGTTGCCGGGCGAGTTCTTCGGCGCGGATTCGCTGCACGTCCCGGACGCCGATGAGGACGTGAGCGAACGTACTCACCGAGAGCAACGTCGCCGCGGCGTAGACCGGCAGATCGATGCCCGCAAACACGATAAGCGTGATGACCAGGCCAAGCAGCACCGTTCCGAGCGTCGCCCAGCCGGCGATCCGAAGCAGGTGAGCGCCGGTGAGATCCGCCCAGTACAGGAGAAATCCCGCAGCGACGAGGACCGCCGCAACGAGGGATCCGACGCCGGCGACGACGAGTCCCGAGAGCGGTCCCTGGAGGGCAATCAGATGCGCGATCGTCGGGACGACCAATACGACTCCGAGGAGGCTGATGAATCCGGCTGCGCCCAGCCGCCACACGGTCGGCCGCGCCCGGAAGAACGAGGACATACGATGTTTCACGAAAGCCGGGGTGACAAATCTTTCCGGTACGAGTGACTCGACAGTGCGAACGAAGCGGCGAAAACGAGCCGTCGCTACGCGAACTGCTCGTCGTAGAGGTCCTGGGCGTGTTCGATCGCGTCGAAGGCCGCCTGCTTGTCCTCCCAGCCGAGCGTCTCGACTTCCTTGCCTTCTTCGAGGTTCTTGTAGGTCGCGAAGAACTCGTCGATCTCGTCGAGGGTCTGCTGTGGGATGTCGTCCAGATCCTCGATGTGATCGTAGCGGGGATCCTCGCTCGGGACGGCGATGACCTTGTCGTCCTGTTCGCCGTCGTCGTCCATCTTCATCAGCGCGACCGGGCGCGCCTCGATGACACAGCCGGGGAACGTCTGGTCCTCGACGAGGACGAGGACGTCGAAGGGGTCTTCGTCGTCGTAGTAGCTCTGCGGGATGAACCCGTAGTCGGAGGGATAGTGGACGTTGCTGTGGAGGACCCGATCCAGCACGACGCCGGGGATGTCCTTGTCGTACTCGTATTTGTTTCGCTCGCCCTTGAGACACTCGACGACGGCGTAGATCTCTTCGGGCGGGTTCGGTCCGGTTTCGAGGTCTTCCCAGAGGTTCGTCATCACTCGCTCCTCCGGGTAGCGGCCAAAAAGTCCTTTCGACAGCAGTCCCTACGGGAAGCGGGCGCGACAACGAGACGACCGATAGTTACTACTACGAAAGATATACTACATTATTCCGATACAACCGATACAGTAGTCATCTCGCCGAAAAGCCTCGAAAACGACCGGACTGGAAAAGAGAGTTAATAAGGGTTAAATGTCCTGGTGACATTCAACTAACCATGTCAGAAGCACAAGCGGTTCGGAACGATCCTGGCGTGACCAAGGAGCTGACGGCGTTTCAGCGGAACGTGCTGGTTATTCTGGCCGAGGAACCACGGTACGGGCTCGCGATCAAGCGGGAACTGGAGTCGTACTACGACTCGGAAGTCAACCACGGCCGTCTGTACCCGAACCTCGACGACCTCGTCGAGATGGATCTGGTCGAGAAAAGCGAACTGGACAAGCGAACCAACCAGTACGAGCTGACCGAGGTGGGCTACGAGGCGCTGCTCGACCAGCTCGGCTGGGAGTTCTCGAAGATCGCGACTGACGAGGACCGGGCGGCGGATCTGCGCGAGCGCATCGAGCGAGCGAACTAACTGTTCTCTTCGGCTATCGCTTTCGTATATTCGACCGAGAGCGACAGCTGTTCGCGTTGCTCGTCGCTCGGCCAGGCGTTGCGCTGGAAGTACTCCTCGCGGAACTCCGTCAGTTCCGGCTCGGTGAGATCCTCGATCGGTTTCGCGTAGTGGTTGCTCGCGAACGCGGCCAGCGCCCGCGCCGTCTCCCCGTGCGGTTCGCCGTGTTCGTCGGCGACGCGGGCGGCGACCTCGCGGTTGTGTGCGTCGACGGCGTCCCAGTCGTCGGGGTCGCCCGGTCCGGATAGGGACCGCTCGACGCCGCGTGAGACGTCCTCGATCCACTCAGTCCGGACCTGCTCGTCCTCGTCGAGCCACTCGGCGGGGTAGCAGACGAGCGTATCGTCTTTCTCCCGGATCCGGGCCGTGTAACCGTACTCCGCGAGCCGCTCGTCGCGGTCNCGCCGATACGCNNNGGCCTCCTCGCCGCTGGCCCGGCGAGCCAGCCGGGTCAGTCGCTCGGCCTCGTCGACAACGTCGTCCGGTAACTCGGTCATAGTCGCCTCCAGCGGGCCAGTCGTGGTCGGATTCCCATCACAGTCACTCCCCGTCGAGCGCCTCGTTGGCCAGTCCGTCGGCGCGCTCGTTTAGTTCCCGCGGGACGTGTTCGATCGACCACGAGTCGAACTGCGTGAGCAGTTCCCGGGCACGGACCCGCCGCTCGCGAAGGTCCGGATCGTTCGTGTCCCACTCCCCGCGGAGCTGTTTGACCACGAGTTCCGAATCGCTGCGGATCCGAACCTCCTCGAAGCCGTAGTCGGCGGCGACCTCCAGCGCTTTGATCAGCCCCTCGTACTCGGCGCGGTTGTTGGTCGCCCGCCCGATCCGTTCCCCGCCCTCGCTGACGATGCCCTCACCGGTCAACAGGACCCAGCCGACCGCCGCCGGGCCGGGATTGCCCCGCGACGCGCCGTCGAAGTACGCGTGCGCCCGACCGCCGTGGTCACGGAGCAGGCCGGCGAGACGCTCGGGGTCGTCGCCCTGCACGACGACCTTTCCGTCGTAGGCGACCGCGGTCGCGCCGCCGTGGTGCGCGCGCCAGCGTTCGTGGTCCGTGTTTCCGGACTCGATCGCCACCCCAGCCGCCTCTAGTCCCTCTCGCGCGCGTTCTGGATCGCACTCTATGACCGGCATTCGAGACGATTTCACGCCGGAACGGGCTTACGGGTTGCGATTACGGGAACTAGCAATTCCTGTCCTTAACGAAAGGTCATATTTTCCACCTCGCCGAAGATTTAAGTTGGGGGAAAATACTACTATAAAAGTGCGATGACACGGTCTACCCGTCAGCGGGAGCGCGAGTCCGAGACGGAAACAGAAGCGGAGGAGGAAGCCGTTCAGGAGTGTCCGGAGTGTGGGTCGGAAGAACTCGTCAAGGACGATCGGGGTGAACTGGTGTGTGACGACTGCGGGCTCGTCGTCGAGGAGGGGAACATCGACCCGGGTCCGGAGTGGCGCGCGTTCAACCATCAGGAGCGCCAGGAGAAATCCCGGGTCGGCGCACCGACGACGAAGACGATGCACGACAAAGGCCTGACGACGACCATCGACTGGAAGGACAAGGACGCTTACGGTCGCTCTATCTCCTCGAAGAAGCGCAGCCAGATGCACCGCCTTCGGAAGTGGCAGGAGCGGATCCGGACGAAAGACGCCGGCGAGCGCAACCTCCAGTTCGCACTCTCGGAGATCGACCGGATGGCCTCGGCGCTCGGGGTCCCGCGCTCCGTCCGTGAAGTCGCCTCGGTCATCTATCGGCGCGCACTCGACGACGATCTCATCCGCGGACGCTCGATCGAGGGCGTCGCCACCTCGGCGCTGTACGCCGCCTGCCGGAAGGAGGGAATCCCCCGAAGCCTCGAGGAGATCTCCGAGGTCTCGCGGGTCGAACGCAAGGAGATCGGCCGCACGTATCGGTACATCTCCCAGGAACTCGCCCTGGAGATGGAGCCCGTCGACCCCAAGAAGTACGTCCCCCGCTTCTGTTCTGAACTCGACCTCTCCGAAGAGGTCCAGACGAAAGCCAACGAGATAATCGAAGAGACAGCCGAGCAGGGACTGCTCTCGGGGAAGTCCCCGACGGGGTACGCTGCCGCCGCGATCTACGCCGCCTCCCTGCTCTGTAACGAGAAAAAGACCCAGCGCGAAGTCGCCGACGTCGCTCAGGTGACGGAAGTCACGATCCGGAACCGCTACCAGGAGCAGATCGAAGCGATGGGGATCCACAGCTGATACTGCCGGCTGTGACATTTTGGGGTATCCACCATCCCAGTGTGGCCAATATCTCGACGAACTCGCGGCTTAGGTATACCCACGAATGAGTCCCCCGTCCGTCTCACCGTCGGCGCCACGTGGCGCTGAGAATATACCCGAGGAGGACACCAGCATACAGGAGGAGCGCGCTCCCGTCGATTCGATCGATACTGACGAGGTATGCGAGGCCCGCGAAGACGAGGAGAACGACGAGTGCGGCCGTGGCCTGCAAGGCCATCGTATAGACCTGCTTGCTCGTATCTCGGGCACGCTCTCGGTGTGTCTGTTCGGACATGTGCAGTCCTGTCACGCTGGACGGGTAGTTATTACTTCGATACACGCAGTAAGCTTCCTCGTTGCTGGTACTGTCCACTGTGGTCTCTGTCAGTTGCCGAACGGCCATCGCTTCGATCGGTAGTCAAGCAGCACGTCGGCGTAGAATCCGTGCAATCGGAAGTAAGGTGATATTACCGGCCGATTTCGACGGTTCTGCCGATCGTATGTTGTTCCTACCTGGGCTGGCGCGCAGTAAGAGTATCATACTCGATCGTAGATCGATCAAGTGGTAGAGATGATCAAATATCGCCATCCGGGAATATATAATATGTATCTGGTATCCATCCGGCACAGAAATTGGCCGTACCACTACTGAACGGGCGAGAAGAGTTTTACGGGAATGGTGCTCCTACCGATCCATGGCAGACAGGTACGGTAATCATACGCCATACGATGAGCCGGAGAGTGACACGAAAGATAATACTACCAGTTTCAGTGACGGGGGGAATAAAGACCTTACCGGCAGTAACGGCAACCTACAGCGCCGTTCGCTTCTGAAGCTGATCGGTTCGACCTCAGTTGCGGCCGCAGTTTCTGGACTGTCCGGTATCGCGTCCGCCGAGACGACGTACAACGGGATCACGTTCGATCGAGTGGTCGACGCCGTCGACGATCTGGGAATGGACCCGACGGGGAGTGAGCCGATCGATGCTGCCTTCGAGAGCGCGCTCGAAACGGGGACGCTCATCGAGTTCCCGCCTGGCGAGTACCTGCTCGAAGACGATCACTACATCTCGGACGTCTCACGGTTCGGCGTCCGTGGACTCGGGAACCATCGTCGGGACGTCCAGTTCCTTCCGGCGAAAGGATCGGCGATCGGGTTCTTCGAGGGAGGCGGCCCGGGCCCGTACACGGTCGAGAACGTCTCGTTCAACGAACGGGACGACGAGGTATCGATGATGTATCTCGACATCAGATCGAACAAGGGCGTGTACGTCAACAACATCGAGTTCCTCGGGGTGACCCCGCTGGACGACAAAAACGGCCACTCCCTCGCGGTCGACGTCTGGGATCAGGACGCCGTCGGGATCTGGGAGAACGTCTACGCTGGCCTCGACAAGCCGGCAGTAAAGGCTGATTACCCGGACGGTGTGGCCTTCTTCCGCGCCGGCGTCGGCCACGAGGGTGAGGTTATCCTCCGGGACTCCGCGATCCACGAGCGCAACTCCGCCGCGACGCGGCTGACGGCCGGGCCCGGCGTGACGACCCTCGAGAACGTGGAGTTCGTCAACAACCAGAACGCGAACATCCGCTTCGGTGCCGGCAATCACCCATCGAAAGTCTCCAGCGCGACCGGCTGCTACGTCAAGGTCGACGGGTCCCGCCACTCCGGCGATGCCATCCGCGTCGACGCGAGTGACAACGGCTACGCCGGAGCGGTCTTTCGGGACATCGAGATCGAGTGGACCAAAGAAGCGGGCCGTGGCGTCATCGCCCTGCCCGACTGGGGCGGTCACGGGAGCGCGGAGTTCTACGACTGCACCGTCCACAACGACGGCGAGAAGACGCTGACTGTCAACGCGGATTCGGTGTCGCCCGACGACGACGCGGTCGTACTCGAGAACTGTTCGTTTACCGGCTCCGGGCGTGGCTTCGACGCGGCGGACCGCGACGGGAGCGTCATCCGCGACTCCTGTATCGACATGCCGAACGCGTCGATCGAAACCTTCGACACGGAGAACGTCTCGAACGGCGGATGCGGCGGAAACACCAACGGAGGACCGTCGGCGTCGATTACGGTGACGGACAAGACCGACCTCACGGTCGAGCTCTCGGGCGCGGACTCCACGGACAGTGACGGCGATATCGTCGCCTACGACTGGGATGTCAACGGCAGTTCCTACCAGGGCAAGTCGGTTTCACACACCTTCGATTCCGAGGGGACCTACAGCGTCACGCTGGTCGTCGAGGACGACGACGGTGCGACCGATTCGACGACGACCGAGGTGTCTGTCAGCGAAACCGCTCTGGAGAAGCACCTGGAGATCCGCGGAACCGGCATCACCACCGAGTACGCCTTCGAGGTGAGCGAACAGCTGCAACCCGTCTCCGGGACCATCGAGGAGTGGGACGACGTCACCGAGACGAGCGCCACGGGCTACGTCACTGAAACCAGCCACAGCGACGAGTTTACCTTCGACGGCGAGATCACGTCCTTCGAGTTCCTCGAAGGCGAGGCCGACGTCTTCGTCGACGGCGAGCAGATCGACCCGACCATGGATCGACTCGAGATCCGGGGGACCGGCACCACCACCGAGTACGCCTTCGAGGTGAGCGAACAGCTGCAACCCGTTTCCGGGACCATCGAGAAGTGGGACGACGTCTCGGGTACGAGCGCCACGGGCTACGTCACCGAGACCGGCCACAGCGACGAGTTCTGGATCGAGGGCGAGATCGCGTCCTTCGAGTTCCTCGAGGGCCGCGCGGAAGTCTATCGGAACGGCGACCGGATCTACCCGACGGAGAGCACACTGACGATTCAGGGGACCGGCACGCCCACTGAATACGCCGTCGAGGTCGGCGGCGAGATCGAGGGCGTCTCGGACACTCTCGAAGGCTGGGACGACGTCTCCGGCGACACCGCGAACGGCTGGGTCACCAACCCCTCCCACGTCGACGAGTTCACCTTTACCGGCGAACTGACGAGCGTCGAGTTCCTGCAAGGCGAAGCCGACGTCTTCGTCGACGGCGAAGCGGTCGACGTCTCGGCGATCTGATCCCGTCGACGAGAGGGTCGCAAACTGCGATCACACACCGAGCCACTCGTCGTTGCTGACCTGATAGCCGTTCGCCCGGCAGTACTTCGCCGCTCGCCGGCGCACGTCGCGTGATCCCGGGAGTTTGCCCTTCGTATCGATCTGTTCTACGACCCAGTCACGGACCACCGAGATGCCCTCGTCGTCGTCGACAGCGTCGATCGCCTGCAGTTCCAGAAAGGTCCGCTCGTAGGCCTCCCGTTGAGACGTGCCAAAGTCCGATTGCGCGATCCCTGCAGCTGCCTCGACGATCCGTTTCATGGCCGAGGCGATCGTCGGCCGCTGGACCCGCGTCCGGACGGCGGCTGGCGACTCGAAGGTCTCGACGTCCGTCACCGGAAGCAGCTCGGCGACGGTGTAGACGCCGGTCTCGGCTTCGATCTCCCGATCACCGACCGTCTCGACGATCTCGGCCCCCGTTGCCGGGAACGCTACCGTGTCTAGTTCCGTCTCGAAGAAGGCGAGCGTGGAGGTATCGACCGGGGGCTCGGGTTCGTCCCCGCGCTGTAGTTCCGCCTCGATCTCCCGTTCTCGCTGTCTCTGTACCTCTCGATCCGCCTGGTTTTCTCTGCCGTTTTTGTCGTCTGCCATATTGTTGTAGTATCGCGATCAGTCTGTAGGCGATTACTCGACGGTCACGCTCTTCGCGAGGTTGCGCGGTTTGTCGATGGAGCGCCCCATCTCGTTGGCGGCGTGGTAGGCGATTAGCTGGAGCTGGACGTTCGCGAGCGCAGCGACCAGATCCGGATGCGTCGCGGGGACGGGGAGGAACTCGTCGGCCGTCTGTGCGAGTTGCGACGCCGTGCGCGGTCCGACGGCGACGACTGGCCCCCCGCGGGTCTGGATCTCCCGGACGTTGCTCTCGAGGCGGTTCAGGTGCTGGCCCGTGCCGATGGCGAAGACCGGCGTCTCCGAGGTCACGAGCGCCAGCGGGCCGTGTTTCAGTTCTCCCGCAGCGAATCCTTCGGCGTGTTCGTAGGTAATCTCCTTGAATTTCAGGGCGCCCTCCAGCGCGACCGAGAAGGCGCTCCCGCGGCCGATGAAGAAGTGGCCGTTGTCACCGAGGCAGCGTCGGCTGACGGCTTCCGCGTCGGTGGTTTCGATCACCGACTCGACGTTCTCCGGGAGTGCTTCGAGCGCACGCAGGCGCTGTTCGTGGCCCTCGGTCGGCTCACCGGTGACGTCCCGAACGAGCCGCTCCCCGAGGAGGACCAGCGTCGCGACCTGCGAGGAGAACGTCTTTGTGGCGGCGACGCCGATCTCGGGTCCGGCACGGATGAACAGCGCGTCGTCACACGTGCGGGCGGCGGTCGAGCCGATCACGTTCGTCAGCGCGAGCGTCCGCGCGCCACGGTCCCGAGCGCGCTGCAGCGCTTCCAGAGTGTCCGCCGTCTCGCCGGACTGGGTGACACCGATCACCAGCGTGTTCTCGTCGACGGGGGCAGGATAGGCGGCGTACTCGCTGGCGATGAACGTGTCGGCGTTGATTCCCCAATCCGAGAGCAGTCGCTCACCGTACATCCCCGCGTGGTAGGAGGTTCCACAGGCGACGAACTGGACGTTCGAGACGTCCTCGAACGACCCTGGCGGGAAGTCCTCGAGCACGACGTCGCTGCCGTCGATCCGCCCGTGCAACGTCTGCCGGAGTGCCATCGGTTGCTCGTTGATCTCCTTGAGCATGTAGTGGTCGTAACTCCCCTTCTCGGCGTCTTCGGGATCCCAGTCGACGGTCTCGACCGGACGGGAGACAGGGGTCCCGTCGACGTCGGTGATCCGGTACCCCTCGGGCGTGATCGCAGCGATGTCGTCGTCCTCCAGATAGACGACGCGGTCGGTGAACTCCAGGAACGCGGGGACGTCACTGGCCAGGTAGTTCGCCGACTGACCGTCTCCGATCACCAGCGGCGAGCCGTTTCGAGTCGCATACACTGTTGGGTCGCCGTCGACCAGCAGCGCGATGGCGTAGCTGCCCTCGAGCTGGTCGACCGCGTCGCGGAAGGCGGATTCGGGGTCCTGGCCCGCGGCGAGCCGCTCCTCGACGAGGTGGGGGATCACTTCCGTGTCGGTGTCGCTGGTGAACTCGTGGCCGCGGGCCTGCAGTCCCGCACGAAGCTCGGTGTAGTTCTCGATGATCCCGTTGTGAACGGCCGCGACCCGCTCGTGACAGTCGGTGTGTGGGTGGGCGTTGTCGTCAGTCGGCGGACCGTGTGTGCTCCAGCGCGTGTGGCCGATGCCGACCGGCCCGTCGACGTCACCCGCGGCGAGTTCGGACTGCAGTTCCGAAACCTGACCTTCACGCTTGTTGATATCGATGCCTGTCCCGTTCTGGATTGCGATACCCGCCGAATCGTACCCGCGGTATTCGAGGTTCTGGAGCGAGGTCAGCAGCGGGTCGAGCGAGTCGTCGCTCCCGACCCGGGCGGTGATCCCACACATCAGAGCGACACCTCCGACGTGACGGCGGACGGGTCCTCAGCCACTCCAGTATGATATATTGCCCAACACGGCTGGCAGTGAGCGTTCGAACCGGATGTCGACGGCCGTTTCGAGTAGCCGGTCAGTGACGGACGTTGCACCGGGCCACTGCCGGGCGCGAGTTGCACACGGGTTCGGAAGGGAGCGCTGCGAGTCGTGGTCGCACGCGTCGGATCACGATTCGCGTCTCTGAGGCGCATACAGACAGACGGTTCAATATTCTCTTTGTTATGAACGGGCTTGTGGGGCGGAGATCGGCCTGTCCGTCGATAATCGATGTTTACCGCCCCCCGTCACAGCGCGTTCTCGTACTGATATGGCCGGTCGCTGTTTTCGGTGGGGTGTGTGCTCCCTGTGACGAAGACAGTCATCCGCTACCACTGCCGACTCACTCGCAGAAGATGATAGTTTATTCCGCGTAGCCGAGCTGTCGGAGCCGGTCACGAACGACGTCGTCTTCGACGTCTGCCGTGTCGCTTTCGGGGGGCTCGGCGACGATCGTCCGCCGCGGCCCGGACTCGTACTCCAGCCAGGGGACGCGGACGAGTTCGGGGGTGTACACGCCGGGTGGGTGTCCCCACTCGCGGATCGGCAGCGGCCAGGACCGCTCGCCGAGCATATTGCCGTGGTCAGACGTCACGACTGTCTTTCCCGACAGTTCGTCGAGCAGTTGCTGGACGTACGGAACGACCAGATCGAAGTTCGCTCGGTAGGCGTCGACAATCGTCTCTGGGTCGATGTCGGCCGATTTGTACATCATCTCGTTCCAGATGTCGGTCGTGATCTCGGTCGGGTCGGGCACGGTCTGTTTGTCCAGTTTCGTATCGGACGCGATAAACGGGTAGTGCGGTTGCATGAAGTGGACGACGAGTCGTTTCTGGGGGTACTGCTCCGCGGCGTCGAGCGCGTACTCGACCATCGTCTCCGGATGGACGGAGTTGTACTCCTCGTCCCAGCCGTCCTCCTGCCAGACGTTGACCACGGCGTGAAACGCCGGGTTGTACCGCTCGGGGTACCCCCGCTGGAGGATCGGACTCGCGGTCACGTAGACGGTGTCCGTCAGGTCCCGCTCGTGGAAGTTCCCCCGGATGAACTCGGAGGTGTGGGCCGCCCGTGACTCGCGCGCGCGCAACGTCCCAGGGAGCGTGGACCGCTCTGCGAAGAGATCGTATCGGCACGCATCGAGGACGATCAGCGTGTCCCAGTCCTCGGCGACGACGTCGATGCCGTCGTGGTTGAACGTGCGTCTGTAGCCGCGCGTGTGGTACAGTCGGTTCGCCTCTCTCACGAGGAGGTTCGGGCTCTCGATGGCCCACGTGAGTGCCTGTTTGAGTTGCCGTGTAGAGATCATGCGGTTGCTGTCGGTCGAGGATGGCGTCACAGCCGTGTTGTAAGCTGTTCGCTACCGTCGGATCGAGCCAGTAGTACCTGTCTTCCGTCGTGAGGGCCCGCCGACGCGGGTGAATGGGGCTCATAACAACGCCTGCGGGATCCAACGCCTCGACAATGGGGTTGCGCGCACTTCTCGAGTCGACCCGCTCGGCCCTCGAGACCGAGATTCGAGGGGTCGACCAATCCGATCTCACGTGGGAGCGTCGGCTCTGGCTCTACCGGCACGGGTTTCTCTCCACGAAAGACGCCGTCTGGGATCTCACACCCGGGACTGTAGCACAGTACCTGTCGGACGTCGAGTACCGCCGGGTCAGAGGTATCGACGATCCCTATACCGAGGCCCTGGCGAACAAATTGCTGTTTCACCTGCTCGTTTCGCCGACGCACGACCACCTCCTCCCGGACATCTACGGCGTCGTCATGGACGGCACGTTCGTCGATGTCCCGGGGATCTCGGAGGCCGGCTCGTTCGAACAGCTCCTCGAGAGACTGGCGGACGCCCCCGCTATCGCGAAACCCATACAGGCCGCCAGGGGTGACGAGATACAGCGCATCGACAGGCTGGACGGACAACTCCGTCTCGACGGTCGCCCGATCGAACGGACGCCCCTATCCGAGACCCTGACCGGGGGCCGGGACCGACTCCTCATCGAACACGTCAGTCAGGCCGAGTACGCGGCACGGATCGCCCCGGACTCGACGAACACGATCCGGCTTCTCACGATGTCCGATCCCGAAACCGGCGAGCCGTTCGTCGCCAGAGCGGTCCATCGGTTCGGGACACCATCGAGCGGACACATCGACAACTGGGAGGCGGGCGGGCTCAGCGCCGAGATCGATCTCGATACCGGGACGTTGAGCAGGGCCGTGGCGAATCCACACAGTGACACAGTCGTCGAGGGATGGAACGACAGTCACCCCGAGACCGGAACCCGGATCGTCGACTGCACCGTCCCCGGATGGGAACGGATCAGCGCGTCCGTCCGCGAACTCGCCGGGGCGTACGCCCGACTGTGGCCACACGTGGGCTGGGATGTCGTCGTCCGGGACGACGCGGGGTCCATCACGGTGTTAGAGGGGGATCCACAGTCAGCCGACGCGGACATACAGGCACACGGTCCGCTCCTCGCCGACGACCGCGTGCGCCGGTTCTATCGACATCACGGCGTTCTCTCGTCCGAACGGAGGGGGCTCGCGTGACATCCCGTGACGGCACCGACGGCGTGCTCGTTCTGGACAGCGACACGCAGTGTGCGATGAGCGTGATCCGCTCGCTGGGTAGCAAACACGTGCCGATCACTGCTGGTGGTTCTTCCCGATGGTCGCTGGGGATGTTCTCGCGGTATAGCGACGAGACGTACGTCTATCCCGATCCCGACTCGGATCATACGGCGTTCGTCGATCACCTCGTCGATCACCTGCGTCGGTCCGACTACGTCGCCGTCATCCCGGCCACCGATCACTCCTCGCTCATCCTCTCGCGGTACAAAGAGCGGATCGAGCGGACGGGGACGACTGTCGCCGTCGAGGACTGGGAGACGTTCGACCGGGCGTTCGACAAGGGCAAACTCGCGGACGCGCTCGCCTCGATCGACGTTCCGACGCCGGAGACGCACAGCCCGGCCGATATGAACGACGTCGCTGCGATCGCGGACGAGATCGAATACCCGGCGCTGGTCAAGCCCCGTTGCAAGAGTCACCTCCACGACACCGGCTATACGGTGACGCTCGTCGGTGACGAGAACTACGTCCACTCGCCCGAGGAACTGCGACGAACCTATCGGCGACTCAGTCGCGAACAGGACTACGCAGAGGCGCGCTATCCCCTCGTTCAGGAGTACGTGCCGGGAACGACGACCACGACGGTCGCGCTCGCGGACGGCGGTGACGTGCTGGCGTACTTCCAGGAGGAGCGACTCCGGACCTATCCCGCCTCCGGCGGGAACTCGGCGCTACTGGCGGCGGTTCGCGAGCCGACGATGCTCGAATACACCGAGCGCGTGCTCGACCGCCTCGACTGGACGGGGCCGGTCATGGTGGAGTTCATGCGGACGCCGGACGGGGAGTTCTACGTCATCGAGGTCAACGGCAGATACTGGGGTTCGCTCCCGTTCGCCGTCGAGAGCGGCGTGGACATCCCGTGGTTCCACTATCTCCTGCTCAGAGGCCTCGACCCGTCACCGCTGATCGACGTCGGGGCCTACCGGACCGACGTGCTCCAGCGCCGATTGCTCTACGAGGACATCAAGTGGCTCGGAGAGCACCTCGCCAGCGGTCGCCCCGGAGCAGTCGTCCCGTTCGTCCGCTCGTTCGGGACGACCCGCCACACATTCGTTTCGCTCGACGACCCGGTTCCGACCGCCGGTGCGCTCCTGCAAGGTGCCTATCTGGCTGCAGAGTCGATACGACAGCGCGTGCTCCCTGGCGAGAGCCAGTCGTAACGGTCTGTTAACTATACGACCTGCTGTCGAAGGCCCTGACATGGCACTCACACCGGTCACACCCACCGAAGCCACACGCATACCGCTCCAGTTCGGCGGCGATCTCATCGAACTCGCGATTCTCTTTCTCATCCTGGCGGTGATCGCGGGGATCGCCGGCGCGAGCGGGGTCGCCGGATTGAGTATGACCATCGCCAAATGGCTCGTCATTCTCTTTGTCGTGCTCGCGATCATTACGTTCGTCCTCTGACGCGGATTCCATCGCTCCGGCTACCCCGTCGTTCCCGATCGCTGGCTCGCGTTGAGGGAGTCACTCGCTACTGGCTGCTGCCGACTGGCAGGGATCATTCGCCATCGGCTTCTGCTGACCGACAGTATACCGCGAGCGCGTAGGCCATCCAGGCCTGACACCACCGCATCAGGGTGATCCGCTTCGTGTAGAAGCGGCGTTTCTGGACGTAAAACCGTCCGTCCCCGGCATAGAGGTGATCCAGCGTCCAGTCGATGATCCGGCGTGCGAACTGCAGGTCGCCGGCGTAGGTGAACACGAGGATTCCCTGCGCGGCCGCGTGGACGTCCCGCGGGTACGCCGTGGACTCGTCGAAGCGCGGCGCGCCATCGGCCTCGAACAGCGCGTCCCGGAAGAACTCGACCGCGCGATCGAGCGCCTCGTCGTACCGCTGTGAGCCCGTGACCTCGCGGTACCGCTGGAGGCACTCGATGACGAAGCCGTTGTGATGGGTATCCATCGAGAGATGTGACGCGTCGGGCGGGTCACGATAGTACCACCCGCCGCGGTCGGTCTGGCGCGCGACGACGTAATCGAGGAGTTTCCGTGCCCGTTCGCGGAGCGGGTCGTCGCCGAAGCGCGCGTAGAGGTCCACGAACGTCCGGGCAGCGAGCGCGCCGGCGTTGAGCGTGTAGTGGTCAGCCGTGTCTTTCGGGTAGTAGTCTATCTTCGCGCCGTCTTCGACCTCGCGGTAGTGCATATCCTCGACCAGGAACGCCTCGGCCGTGCGTGCGACGGCCGCGTATTCCGGATCGTACTCGGCCACCGCGAGCAGTGCCCGAACGCCGTAGGCAGTCGACACGACGTCAGGCTCGGTCGGCAACGTCCGGTGGTCGAGGTGCTGGTTCTCGTGGCGATGGCCACCGCAGAACCCGCTATAGCCGGGGCACTGGTTGTCGAGCAGCCAGTCGGCCAGTCGCGTCGCCTCGCGCGCGTGCTCGAAATCGGTCTCGAACGACGTGCGGTCGAACGCCCGGTGGGCCAGCGCGAACAGCGCCGTTCCCTTGAAGTTGCGGCGCTGTTCGACCAGAAACAGCGGGCGAACGTTGACGGGACTGCGCTTGATCGTCTCCTGGAAGGCGAGGTTCACCCATCGGTTGTCGAACGGGAGCGCCCGCCGGAGGCGACTGCTCATGCCGTCGGCGTAGTCCCAGCCCGTGTACTCCCGTCGGGCGGCGTACTCGAGCGCCGCGAGCCCGGCGGTCGCGGCGCTGTCCGTCGGGGAACTCGCGTGCTGTCGCTCGACGGGCGACCGGTGGTCGGCAACCATGAGTCTACTGCCCGTCAGTGACGCCCGCGGATACTTCGTTATAGACTGAGAATCTGACTGTCTCGACAGGTAGCGGGCGTATACTGATTGACTGGACCGGGTATTGTATCCCCAATGACCGGAATCGTCGGCGGCACCGTCGATCGGGCACAGCTAGAAGGGATGGTCGAGACACTGCCACAGGAGCCGTGGTACGAGACAGAGCGCTTCGAGGCCGGTGAACTCGGCCTCGCGCTCAAGCACCACGGCGAGAAAGACCCCAAGGGATACACCTTCTGGGGCGACGGGCAGGCCGCGGGCGCGATCGACGGCGCAGTCTCGAACCGCGACGCGCTGGGCTGGGACGACCGGGAGATATTCGAGCGACTCCTTCGCTCCCCGGAGGCGACGCTTCGAGCGCTCGACGGGCCGTTTACGATCGCCTGTGTGGACGCCGCCGACGACAGAGTGATTCTCGCGACCGACCGGATCGGCAGTCGAATCCCCCTCTACACGACCGAGCGTGGCTTCGCCTTCGCGTCCAGGCTGGCACCGTTCCTGGGATATCTCGACGAGGCAGCGATCGATACCCAGGGCGTCAGCGACCTCCTGCTCATGGGGCACATGTGGAGTGACACGACGCTTCTGGAGGGAGTCAACGCAGTCCATCCCGCGACGGTCATCGAGTATCGAGCGGGGGAGCTCGACGAGCGACGATACTGGAAGCCCGACTACAGGCCGGCGAAGCCGACCGACGAGTACCGTCACGAGTGGACGAACGCCTACCAGCGCTCGGCCGAACGGACAGTCAATACGATGGCGGGTGACGTCGGGCTGTGGCTGTCGGGCGGCCTCGACAGCCGAGCGACGGCGAACGAACTCGCTCGCGCCGACGACGGGACTCTCGAGTCGCTGGTGACGTACACCTACGACGCGAACCCCGGCGGCGGGGTCAACCTCAGGCTGGCCGCGGAGACGGCCGAGGTCCTCGGCCTCGACAACGAGACGGTTCCGCTGACGGTCGAGCAGTTCACCCCGATGCTGGAGAAGGCGGTCTCCGTCACTGACGGGATGTTGAAGTGGAACACGCTGCTCAACCTCACCGCCACGTTCAACATCGACGATCGCGACCCGGACATCATGCTAGAGGGGATCGCGGGGTCGTTCGCCGGCCACCATCTCTCCCGACACCACCTGACCGAACCGTCGTCGCTCGTCGAGTCGATGTACGCGAGCGAGGCGACCCTGACGGCCGAAGCGGTCGAAGACCTGCTGACCGTGCCGGTGGACCCGCTGGGCTCGTTCCGCAAGGAAGCCCGCCGGATCGACGAACCGACGCTCACCGAGGGAATCGTCGACGCCCACTACCAGAACTACTTCCCGCGTCTCGCGCACGCGAGCAATCCCGTCGCGCGCAATCAGGTCGGAACACGCGTCCCCTACGCCGACGGGGAGTTCCTGTCGCAAGCCGCGAAACTCCCCGTCTCCTGGCGGATGGGCGCGCTCCCGTTCTCGGACGGGGAACTCATTTACGGTCTCGTCGAGCCGAAGATCCAACTGATCCGTACGCTCAACGCCGACCTCGCGGAGATCCCCTACGAGCGGTCGCGGCTGAAACCCTCCATGCCGTATCCCTTCCACGTGATCGGGTTCTACACCGCGACCGCCATCGCACAGTTGCTGTCCAGGCCGACCTACGGAAGCGCAAGCAGCAGGACCGAGACGTGGTACAACACCCACGAGGAGTTCCGGACGAAAATTGACGATCTCCTCGACGCCGTCGGTGAACGACCGTTTATTGACGACGAGGCGGTCGCCGCCTACCGGGAACAACTGGGCGACGGAGCCGACATGAACGTGATCAGCGCACTCACGACGCTCGAGATCTGGCTCCAGCAACACTTCGATCGACACCGCGAGTGACGTATACCGGTCACTATCGCGACTGCAGCGATAGGTCCGGGGCGTCCTGTGACGTTTCGTCGAACGAGTGAAAGACCGTACACACGGCCATCGCGGCGAGTACACCGCCGAGAACCACCTGTGGCGTCAGTATCGACGGTGCGATCTGTGCGAGCACCGCGGCGTACATCCCCAGACCGCCGAGCACGATCATACCGTAGTAGTGATACCACGGGCGGCGCGACACAGGTCCCTGCAGGTAGGGATCGAGCTGCTGGGCCTGATCGGTCAGCTCCATCCGGCCGCGCGCCCGGTTGAAGTCGATGACCCCCATGTCGTCCATCTTCGGAAGATGGCACTGATACAGGCCGACGTAGACGCGCTTGCGCTCGTCGTAGGAGATTGCCGACTCGTCCTTGTCGTTTTCCAGCGCCGCGATGTGTTCGGCGACAGTCCCGAGTTTCGCCGGGCCCTCGTTCGCTTGCAGGTACTGGATCACTCGCCGCCTGCGCTCGTTCTTGAGAACCTCGAAGATGATGTCGACCGAGAGATCAGGCGCTGGTTCGGCTGGCTCCTCGACTACCGTTTCGTCTTCGGTTTCGCTCTTCTCGGAGGCTACACTCGATGTCGCATCTTCCAGCGCCTCTTTGGTAGCCTGACCAATACTACTCATCGAACCCCCCTCTGCAGAGCCGTTCCTCCCGTGTGTGACCTGTTCAGACTCGATTCGCCGATCGTCGTACGGGTTCGTTTCGATGTCATGCGATTGCCCCCTGTTTTAGCTGTGTCCCTGCATCGATGCCCCAGTATGAGTTTCCTAGCCCACTCTCCACCACCGCTAGTCAACTCTCTACCACCGAGCGGCCGTATCCCCACGCTCATAGGAGTACGTTTCTGGCATACTACCGAGAACTAACTGGTTGGGCCACCAACGCTTTTAGTATGCCCCACCTGTTCAGAGCACCTTTCCGCTGGTAATACGAATATTACCAATTCAGGTCAGGCCGAGATATCTTTTATATGACCCACATCGTCGTTCTCTCGTGCGCAGTTCGTCCCGTGGGGCGTCCACACAGATGACTAAACAGCGCGCTCGAGTCGGCTCAATCGACCCATCAGCTGCAGGCCCCCATCTCACGGACCGGGAAGTGGTTTCACTACTTCGGAAGACACTGGCGTACAGTCGCCGCCACGACTACACAGGCTGGGACTACGGGGACGGGATGAGTAGTCGACTCCTGCAGGCACTCCCTATCGAGAGCAAGTGGCTGAACATCGCGTTCCAGGAGACCGTCAAGCGACCGCCGATCAACCTCAGGCCGCTGTTTCTGGTCGAACAGCGCCGCAACTTCAAGGGAACGGCCCTGTTCGCGATGGCCAACCGAACGTGCTACCAGCTCACTGACGGGGCAGGTGAGCACACAGATCTCGACGTGCGAGCGGAAACGATTCGACTGCTGGACTGGTTGCTCGACAACCAGTGTCCCGGCTACAGCGGGTTCTGTGGCGGACACCAGCACCGACTGCAGCATCTCAACGGGCAAGTCGGGGACCCAACCGATCCGGACGTGGTGTCGACGTCCTACGCCGTTCGGGCACTGCTCTCGAACGCGGACCTCGGGGATCGCTATCTACAGGAAGCTCGCAGTGCTGCCCGGTTCGTCGTCGAGGACCTCGACTACCGTGAGGTCGAGGACGGCGCGATCATCGATTATCACCTGAACCACGGCGATCACTACACGATCAACGCCGGTGCACTCGGAGCCCGCCTGTTTCTGGACCTCTACGTGGCCGTCGGCGACGAGACGCATCTCGACCGGGCGACGGCTCTGCTGGATCACATCGCCGGATTGCAGACCGATCGCGGCGGATGGTACTATCGCGACCCGGCCGATGCGTCCCATCTCTCGATGGATACCCATCACAACGGCTTCGTCATCGAGTCCTTCCAGCGATACGCCGAGGTCGCCGACGACGCTCGCTACACGGACACGCTCGATCGAGCGCTACCGTTCTATCGGTCACTGTTCGAAGCCGACGGTGCGCCGCGCTTCGACGAGTCCGCAGCGTACCCGCGGGACATCCACGCAGCCACCCAGGGAATCCTCGTGTTCACCTACGCCGGGGAGTTCGGCAGGGCGCGGACCGTCATTCAGTGGGTCCTCGACAACCTCTACGTCGGTGATGGGCGGTACTACTTCCGGAAGCATCGCTTCTACACGCAGCGGATCACACTCATGCGATGGTGTCAGGCCTGGATGGCCTACGCGCTCGCAGAACACCTCCGTGTCACCAGCCAGGAACCGCCACAGCGACGCCGGCAGTTACCGCTCGCGTCCTGCCAGCACAGGGAGTAGCGTCGCCGTCGGTGGGCCCCACTCCGACCGGGAGACGGATGTCAGCTTCCCGCTATGGGTTTCTACGCTCATGCCGATAGCTACCGGTGACGGGTCAGAAACCGGTAGCCTGCTTTCGCGAGTGTCGTACTCATGCCCGAGGATTCGACGACGTAGTACGGGGATAGCTGCCCGCCGAACTTCGATTTGTACGCGCACAGTCGGCGGGTGTTCGCACCGACCAGGTCGTAGTAGCCGACGTTCGAGAACTCCGGGTCCATCAGGGTGTCCTCGATGATCGTCCGATGTACTAACGAGTTCACGCTGACGGTGCTGCCGTCACCGTCGTCAGTTGTTTCGTAGCTTTCACTGACGCCTCCCTGCCAGAAGTACACCATACCGTCAGAGATGAGCGTGATGATGCCGCTGAGGTACTCTCCAGTGGAATCTCGGGCGACGTAGACTCTCGAACGATCCGGGAGTGCATCGAGCAGATCCCGGACGTACGGCCACGCGACCTGTCCGATATCGTCGCGCTCGTCGTACCGATTGCCGACGTGATCCACGATCCGTTCGGCGGCCTCCAGCCCCTCTCTCGTCACCGTGAGTTCCGTCTCGGCCGCCCGCCGAAACTCCCGGCGACGGCTCCGGCTGAACGACTCGAGGATCGTCTCGAGATCCGGCTTGTCGACGTCGACGAGATACGTGAACGCCGGTTCCACGTGGAACCCCTCCCAGTGAAAGGGACGGGGATCAGTGAACGACAGACCACACTGCATTCTGAGCAGCGACAGCGGATCGTTCGCGTCGAGTTCTTCGATCACGCCCTCGATGAACGCGCGTGTGACCGCTTCCTGCTTGCTCCGCTTGGGGCTGTTGGGCATGACGATCGGCCCGAGACGCGGCACGCCCATCCCCGGCGGCGGGGAGAAGACCGCCCGACCCACAGACAGTTCCCGGACGAACACCGGCAACAGGGCGACCGAGGACGTCCCTTTGAAACCGCCGAGCAACTGTAAGTCGCCGCTCGTGTGGGAATCGAGAACTGACAGCGCTTCCGGAGTGTGAAACACCTCGAACCCGGATGCCGGGAGCAGTTGTCCCCACTCGTCCAGCGTCACTCGTTTGATTTCCATGGCCTAGTACTGTCGTATCGGCTGTGTTTGTTACTGCTGGCTGCCTCTTCGTGCGGACAGTCGCCATCCGGGGGTAACGCCGTCACTCACGCGAGTACAGCCGACGGTATACGCTGGGTTCGAAACTCCGACGACGGTGTCGTGGCTGCCGTCCCTGCAGACAGTTACAGCGGCCGGCAGCGCGGATGGGGCTGAACGATCCCGCGACCGACCTGGCACGGACATGCGTACCATCAGGGACTGCGTCGGCCAGGTCCCCTGGGTGGGCCTCCACGGCTGTCGTCACCGTTTCGACCGTTCGTATTCGCGTGGTCCGGGGGCCCTCGCTGTTCGTCATCGTCGTTGTCCTTCGAGTCACCGCCATCGTCTTCGCGATGGCCCGAACGATCCCGGTCTGCTTCGTCCCGCCCCCCTCGGGACCGAGGGACCAGCCGGACGGTCGCCGATCCGGTCCCGTGGGTGCCGGCAGCGGTCTCGGCTTCGAGCCGGATCGTCGCGGTTTCCTCGCCCGTGAGGTCTACGTCCGACATCCGGAAGAACAGCCTGACGACCCCGTCCCGGTCTGACTGGCGGCGTATCTTGACGGGTCGAACACCGCTATGCGTGCGGATGGTTCCGTGATCGAGGTCCTCGACCGGATGCGTGTCGGTCGAGTAGAGATCGACACCGAGTAGCCCGCGACTGCGTGGGTTAACGCGGTCCTGCGGGATCCTGACGTCGAGTCGACCCGACTGTGGCTCGTCCTCGCAGTGACCCGTGTGGATCCGGATCGGCTCGACCATCGATATCGAGGTCCGATCGGGATCCGACCGATCCCCCGAGAGCACCTGCCAGTCGGTGATCCGACCCTCGTAGTGCTGGTCGAACAGCGCAGCGTCCTCGTTGAACGCCGGATCGATCGTCACCTCGAAGGAATCGCCCAGCGGACCGTACACGCCGCCGTCGGTCCGGAAGTCGTCCCAGGTCCAGTCGATCTGCTGGGGATCCTGATCGAGCGCCCACCTGTCGTAGCGCGCCGGGCCCGAGTACAGGTCGTCGGTGACGACCCATTGTCCCGAATCCGGGCCATTGAATCGGAACGTGGCCGAACCACCGCCGTACTGACTCCCGGAACGGTCAGTGTCGTATCTGTCGTGAACGACGACGAGATAGTACTCGCCCTGCGGGTCTCGATACAGGAAGAGGAGACTCGTATCGTCACGCTGGAGATCGGTCGTGCCGGCGGAGCTGTACTGAGTCTGTGCCTTTCGCCAGTCGTAGAGGTCCTCGGCCGTTTCGTCTCCGCGGAGGGGCGTGATCGGGAGGCACTTCTCGCCCTGCTCGAGCACGAACGTTCCCGATTCGTCACCGACCCGGCTCGCCCCGAAGGCGGTCCCGCCAAGCATCAGTGTGCCGGTCGCGCCCAGAACAGTTCGTCTGGTCAGCGAATCGATTTTCCTGTCTACCATGATGAAATCCAAGCCGTATCCGCGTATTAGTATACAGTCGTTATCCGCGCCCCATTCTGTTGTTTCTATGCGGTGTTTCGTAAGCATAGCCATAACAATAGCCGCGTGCGGTCGTCTGTCGGCTATGGACAATCGGGATAGCGGCGTGCGGACGGTCGTCTTTGGCCTCGACGCCGCGTGTCACAGCGTTCTCGATCGACTCCCCGAGGACGCGGTCCCGACGCTCCGTTCGATATTCGAGGCCGGTGTCGACGCCCCCCTGCGGTCACAGGTGCCTCCCTGGACACCCAGCGCGTGGCCCTCCCTCTATACGGGGATGAACCCGGGCAAACACGGGATATTCGACTTCCTGTCCTTCGACGGATACGAGTGGGACGTCGTCAACGCCACCCACTGCCGGGAACGACCGATCTGGGAGTTGCTCGACCGTTACGGGTTCCGTAGCGTCGTCGTAAACGTCCCGGTGACACATCCGCCGACGGCGTTCGACGGCGCGCTGGTGCCCGGGTATATGGCTCCGGAGTCCCCGACGTGCCATCCGGCCGGTCTCTTCGATGAACTGGACGACGCGATCGGGTCCTATCGGGTCTATCCCGACGAGTCTGAGGGCGAGCACGGATACACGGCCGCCGTCTCCTCCCGGGGCGCGGCGTTTCGCTACCTCGCCGATCGGTTCGACCCGGACTTCGGCTTCCTGCAGTTTCAGGCGACGGACACGGTCTTTCACGATCGGCCGGACGACTGGGAGACCATCGAGGCGATCTACTGTGCGGTCGACACCGAAATACAGCTGGTACTGGACGCCTGCGATCCGGACAACGTCTTCGTCGTCAGCGACCACGGGATGGGGCCGCTCGCCGGTGTCGAGTTCCGCGCCAACGACTTCCTCGCCGGGCGCGGGGACGTTCGGACCGTTGCAGGCGGTGACGGGATGCCGACCTGGTCGACGGTGCGTGACAGCGAGCTGAAAGCCGGCGGGGACGCGGCGGATCCGCCGCGCCGGGAGCAGGTGGCGGCGCTGCGGGACAGCGCCCTGGCAGCCGCGGTCAGTACGGCCGCTCGCCTCGGACTCACGAGTCAGCGGATCGGTCGCGCGCTCGAGCGCGTCGGCCTCGCGGAGACGGTTGCTCGTGCGGTGCCGACGAGCGTGATCAGATCCGGCACCGAGCGGGTCGACTTCCCGAACTCGGCCGCGTACATGCGCTCCAGAACCGAGTGCGGGATCCGCCTCAATCTCGTCGGGCGCGAGCCGGACGGCGTCGTCCCGCCTGCGGAGTATGAGACCGTCCGGGCCGAACTGATCGCGGCGCTCCGCGAGGTCGAGGCTCCCGACGGATCCTCCCTGTTCGAGGCGGTTCTGCCGCGGGAAGCGGTGTTCGAAGGGTCACAGATAGAGCGGGCAGCCGACATCGTCCTCGTCCCGGCGGGATTCGAGCACTTCCTCTCGGCGGAGATCCGGGGCTCGGTGTTCGGCCGGCCGACCGAACCCTGGAACCACAAGCTGGACGGTCTCGTCGCCGCCCGGGGCGAAGCGATCGACGCGGGCCGGTCCCTCGAGGGGGCGACGCTGCTCGATATCGCGCCGACCGTCCTCGCGACGTTCGATGTCCCGGCCGACCGACGGATGGACGGGGCGGCGCTGCGGATCGTCGAGGGGGTCGGCCGGCAGGACTACCCCGACCCACAGCGGACCACGCGGACCACGACCGACGACGCGACCGTCGAGCAACGCCTGACGGATCTGGGCTACATAGAATGACCATCGAGATCGCGAGCGCGGACGGACTGACGCCCGCAGAGTGGAACGGCCTCGTCGAACGCGCGCGCTACACCGACGCGATGCACCAGTGGGAAGCGCTGGCGGTCATCGCGAGAGAGACCGACAGCACTGTCCACCGGTTGATCGGATACAAGGGTCAGGAGCCTGTGGGAATCTTCCCGGTATTCGAACGACGCTACGGACCGATAACAGCAGTCTTCTCCCCGCCGCCGGGGCTCCGGATCGTCTATCTCGGTCCCGGGCTGCTCAACATGGACAAACTCACGCAGCGAAAGACCGAGCGGCGCCAGCGGGCGTTCATCGACGGCGTCCTGGCGTGGATCGACGAGCGCATCGATCCTAGCTACATCCACGTCCGGACCACGCCGGGATACCCGGACGTCCGCCCGTTCACCTGGAACGACTGCACGGCGTCCCCGTCCTACACCTACCACGTCGACATCACCGGCCCGGAGTCGGACCTCCTCGATCGGTTCAGCCGGGACGCACGCACTAACATCAGGGACGCCGCAGCGGCCGACTACGACGTCGACGAACGCGGCCCGGAGGGGATCGACCGGATCGTCGAGCAGGTCCGCTCGCGCTATGCGGCCCAGGACGTTCCCTACGACGTGACACCCTCGTTCGTCCGGGAGCTGTACGAGCAAACACCCGACGGAACGATTCGCCCCTTCACCTGCCGCGTCGACGGGTCGTTCGTCGGCGGCATCCTGGCCGTGGAGTCCGGCGACACCATCGCCCGCTGGCAGGGCGGTGTCAAACCCGATGTGGACAGTGACTTCCCGATCAACGACGTGCTGGACTGGGACGTGATGCGCGCCGGACGGGAGATCGGCTGCACGACGTACGATCTCGTCGGCGCGAACTCCCCCCGTATCAACCGCTACAAGTCGAAATTCGGGCCGAGACTGACACCGTTCTACGAAATCGAGCGGGCTTCCTTGCTCGGCTCACTTGCAGCACGGCTGTACAAACACCGGAAGTGACGCGTCCGCCGAAGCGACGGATCGAGTCCCATACAGACGACTGTGTGTCTGTTTCGGATCCGCGACTGCTTCGGATCGATCGCCAGACGACAGTGAACGTCCGCTGTTCTGGAACGACCGTCTGGGTGGTATCAAGTCTATACTGATGGGACCGAGTCGTGTACGATCGCACATGGCAAAGCCGGAGCCGAACCAGAACACGGTCGTCGTGCCCGCGGGAATCGATCCCGGGAAGAGTTACTCCTGTGTGCGGTCGCTGTCGCGTGCCGGTCTCGACACGATCGTCGCATCGGAGTACGATGATCTTCCCGCCGCTGCGTCGCGGAGCTGTGACGAATCGATATCGATTCCGCCGATCTCGGCGGACCTGGAGGCGTACAAGGACGCGCTCGTCGGGATTGCCGCCAGGCCGGACGTCGATACGATCCTCCCGATACGGCCCCAGGACCCGTACGTCTTCGCGAAATACAGATCGGAGTTCGAACAGTACGTCGATCTCGTCGTCCCGTCGTTCGATACTTTGCGGCTCTGTCACGACAGACTCCGTCTGGCAGAAGCAGCCCGGGAAGCCGGCGTCCCGACGGCTGAGACGCGGTTGCTCGGCGACGTGGATGATTGGGACTCCGATCTGATAATCAAAGCCCGGTACAACCTCCTGGCGGACGAGTACCTCGGTCAAGATACGAGTGTGATCCCCGGCACAGTCAAAACGGTCGAGTTCGTTCGGGACGGAACAGTCCCGGACACCGACGCGATCAGGGAGGCGATGTACCACGAACCGGTCGTGCAGGAGTACATCCACAGCGCCGGGAAGTACGTCTTCGGTGCGCTGTACGATCACGGCGACGCGCTGGCGACGTTCCAGCACCGACAGATCCGCGGCGATTCGTACACTCACGGCGGCGGTGTCTACCGGAAATCGGTGGACATCCCGCAACTCGAATCGACCGGGCGGGCGTTGCTCGACAGCCTCGAGTGGCACGGGCTCGCCTGTATCGAGTACATGGAGGACGCCCGAACGGGCGAGTTCAAATTCATCGAGATCAACCCGCGGCTGTGGCAGTCGACCAACTGTGCGATCCAGGCGGGAGCGGACTTTCCGGTATATTACTGGCTCCAGTCGCAGGGACGCTCGGACGAGATCGACAGCGACTACGAGACCGGCGTCGGAACCCACACGCTATACGGGGAGATGAAATACTTCCGCAGCCTGTTTCAGGAAGAATCGCCGTTCGTCGAGCGCCCGTCACCGCCTGTTGAACTGTTGAAGATACTCGCTTCATTCGCCGAGACGCCGAATTTCGACGACTTTCACGCCGACGACCCGCTCCCGGCTGTCGTCGGCGTCAAGCGTCTCGTCGAGAGCCAGTTGCTGTAGCCCGGTCTTCGCGGCCGGGGCAATCTCTCCCGGGCGAATCAGTTGACTGGTGGGTTTGCAGCGTGTTGGTCGGCGTGTGCACGCACCGTGACTCCTGTGTCGTTCGTTACGATCACAGTGCAACCTTCGTACTCGAACCGCAACTCCTGTCGATGATCCGACGGAGAATCGAACAGCGCCTCGAGTGCATCCGGATCGATGACGTCCGCAAGGGGTGTAAGGTCTTCGGGCGAAACGCCCTTCGTCTCGGCAACGGTATTTACCACGTTGAAGGTAGCAGGCTCCGCCAGATCAGAGGCTCCCATAGTATACGCTTGTAACCCACAAAATTATAAAACCCCCTCCAAGATTCCTGCCGGATGAGAAGTGACACCCGGCTACCGGGCGGTTTCGCTTGCCGCGGCGTACGTCGAGAGCGCGTAAGCCATCCAGGCCTGACACCACCGCATCAGGGTGAACCGTTTCGTGTAGAACCGCCGCTGCTGGTAGTAGAACTGACCGCCACCGGCATAGAGCGTGTCCCGCGCCCAGTCGATGATCCGGCGGGCGAACGCGAACTCGCCCAGTTCGGTGAACACGATGATCCCCTGCGCGGCCGCGTGGATGTCACGGGGGTACGTGCTCGATTCGTCCCAGTTCGGAGCACCGTCGGGCTCGAACAGCTGCTCCCGGTAGAACTCCCGGGCACGCTGGATTGTCGGATCATACCGGTCCGAGTCAGTCACTTCCCGATAGCGCAGGAGCGATTCGATGATGAACCCGTTGTGGAAGTTGTCCATCGAGAGGTGAGACGCCGAGGGCGGGTCCATGTACATCCACCCGCCGTTTATGGCCTGTTTCGAGGCGACGTAGTCCATAATCTCTCTCGCGGCGTCGAGCAACCGGTCCTCGTCGAACCGCGCGTACAGGTTCACGAGCAGGCGAGCGCCCAGTGCGTTGGCGTTGAGCGTGTACGCATCCGTGTCTCTTGGGATGTAATTGATATGTGCACCCTCATCGACCGCCGTGTACTCGAGGTCTTCGATGACGAAGTCGGCGGCCGAGTGTGCGAGTTCGGCGTATTCGGGCGTACCGAATGTCTCGTCGTACCGGAGGAACGCCTCCGCACCGAGCGTCGCCGAGACGACGCCCGAGCTCTCTCCGGGCGTCGAGGCCGTGTCACGCCCCAGACTCTGGATCGGGTGTCGGTGACCGCCGCCCGCGTAGCCGCTGAACCCCTCGACTTGCTCGCTGTCCAGCCAGGAGACGAGAGCCGTCGCTTCCCGGGCGTATCGGTCCTCCCCGGTGAGCCGGTACATATCGATGTTCGCCATCGCGAACAGCGCTGCCCCCAGGTAGCTGCGCCGCTGCTCGACGCGGAAGTACGGGCGCAGATTGACGGGCGCACGCTTGATGCCTTCCTGGACGGCGAGATTGAGGTACCTGTTCTCGATGGGGAGTCGCTGGACGAACTCGCTACTCAACCCGTCGACGTAATCCCAGCCGGTGTAGTCTCGCTCGCGCGAATACGCGAGCACGTCTCGACAGAGGGTAACGACGTCGGTCGAGACGGCGTGTGATTCTCCTGACGGTGTGACCTGCTTTTGATCCATGTGTTTTCTCCCTATTTTTCGCTGGGTGCTGTCGCTCGCTCGGGCCCGGAGCGCGTCCGCTCCGCTCGTCGGCTTCCGGGGAGCGTGGGTATCTTCCGGAGTATCCTTGTCGGTGGCGTCAACCAGGCACCGAGATCCGACGTGTCGATGTCCCAGCAGGCGTCGGCCGCCAGGACCGTGCCGACGCAGTCGAGCAGGCGCTCGTCACGCCGGTTCCGAACGTACTGCTGGAGTTCACGGAGGGGAAACACCATCTCTCCAGTTCGCTGTGGGGTGCCGACCGGGCGGGGCACGTCGAGGTTGAGGGCACTGGCGACCATCGTCGAGGCGAACCGGTAGCCGAACCGGCTGGCCAGCGCGTAGGAGGCCCAGAACTTCGGGTTGATCTCCATCAGCACGTACGTGCCGTCGGACCGCTGTCTGAACTCGACGAGAGCGATCCCGTTCCAGCCGATATCGCGGAGCAACGTCGTCGTTTTCGCTTCGATCGTCGGGTTCCCGACGAGACGGAGATGGGTCCCGCTGCCGCCGTGGCGCGGCACGGAACGGAGTTCCTGGTGGCTGACCAGCAACTCGATCTCGTTGTCGAGACAGAGCACGCCACAGCCGAAGGTCACGTCGGGGCCGTCGATGTACTCCTGGACCAGTACGTTTCCGTCAGAGGCCTCGGCAGCGATGCCGTCGTAGGCCGTCCAGAAATCCGCCGGCTCGTCGACACGGGCCGTCGTCACGGTTCCGTTCTCGCGTCTGGCCTTGAGAAACACCGGAAACGGGAGCGTGTCGGCGGGAGTCGGGCGCCCGATCTCGTCGAGTTCCTCGGCAGCACCCGAATAGTCGGTCGGGACGGGGATCCCGAGACGGTCGGCCCGCTGTAACGTTCTGGCTTTGTCTACGGCCACGTGAAACGATTCCGACGGCGGGAGACAGATCTCGACCGCGTCCGGGATCTCCGATCGGATCGAATCGACGGCCGCCATCGAGTCGTATCCGACCGGCAAGACGATCTGCGGCCGGTATTTGGCCATCAGTTCGAGTAGCGCGTCGGCATACCCAGCTTCGTCAGGGGCTGGAACGACCTCGCCGATATCACAGTAGTTCGACCGCAAGAGTCGACTGTATCGAGTCGTGCCAGTCCCGATTATCCGGGCGTCGAGGTCCTCGGACAGTTCTCTCGCGACAGCGAGCGTGTTGTCGTAGTCTCCGTCGAGCAGCAGTACCGTCGGTGGACTGTCCTCCGGTGTGGTACGCTCGCGGTGGGCTGGCACCTGCACGTCGGAGCTGTCGGCGCCCGACTCAGTATGGGACTGCATTGAAGGCCTGTTCGATTCAGGGCGGCTATGCCAGTTAGTAATGGATCGGCTACTTGCGGGGAGACTCCGCCCGGGTAACGTCGTCGCGACCGCGCTGGGGGAAGAACCGATCCTGTTTATTTGTCGGCACCACTCTCGGCGAGGGTCGTCGCGATCTCCGCGACCTGCTCGGGGTCGTTGGTCCAGACCCCGTCGTATCCGTCCGCTTGCTCCCGTGCGAGCAGTCCACAGGCCTGCGTCACGTCAGTCCCGCCGTCGAACGCGAGGACCCAGTGGCGGTCGATCCCCTCGGCCGGCTGGCCGTGGTAGGTGACTCCCTGGATCCCCGGTGGCTTCCAGTCGGCGACGCCGTAGATATGAATGTCGAGGTCCGTCTCGGTCGCGAGCGTTCGATACACGTCGGCCTGAGACTCGAACGTCGAGAGCGTCTGGAAGCTCACCCGGAGCGTCCCGCGTCCGACGCGATAGGCGCGGTCTTCGATCTCCCGACTGACCGCGAGCAGTTCGCGTCGAGTCATCCCTCTGACCAGCGTGTCGTCGATCAGATCGAAGACGGCGCTGTAACCCGCGGCGACCTCCTCGCGCTCGGTCGGCCGGACGAGCGGCGGTTCGAGCAACCCTTCGAGTGCCGTGACTCCCAGCGATCCCACGAACTCGCCGTCCGCCTCGAGGACGACGAACGGGTCCGGACCGCCCGGAGGCAGGTGGCGCTGTTCGACGGTGACGCCGTGTGCGTCGAACCACTCCTCGATGTCGGTTGGCCCATCGCTTCGATAGACTGTGAGCCGGTAATCAGTGGCTTGGAACTCCTGGAAGTACGACTCGAACATCGTCACGAACGGCTGGCTTCGACACTCCGGCGGACGATATCCCGGACGAGAGGTTCGAGCGACTCGGGCGTGACTGCCCCGCTCTCGCGGTCCCAGGCTACCAGGCCTGCCTCGGCGAGCAACGGTAGATGGATATGGTGGAGCGCGAGATGGTGCTTCGTGTGATCGGCTGGGGTGCTCATCGTTCCTCTTTGGGTGGCCTCCCATCCCGTGAGCACAGTGGCGAGTTCCTCGATCGGGGTCTCCCCTTCTTCGAGCAAGTGATACAGCACCCGGCGTCGCTGGACCGACGAGAGCGCGTCGTAGAACCGGTCCTCGGACAGCCGTGAGTCGCTGCTACTGGCGGCTCTTCGATCGGTCTTTTCGGGATTGGCCATACGATATTATTCATTATAGATCAATATAATCATTCTCCTATGGGTATTACTATCCGACACGTCTGCGCCCGGTGACGATCCTGTCCGGACGAGTGCGTCTCGCTCGGGCGGTCCGTCTCTCCGGTGGCGGGCTACCAGGTTTCCGTGCCCGCCGCCAGAGACGAGCGTGTCGTCCCCGGGGTAGACTCGTCAAGGTGATCAAGCAGTGCCGCCGGCGGTCCGATCCACGCGCCGGCGTCCTGGGAGAGTTCGATCAATCGACGGTACAACCGTCGGTAGCCCGGGAACTCCCGTTCGTTGAAATACCGCGGGTGCCACAGCACCGTCATCACGCCCTCGTTCTCGCGCGCCTCGGCGACGAGGTCCGCACAGACCTGCCAGGCCGCCTGGGGTCGTGACGCGGGATCGGGAAGGGCCTGTTCCATCAGCGTCAGCGGGAACACGGTGAACGACTCCGAGAGTGGCTTCACGAGTCCGTAATCATACACGAAGCCGTAGTCGGTGCTGGATCCGAGCGTCGAGTCGTACTCCAGCCCCAGTTCGGCCTGTATCTGCCAGGTTCCTGGTGTGTTCATCCGGAGGTAGTGCTGGCGGCCGCCACGGACCGAATGGCCGAGCACGTCCTCCAGTCGCGCTTTCTCCTGACGCAGACGCTCGATGTCGTCTCCGGAGTGATACGAGCCGTGGAGACCGACCTCCCACCCGCCGTCGTCGAGTTCCCGGATCACTGCTGCGATGTCGTCGTTGGTCGGATCGTACCGACCGAGCTTCTGGATCCAGGTGTCGGGTCGGACCCAGTCGAGGGGTCTTCCGCTGGCGAAGAGTCCCGGCTCGCTGAGGAAGTAAAACGCCGATCGAACGCCCAGATCGTCTTCCAACGCCATGATCTCCTCGAACTGCCAGTAGGGGTTCTCCCGGGCGAAAAACGACCGCAGGTGATCCATCGACCGCTCCGCGAGTGTGTAATACAGCGCCTGGTGGAACCGCTTGTACGGCCGATCAACGTCGTGCGTGAGACACAGCGCGAAGGAGTGATCGTCAATCATCGTCCGCGGTGGCAGCGTGTGGGTGACTCAGCGCCCGGACGACGCGCTCGGCTGCCTCCCCGCCACCGTACAGCGTCGGCTTCGCCGCGGCGTTCGGAAGCGGGCGTGTGAGTGCTGTCCGGATCGACGCCGGGTCGGCACCGACGAGGACGTTCCAGCCGGCCTCGACCGTCTCGGGCCACTCGGTCGTCTCCCGGAGGGTCACACAGGGGCGGTCGAGATAGAACGCCTCCTTCTGGACGCCGCCCGAGTCGGTGGCGACCCGCTCTGCGCCCGAGAGCAAGGCCACGAAGTCCAGATAGCCCACTGGATCGACGAGTTCCAGTGCCGAGGCCGCCTCCTCGTGGAGACCGTACTCCTCGAGTGCCGCGACCGTACGTGGGTGAGCGGGCAGGACCACCGTGGCCGACACGCTCGCGAGTCCCTCGACGATCGACCGCAAGCGGTCCTCGGAGTCGGTGTTTCGCTCGCGGTGGACCGTCGCGAGGACGTACGACTCGCCGGTCAGTCCCAGGTCATCGACGACCGTGGAGTGCGCCAGTGCGTGCTCCCGGACCGCCAGCAGCGCGTCGTACATCACGTCGCCGGTCACGACGACCTCGCCCCGGACGTCGCCGGCTCGCAGCGTTTCGGCAGCCCGGTCAGTGGGGGCACACAGTAGGTCCGCACACTGGTCGACAACCACGCGGTTGACCTCCTCGGGCATCGACCAGTCGCCGCTGCGGACGCCGGCCTCGACGTGGACGAGTCGAACCGGGCGCTTTGCGGCGACCAGCCCGGCCCCGAGCGTGGAGTTCGTGTCGCCGTAGACGAGCACGACGTCGGGGGCTTCCTCGTCGACGATGTCGTCGAATCGCTCCATGACCTGGGCGGTCTGGACGGCGTGACTGCCCGAGCCGACGCCGAGGTTGTACGCCGGTTCCGGGATCGGGAGTTCCTCGAAGAACACCGACGACAGCATCTCGTCGTAGTGCTGGCCCGTGTGGACGAGTACCTCCTCGTGGCGATCGAGCCGTTCGGAGACGGGAAAGGCCTTGACGAACTGCGGTCGGGCACCGACGACGGTGAGGACTTTCATCCCTCGACCTCCAGTTCCTCGTTGTCCCGCCGGTCGAACAGGACCGCGGCGATCAACATGACGACGCCGAACAGCAGCCCGTACGTGGCTGTGCGCCCGCTCTCTCCGGCGCTCCACAGCGACCGGATGCCGTGGCCGAACCCGGCCAGCAACCCGGTCGCGCCGAACCCGTAGCAGGCGGCAAGGGGATGGACACCGTCGTCGAGATGGCGAACCCGGAGTCGCCACAGGAACTGTCGTGCCAGCAACAGCGAGAGCTGTGGCACGAACGAGGAGTACTCGATGTGGCTGGTCTCCTCGCCGTAGACCGCGGGCATGTCGACGTCGGCGATCCGGAACCGATGGACGTTCATGTGAACGAGCATATCGTTGCAGAACCCGAACCGGTCGTACACCGCGTCGAGATCGATCGTCTCCAGTGCTTCCCGGGAGACTGCCGTGTACCCGTTCTGTGGGTCCATCATCCCCCAGTAGCCGCTGGCGACCTTGGTGAGGAGGGTCAAGATTGCGTTGCCGAACAGTCGCCAGCGGGACATCGCCGCCCGGTACTCCGGTCGTTCGAGCCGGTTGCCCTTGGCGTAGTCGGCCCGCCCCTCCGCGACCGGGTCGACGATCCGATTGAGGATGTCGGGGTCCATCTGTCTGTCGGCGTTCATCACGGCCACGACGTCGATGCCGTCCTCGACGGCCTGGCGATACCCCGTCTTGATCGCGGCCCCGACGCCCCGGTTCCGTTCGTGTCTGGCCGTCACGACGCGTTGCCGGTAGCTGACGCCGCCGTCGGCCGTGACGAGTGGCTGCTCGCTCTGTCGGTCGTTCGTTCGCTGTGCCTGTTCGGTGATCTCTGTCCAGGTGTCGTCAGTCGAGGCGTCGTCGACGGCGTAGATCCGGTCGACAAAGGCCGGGACCGTCGCGATGACCTCTCCGACGAACCCCGCCTCGTTGTAGGCGGGAATGACGACACCAACGGTCTGGCCCTTGTACATCACTCCACCCCGCGGCCGTCGCCGATCGTTCGGACGGTGTGACCCGAACCCGAGAGGGTCAGCGCCTGCCGACCGTCGACGACGACCATGGGGTCCATCCGGTCCCACCGGATGCGGTCGAACGCGCTGTGATCAGTGACGAGGACGGCGGCGTCGAGATCCAGTCTGTGCAGTCGCTCGACGGCTACCGGCGTTCCCTCGAACGGGGAGAGGTCCGAACAGACTGGATCGACGAGGTAGACGTTCGCGCCCAGCTGGTTCAGATCCCGGACGACGGAGAACGCCGGCGAGTACCGGATCTCGTCGACGTCCGGCCGGTAGGTCACTCCGAGGACGGCGACGTTCGCGCCGAACAGCGGGTGATCCGACCCGTCCATGGCCTCCCGGAGTTGCTCGATAGCGTACAGCGGCATGCTGTCGTTGATCTGGCGGGCCATGCGCACGATCGGAGCCGAAGTCTCGATGCTGTCCAGCAGGAAGTAGGGGTACACCGGAATGCAGTGACCGCCGACGCCGATACCCGGCCTGTGGATGTCACAGAACGGCTGGGTGTTGGCGAGTTCGATCGCCTCGGGGACGTCCACGCCGAGTTCGGGGGCGACCATGGCGAGTTCGTTCGCCAGGGCGATGTTGGTGTCGCGGTAGATCCCCTCGAACACTTTCACACACTCGGCAGTCCGGGCGTCCGGGGCGGCGTGGACGTCGTTGGTCGTGATCTCCCCGTAGACGAGTTTCGCGACGCGCGTGCTCTCGTCGTCGATCCCGCCGACGATCTTCGGGTAGGCCCCGCGGATGTCCTGCAACGCGCGTCCGCTCATCGTCCGCTCGGGACAGAACGCCAGCCCGACGCTCTCGGGATCGGGGACGGTCCGGCGGAGGATCGGCCACAGCGTCTCCGCGCAGGTCCCGGGCGGCACCGTCGACTCGACGACGACGATGTCGCCGGGATCGAGATGCATGCCGATGTCTCGGATAAGGGCCGTCAGCGTCGACAGATCCGGCACGTCCTGATCGTCGAGCAGGGTGGGGACGATCAACACGTGGATGCTCGCACCGGCGGCGGCTTCCTCGACATCGGTGGTGGCTGACAGCGCTCCACTGGAGACGTTTCGCTCGATTTCCGCCTCCAGCCCGGGTTCGTTCTCGACGGGCGAGCGACCGTCGTTGATCGTCCCGACGACCGACTCGCTGATGTCGACGCCGGTGACGTTTCCGGAGACGGACGCGTAGACGGCCGCGAGCGGCAGGCCCATCTTTCCGAGTCCGTACACGGCGACCGGTACCTGTCCGTCGGTGAACGCACGCCGCTGTTCGTCCGGCGTCGCTCCCGAACCGTACAACCGCTCCAGTGACTGTTCAGATCGTGACATTTGGTGCCACCTCCGATTCGTCCGCGGCCAGCGCATCGATACGGTTGGCCAGCGCCAGTGCCCGCCGTCCGTCTTCGCCCGTCACGATCGGTTCCTCGCCGGATCGGACGGCGGCCGTGAACGATTCGAGCTGGTTTTTCAGCGGTTCGCCGTTCCCGACCATCGGCTGCTCGATCAGGTTCTCGTATCGATACCGGACCGACCCCTGCTCCTCGACGAACTCGGGGTAGGACTTGCGGTAGATGTGGACCGAGCGATCGATGTAGTCGACGTCGACCTTGCAACTGCGGGCGGTGATCGAGAGTTTCCGGATCTTCTGCTGGGTGAGTCGACTGGCCGTGAACGTCCCGATGACGCCGTCCTCGAAGGTCACCGAGGCGGTGACGTACTGACCGTCCTCGGTCCCGTCGGCCGTCACGCTCCGGACCGGAACGTCCAGCACGTCCAGGACCACGTCCAGGTCATGCAGCATGAGATCGAGCGCCACGCTGGTGCCCATGTCCCGGTCCAGTGGCGGTCCGAGCCGGCGGGCGTCGACGGCGATCACGTCCAGGTCGGCCACGACGTCCTGGAGGGTCCTGACGGCGGGGTTGAACCGCTCGATGTGCCCGACCTGCAGCACCACGCCGTTGTCTTCGGCCTGCTCGATCAACGTCTCGGCCTGTCCGTCGGTCTCGACGAACGGCTTCTCGACGAGCACGTGGACGCCGCGGTCGATCGCCCGGCTGGCGATATCGTAGTGATACGCCGTCGGGACCGCGATCGAGAGGACGTCGACCGCCTCGAAGAGGTCCTCGGGATCGCGGGGGACCGTCCCGTGGTCGGCGGCGACCGACGCCGCCCGTTCCGGATCGTTGTCGTAGACGCCCACCAGATCGACGTTCGGGAGCTCTTCGTACACGCGGGCGTGATGGCTACCCATCTGTCCGACGCCGTAGACGCCGGCGGCGAGGGTTTCGTCGGTCATTCGCCGATCGCCTCCCAGGCGCGAGTGAGGTGTCTCTCGACTGCCTCGACGATAGCGGTGATGTCCTCGTCCGTGAGCCCCGGATGGACCGGCAGCGAGAGCACCTGATCCGTCGCTCGCTCGGCGACTGGAGTGGTGGCCTCCTCGCCGGCGTAAGCCCCCTGCTTGTGGATCGTCGTCGGGTAGTAGACGCCGGTTCCGATGTCGCGCTCCTCGAGGTCGAGTTTCAGCGCGTTGCGCTGGGGGTACTGGACGGTGAACTGATGGTAGGCGTGCTCGGTTCCAGGGCGAGGTTCGGGTAACTCGAACCTGTCGCCGTCCAGTTCCTCGAGCAGGCGCTGGGCGTTGCGGCGGCGCTGGTCGACGTAGTACGGGAGTTTCTGCAGCTGGGTGAGACCGATCGCGCCGGCGATGTTGGTCATCCGGTAGTTGTGTCCCAGCGTCGCGTGCGTGTACGAGCCCGTGCGCCCGTGATTGATGAACTGGTCGGCTCGACGAGCGACGGCCTCGTCGTCGGTGACGACCATCCCACCCTCGCCGGTCGTCATGTTCTTGGTCGGGTAAAACGAGAAACAGCCGGCGTCCCCGATCGTGCCGACGTGTTCGCCGTCGATGGTCGCGCCGTGGGCCTGGGCGGCGTCCTCGATCAGCGCCAGGTCGTGGGCGTCGGCGATCTCGCGGAACCGCTCCATCCGCGCCGGCTGGCCGTAGAGGTGGACGACGAGTATCGCGTCGGCGTCGTGTTCGCGGACGGCCGCCTCGGCGCTGTCGGGATCGAGATTGAGCGTCTCGGGATCGATATCGGCGAACACCGGCTCGGCGTTGGCGAACCGGATCGCGTTCGCGGTCGCGATGAACGAAAACGGTGTCGTGACGACGCTGTCGCCCTCGCCGATACCGAGCGCTTCCAGAGCGGTGTGTAGCGCCGCGGTCCCGTTGACGGTCGCGACGCCGTGCTCGGCACCGACGTACTCCGCGAACGACGCCTCGAACTGTTCGACCTCTTCTCCGGCGACGAGTCGACCCTCTTTGATCACGTCTTCGACGCTCTCGAACTCCGGCTCGCCGATGTCCGGGGCTGCAAGCGAGATCATGCGATCGTGTTCCCCCCTTCGAGCGGGTCCGGCAGCGGTTCGTGTCGCGCGGGCGTGCCCACGGCCAGCGTCTCCGGTGGGACGTCCTCGGTGACGATGCTCCCGGCGGCGACGAACGATCCGCGGCCGATGGTCACGCCGGGGAGGATCGTCGCGTTCGCGCCGACGGAGACGTCGTCTTCCAGCGTCGGGCCCTCCAGATCCTGCTCGACGCGGACCGGGTACTCGTCGTTGGTCAGGACCGCGCTCGGGCCGAGAAAGACAGAATCGCCGATCGTCGTCTGCCGGGGAACGTAGACGTTCGTCTGGCAGCTCACCGACGAACCGATCGTGCAGGCCCCGTCGACGACGGTGTTCGTCCCGAGCAGGACGTCGTCGCCGATCGTCGTGTCTTCCCGGACCAGCACGTTGTGACCGGTCGAGAAGGAGTCGCCGATCTCGACGTCGTCGTAGATCACCGTTCCCGACCGGATCGTCGCGTCGTTGCCGATCTGCGTCTGATCCGTGTCGCTGCCGTTGGAGTGGCCGAGCGTCGCATTCTCGTCTACTGTACAGTCGATACCGAGTGTGACGTATTCCATTGCGGGTCCTCGCTGACCGGTTTCACGGGTGGCCAGCGCTTACGCCATGACTCGGGTCGATTGCCGCTTTGTTATTGAGTGCTTTGCGGGGACCACAGGTTCGTACTATCGCAGGACATCGGTCCGATATTCTCCCGTGAGCCGCGTGGCCGTGGTTGCGATACCGACCTGCCGAGACGACCACACGTCGGAAGCGGTCACGCCGTTCGCTCTCGGCACTCACCGCTTCGCTGTCGTGCGGTCAAACCCGAAAAAGACGCATACCAACCACGATAAATGGACTCCCGAGAGACGATCTACGCGTATTGGTAGGCGGCTGTATCGCTCCACAGTAGGTGAATACTACGCTCCGCTGGTGACCATAGTCACGTCGTAACAAAGTGGATACGTTGTCTCTTCTTCGGCAGGTCTGATCGCTCGGACGAGTATACGCGGTCAAGACAGCACCGATATAATGTCAGAAGAAAAAGATATGCTCTCGCCCGACCAGGCGTTCGATATCCTGAGCAACCAGCGTCGTCGGTATGCCCTGCATTACCTCTCGGACCAGCCCGAGGGAGAGAAGCTTCAGGAACTCGCACGCCAGCTCGCCGCCTGGGAGAACGAGATCGCCGCCGAAGAGGTCTCGAAGAAACAGCAAAAACGTGTGTACGTCTCTCTGTACCAGACACATATTCCCAAACTCGAAGCCGAAGGGGTCGTCGACTACGATAGCGAGAGCGGGCTGATCACGCTGACTGGCCATGCGGACGATGTCACGACCTACCTACAGGACGACGAAGACCGGTCCGACCAGTGGCACCGCTATTATCTGGCTCTGGTCGTGGCCGGCACCGTCGTCTTCACCGCGACAGTCCTCGAGCTTCCCGTCTTTGCTGCACTCACACCGACGATCGTCGGTCTCACGATTCTCTTCGCGTTCGGTGTCCTCACTGTCCAGTACTTCCTCGTGCGGCGCCGTGAGTCACAGGGGGTGTCCAGGAGCAGTGAGCACTAGTCCTCGTCCTCGACGGGAACCAGTTCTTCCGGACTCCGCTTGTACCGCGGTCTGTTCGCGAACTTCCGAATCAGTTCCTTGTCTTCTTTCGAGAGGTGTTTCGTCATCACCCCCACTTGGACTGGAAGACGTATAAGTACGTTCCGACTTCCTTCAGGTGTCGGCCACTAGAAGCAGCATACTCGCACATAGATTCGTTTACCTGTGACTGGTTATGCGACAATAGCTACCTTTTAAGTAAATCCGGAGTGTGTGTATGACAGCATGTGTGGGACACAGCAGCGTACTCGGATAGGCGATCATCCGTTTAGACGGGTGTGCGACGATATGGGGGGTCGCACCCTGTCGAAACGATACGGCCGCCACTGCCAGCCCAGGATCGGACCGGTGATCGACAGCCCGGGACAGGCGAGTTGATCAATGGGGATCGTTACCGAGATCACTGTCCCCGGCGATGCGTTCGAACTCGGCACGTCGCTCGCGCCGATCGAGGACGTGTACGTGACGTTCGATCGAGTGGTACCGACCGGCGGCCGGCTGTTTCCGTACATGTGGGTCTCGACGGACGATCACACGCTGTTCTGTCAGCTCCTCCAGCGGAATCCGGCCGTCGAGGATCTGGAGATGGTTCACCGGAAGGACGAGCGGGCACTGTACGACGTCTCCTGGTGTGACGACACGAACGGGTTCCTGTGCTGTCTCCGGACTACCGACCTGGTCGTGCTCCGGGCTGGCGGCACAGCCAGCGCCTGGGAGTTTGAACTCCGGTTTGCCGAACAGGAAACCGTCTCCGCCTTCCAGAAGAAGTGTGCCGACCGGGAGATCTCGATCTCCGTCGACAAAGTCACCACCAAGAGCGTCTCGGACCCGCTGGAGGAGAAGCTCACGAAATCCCAGCGCCGGACCGTCCAGCTCGCCCTCGAAAAGGGGTATTTCGACGTGCCGCGAAAGACGACGCTCGTCGAACTGGCGGCGGAACTGGACGTGTCCGATCAGGCAGTCTCGGCCCGGATCCGTCGAGCCACGAAAAAGCTCTCACAGCAACTGCTCTTGCCCCACCAGTCCGAGGAACACAAACAGGCACCACCGAAACAGCGCTAGTGTCGTTTCCACCATCGGCCGGGCACCGAACGATTGTCGCTGTTCTGTCGTGTGCCTCGTTGGGTGTGGATATCCAATGCTAACGTACAACCCGATTCCGACCGAAGGTGTCGTCAGGTCGGCTGGCTGTGCCAGGATCGGCCACCCGCTGATCGTGATCAGTTACCGATCACCACGATAGATCCCCCGATCGATTGCCCCGCCTCAGACGGGTATATTCGTGCCAGTCCTGGCGCGGACCCACGACCGGCCTGATCGGTTGCGTCAACCGGAAGGAACCGTCGACGTAGCTCCCACACCCACCATATCCGACATTCCTTCCGTTTTGTGCCGACCGGGACACCGCTATCGCGATATCTGTCGCCCGCCCGGAGACACATCCCTCACAGTGATTGTTGTCACTGTTTGGGATCGCGGTTCTGCAGCAGGCCCTGCGCCATGAGCCGCCGGGAGATCACGACGAGTCCGTTCCCGAACCCCTCACCGAAAATAGCCCGCTCTTCCTTGCTCTCGGGCATGATCGAACTCACGAGAAGCGTCGACCGGTCGACCATGAGCAGCCGGCCGATAGCGGTCTCGTCCTGGGTATCGCTCCCTCCCTGCAGCCACTCCAGCCCTGAGACGAACGTCGTCGCGTTCGGTACGGCGTCCCGGATCTGCTCCTGGAGCGGTTCGCTCAACGCGCCGACGATCAACTCGATGTCGTCCTCAACCGCGTTGAGCGTGTCGACGAGTTCCGGGGTCAGCAGCGACTGGTCGCCGAGTACCAGCACGACCTCGTCGTTCGCATCGGTTATGAGTCCGTTCGTCCGGTTCTCGATGGCCTCCTGACCGACCATCGACCACACCTGCTGGACGGGCGATTCGTCGTCCTGCTCGACCACTTCGATCGTATCGAGGGAGCTCTGCAACCGCTCGACGCGGGCCTCGTACTGATCACGGAACGTCTCGGTGGCCTCCGAGATCGAGACTGCCCGAAACCGCTGTGGGCTCGAATGGTGGATCTCGACCAGTCCCTGTGCCTCTAGCACCCGGATCGCGTCGTAGACCCGCGTGCGCGGCACCTCGGTCATCTCGCTGAGTTGTTTGGCCGTGCCCGTCTCCAGGCGCGACAGTCCGACGAAACACCTCGCTTCGTACTCTTTCAAGCCGAGTTGTTGGAGGAGTTCGATCGCTTCCTCCAGGTTTTCCTTCGTGCTCATTGTGTCCCAACCGCCCGGGAGTTGCCCCGGGCCTTGTATACTGGTACGCGTCCACAACGGATATGTATTGTCACTCTATTTGTGACTGGACGGACAGGCTGCTGGGGTTTGTCGGCTGTTATGCCCCGCAATTCGACGGTGCCGAACTATTTGTGAGTATTCGAGTCACACTTTTCGGGTCCGGAATAGGTCCGGCTGCGCCCCGAACTGTAGATGTGGAATCACGTAACTCAGTTAATCACAAAAGAGATATACGGTACGGTTCCGTACCGTGCAACTGGCACGCAGTCCAGTGCTGTGTCCCAACCACCTTGCTGCTGCGTGTCACCCAGCCGGTCCACCCGGCTGGGTACATACTACTCCCGAGTGATGACACCCGATCCAACAGCGGACCCACAGTCAGTCGCCATCGAGCAACTCGAACAGTTCGGGTTGAGCGCGTACGCAGCGCAGACGTTCGTCGCGCTCTCGAGTCTCGGTACGGGAACGGCAAGGGACGTGAGCCGAGTGTCGGATGTCCCGCGCACGCGGGTCTACGACGCGATCGATGAACTACACAGCCGGGGCCTCGTCGACGTCCGGCAGTCCTCGCCCAGGGAATTCTGGGCCATCTCGGCGGAAACCGCGACTCGAACCTTCGAGCGCGAACTCCAGCACCGTACGGATCTGCTCCGGACGGCACTGAGTGAACTCGAACCGGAAACGCGACAGGACGAACAGCGAGGCGTCTGGACGGTCGAGGGCCAGCGAGCGGTCACCCAGCGGGTCGTGGAGTTTCTCGCCGGTGCCGAAGACGAGATCGTTTACATGACTGTCGCGGACCTCCTGACAGATGACCTGCTCGAAGGATTGCAGGACGCGAGCGCGCGCGGCGTCACGGTCAACCTCTCGGGCGTCTCGAGTCCAGTCCGGGATCACATCCGGGCGGAAGTCCCGGACGTCGAGACCTTCGAGTCCCTGTGGGACTGGTCGGAGACGCCCGCCGGCCGACTGCTGATGATCGACAGAGAGCGGACGCTCGTGAGTGTCCTGGTCAACGGCGACGACGCGGCCCCGTCCGATCCACGGTCGGAAACCGCGATCTGGGGCAAGGGCGAGACGAACAGCCTGGTCGTCGTCCTGAAAGCGATATTCACCTGGCAACTCGATAACGACGGCGGCACCGATTCGTCGGCGTGATCCCTACTTGTTTCCAGCCGTAGCGGGCGGAACGATCGTCTGCTCCGGGAGCGAATCCATGACCTGCTCGAGCCCGTCGTGGGACTGATACTGCACGGTCCCACTGTCGCGGTCGTACTCGGCGATCCCGTAGGACTGGAGCTTCGGCAAGTGCGTGTGATGGAGTTCGGTGTGGATCTTCTCACGCGAATTCTCGGGACCATCGGCGAGTAGCCGCATCGTGAGGCCTTCGACTGTCGTCTCACCCTCGACCTGTAGACTCCGGATCACCCGACGCCGTCGACCGTCAGCGAGCAACTGGAGACACTCGTCCATGATCGGTTCTCTCATGAGCGAACGTTCGGTCCTCACACACATCACTGTGAGACATTTTCACAAATAGAGTAGTTTTGATGGTGTGGGTGACAGTAGCCAATATGTGCGTACACGAACACCTGCGGCCCGGATCGCGTGCGACGGGCGGCCGATGGCAATTCTTTTGTGAGAACTTATTTACCTTATCGACTCTAACTTTCGTCAACGTGTCCGAAGATACAGAAAAACACGCTTCAGGGGGCGGTTCCAGGTCCGAGAGGAATTTCCGCGAGGCCCTGCGAGAACTGTTAATTTCGGCTCACGAAAACGGTCTCGATGTTACCGGTGGGTGGCAGATCGTTCCCGAGAGCGAGACAACGCTGGCGTGGGACGTCGAAATCACGCAGCTCGCCCGGGAGACCACACACCAGTCGCCGACAACGGACGAGTTCCCGGTCGATTCGATTCTGACGGCTGTGGCGTCTCACGAGGGTGTCGAGAAGACTGAGCTCCCGCCGTTGCAGGATTCGATCGACGTCGAGTCGCTGGAGAAAATGTTCGAGGACCTGGCCGATGGACCGCCCGGCGAAGTGACGTTTTATTATTCCGGGAACAGGGTCACCGTCTACGGGGACGGACAGATCACGGTCGAAGGATAGATCACACCAGCCGGGGATAGTTCACGATCAGTTCGGCCGTCGTTGAGCTCGTCTCTCCGCTCTCACTTTCGACAGTGAGCGTGACGCTGTACGTGCCTGTCTCCGGGAACGTCCGTGAGACGGTCTCGCCTGTCTCGGTCGTCTCGTCGAACTCCCACGTGTAGCTCGTGACAGCGCCATCACGGTACGTGGAGTCCGCCGCCGAGAAGCCAACCGCCGTCTCCCCGCTCTTGCCAGGGGCCGTGCCGAACGAACGAGTATCCCTACTGGGCACCAATCACGGACTGTGCTCTGGCCGCCAGTTCGTCGAGTCGGACGACATTCAGTTCGCCGGCCCGATCACGTCTGTGGACCTCCTCGACCACGCCCCGGAACTGTTCGATGTCCTCGTCAGTGTTCAGTCCGTGGTAGAATAGCGAGAGAGTGCCACCGTATCGGACCAGCTGCCCGAGCGATCTGCGCACCTCCGAGACAGTCAGTTCGCCCTTACCGGGGATCAACTGGAGATTCGACGGGTAGGCAATGGGTTGCCAGCCGCCGGCGCGTCCGGTATCGTGAAACTGGGAGACGACACTGATCGCTTGCGCGTCGACGCCCCCGTAGGGATACGCGAAGTGTCGGGCACCTTCTGTGAACCCCCGTTCGAGGAGCCATTGCTGTGCCCGCCGGACGGTCGATTCTATCGCCGCCGGCTCGGCGTCTCGCAAGTCGGTGTGGTCCGCCGTGTGTGAGCCGACGAGCCACCCCGCCGCGGCGAGTTGGTCGAGTTGAGCCTCGTCCAAGTTTCCGTCGTCGCCGATCGTGTCGGTGTTGACGTACGTGATCGCAGGGTAACCGTACCGCGAGAGCGCGGGCAGTGCTTCCGTGTAGTCGGTTTCGTTCCCGTCGTCGAACATGAACACGACCAGCGGCGTCTCCGGAACGGGCACGCGGGCCGGGGCATCGAGATACAGGGTCTCGGTCCCGGCTTCGTCCCTGGGCGCCATCCGGAACGAGACCCGAGTGATGGCTTCCAGATCGACGTCGGCCTCGTCGACCTGCGGGTCCAGCACACCGAAATCCACTCTGACCAACTCGCTGCGACTCCGGACAGCCGCTCGTGTCCTGAATCTACGTTCCGCCGTGTCGCGGAAGTCAACGTACGGATAGCGTCCCGGGACCGTCCCACCGACCGACATGGCACACGACAGACGGGCATTGCTGAAATCCAGTGGCTCGTCCAGCGGGATGTGGAGCCACGTCCCGTCACCGTCCGTTCGCAACTCCGCACACTGGGTGCCGGTGACGTGACGGTCCGTGTTCGCGAGGAGTGTCCCGCCGGACACTTCGAGGTCCGACAGTCGCTCGAACGTGTCTGGACCGAGTCCGTTCCGAACGTGTCTGTCCGTCGACGCCTGCGTCCGTGAGCGTGTGTCGGTCCGGTCACGACCATCATCGAAGTGGGGGCGCTCTTGACACCCCGCCGCAGCCACGAGGAACCCCCCCGTTACGGCACTGATGACGTCGCGACGACGGATCGGATACAGGGACCCATCGGACTGACAGCGCCACCCCTCGTCTTGATCCCGAGACATGTCGAGCAAGTCATCGCTGCGATATAATAGTAATATTCCGTGTATTCGGGAAGAAGATCGAGTACGTCCGCGATTCACACGAGGTCCGGATAGTTCACGATCAGTTCGGCCGTCGTCGACTTTGTCGTCCCATCGTCGGCTTCGACGGTGAGCTCGACGATGTAGGTACCCGGTTCCGGGAACGTCTGCGAGACGGTTTTTCCCCTGGCGGTCCCGCCCTCGATGGACCAACTGTAGCTCGTGATGCGTCGGTCCCGATAGGCAGCGTCCGCTGCCGAGAGAGTGACCTCTGTTCCGTCCTGCTTGTTCGCGGTGATGGTTGGAACGACGCTCGCCGGCCGTCGAGGCTCCCTGCAATCCGCCCGCTTCACGTTCTCCGTCGCGAAGGTTTCGATCGACGCGTTCGGCATGTCGATACAGGAGTTTCGGATGACGCTCCCGTCGCGGTTCGCCGCATCGAAGCCACGCCCGGAACCGATAAACGAGCAGTTCTCGAACACGACCGCGTCTTTTTTGTTCGGTGTCGATGTCGCGGCCGCGTTGACCGTCAGGGTGTCCGCGCCGTCGTTGCGCACGACGCAGTCGTAGAACTCCGCCCGGCCGTGGGTCGCATAGCCCGGGATCGTGATGACACCCCGGCTAGCCTTCTTGGACCACTCGATCTCGAGGTCACGGAACATCGCCCCGGAATACCCATTGTCGCCAGCCTCGACGCGGACCGCGTCGCCCGAATTTCGGGACCCATCGACTTTGACGTAACAGCCGGTCGCGCTGGAGACTTTCGAGGGGTGATCGCCGGCACCGAAGCGGATGTTCGCGTTCTGGTTGTTGACGAACTCCCCACCTTCGATGGTCAGTACGCCAGTCGGTGCCGTCGAACGGGTTGCAGCGGAGTTGCGCTCGTGGATCACCGGATCTCTGAGGACGACCTCTCCTTCGTGTAGCGGCCCGGATCGGAGGAATGCGACGCCGTTCGGGTATGACACCTCCATTGCCGGTTCGTCGAGGCCAGCGTAGAGCCCGTCGATGACGAAGACGCCGTCCTGGTCAGTCACCTCCGCGGCCAGTGAGTACCCCACACCGGAGTCGTTCGGCGTCCGGCCGAGCCACTCGACGTTCTTGAGGACCGATCCGTCACTCGTCGTGAGTCGTAGCGACAACTGACTCGTGTCGTCGCTACGTTCGTGTAGCGAGAGGTTCTCGACCAGGTGTGGGCCGCTGTTGGTGGCGTTCAGCCACTTCAGTGCCGTCCCTTCGACCGGCTTGATCTGGACGTCCCGGCGACTGGCGCCGAGACCCCTGATGCCGAACCGGGAGACGTCATTACCCTCGTGCTCGCGCCCGGTCAGGTACTCACCCGGCGGAAACTCGATGAGTGTCCCCGACTCGTATGCCGCCTCGAACGCATCGTCGATCGGCTCAGTCCCCGTGTTGTCGAACCCGAGATCTTCGACGGCGTCCAGAACCGTGTCGAAGGCGATTCCGTAATAGGTCCGGGCTGCCGACTGTGTCCGTGACAAACCGGACGCAGTGATTACGTCGTCAGTCTCGATTCGATGGGACTCGCCTCCGTACCCTGGCGGGTCCATGATCGGGGACGTGATGCGACACGTTCGGAAGGTGTTGCTCCTGGGCCCGACGATACTGTCCCCAGCCGTGACCGTCAGGCGTCGCAACTGCCACGACGGGAGCGCGAACACTTCGTGTTCGGACCCGAGATCTACTATCGACTGATCTACTCCCCTGCCGACCACGGTGATTTCCGGTATTTCGAGGGATCCGAACGATCCGATAGGGGAATCACTGATCGTCGTCATTACTGGCTTCAGTGAGAAGTTCCCGTTTCCGAGGCCGATCACGTCCCCTGCACTTGCGTTTCGGTACGCGTCGGCGATCGTCTCATACTCGCCAACCCCGTTCTTTCCGACTGTGTGATCGAGATCGTACATCGCGTCTTCGAGGGTGGGCATGTCAAGATGTACCGTGCAATTTGTCCGTGTATCCGTCGGGGTCGTGCCACTGCTTGAGCATCCTGCGAAGGCAAGGGTGCTTCCGGCAGCCAGTAGATACTGCCGGCGGGAGAGAGTCATACCTGTACACTGTTCGTGCGTCTGGAAAGTGTTTATGAGCATACTGCTGAGTAAGACTCCTCTAGAATAGTAACGAGCTCCTAACGCGATGTTCGATGGCACCTTCCGAAAACAGCGGTCCGATCGAAGGCAGTAGGATGATGATAACTACGCGTCTCATGGATCGAGTGAGGGTATGATGAAGCGGCCCGCTCACAGCGATGATCGGTTCACGGCGATCGTGGGGCTCGTCGGGTTTGTAAGTCTCACGAGTGCCGTGTTGATCGCACACGTGAACCCTGCGACTGCCTACGAACTGTCGATTTACGCGTCGACGCCGACGCTCTTCTGGGTCGGTATCGGCATCGCCTACCTGTCCGCGGCAGTCGTCTCGTTTTCGACGACCAACGCCCTGCACCGCCGTCTCGGGCTCGTCCTCGGCGGGGCCGGGAGTTTCGCGGTCGTTGCACTCCCCCTCATCCGGGGATACTTCTACTACGGTGTCAACGACCCGATGACCCACGCCGGCATAACCAGAGAGCTCACGGCCGGGACACTGACGCCCTACGGAACGGCCTACCCGGCGGTTCACACGCTCGCCGCGTTCCTGTCCGGCGTCACCGGGTTTTCGGTGTGGCAATCCGCCCTGTTGGTCCCGCCAGTCATCGCACTCACCTTTTTCATTTTCGTCCCGCTGCTGGTTCGTGCGGTCGTCGGCGGCGAGACGGCGCTGGTCGTCGGTGCGTTCACGGCGTTTCTGCTCGTTCCGGTACACCAGTTCGCGACTAACCTCTTTCCGCACCCGAGCAGCCAGGCGGTGCTGTTCGTGCCGATTATCCTGTATCTCATCGTCGGTTATCTTCGATCACCCGATTTAGGATACGGGTCTGCCACGGCATTCAGTGCCGTCGTGCTGGTCACGATCGGTGCGTCGATCCTGTTGCACCCGATGCAGGCACTGAACGTCATCCTGCTCCTTGTCGCGTTCGCTCTCGTCGGCTTCGTGGCTTCCCGGTGGTCGAACACGCAGTCGTGGTGGGACCATCGGTCGCTGGTTCCAGTCGTCTTCCTCTCCGTGATCGCCTACGTCGCCTGGATCATCCAGTCCCCTGGCGTGCTAGATACGGGTGGTATCATCGTCGCCTCGCTGGGCGAATACGTTTCCGGAGTGTCCCCCGGTGCCGGTGCTGCGATCGGCACACAGTCGAACTCCCTCCAGTCGATCGGCTCGAGTCCCGCGGTGATCTACCTCAAACTGTTCACCGTGAGTACGCTGTACATCGCTGCGGCGGTCGCGCTGGCTGTGGCCGCTCTCACTAACCGCCCGACGTGGCTGGAAGATTCGGCCGATACCCGACGGCTACTCCTGTCTCTCGTCGGCGGACTCGTTCTGACGGCACCCGTCTTTGGCGCGTACCTGTTTGGCAACGTCGGACGGTATTACTTCAGACAGGCTAGTTTCATGATGGTCATCGTGACGATCCTCGGTGCGATCGCGATGACGTACGGGCTGTTGAAACTCTCCAAAACGGGGCTTCAGACAGCCGTGAAGCCGTCCGCTGTGACCGTGTTCGTGGTGCTGTTCGTGCTCTCCGCAGTGGTCTTTTTCAACTCCCCGTATCTCAATCTCGCCAACCAGCACGTGACTGAATCACGTATCGACGGCTACCAGACGACGTTCGACGTGACGAGCGACTCGGCCGTGATCAGCGGCGTCGTCCAGGAACCGGACCGGTACCACGACGCGCTGCGCTCCGTCGATAGCGACCCCCGTCTGTCTGATACCCTCAACGACAGTGAACTACGGAACCTGCAGGATCGACCAGGCTCCGAGTGGTACCTCGTACTTTCCCGGAACACCTACGAGCGCGAAGTTACCGCGTATCGAGAGTATCGCTTCTCGCGCGGGTCCTTCGAGTCCCTCGAACGCCAGCGAGGCGTGGACCGGGTCTTCTCGAACGGCGATACGGAACTGTACTTCGTTCCCTGAAAACCGAGCATGTCCCAAAGAGATATCCTGTGGATAACCCTAGAGAGTATCCGCTTCGATCACACGTCGCTTGCGAGTCACGACCGAGAGACGACTCCGAACCTCTCGGCCCTCGCTTCCGAAGGCCAGTCGTTCGACCAGTGTTTCTCACACGACATCTGGACGCGTTCCTCGAGTGCGAGTATCCTGACTGGGCAGGCTCCGTCGGCCCACCGGACGTGGTCAACTGACGCGAAACTCCCCGATGAGATCACGACGATCCCTGAGGCATTCGGGAGCGCGGGATATCGAACCGCCTGCATCTCACCGAACGGACAGCTGAGTGCGAGCACCGGTCTCGATCGCGGGTTCGACGACTTCCACTACCTCGTCAAATCGAGTCTGCTCTCCGAAGCCGGACCGACATCCGTCGCGAAGTGGCTACTGAACTTCCGACGTCACTCCGGCGGCTTGACGACCGATGGCAACCAGCACTGTGTCGGATATCTCGGCAACGAGATCGCAAAGAAACACATCAGAAACGCCGGAGCCGACGACGAACCGCTGTTTCTGTACATTCACCACGGCGACTCACACCACGCGTACGTCCCTCCGGTGACGTGGCGCGACCGGTTCGTCGACGACCTCCCAGTGACCGTCGACGAAGCCGTCGACATCGCACTTGACATGTCCAGTAATCTTCATCGATATATCGCGCAGGACGACCCCTTCACCGACGAGGAATGGCAGGCACTGCGTGTCATGTACGACTCGGCGATCGCGTACGTCGATTCACTCGCCGGCGAACTGATAGACTACGCGCAAGCGAACCTATCGGATCCGATCGTCGTGGTCACGGCGGATCACGGCGAGCTGTTTGACGAACACGGGCTGCTCGCACACATGCTGACCACTCACAGCGCTGTGTCACGGGTACCGCTGGTAGTCAGTGGTCTCGACGGGCTACCGAACGGGGGGCTCGTTCAGCACGCGGACGTGATGCAGATACTCTGTTCGGAGCTGGATGTCGACCATCCCGTCCCGGTCGGTCAGGACGTGCGCGATCGACGGCGAGACGTCGCTGTTACACAGCGTGGCGGGGTTCGCGCGAGAGGAAAACTCGAAGCGATCAGCGCCTATAATGAACGGTTCCCAGTCGGGGACTTTCCCGCTGGCGACCTCACCACACTCCGAACGCAGGGATATCGATACGACACGGCAGGGTCGTACTCACGGCTGTTCGAGCGCCCGAGCGAGGACGTCGACCAGCGTGACGGGAACCAGGACACAGTCGACAGATTCCGGAACCGTGCCGAGGAGTGGCTCGAGCGATTCGGCCAGCCGATCGGTGAGACGCGTACCGCCCAGTTCAATGCGGAAACGCGGAAACAACTCGACGACCTTGGATACCTGTAGTGACGCGCGTGCCGGCCCGGGTATGCCGATGCACAACCGACATGACGAGACTGGTCCAAAAGGACCCGACGACACTGACCGGAAGGATCACCATTACAATGGGTCTATCGTGGGTACGTAGTCGATACGGATGAGAGTAGAGAGAGACAACCCGGATGGAGAAACCCCCATATCGATCGCTTGCGGTTGCTCAGGAGAACAATGGTGACTACGGAAAACACGACGAGGGGGATCGGCGGGATCACTGCTGCGATTCCCACCGATCTCGTCGGTATCGCCATCCTGCTCATCGTCTTCGACGGTCTCGTGTTCGGTTACCCGGCTGCCGTTCCGCCGTTGCGTGCGGTGGTCGGTCTGGCAGTCGTGTTGTTCGTCCCCGGTTATCTGTTTCTGGCCGTCCTCTTTCCGCGCCGACAGTCGACCGTCGATGGGACCGGTCCGGTCGAGTCGGCCACGCCAGCGGTCCAAAGGCTCGCACACGGCGGCCGTCCGTCCTGGAGCGAGCGCTTCGTGTTGTCGTTCGGTCTCAGCGTCGCGATCGTTCCGATACTGGGTCTTCTCGTCACGCCGTTCACCGGCTCGCTCTCACCGCAGTCGGTGTTTCACGGGCTGAACGCGTTTGTTTTCGTCGGGACCGTTGCCGCGGTCGCTCGGCGGAGCGTCCTCCCCGCCAACGAGCGACTGCAGCTCCCGTCCCGCTCGGTGCGCGACTCGCTGGGAACGATGTTCGGCCGGGACGAAAGCGGTTTGCTTTCAGTCGTATTCGTCCTGGCCGTCGTCGTGGCGCTCGCTTCGATCGGGTTCGCCGTTACGTTCCCTGCGAGTGGTGAAGCGTACACCAGTACGACGCTCCTCACCGAAAACGGCGAGGGGGAGCTCGTCGCATCCGGATATCCCTCGACACTCGATGCCGGAGCGAGCGAGCAGTTGACGCTCCGTGTCGAAAACCACGAAGGCGTCGAAACGACGTACACCGCTATCGTATCGCTCCAGCGCGTGGACGCGTCGGGGGCCGTCGGCGAGACGGAGCGGATCCTGGAAGAGCAGGAAACCGTTCCGCCCGGGCAGACCTGGACTGAACCCCACACGATCGCGCCGACGATGATCGGCGAGGACCTTCGTCTGCAGTATCACATCTATCGGGGCGAGCCACCGCAGGACGTCAACGAGGAGACCGCGTACCGCACGCTCTCACTCTGGGTCACTGTCGGCTCGAGCGAGTGACACTGCCGGTCGCGGCCGGGAATCTCGCCGTGCCGGGACAGCCGCCCGCCGTACAGTAAACAAGCCATAACAATACGAGGGAGACGTCTGTGTACACTCGATGTCGTCAACTCGTCTCCGCGAGCGGTACGCGCTGTCGAATCTGCTGTACGCGATCCGATCGCTGCGTGCGTTCGTCAGAGAGACCGAACGAGCCCTCTCGAAGGTTCAGTTTCGACGTCGATACGGGCCGGGCATGAACGTGATGGACTTGGATAACCTCGTCGTTCTAGATGGCTGTCAGTTCGATCACTTCGCCGAATACAACACGATGGACGAAGAACTACACTGGATCGTCTCTCAAGGGACACATAGCCGGGAGTTCATTGAGGGCATCGACGGCGACGTGTTCTTCCGTGTCTGCTACACTGACGTGCTCGATTGCAGGGACGAGTCACTCAGGACGGTTCCCCCGAGTGCTGTCGTCGATCTCACGGTAGAGATGCACGAACAGGACTGGTTCGGCGTCTGCAACCCGAGCAAAGGTGATCTGGACGTTCCGGACGCCGCACAGCCCGGACAGCAGCTGGAGGACCAGACGCGTACGTCCAGGGTCCGGGCACTCGGACGCGTCGAAGGAGATTGTGCCGTCTGAGTCATGAATTCAGAACAGGGCGACCTCGGGAAGATACTGTCCAGTGCCGTCTTCGTGTTTATCGCCACCATGGTGAGCTCGGCGGCGAAGCTACTGGAACGGGTCGTCATCGGCCGACTGTTGACCCCTGGCGGCTACGGTGAATTCAGCGTTGCGCTCGCCGTGTTCACGCTCGGAGCGACGCTCGGAGCTGCCGGGTACACCCAGGGGATCCCGCGTTTCATGGCCCGGTTCGACGACCTCGAAGACGTCCGGGGCGCGTGGCTCACGGGCCTGTTGTTCACCACCGGGCTGTCCGTCTTGATCGCTATCGTACTCATACTTGCTGCACCGATTATCGTCCCACAGCTGTTCGAGTCGAACGAAGCGACCACGCTGTTTGTCATCTTCGTGATCGCCATCCCGGTTTATGTGGTCTACACTATCGGGGTCGCTGCGATACGAGGACAAGAGAACACGATGTACAAGGTCCTGACGTCGAACGTGTTCTATCCCGGGTTCCGCCTGGCGCTGGTCAGTGTCCTCCTGGCATCCGGTGTGGGGATCGTCGCGACCGGGTTCAGTTACCTCTTCACCCTCTCGATCACCGTGGTTCTCACGTACGCTCTCCTCAATCGACTGTTTCCCATTCGCGGAGCGTTTCGACTGCACACACGCGAGATGACGACGTTTTCGGCCCCCTTGATCGTCTCGACGATCGTGGGGACACTCCTGACACGGACGGACACACTGATGCTGGGGTACTTCCGCTCGTCCGCCGAAGTCGGCATCTACAACGCCGCGTATCCGCTCGCCGGCGTGCTGACGATCGCTGGCGGGGCGGTCGGCTACATGTATCTCCCGGTTGCCTCTCGGCTCGATAGTGACAGCCACAACTCCGTCGAACACGTGTACGAGATCACGACAAAGTGGGTATTCGTTCTCCTCGTGCCGCTATTTGTGACCCTGTTAGTGTTTCCTGACCGGATTATTTCGATCGTCTTCGGGAGCCAGTACGCCGCGGGTGGCAGTGCACTGGCTATCGTGGCGATCGGGTTCTTTACGAACGCGGCAGTGGGACGCAACAAAGAGACGTTGTCGGCGCTCGGGGAGACAAGCGTCATCCTCGTCTCCAACGCCGTCGCGTTCGTCGTCAATGTCCTGCTGAACCTCTTTTTGATCCCGCGGTACGGATTTATGGGTGCCGCCGTGGCTTCAGCGGGTTCTTACATCCTACTGAACGCCACCGTCTACGTCTTCCTTCGGTATCGGTTCGGTATCACGCCGTTCACTCGCCGATCCCGGCGAGCATTTATCGCGATACCGGTCGTGCTCGTTCCACTGGGCTTCGGCGTCCGACAGTTGGTCCCGGTCACGCTCCCGATGATCATGCTCTTCACCGTCTCGTTTGCGCTGCTGGCCGTCGTGATCGCCCTGGCCGTCAGGAGCCTCGAACCGGACGACATACTGCTCGTCGAACTCGTCGAGAACCACACGAACATGCGACTGGGCTTCATCCGCAAATACATCCCCGAACAGTGACGCGGATCGCTGTGTCGCTTCGAAACAACCTGTGGTCGCACCCGCTGTGCGATCACGACGCAGTGACCGGGGTGGCGCGTGCCGTCGTGGCGTTGTCCACCGTCGCGTACAGCTCTGTGAGTCGGTCGGCAGCGGCCTCCCAGGAGTAGTCAGCGATGGCGACCGCTCGGTTGGTCCGGCCCATCTGATCGACACGGTCCGGATCGGCCAGCAACTCCACGAGGGCCTCGGTGAGCGCGTCGGCGTCGCCGGGCTGGACCAGGAGACCATTGTCCTCACCGACGACCTCCGGGATCGAACCGACCGGCGTGGAGACGATCGCCATGCCCGCCGCCATCGCCTCCAGAATCGCGATCGGGAGGCCTTCGGCCCGCGTCGGCAACGCGTAGATCGTCCCCGAGGAGAGCAACGCCCGTTTCTCGGCCTCGTCGACGTAGCCGAGATAGGTCACGTGGTCGTGCTCGGCGGCAAGCCGCTCCACGCGGTCGGCGAGTGGTCCGCTCCCCGCGATCGAGACTCGGAAGGGCGCCACGTCGGGGTCGTCGCTCGCGGCTTCGACGGCGGCCACGAACTCGGTGATGCCCTTGCGCTCGATGAGGTTCGAAAGGAAGACGACGTGGGGTATCTCCGGGTATTCGGGGTCGTATCCCTCGGTTGGAACGGCGTTCGGGACGACGACGATCCGGTCCTCGGGGACGACCTCGGCGAGCACCGACTGCCAGTACGACGAGAGGACCACGACCCGCGTGGTCGCGTTGAGAACGGCCGACTGGAACCACGACACGACCCGCGAGTCCGGTTGCAGGAACGTATCGAACGAGGACCCGTGGACGTGGAGGACGACGGGACAGCCCCAGACGTACCGCCCGAAGAGGACGTAGAACGCGTTCCTGTAGAACGAGTGCTGGAACGACGAGTGGACGTGCATGACGTCGGGCCGTCGCTCCAGCGGGAACTGCACCATCCGCCAGATCGACAGGAGGGCTCCGACGAGCAGGGCCCGTGTCGTGGCGGCGCTGGCAGGTCCAGTCTCGTATACGGTCGTCGTGACGGTATCGAGATGTCGCTGTTGCTCGGCTATGTAACGGGACACACCACCGGTCCGGCTCTGTTCCGGTCCCACGATCAGGATTTCCTGTGACGACATTCGTGTGTGGGGTCTTGGATGCTGTCCCCTTAGTCAAAGGCACCCTACTGCATCGATGGGACGAGCGTTCTCCTCTAGCGCCTGCAACCAGCTAACAGTTGTCGATCAGATTGACGAGCAAACTCTCCTGGGAAACGATAAAACTCTGGTCCCGAATAGATTCCTCGTCCGGGGGGAGAAGGAGGATCTGTCCCGATCCGTTGTTGGTTTCGATAACGTCCATGTCCCCGAGTTCGTACCCGAGATCGTCCTCCAGATCGGGATCGGGAGGCACGGATTCCCAGTCGACCGGTTCAGAGCGTTGCTCGTCGCCATCGATATCACTCGTCATCGGTCAGCCCCTGCCCGTCCGAACGAATCTGCGGCCGGTCCGAGTATCCCCGCTGGGCCGAAACCGGCACTCGATCCCCGTGTTTGGTTCACGTTACTCTCGGTAAGTAGTTCCTTCCTCGCCGACGAGGCGTCGGTAGGAGATTGTTTCTCTCCGTCGCTATGAGCCATACATTGGTATGACGGTATTACCGTATTAGGTGTTCTTGCCACTTGTCTACGAATACATCTGGAGTAGTTGCCGCTCTGTCCGCGTCCCTGTTGCCTGTCTCGGTGCGCTTCGCTGATGACGCCTGGTTTCCAGATACTTGCCACATCTCTGTTATTGGCTCTTTTTAATTCAAATATGATATGATGGGATTTATATGGTGTTCGCAATTACTGGCGGTCGTGCAATCTAACACTCGTGGCGAGTCGTGGACGGTTCTCACTCACTGGGACCGGCAGGAAGACATCGTACTCGCGCTAGACCGTGCGTTCGACGAACTCGACGGTGTCGAGGACGATGTCGTTATTTTCGACTATATCGAACCCGAGGCGATCAACGCACTCTTCGGAGGGCCTTCATCCGATCGCGGGGCGAACGAGCTCCACTTTACCTGCCAGCAGCACGAGATCCGGATCAGTGACGACGGGACCATCGGAGCCAGAGCCGACTCGGAGTATCGCATCTCCTGATACGGACTCCTGTGCGGATGTGGCGTTGAAATCGCCCGGGGTCGATCCGGAATTGACGGATAGCAGCCTGTGGGACAGCTGTCCGTTCGATCGCACGGGGATCACTCCGTCGACACACGAAGCCGTCGTCTGAACCACGACAGCCCAGGCCGCCTGTCGAGATGCCAGAGCAGGGTGACACCACCCAGTAGCGTCGCCTCGAAGAGGAGATACAGGCGCCCCCGTGGCGTTCCCAGGAACTCGACGAACGCATCGAAGAACACCCCTGCCTGGGACAGGAGTCCGATGCCAGCCTCGGACGAGGCCGGGATCAGCGGCCACAGGAGGAACCCGGTCGCGAGTTCACCGCTGGTCAAAAGCGAGTACGTGGCGTCCCCTAGCAGGTGTGAGCCGTAGGCGAGTGCGAACACGATACCCAGGGTCGTTCTCCCGTCGGTGCGGGCGAGCAGGATCACGAGTGCTGACAGCGGGACCGCAAACAGCAGGGAGTGGCCCAGCGAGAGCCCGCTGGGAAGCACCCCGAACGTCCAGGCCAGCGGCTTGTCGATCAGGTCGGGCAGCTGGGAGGCGACCGCGATCGCACCGACCGCTGCAGTGGTCGGACCACGACCGGTCGCGACTCTGTGGACGGCCGACCCGAACAGGTACGCCAGCGCGAGATGTTCCCAGGGCCACATCAGGTGCACCTGTCCGGGGACAGCGGGACCGAACGCCGCTTCGGGCGACGGTGCTGACAGACAAAGTAGTTCATCCTGCAAGTGCCTGTCTCCGTCTGCCATCCTTGTTATGAGGGACGTACACCTTCCTGTCCTGTTCCCGAAGGCGTAGGCGGTGGTTACCGCGAGACGGGATAGACGAAACCCCTCGTACGGATCGCTGTACGTCCCTTCCGTATCGACCGCCCGATAGCGGTTGGAGCGGTAAATCGGTACAGCAATCCGTATCACTTCTTGGACGCTGCCACCCCGACAGCCGAGATGTCCGTCGGGCTAAGAGGTGGATCGGCCCATCTGAGAAAGGTCGGGATTGGTCGCGTTCACCGCTCGCAAGGGCTGACTAACAATACCGTCACAGTTTGAACTGTGTAGAGAGTGATGCATTATCTGTTCTTCACGAACACGCCTGCCCACGTCCACATGTACAAACATGTGATCAGGAAGTTACAACAGCGCGGTCATCGGACATCCATTCTGGCACGAGATTACGGGTGTACGCTCGCATTGCTCGACTGGGAGGGACTGGACTACACGGTCTACGGGAGTTGTGGTACCGACCGGCGGTCGCTGTTCAAGCAGTTGCCCGGTCACTACTACCACATCACTCGAACGGTCCGCCGACTCGACCCGGACCTCATCTTCGGGATGGGGGCGTACGGAGCCCACGCGGGGCTGCTCTCGCGAACGCCCTCGGTACTCGTTCTCGACTCCGAACCCACGTCGCTCGATCACGCGATATCGACGCCGTTTGCACGCGTGATCCTGACGCCGTCGGCCTTCCGGAAAGACCTGGGGGAGTCCCACTACACCTTCGAGGGGTTCAAGGAATCGGCGTATCTCCACCCGTCGGTGTTCGAGCCCGATCCGACGATCCGGGACGATCTCGGTGTCGGGCCCGACGAGCAGTACGTCATCCTCCGGCTGAACGCCTTCGGCTCCCACCACGACGTCGGTAAGGCTGGCCTCACGCCGGAGGTACGAGGGCCACTGATCGAGCGCCTGGCAGAGCACGCAACGGTCTTCGTCTCCGACGAGGACGACTCGCTCGACTTCTCGACGGTCCCCGCCCGCCCGTTCGATCTCCACCCGGCGAAGCTGCACGACGCACTGGCCGAAGCGAGCGTGCTCGTCGCGGACACACAGACGATGGTCACGGAAGCCGCACTGCTTGGGACGCCGGCCATCAGATCGAACTCCTTCGTCGGGGAGGACGACATGGGCAACTTCCTGGAACTGGAGCGGGCCGGGCTGATCGTCAACCTCCGGGACGCGACCGAGATCGTCGACAAGGCGATCTCACTGCTCACCGACGACGGGACCGAATCGACGTGGCGACAGCGACGGGACACGTACGTCAAAGACATGGTCAACCTCTCGGATATCCTCGTGGAGGTCGCCGAATCCTCCGAGGCTATCGAATCCGTCTCACACCTTCGACCAGCACGTCTACGGGCAGAGCAGACACGCGGGGGCAAAAATGTCGGATGAATGGGACGAAATCGGATTCGTGATCAGCTCCGATTACCGGGTCACTGCGCTGAAACGCCTCGCTGAGGGACCGGCCACGCCATCACAGATTGCCGACGAAGCCGACATCGGTATCGCCCACGTCTCCCGGGCACTCAAGGGACTGCGCGATCGGGGGCTCGTCGAACTCCTGGTACCGGAAGAGCGCAAGAAAGGACGCGTCTACGGGATCACCACCGACGGAAACGACATCTGGCAACGGATCGAATCGCAGAATCTGATCGATTGAGCGTGACTGTCCCGGCTGTGGACGCCTCGTACTGCCGGCTGTACGCCCGTGAAGACGTCCGGCCAGACCGTGTGTCGCAATCAGATCGCCGCACAACAGAAAAACACCGTGGCGATCCAACCGGGGCGTTTTGGGCGGTAAATCTCGAACGACACAGCTAGGATAATCGTGAATACAATGATACAAAACCGACAAAATTCGCTCGAACTCTACGTTCGGTCGCTGGCTCCGCGGACTGCGATCAGGCCACATCTCGACCGGATACAGACCCTCGAGACGCTGGCTGCGGACGGTTTCGTTTCCGAGTACACGATCCACGTCGTCGGGGACGGGATCATTCACGAGGGCGACTACGACGGAGTCCCGATCGCCCAACATCTCACCCAGCGCCTCGCTGAAATCGAAGCGTGGGCCGAGGAGCACGATGCCAGCATCCCCGGTATCAGAACGACGACCGTCACGGAAACTCGTTTCAACGACATGGAGTACACCGTGACGATGGTCCCCCACAAGATGGTTCTCGAATACACGAGCGGGCAACTCCGGTTTTGCTCACCGGCGATCACCGACGGGGAACTGTTCAGTGTCGACGAACATCTCACTGACATTCGCACCTCGGCGGGGTATTCGGACCGATCGAGAGTGGAGCGAAACCTGTAGCGATCTCTCGGAGACATGTCGCCGACTCTCGAAGCACAGCCGTGTTCTTTCCCACAGTGCACTCCGTCTGTTTTGAAAGACGGATTCTCGTAGTACAGCCGCTAGTCTGACCGACACTAGAAGGGCTGGGCCAGGTATATTACGTGATAGGCATTCCACGCGGTTGCCGATATGCCGACGAGTGCCAATCCGAGTGGAACGGACACACACTGTGGCCGGGGCAAGCGCAGCCACGCCACATAACAACAAGTAAACTACCCCTCCCTACTCCCTCGGCGTAAACGCCTCGGTCCTTGAGGGAGGGGCTTTGATGTGGACTCCCAGCAATCGCCTATCAAACTGCTTGATAGCCGTTGCTGTTCAGCGTCCCACCAGTTATACGCACGTCTACTGGTGCGTCTGCGCTCCCCGACGTGGGCGAGGAACGCAGGCTATGTGTCCGCTTGCGCATATACCGCAACCCGATATTCTTCGCGCCATTATAATCCGCATTGACCTCGTAGCCGCATTTCAGGCACTTGAACTGTTCACCATCACGATTATCCTCGTGCGTAAAGCCACAATCAGTGCGCGAACAGCGTTGACTCGTGTGGTCCGGCTCCACCTGTTCAACCGCGACACCCTGTTCTGGAGCCTTGTACTCAACGTACTCAACAAGCCGACGAAACGCCCAGACGTGATGCCACTCAGCATACGGCAACCGTTCTCGAATGTCGGTTAAGTCCTCAAACACGATTACATCACAGTCGTGGGAAACAGCTTCGTCAACGATTTCGTTGGCAACAGTGTGGATGTACTGTTTCCGCCATGCTCGCTCACGCTTCCCAAGCCGAAGTAACGCATTATGCGCGGCTTGTGTCCCGCGCTGTTGCATCTCTGCCCGGCGTTTCTCGAACTCGTGAATCCAGTGGTCGTACTCGTCACCACTCCAGAACGTACCAGTTGACGAAACGGCAAGACTGTTCACGCCGAGGTCGATACCAAGAACTGTTTGGTTCCCAGTATTGTCCGAAACCTCAACGTCAACAGCCTCGCCGTCGTCGTCTACTTTCCGCGTTGTGATGTGGAAGTAGAACTCGTCACTGGCTTGGTCGTATTGGAGTGTACTTGTCCGAAACTCGCAGCTTTCGGACAAGACATATTCCTCGTATGGTGAGGGACTGCCTGTTGGCAGTGCAAACTCGAACTCAACTCGTCCGTTAACTGTGGCGAGTGAGATTTTGTTCCGGTAGAACGTTGCACTGCGTTTGTCAAACACGATACTCCACGACGTGAACTCTGGCTTGTTCGTCCGTTTACCCTTTTTCCAGCGGTCTACACCACTGTCAACAGCGTGGACAGCACGCCGGATGGCCTCTTGGACGAGGTTCGCGTTAAGGTCTGTTTCGTCTTTGAGTCGGTCGTAGAGCGCATCTCTCGCTTTGCTGTTTGACGTGACACAGTTCTCGTAACTGGTGTTGTCCCAGCAGTAGTCACTGGCTTGGTTTGCACAGTAGAGGAACTGGTCTGCGGTTTCGTGGAGGTCGTCGTGATACTCGTCAGGGACGACGAGTTTGACGGGTGCGGTGCGTCGGACCTCCATATTTCAGATGTATGTCTGTGGGTACTTAATAGTTGGGAGTCAGACTGCTGTAGTAGCGTGGGTTGGTTGTCTGTGGTGTCGGCTTCCTCTCCGGCCTACTCGCTTGTGCTTCCGACACACGTCGGAAGCCCGTCGCTCCTTGAGGCCGGAGGCTCCGCCTTGAAACTGCTGAAAAAGGCAGCCTTCATCCCGACAGCGGCGACGAACGTCGCCACCACATCGAGGTCGTACTGCTCGATAAGAAACGCAAGGAGTGGCCCCGCTTCGGTGAGTCCCTCCATGCTGACCCCGATGCTCGTCGTCACCACGTCACCGACACCATAAAACAGGATCGCAGTCACCCACATCGAACGATCCGGCGACAGTTCGATCGAAGGTGCAATCAACCGCAGGTGCATACTCCGAGATTCGGGCGGGAATACCTTGGTTAAATGTAACATACATCAGGTATGACCCGATACGGATCGCCGTCCGTCAATCCCCGTCCGGTCCCGGGCAGTCACGACGAGTGCAACATTCATGACGCTGAACGCCGAACAGTCGGTAGATGCAACTAGACGACTTCATCGAGGACTTCCAGCGCGACGAGGCCGCCGAGAAGCGACGCCTCGCCGAACAGAAGTCCTACGAGATCACCGACTACCTCGATGAGGTCGAACGGGAGTTCGAGCAGGCCGTCTCCGGGGATTCGTTGTTCGGGGCGACGGCCCCGGAGATCTTCGTGGGTCGCTCGTCGTACCCCAACGTCTCGACGGGCGTGCTCTCGCCTGTCACGGACGGCGACGCCGCCGACTTTGCCACTTCCGGGGAGTGGTACCGGCAGGGCCTGGGCGTCTCCGACGTGCTCCAGCGTCGGACCGGCCTGCTGAATTCGACCCGGTCGGCAAACGTCGACGTGCGGGACGTCTGGGACGGGTTCGTCGGCGTGCAACGTGAGGTAGCCATCGCCGATCACCCCGTCGACGTCGAGGTCGGTCTGGACAGCGAACCGGACATCGACCTCTCGCTTGACGACGTGGGCGCACCGACGGGCCCGCGCGCCAGCGCCGAGTCGGCCGACCTCGCCGAGAATCCCCACGTCCCCCGGCCGGTCGAGAAGACGCTGGAGGACGACGACTGGCAGGCCGAGGGCGCGATGACGTACCTCTACCGGCGGGGATTCGACGTCTACGACATCAACACGATCCTCTCGGCGGGCGCGCTGGGTCGCGGCCGGGACCGCCGACTCGTCCCCACGCGGTGGTCGATCACCGCCGTCGACGACACCGTCGGGCAGTACCTGCGGGGCGGCATTCGGAACGCCTCGACCATCAGCGAGACTGAGGTCCACTACAACGAGTACATGGGCAACCGCTACTGGGTCGTGCTGACGCCCGGCCAGTGGGAGTTCGAACTCGTCGAGATGAAAGCCCCCGACAGCGTCTGGAACCCCGCCGGCGAGGCCTACTACCTCGCCAGCGCCCACGAGGGCTACGAGGGCCGCACCGGCTACGTCGAGGAAACCGCCGGCGCGTACTACGCCTCCCGACTGGGCGTGCTCGAACACCTCAACGATCGGGGCCGCCAGGCGAAGTGTCTCGTCCTCCGGGAGGTGACCGACGAGTACTGGGCACCTGTCGGCGTCTGGCAGGTCAGAGAGGGGGTCCGCAACGCCTTCGAGGGCCAGCACGGGGAAAGCGAGACGTTCCGGGCGGCCATCACGGGCGTGACCGAGCAGTTACCGGTCTCGCTGGGTGCGCTCCGGCGCAAGTCAGAACTGGTCGCCGGGCTGCAGGCGAAACTGAGCGACTTCTAGAGCCCCGCGTGCCCCGCTCCGGTATCGGGCTACAGTTGGGTCGTCCACGACGCGATGTCTTCGACGACGGACCGATCGACGGGGTTCGCAAGCGTGTATTCGGTCTGTGTCGACGGCCCCTCACCGTACTGGAACACGTGATTGAGTCCCTCGTACAGCTCGAACGTGGCGTCGGGACGATCGGCGAGTTGCGTCTGCCAGCGTTCGAAATCGGCTGTGGGGGACACCTGATAGTCCCGATCGCCCTGCAGGACGAACGTCGGCGTGTCGATCGCTTTGGCCGTCGCCACCTGGTCGTAGGCGTCGACACTGCTCCAGAGCGCGCCCGGGTACCCCAGAACGATGTCGCTGTCACTGTAATCGCCCTCCCTGATCCGGTCGATGCGCTCGTCCCAGCGCTCGTAGTGCTCGGCCATCGCGTCCCACTCGTACTCGCCGACCGTCGCGAGGTGCTCGAACTGCTCGATGAAGATTTCATAGAAGTTCCGCGCAGGGGCGGCGAGCATCGCGATCCCCGCGAGGTCGCCGTCGCGCTCGGCGATACGCGGGGCGGCCATCCCGCCGAGACTGTGGCCGGCGACGGCGACCCTGTCGCTATCGACGGCCGGCACCGCCCGGAGTTGCTCGATCGCGACCAGCGGGTCATCGACGGTAATGTTGTCGAGCGTCCACTCCTCGGGAGCAAGCGAGTTCGGACAGGCGTGGGATCGGCGGTCGTACCGCAACACGGCGACTCCACGGCTCGCGAGTCCGTCCGCGAGGTCCTTGAACGGTTTCGATCCGCCAGTGGTGAGATCCATATCCGCCGCGCCGTTCGGATCGCTGCCGTGGACGAGAACGACTCCGGGGACGCTGTCGCCTTCCGCGGGAATCGTCACTTCGCCGTCCATGAGACAGTCGTCAGTTTCGACCGTCGCTTCCTCGGCCCGGAACGCGTTCGGGTCGACGTATTCGGGCCTGCTGTACTCGTCGTTGACGAAGATACCGACGATTGCGGGCGCGTCCTGATCGTCGGCGAGCACTCGCAGGACGTGGGTCCCCCGGTCGAACTCCAGCGACAGGTCGACGGCGTCGAACCCGGACTGGACGGTTTCCTCCGTGTCGGCAACGCCCTGGTACGAGCCACCGACAGCCGTGTAGCCGAGCCAGATCTCTTCGAGTCGTCCCGCTGAGATGGCAGACTGGGCGTCCGAGCGAAACCGCTCGACTGCCGCCTCGAATCGGCCGGCGTGCATATCCGAAACGAGCAACTCGCCGGCGGCAACGACATCCGCCGGCTGCTCGGTACCGTCCGGTGTCAGCGTGGGTTCGGTGGTCTCGGTGGCGGTCTGTGTATCCGGCACCGTCTGTGTATCCGTCTCCGTCTGTGTTTCGTCCGGCGTCTCGTCGCCGACACAACCCGCGATGGCGGCGAGTGAACTCCCTGTTACAGTGAGAAACCTTCGACGACGCATATGGCTGTTTCGTCGTCCTTCGAATATTTATATGTCAGCGATCGTGCGATCGAAACCGCACGTCCGCGTCGCAGGACTTTTCTCGATCGATTGTGATATATTACCATGAGTCTACACACGGTGGCCCTCCAGTCGTTCGATCCGCCCGATCCCGGCGGCATCGATATCGCGTTCAGCCTCGGGAGTGGGGCCGCAAGCGCGTTCCTGACGACGTTGCTGGTGGGGGCAATCCTGGTAGCGCTCGCCCCCGACTACACCGAGGGACGGATCGGCGAGATACGCGAGAACGTCGTCGGCGCGTTCGTCTACGGAGTGATATCGCTAGTCGCGCTGTTGCTTCTGTCGCTGCTGCTGTTCATTACGATTGTCGGCGTCCCGGTTGCAGTCGCGCTGCTCGTGCTCGCGATCGCCCTCTGGGCGATCGGCGCGGCCATCGCGTTTCTGGCGATCGCCGATAGCCTGGTCGGTCACGAGGACGGGTGGCTCGTGGCACTCGTCGTCGCCGCGGGGATCAACGGCGGGCTCGCCATCACGGGAATCGGCGGGCTCGTGTCGTTTTTTGTGGGTGCCGTCGGGTTCGGGACAGTACTGCGGGACCTATTGTAGTCAGTCGACGATGACCTCGACGGGTTCCTCGTCGGACTCCGCCTCGTGGTCGTCATCGCCGCCGGTTTCCTGATAAAGCAGGACGCCAGCGGTCGCCAGCACGATCCAGGACCGCCAGTTTGCGAGGTTCAGCGTGTAGCCGACGCCGAACGGTTTCTCGACGAGCATACTCTCGCCAGGCTGCCAGTAGGCGGACAGCAGCCGTTTCAGACTCGGTCGGTCGAAGTTGTACGGCACACCGAATATCTCGCCGGACTGTGGCTTGTCCGTCATACCCTGGTGTAGGTGGGCACACACTAAGTCGTTTGTCCATCCGAGCTGTCGACGGCGACGGGCTCGCGGGGACGCCGACGGATCTACTGGCGCTGTTCGAAGAATTACTGACCTGAGAGCGGCAAGCGCTACTGATACCGGCCGCGCCCCTCGATCGCCTCGAGGCTGTCGAGCACGGGGCCGGGATCCGAACTGCTAGCACGATAGGCCTCGCGAGCGGCCGCGATCAGCGAGTCGCTGTCGTCGGCCGTCCCGGTCAGCGACTGATCGAAGACGTGGAGATCCATCGCGTAGTCCTCGGGATCGTCGGTGAAATAGCCCAGCCCGAAGTCGATGAGATACGTCCGATCGGCCGAGAGACGGACGTTCCGGGTGGTCGGATCGCCGTGGACGAACCCGGCGTCGTGGATCGTCGCGAGATGGCGACCGACCGCTCTGACGCGACTCTCGGTCGGATTCGCCCGGAGATCGCGGTCACCGACGTGCTCGAAGACGAGGCGTCCACGGTCGGGATCGACGTCCTCGACGACCGGCGTCGGGACGCCGACGCGGCGGGCCTGACTGGTGAGCCTGGCCTCCAGACGGGTTCGCTCGCGGCGCAGGCGCGAATCGAGCCGGTCGTGACGATAGGCGCGTGGATTCCGGCGCTTGTAGACGGTCCCGTCCTCGATCGTGACGGTCGCCTCCGCCCCCTGGACGGCCGCGTCGTCGAGGCGGACGCTGTCGCCGTCGGCGGTCCAGTCGTCCGCCTCGCGCCAGGTGACCGGCACCTGATCGGGCCGGAAGTTCGAGTCGATAGCCGAGTCCTCGATCGAGATCGTGTCGCCCGCCTCGTACATCTTCGCGCCGAGCACCGCGATCATCCCGGCGTTGTCCCGCAGGAACCGCGGCTCGGGGGCATAGAAGTCCGCGCCGCGCTGGTCGCACATCTCCCGCAGCATCTCCCGGAGCCGGTCGTTCTGGGCCACGCCGCCGCCGAGGACGAGCTGGCCGCTCCCGGTCAGCGACAGCGCCCGCTCGCTCACTTCGGTCAGCATCGCGAAGATATGTTCCTGCAGGCCAAAGCACACGTCCTCGACGGCCTCGCCGTCATCGACGGCCTGCTTTGCGGCGCTCATGATCCCGGAAAACGAGAAGTCCATCCCCTTGACGACGTAGGGGAGATCGACGAACGCCCCGTCTCTCGCGCGTTGCTCGACTTTGGGACCGCCGGGATGGGACCAGCCGAGATGGCGGGTGAACTTGTCGATCGCGTTGCCGACGCCGGTGTCCATCGTCTCCCCGAGCACGCGATAGCGTCCGTTGCGGTAGCCCAGGATGTGCGCGTTCGCGCCGGAAGCGTTCAGACAGACCGGCGAGTCGAACCCCGAGCGGTGACGACCGATCTCCAAGTGAGCGACCATATGATTGACGCCGACCAGTGGCACGCCGAAGCGCTGGGCCGTGGCGCGAGCGGCCGTGCCGACGATCCGCAGGCAGGGGCCGAGTCCGGGGCCCCGCGAGAACGCGACGGCGTCGATCGGCGACGCCTCCCGCGATC
>JGI12329J12844_1000004_pt1 | contig 65527 bp, 58 predicted proteins | sample A23E3SouthBayCA_FD_12844 | JGI IMG/M metagenome (IMG submission 12844)
CTCCCGCCGTGCCCGCGGCTCGCCGGCCAGAAGACGACCAATCCCGCGAGGGCGGGGCCAATGAATGCCAGAAAGACAGCCGGCCAGCCGAACCGCTGGGCGATGAGCGGCCCCGTTCCCTGTCCGAGTGCGAAGCCGACCGGCCCGCTGGCGGTGAAGATGCCGACTGCTGTCGCGCGGTGAGAGTCGTCGACGGCCCGGCTCACCATATCGATACCGGCGTTCCAGACGATGACATACGCAGCTCCTCCCAGTGCACGCGACGCGAGGATTGATTGGTACTGGCCACGCCGACCGGCTAGCCAGCCCCACGTCCCGGCGATGACTAACGTGCCCACCGCAAGTGCCATCGCGGTCCTCGAATCGGTCCGGTCCAGCACAGCACCGACAGGGAGACTGACGACGACAGCGGTGCCGAACATGACCCCGACCAGGAGGCCGGCGGCTGTCGGCCCGACATGTAGTGACTCCTGAATGAGTGGTGTCACGCTTGCAGGGACGATCTCGTAGGCAGCCAGTCCCAACGAGATGAGGCTTGCACCCGCTACAAGCCACCACGTCGAATCAGCTTTTCGGACGACCGACTCGGCGGCCGCATCTGATACATCCGGATCGGTAGCTTGAGGCGTCATTCAGTGCGGGCAGACAGGTCGTGTGTGGATCGCGATCCCTGCCATCGGTAGCCGGGAATCCCGGGGCCGCTCACTCCGAAAGCCCGGTTACTTGTGAGCAGTCCAGTTTGAACGTGATGAGGGCCGTTGAGCGAAAGAGGGAGGTAGCGGTGTCTCACTACTGTGGAGTGTGATAGTAGATCGTATTGAAACCATGGGACCTGAGCCGGGTAGTGCTATCCAGCGGTCGTGGATTGCGGCGTATTGACTGAGAGGACCAGCGATCCCCCAGATGCCGATTATAAACGAATCAATCGATAGTTCTCGAACACTCGGCACTCGAGCGGAGATATGAAGTGGGATATTTGGTATACATCTCTGCTCTCGGATTCCTATACAAATACCTGTATTATTTAACTTCATATTTGGGTATTATCTGGCAAGTATCCGATATATGGGTTCATAAACCCAGAATATAATATTTAAATACTGCACTTGCGAGTAGCTATTCAGGCCTGTCAGGATACGCGAGTTCTATCGGGAGTGAGCAGACTGCCCCCTCTGAAATCTGATGTAACTCAGTTATGCACCGTCCCGTATCCCAGGATCATAGTGAGGTGGCTTATGAAAGAATTAGCAGTGGGTGTCCGCACCGCCAACACTGCGTCAAGTATACTGGAGCAGTGGCACACCAGCCGGCAATGTGCGACGCGCTTCGACGGCGCTTTTACCGTCGGGTGGTGACCGGCAACTGAATGAGTCGCTATCGTACGACCGGTTGCTTTCTCCTGTTGGCTGCAATCTGGGGTACCGCATTCATGGCGACAGATGTCGGCCTCGCCGACCTGCCGCCGGTACCGTTTGCCGCCGCGCGCTTCGATATCGCCACCGTTCTCCTGTTCGCCGCGTTGGCGGTCACAGATTCGCTGGAGCGGCCACAGACTCGTGATGACTACGTGTACGTCCTCGTCGGTGGTGCGCTTATGATCGGGGCCCATCACGCGTTCCTGTTCGCCGGACAACAGTACGTCACCGGGGCCGTCGCCGCCGTCCTACTCGGTCTCGTTCCCGTCGTCACACCCGCGCTGACGAGGCTTGCGTCCAGCGACGACAGGTTCACCGCGAACACTGCTGTCGGCGTCGTACTCGGCTTTGCCGGCGTCGTCGTTATCGCCGACCCTGACCCGGCGAACCTGCTCGCCAGTACCATCGGCATCGCGCTCGTGTTCGCGGCGGCACTGGCGTTTGCCATCCCAGCCGTCATCACGCACGACACCAGCCCGTCGATGTCGTTTCTCGCCACACAGGCGTGGTTGATGGCTATCGGGGCCGTCGTCCTCCACGTCGCCGTACTCGCGCTCCCCGGACAGTCGTTTGCGGACGCATCGTGGACGCTGTCCGCGCTTGCGGCGATGATGTACTTATCGGCTGTCGCCGGTATCGGTGGTTTCCTGCTGTACTTCCGGCTACTTGATGAGTTAGGTCCCATCGAGATGAGTTTCATCGAGTACGTCATCCCCCTGTTCGCGGCACTTGCCGGCTGGCTCGTTCTCGGGCAACCGGTCACGCTCGCCACCATCGGTGGGTTCGCATGCATCCTCATGGGGTTCATCGCAGCGAAGTGGACGACGTTGCGAGCAGAACTGCGTCGGGTCGTCGAGCCGAAAACCAGTCCACCGGCCGACTGACCAGCAACGGGGTGAACAGGCCGTCACTGAATCTCGTGCCACCCTGTCGGTCTACGAAAACCGACAGTCAAGTATAAACGGCAAGAATGACCGGCACACAGGAGTGACAGGAGCGTCGCGCTTCTAAAAACAAGCAAATTGTAGCCGCTATTTTGCCTCCTTTTCAGAGAATCCGCGGCAGCGCTTTCTGTTCACCGACAAACCCGTCTGGAACCGGAATCTTGTAAACGACGGCCGCATCATAGCTGCTTGCACATACTGGCGGGGCTGAGAGATTTTTATAAGACTACCCGTTGCCGTGTAATATGATACAACCCATTCGGACTCTGTGGAGCCGGTATCGATCTATCCCACTCATTTGGCGTATCTTTGTCGCCTTCATACTGGGAGCAGGTGCCGGTATAGCGTTCGGGGAACAGATGGCTGTCGTCAAACCGGTAGGCGACCTCTTTCTTCGACTGCTCAACATGCTGGTCATCCCCATCATCGTCTTCACACTGCTGACCGGCATTCGGCAGCTCTCGCCCGCGAAATTGGGGAAGATCGGCGGTGCGACAGTCGGTCTCTACGCCCTGACAACGACCATAGCAGGTATCATCGGCCTCGCGGTTGCGAACGTGCTTCAGCCGGGCAGTGGGCTCGAATTCGGCGGCGGTGAAGCACAATCGAAAGCACCGCCGTCGTTGCTGGATGTCGTTCTCGGTATCGTGCCGAACAATCCCGTTGCGGCGCTTGCAGAGGGGAACCTGCTGGCGACGGTTTTCTTCGTCATCGTATTCGGAATCGCGCTGACGTACGTCCGCTCCCAGCAAGACGCGCTCGCGGATAGTGTCGATTCGGTGTTCGAGGCCTTCGAGGTGGGTGCTGAAGCGATGTTCGTCATCGTTCGAGGAGTTCTGGAATTCGGTGTGCTCGGCGTGTTCGCGTTGATGGCGTCCGGAATCGGCACCGAAGGCATCGGCCTGTTCTCCTCGCTGGGCGAGCTCGTGTTGGCAGTCACTGTCGCAATCGTTATCCACATCGGCTTCACCTATCTCGTTCTCTTGATGGGCGTGGTTGCCGACGTCTCGCCGATTGCATTCCTCAGCGGGGCGAAGGACGCGATGGTGACCGCGTTCGCGACGCGGTCGTCAAGCGGGACACTCCCTGTCACAATGCGCAATGCGGACGAAGACCTGCAAATCGCCGAACGGGTGTATTCGTTCACGCTCCCAGTCGGTGCAACGGCGAACATGGATGGGGCCGCCATCCGGCAGGCGGTCACCGTGATGTTCGCCGCGAACGTCGTCGGACAGCCACTGGTGCTTACTGAACAGGTCTTCGTCTTGATTGTGGCCGTCCTCATCAGTATCGGAACCGCTGGTGTTCCGGGAGCGGGCATCGTCATGCTCACTGTAATTCTCACACAGGTCGGCCTCCCGCTGGAGGTCGTCGGGTTCGTCGCTGGGGTCGACCCCATCCTCGGGCGGATTGCGACGATGAACAACGTCACCGGCGACCTCGCGGTTTCAACCGTCGTCGGGAAGTGGAACGACGGGCTCGACCTGGATGGGGGCGTCTGGTCGCGGAACCTGAGTGGAGCCGCCGAGTTCGTTCCCGGTGACGATTAGGGGATATTGACCACCCCTCTCAGAAGACGGCAAGTATACCAACGCTTGTCCGAACGTGTCCGCCGTTGTTGACACAACTGAGTTGTCAGCTCTGACAATTGTCGCGCGCCCCCTCAATATTCCCGACACCGCGTCAAAGTCGGGAAATACGGCGCGCAAGCCGCAGACGCTAATGCTGGTACAGTTGTTATTTTAACGTATAGGTATGACAACACGTTTCGTAGCTGGACCGCGACCAGTCCGTACAAAGTGGAGCCGCCAACCCCGCTATGTCAAGACCACTGTGGCACGGAAAAGTGGACGGGTGCATGGGCGTTCTCCGGTCCGGGGACACCAGCCGGAAAACATTCTCAGACCAATAGTTAGTATCGACCAGGTCCCAGAGATCGAGCGGTAACAGGCCCGATTTTACTTGGTTCGTTTCCGCTCCTGAGTCGGGTGATCTGTGACGTACACTTTCGTCTCGTCCGGAATGTCGTCGGTGACCCAGGAGTTCGCCCCGATGCTGACGTGGTCGCCGACGGTGATAGCGCCCAAGACTTTCGTGCCCGCGCCGATGACGACGTGGTCGCCGATATCCGGGTGCCGTTTGTATCCCTTTTTCAACCTGTGTTCGTCGCTCTCGTCGGCCTCGAAGTGGAGCGCCCCGAGCGTCACGTCCTGGTAGAGACGGACCCACTCCCCGACGGTCGTGGTTTCACCGATGACGACACCGGTTCCGTGGTCGATGAAGAAGTAGTCGCCGATTTCAGCGCCGGGGTGGATGTCGATACCGGTCTCAGTCTTGGCGTACTCGGTGAGTTCGCGAGCGTACTCGGAGGCCCCGGCCTCGTAGAGTGTGTGTGCGACCCGCTGTACGAGTATCGCCATGAACCCCGGATAGGACCGGATTATCTCCATGTATGTTTTTGCCGCCGGATCGCCTTTGAACGCGGCCTCGACGTCTTTCTTGAGTCGCGCGCGAACCGCTGGGAGCTGATCGATGACGGCGTCGACTGTCTCGGCGGGGTCAGACCCGGAGTACGGTCTGATACCGGCAAAGAACAGGCCACCAAGGGTGTCGAGACGGTCCAGCACGGCGAGTTCGTCCCGGACCAGTTCAGCGGCGTTCCAGCAGGTCGGGAAGAACAGTCGCTTGAGGATGTCGACTTCCGGCCTTCGGTGTTCCCGCCGTGGAAACTCCATCTGTGTCTGTGTGGGAAACGGCTCTTCGTCGGCCTGGTATGCCTCGAACAGTTTCTCGTGTGTGTCGCCCGTGTAACAGTAGTCCATATCGGATGGTTGGCCTGAACCACCTTAGTTTTGAAACAACAGCTGTCTTTTTCGCTATATGTTGTGTTCTCGCTGGCGCAGTAGAATGGGAAACGGACAGAACCGAACGCCGAGAGGTAGTTATTTGATACTGGCTTGTCATCGAGTCTGTATGAACGGCGAGTGCTACTTCTGTCACGGCATCGTCTCCGCACCCGAAGAGGGCCATATCTGGCTGCGTGAGCACGACAGCCACGAGGTGTACATGCACGAACAGTGCGCCAGCGGTCACAACGTCATCGAAGGGGGGCAGGACCCGGCCGGTGAACTCCTGATCACGTGCCCGGAATGCGGCGAAGTCGAAACCGTATAGCAGCCCACGCAGGTACCCGGCGGACTGCCAGCGCCCCTATCCTACGGGAGCGAAATATCGACGCCGGACTGCAGGCTGGCGGCTTTCACGGTGTTGTACATCAGCATCGCGATGGTGAGCGGGCCGACGCCGCCCGGAACCGGCGTGATGGCGTCCGCCTTCGCTTTCGCGCTCTCGAAGTCCACGTCCCCGACGAGTTCGTACCCCTTGTCCGTGTCAGCATCGACCCGGTTGATACCCACGTCGATGACTGTGGTGCCGTCCGAGAGCATTGATCCGTCTATCATCTCCGGAACCCCGGCGGCAGCGATCACGATGTCGGCGTTGCGAGTCTTGGCGGCCAGGTCGTCAGTTCGGGAGTGACACACAGTTGTCGTCGCGTTTCCGCCCGGCCCGTACTGAATGAGCAGGTTCGCCATCGGCTTGCCGACGATGTCCGAGCGACCGACGACGACAGCGTCTTTCCCCTCCGTTTCCACACCAGTTTCGGCCAGTATTTTCTGTATTCCGTGGGGCGTGCAGGGCTTGTATCGCGCGTTCCCTGCGACGAGTCGGCCGACGTTTTCGGGATGGAACCCGTCGACGTCTTTCATCGGATCGATCCGCTCCAATACGTCGCGCTTGGGAACGTGGTCGGGGACCGGCATCTGGACGAGGATTCCGTGGACGGCCGGGTCCGCGTTCAGCTCGTCGATGGTCGAAAACAGTGCCTCAGCCGGTTCGTCCGCGCTGATCTCGTGATGGAACCCCTCGATGCCGATTTCATCACAGGCCTGCTGTTTCATCGAAACGTACGTTTCACTCGCGCCGTCGTCGCTCATCAACACTGTCGCCAGCCCTGGTGTGACACCCTCGCTGACGAGTGTGTCCGTACACGCCGCGACGCCCGCTGTGATCTGGTCGCCGATTTCGTTGCCGTCGATTATTGTAGTCATTATTGCTGTGTTCGCTATCGGCCCGGGAGTCCCCGGTCAGGCGTCCAGAGTGGGAACCGCTGCTGGACGGTCGGCTGTCGGGGCTGGGCAAGCGTTCGATACTCGTCTCAACCCCCGCCGGAATAGTCGGCGATGGGGAATAATCCAGCCTTTGAAGTGACATCGGCTATTCGTCCAGCGTGCAACCACAAGCGGTCGACAATTCGACAGTATTTCGGGTAAAGGGGCGAGGTACCGAAGGTTTTTGTCCGAACCCGTGGTTGGTCTACACAACCATACCGGGAGGCATCGCCCTCTCATCCGGGAGCAACTGCACTATGACTGATATCCGGTTCAGCACCGACAGAGAATCGTTCATCGAAACTGCGAGGACGGCAGCGGACGGCGCTCGCGTGCCGGTCGAAGCGCGCGTCACAGTCCCTGACCCGTTCGAGGCGTATCGCCGCGCCCGGGACGGGAACACAGACGGCTTCTACCTCGAGACGACCGGCGGGCAGTCCGGCTGGGGGTACTTCGGCGTCGATCCGGTCGAGCAAATCGAAGTCTCTGCAAGCGCGAGGCCCGCACAGGACGGCGGGAGTCCGAGTATCGAGACCATCGACGAGCTCCTCGACCGCGAACACCTAGAGCGCGGCGACTGTACGGTTCCGTACCCGTGTGGCGCGTTCGGCTGGCTATCGTACGACGTGGCGCGGGAGCTGGAGGATATCCCGGAGACGACTGTCTCGGACGGCCTCCCACGGCTCCAGTTGGGCGTGTTCGACTGCGTCGCCGCGTGGGAGGAGCCACACGACGGGGCGGTCGAACTACACGTGACGGCCTGTCCAGTGATCGATGGATCACCTGAAGCGGCATACGACCGCGGCCGTGAGAAGGCCCGCGAACTGGCACAGAACGCTGTCCACGGTGAGACAAACGTCCAGGCCCAGCCGACTGCTACGAGCCAGGCCACGTTCGAGAGCGAGTGCGGCGAGGCGGCGTTTGCCGACCGCGTCAAGCAGATAAAGCAGTACGTCAGGGACGGCGATACGTTCCAGACGAACGTGTCACACCGGCTGACCGCCCCGGCGGCCGTCCACCCAGTCGACACCTTCGACGCCGTCCGCCGGGTGAACCCGGCCCCGTATTCGGCCCTGCTTGAATTCCCCGGCGTCGACCTCGTCAGCGCCAGCCCGGAGCTGTTGCTGGACGTCGATGGCGACCAGTTGCTCACAGAGCCGATTGCCGGGACGCGCCCGCGAGGCGCGACGCCGGCAGCGGACGAAGAGCTAGAAGAAGACCTCTGCAACGACGAGAAGGAGCGGGCCGAACACGCGATGTTGGTCGACCTCGAACGCAACGACCTCGGCAAGGTCAGCGAGTACGGCTCCGTCGATGTCGCCGAGTACCGCCGCGTCGACCGGTATTCCGAGGTGATGCACCTCGTCTCTCTCATCGAAGGGGAACTGCGCGACGATGTGAGCATCGCTGACGCGGTCGCAGCGGTGTTCCCCGGCGGAACCATCACCGGCGCACCGAAACCGCGGACGATGGAGATCATCGACGAGGTGGAGACGACGCGCCGGGGCCCCTACACCGGCAGTATCGGGATGTTCGGCTTCGACGACCGGGCGACGCTGAACATCACCATCAGGACGCTGGTCCGCTACGACGGCGAGTACCGGCTCCGCGTCGGGAGCGGCATCGTGCACGACTCCGTCCCGGAAGCGGAGTATCAGGAGACGCTAGACAAGGCGCGGGCGCTCGTCACCGCCGTTGACGAGGCGCTTGGCGAACAGGGGTCGTTCGCAGTCGAATCCGGGAGCGAACCGATGGAGGGGATGCGATGATACTCATCATCGACAACTACGACTCCTTCGCCTACAACCTGGTCCAGTACGTCGGCGAGTTCGACGATGTCACTGTCCGCCGAAACGACGCTATCGACGTGGACGGCATCCGCGAACTCGACCCGGACGGCATCGTCGTCTCACCGGGCCCCGGGACGCCGGCCGACGCCGGCGTGTCCATCGACGTTTTCGCCGAGACGGAGTACCCGGCGCTCGGCGTCTGTCTGGGCCACCAGGCGCTCTGTGCGGCCCACGGAACTCCCGTCGGCCATGCACCGGACGTGGTCCATGGGAAACCCTCGGAAGTCCGCCACGACGGGACACAGCTGTACGATGGCATCGACGACCCGTTCGAGGTCGGGCGGTATCACTCGCTGGCCGTCGAGGCGGCAGCGCTCCCGGACGAGCTGGAAGAGACGGCCTACACCAACGACGAGCAGGGCGTCGTGATGGGCGTCCAGCACGCCGAGAAACCACACATCGGCGTCCAGTTCCACCCGGAAAGTATCCTCACCGACGCCGGGAAACAACTGGTCGAGAACTTCTGTACCGGAATCGCTGAGGCCTGAAACAGCGACCGCGCAGTCTATTTCTTTTCTGGTGGGTCCACGTCGTGATGCGTCTGAATGTCCGGCAGTTTCCTGACCGCACGTCTGACGAGGGATGTGTGGTCCTGTTCGTCCCGATACCATGTCACGGTCAGCCCACCGACCGCCACGAGCGATATCACGGCGAACGGGCCGCCAGCCAGGACTGCCAGGGCCTGTAACGTCTCAGCGCCCCCGAGAAGCAACACCGAGACGGCGACCGCACCCTGGAAAACACCCCAGAAGACGATATGCGTCGCCGACGGTGCCATCCCCCGTCGCGTCGCCAGCACTGAAACGACGAGCGTCGAGGTGTCCGCCGACGTGGCCATGAACACGATGATGAGCGCGAGAAACAGGAACATAAGGAGCTGTCCCAGTGGCAACGATGCGAACAGCGGGAACCCGGCGACGGCCTCCGAACCACCGCGTTGTGCGATAGCGGCGAGGATATCGGCCCGCCCCGTCTGCTGGATGAACAGCGACGTGCCGCCGAGTAGCAGGAACCAGACCATCGTCGCCGCCGAGGTCGCGACGACGCCCGTGAACACGACGGTCCTGACCCGCCGGCCGCGGGAGAGGGCGGCGATGAACAGCCCCGCGAAGGGAGCCCAGGAGAACCACCACGACCAGTTCCAGACGGTCCACTCCGCGACCCACTGCCCGCCCGTGTGGAGGCTCAACGGCACGAACTCAACCACGTAGGTCCCGAGTGCCTGCGTCCCGCGCTGGAGGATGAACGACCGCGGACCGACGGCAACGATGAGGAGCGCGAACAGTCCGAACAGGACGACGTTGAGACCGGCGATGCGACGGATGCCGCGGTGAATCCCGGTCGCGCTGGAGACCACGAATATCAGCGTCAATCCGCCGACGAACAGAACCGGTCCGACTTCACCGGCCGCCACGTCCCACTGGTAATTGATACCGGCGAGGAACTGCTCGCTCACCAGCGCGACCGAGGTGGCGATACCGCCGATAGTGGCGAAGACGGCCAGCGTGTCGACTAGTTTGGCCCACACCGAATCCAGCCCGTCAACGCCGAGAATCGGTGCCAGCACTGTCGAGACCCGGAGCGGAGCGCCTCGCGTAAACGCGAAGTACGCTATCGGGACGCCGATGACGGCGTAGGCGCTCCAGGCCGAGACGCCCCAGTGGAAAAGTGTGTACACCAGCGCGCCGTTGATAGCGTCCGGCGATCCGGCAGCAGCCCCGATGTACGGCGGCGGCTGATCGTAGTGAAACAGAGCCTCAGTGGGCCCCCAGAACACCAGCCCGGCCGCGATGCCGGCGGTGAACACGAGCGTGAAATACGTCGGATAGGTGTAGCTGGGCTCCGTCTCGGGACCGCCCAGCTTGATATCGCCCCAGGGCCCCACCAGCAAGAACAGGCAGTAACAGACGGAAAGGAAGACGGCGGCGAGAAACAGCGGCCCACCACCGCGCAGCACCGTGGCCGCTGCCGCATCAACGGCATTGGTCGTCTGTGTCGGATATGCCGCCTGGAGCCCGAAGAACCCGGCGAACACGAGTACCGGGAACGCGAGGATCGCTGGCTCGTGCTGTGTGAGGAACTCGCGAACGGCCCGCCGGACATCGGTCCGGCGGACGCGGAGGAAGACATCGGCCGCAGCCGGCGCGGTGTTGTCTTCGGAGTACGGAAGCAGCGCGATGTAACACAGTCCCGAACTGAAAAACACGAGGGCGATAGTCAGCCACGCCGGGCCGGTGACGGCTTCGCCGACGAGCGTGGGAAAAAAGAACCCCGCGAGTACGAGCGCCCCGGACGCGGCAAACAGTGGAACCAGTAGCTGGCCGACGATCTCCGCAATGCCACTGGCGTCCGAGGTGGCCATACCTCGATGTTCAGTATCGAATACATATATTACTATCCCAGAGCGCGCTTCAAACAGGGGACAGAGGGTCTCGATACCGTCGGTGACAGGCTTCCGGACGTTTACTCGGGGCCGTCGGCTTCGGGTCCGTCGCCGTCCGTCTCGATTCCGTCCAGCAGTGCTTCGCTCGACCCGCGGCCCAGCACCGACTGGCCCAGGAGCCGCCCGCCGATAGAGCGGGGATTGATAACTTCGTCCGCCCCGACAGCGCGGAACTTTTCGACGTGTTTCTCGGCGGTCGCCGCCGCGACTGTTCTGATGTCCGGATTGACGTTTTTCGTTGCGATGACCGCGAGCACGTCGCGTGCGTCGTCGTTACTCCCCACCACAACGCCACTCGCAGTCCCGACGCGTGCGTCCCGGAGAACGTCCTCGTCGGTTGGGTCGCCGGTGAGCAGGTTCACGTCCTCGCTCTGCAGCGACGCGACGGTTTCCTCGTCGGGCGTGACGACGACGACCTCCGTCTCGTCGCCCAGTTCCTCGAGCAGCGATGCCGTAACGTCTCCGTACCCCAGAACCACGACGTGGTCCTCGAGGAGTGTGAGTTCTGATGCTGTCATGACTCCGAACGCTGTCGCCATTCTGGATTCGATAGCCGGCCCGATGAGCGCGCCCACGGCGACGGTGAACGCGCCGGTCCCGAACAGGATGATCGAGAGCGAAAACCACCGTGCTTCCGCCGTCATAGGTGTGATATCGCCGTAGCCAACCGTCGCGATGGTGACGACGACGTAGTAGACGGCATCGCCCCAGCTGTCGAGTTCGAGGAACTGGCCCCGCAGTCCGTAAGCACCTACGGTCCCGTAAAGAATGACCCCGAAGATCGCCGACAGCGACGCAATCTGAATCGGTGAGAGGTCCAGAGACTGGTCGAACCGGTGGCGGTTCCGGACCAGCAGCGGGTACGTGACGAGCGTCATCACCAGCAGAGGGATGTCCGTGGGCTGAAACGTGGCAAGCGGCAGCAGTACCAGGCCCAGAAGCACGACAGCCGCCACGCGCCAGGCCAGTCGTTTACGCCGCTGGAGCCCGACCGTCACGATGCCGAGGACGAACGCAAACAACACACCGCCGAACCGGACGAAGGGTAACGGAAGGCCGACGACGGCGTTCAGCGGACCATCGAGAGCCAGCGACGCCTGGCTGAGATTCGAAAGTCCGGTCACGAACGCCAGGAGCGCGACCGCGCCGGTCAGGACAACTGTCGGCTTCGCCCCGGAGAACTCGCCCCATTCGACGAACGGAATCCTGTCGGCCGGATAGAACACGTCCTCCAGTGTCCGGTCTGACGAGTCTTCCGGGACGTTAGCCATTGCCACACTGTTGTCGGAGTCGGCATAAAAAACACGCGGCGAGTGGACACCGAACTGAAGAGAGCGGGCCGCGTACACTCTGCGTGATGCGTCGATTGCACGAGCATAGATGTCGCTGTTCGCCCGGAGAACTCATTGGTAACTGGAGCCGGTTCATACGGGGGCTAGGCAGATGAACGCCGCCGTCCTGTTCGGACTGGGGACGATGATAGCCTGGGGGTTCTGGATAGCGTTCGGCAACATCGCGTCGAGTACGATGGACCCAGAAACCGCAGCGTTCGTGTCGTATGCGGCCGCGACGGTCGTGACCGGCATGTACGTCGCTGTCTCCGACGCGTCGCTCGTTGTCACGAACAGAGGCCTGCTGTTCGCGGGCGCGGCCGGTGTCGCGGCAGCAGTCGGCGTGGTTTCGACGTTCGTCGGCGTAACCGTCGGATCGACAGCAGTGGTCTCCACCATCGGCGGGATGTACTTCATCACTGCTGCGGTCATCGGCGTCATCGCCTTCGGGGAGTCGATGACAGTGACGAAAGCCGCCGGTATCGGGCTGGCGCTGACCGCGATTGTCGTCATCAATCAGTGACTGGACACAACTGGTAAGCTCCCGAGAACGTTGTGCGAGTGCGACCCGACACGGGCGGGATTTATGCAACGAGGCCAGGTAGGGCTGCGTATGAAGCGCGTAATCAGCACCGACGAGGCACCGGCCGCGGTCGGCGCGTACAGTCAGGCAACGACGAACGGCGACCTCCTCATCACCGCCGGACAGCTCCCGCTAACGACAGACGGCGAACTGCTCGACGACGAGCCAGTTGCCGACCAGACGCGGCAGTGTCTCCGCAACGTCGAGGCGATTCTGGAGTCGGATGGGCTCTCCCTCGATGACGTGCTCAAGACAACCGTCTATCTCGACGACATCGACGACTTCGACGCGTTCAACGAGGCCTACAGCGAGTTCTTCGACTCGGAACCGCCGGCGCGGAGCGCCGTCGGTGTGGGTGCGGTCCCGAAAGGTGCAGCGGTCGAGATCGAAGCTATCGCGACCACCGATTAACGAGCGCTGCCGGTCCGGATGTTACCGTAGCTCCATCCCCTCGGCGCGCTCCGCGGCGAGGTCCGTGAGTTCGTCGACGCTACTGTCCGAGCGGTCCGCGAGGACGCGAAGCAACATCCCGAGCTGTATCGCCGCTGCCTCGCGGAGCTCGGCCGCCTCCTCGGTGTCGTTACCGAAATAGTACTCGTGACGGCCGTCCTCGTGGATGATACCGGTATACACCGAGCGCAGGTCGGCCTCGGTTATCGCGGCTGACGCCTCCGTTTTGACCTCCTCGAATCGTGGGTTCATCGTTTCGAGTGGATCAACGTCCCGCTGCCTCATTGTTTCGACGGAACGAACCGACCAGCTCTGTCCGATCAGTGCATAAGCAAGTGATATGTTGTGGGATTCGAGGATTCCAGTGCAACCGGTCGCCGCTGGGTCGGCCGGGGTTTTTAATCGTTCAGCACCACGCACAGAGTATGACACAGGAACCCACTACCCTCGCTCGCTCGACCGTCGTCCGGGTGTCGACGGACGAGCGACCAGCGAGCGGGGACCGGACCCTGGCCGCGGCACGGGCAGCGGCGGACTCTGTACCGGTCGTCAGGACGGGTCCGACGGGCATCACAGCGGCCACACCGCTGGTGATGGTCACAAGGAACGGACAGACAGCCTTCTACGGTGACCCGTCACCGGCGACTGTCCGTGACCTCGTTGATGAATTGGAAGCGGGTACAGTACCGACAGCCGACGCGGACGCAGTCGTCGAGCACGACCCCGAAACGGCGTCGCTTCCCGTTCCGGAGCGCGGCCCGCTCTCGGTCGGCCGGCGGTCAGTGTTAGGTCCCTGTGGCTGGGTCGCCCCGCTGGACCCGGCCGACTGGTCGTTCGTCTCGACTGACCGAACCGCTGACATTGCAGCGGGGGGCGGGCTGCTGGGCCGGGGCCGCGGGGACGCGGCTACTAACGAGCCGGTCAGCGACGTGTGGGAAACGGCCAGCGAGACCGACGGTGACCCGGTTGTCGTCTGCAACGCCAACGACGCCAGCGCCCTCCCGACGGGCGACGAGACACTCCTCTCTGGCGCACCGATGGCGGTCCTCGACGGGATCGCGGCGGTCGCCGAGTACGTGGACGCCGGGGACGCTGTCGTCTACGTCAACGAGTCTCGGTCGGACCTGCACGTGGACCTCCGGAAGGCAATCGACGCGGCCGCCGATACTCTCCCCGTCGTGCCCCAACTCGTGGCCGGCCCGGACGAGTTCCGCGCCGGCGAACCCACGGCGGCGCTCGAAGCGCTGGAGGGGGCCGACCGCGTCGAACCGCGGCTCCAGCCGCCCGCGCCGCCCAAGCGCGGCCTGTACGGCCGCCCGACAGTCATCCACACGCCGCGGACGTTCGCGCACGTCCAGCGGGCCATCGCCGAGCCCGATAGCGTCGACGCTGACGCCGCTGACCCCGGAACGCGAATCGTGACTGTCACCGGCGACGTTGCCGACCGGGCGACAGTCGAACTCGGGTCGAGCGCTAACCTCGCGGCGGTTCGCGAGGCGGTCGAGATGGACGGTTCGTTCAAGATGGCCTGTGTCGGCGGCGTCCTGGGCGGTGTCACTCGCAGCCTCGACATGGCACCGACCGCCCAGTCTCTCCGAGCCGCTGGCCTCGGCACCAACGGCGTCGTCGAACTGTTCGACAGCGATCGATGCACCGTCGAGACGGTCGGAAAACGGGCACGGTTCGCGTCGATGGAGAACAGCGGTCGGTGCGTCCCCGGCCGCGAGGGGACGAAACAGCTCGCCGAACTCCTTCGGGATATATATGACGGCTCGTTCGAGAGCGACAAGATACGCGAACTTGGCCGTGTGATGCGCCAGTCCAGCAACTGCCAGACTGGCGCGCACGCGCCACGGCCGGTGACCACAGCCATCGACGAGTTCGAACCCGAGTTCCGCGCTCACACCGACGGCCACTGTCCCAGCGGCACCTGTACGGAGAAACTATGAGCACAGACAAATCGATTCCACGAGTTCCCGACCTACACGACCCACAGCCCGAGACGCCAGTCACCCGCGAGTTCGAGACCGGAACCGCCAACGACCCCGACGTGGGTACCGACACGGACGACCCGACGACGCTCACTGTCGACGGCGAGCCAGTCACCGTCGCCCCGGGTTCGACTATCATCGACGCGCTACAGGACCTCGACGACGATATCGTCAGCGTCGACCCCGGTGCCGAGGGCGTCGAAGACGACGCCGACGTGCCGGCGCTGTGTTACTACGACCGCGACGGCGAGTGTAGCGACGAGATCGGCCCGCGCAGCGAGTGTCGGACCTGCATGGTCGAAACAGAGGAACACGGCCTCGTCCCGTCGTGTTCGTTCCCCGCCGAGGACGGCCTCACCGTCTCGACGGACACCCCAGACGCCGAGGAAGCCCGTAGCGTCAACCTCGACCTCGTGTTGTCGAACCACAACCTCCGGTGTACCACCTGCAACGGCAACGGCCGCTGTGAACTGCAGGACGCCGCCATCAGCGAGGGCATCGATCACCCCCGCTACGGCGTCTTCGATGAGCGCGACCAGTACGAACCCATCGACGACACCTCCTCGTTCATTCAGATCGACCGCAACAAGTGCATCCTCTGTAACCGCTGTGTCGACGCCTGCAACGACGTGCAGGTCGAGGGCGTCCTCCGTATCGAGGGCCACGGCGAGGACACCCGCATCGGCTTCCAGTCCGACGCCGAAACCATGCACGACTCGGAGTGTGTCTCCTGTGGGCACTGTGCTACTGTCTGCCCCACCGGTTCGCTGACCGAGAAGGGTATCGGCGGCGCTGCGACGCTCCCGTTGCCGGGCTTCACGCAACGGAACTCCATCGGGAAAGTCATCGAACACGAGGACGTCGAGACTATCGACGACACCACCGCCCCAAACCGCGGGTTCGAACCCGACGACCCCAGAGCGGCGAAAGGGAAGACCGGCCTCGCCAGGTTCGCCTCGCAAGCCAAGCGCCGGGCCGGCGACATCGCCAAGGACTACGGCAAGAAGGCGTTCCTCGCCGGCGAACACACCACCGAGAGCATCGCGGCGAACACGATGCCCGAAGGCCGGCTGTTCGACATCGCCAGCGTGGTCAGCGACTACCGCCTCTCGAAAATCGACAAGCAGGAGACGACCTGCGGGTTCTGCGCCGTCGGCTGCCGGTTCGAGATGTGGGGCAAGGACGGCGACTCACTCGGCGTCGTCCCGGTCGATGACCCTGACGACGCGCCCGCGAACAACTTCTCGACCTGCGTGAAAGGGAAGTTCGGCCACGAGTTCGCCAACAGCGAGCAACGGGTCACCGAGCCGCTAATCCGCAATGACGACGGCGACCTCGAACCGACGAGCTGGGAGGAGGCGCTGGATTACGTGGCCGAGCGCTTCACCGAGATTCAGGACGACCACGGCATCGACTCGCTTGGCTGTCTGGCCTCCTCGAAGGGCAGCAACGAGGAGGCGTACCTCGTCCAGAAGTTCGCCCGACAAGTCCTGGGCACGAAGAATATCGACAACTGCGCTCGGCTGTGTCACTCCTCGACGGTCGCCGCGCTCCAGCAGACGCTCGGCTACGGCGCGATGACCAACCGCATCAACGAGGATATCGGCGAGGCCGACGCGTACCTCATCAGCGGCTCCAACACGACCGAATCCCATCCGGTGCTCGCCACGCGAATCAAGCAGAACGTCCGCGACGGGGCCGACCTCGTCGTGTTCGACCCGCGGAAGGTCGGCATCGCCGAGCACGCCGACCAGTACACCCGGACGAACCCCGGCTACGACGTGGCCTGGCTCAACGGCCTGATTCGGTACATCATCGAACACGACCTGCACGACGAAGATTTCATCGAGCGTAACACGAAGAACTTCGAGGAAGTCAGAGAGAAAGTCCAGGCGTTCACGCCGGAGAAGGTCGAGGAACTCGCGGGCGTGTCACCGGAAGAACTCGCCTCGGCGGCCGAGACACTCGCCGACGCTGACAGCGTCGTGTTCGGCTGGGCGATGGGGATGACCCAGCAGAGCCACGGCACGGAGAACCTCATCGCGATGGCTGACCTCGCGCTCGTCTTGGGCCAGGTCGGCAAGCCGGGTGCCGGCCTCTCGCCGTTCCGCGGCCAGAACAACGTCCAGGGCGGCGGCGGAGACATGGGGACCCTGCCGGGGAGTCTGCCGGGCTATCAGAACCCGGCCGACGACGAGGTCGGCGAGAAGTTCGCCGACGCGTGGGGCGAGCGACCGCCCGAGGAACCCGGGCTCAAAGTACCGGAGATGCTCGCCGAGGCCCACGCGGGGAACCTCCGCGGCATGTACGTCGTCGGTGAGAACCCGGCGCTCTCGGAACCCGACATCCAGCACGCCGCCGAGGCCCTGGAAGACATGGAGTTCCTCGTCGTCCAGGACATCTTCATGACCGAGACGGCGGACTACGCCGACGTGGTGCTACCGGCGGCCACCTCGCCGGAGAAACACGGCACGTTCACCAACACTGAACGCCGCATCCAGCGGGTCCGTCCCACGTCTGAGCCGCCGGGCGAAGCCCGCCAGGACTGGGAGATCACGCAGGCGCTGGCCCGTCGACTGGGCTACGACTGGGACTACGACCACCCGCGGGAGGTCATGGACGAGATCAACTCCCTCGCGCCCATCTACGGCGGGGTGACCTACGACCGCCTCGAATCCGGCGAGGAACACGGCCTGCAGTGGCCCTGCTGGGACGAGGACCACGAGGGCACGCCGTACCTCTACGACTACGACGAGGGGAACTTCAACTTCGAGGACGGAAAGGCCCGGTTCGTTCCCGCGGACGGCGGCCATCCCGGCGAGATCCCAGACGAAGAGTATCCGCTAACGCTCACGTCCGGGCGGGTGCTGTATCACTGGCACACGGGCCAGATTACCCGCCGCGTCGAGGGGCTGATGAGCCACGTCGGCGAGAGCTTCGTCGAGGTGCACCCCGAGACCGCCGAAAAACTCGGCATCGCCGACGGCGAGTACGTACGCGTCGAGTCCCGGCGAGGCGACATCGTGGTCAAGGCGCAGGTCACCGAGCGCGTCGGCCCGGGGACGCTGTTCATCCCGATGCACTTCGCCGCGGGCGCGGTCAACAAACTCACTGGGGAGACGTTCGATCCCACGGCTGGGATCCCCGAGTACAAAGTGTCCAGTGTTCGCGTCGAAGTTCTTGGACCGGAGACGGACGAGACGGTGCTCCGGACGCCGGACGCCGGCGGCAAGCAGGTTCGAAAGCGAGGAGCCGGCGACGACTGAGTCGGCACGGCCAGTCGGCCGCGGTTCCGCAGTCCGATTCGGGACAGGTCGATACTATCTACAAATTCGGCCGTAATATAGCGGAATCGGGTGTCAAACTCTGATAATATTGCGTTTTGTTTCTCTAATAGTGCCTTCCAAATCCACTTTACGTGTCTACCAATAAAGAATCGGGCAAATAGACCGAAGAAGCGCGTTCCATATCGGTAAATTCGGCCGCTGCGGCTCAGTCTCGCGGGCCGACCGGCCGGTCCGCGACTGCATCGAGGAGTTCGACGAGCGACTCCGTCGCCAGCTCCAGCAGCGTCTCCCCGCGTTCGGCGCTGCCCTCTCGCGGGTCGCCGACGACGCCGTTCTCGGTGAACTCGTCGGAATCGAACGCGAGGTTGACGCCGCTTTGCCACTCCCCCCAGCCGTCGCTGCCACCGTCTGCGGCCTCGTCCAGTCGGTCCTCGTGGACTGTTTCGGGATTCGTATGCCGGAGCAGCGAGGTCTCCAGCGGCCCGCCGTGACCCATGTCGGCGCTGTGGTCACCGACCGCGTCGAACCACGTGAACGGGACGGCGAAGGCCTCGTCGTGGCGGGTTATCGTGCCCGAGACTTCCCGCAGCGCGTCGACGTTGCCGCCGTGGCCGTTGACCAGCACCACGCGGTCCCAGCCGTGGCTGGCGAGGCTCCCGACGATGTCCCGGACGTAGGACCGGAACGTCGACTCGGAGGTCCACAGCGTCCCTGAAAAGGCCCGGTGCTCCTCGGCGACGCCGACGGGGACTGCCGGCGCGACGACGACGGGGTCGTCGTAGCGCTCGGCACCGCGTTCGGCGACCGCCTCGGCGTCGAGCGTGTCCGTCCCGAGCGGGGCGTGTGGCCCGTGTTGCTCCGTGCTTCCGACGGGAAGCAGCGCCAGGTCCGTCTCGACGTCCGCCACGTCGGTCCAGGTCTCCGTCTGTAGGTTCATAGTCACATGTCCGGAGGCGGCGAGATAAAGCCCGTTCTCTCGGCGGCTTTTACAGTGGTTGCTGGCGCGCTCTCGCTATTCAGGAGCGCGCCTGAAACTCGAACACCCAAATTGGTAAGTAGATATGCGTATCGGTCACGAAGGGCGGCAGTCCACCCGAGACAGAACGAGTGAAGCAGTTATGTAAGCCCGAGGTAAATGAACGCGAGGCCAACACCGACTGCGACGACTCCTCCGAGGCGCTCCTCAACTCGTCGCCATCGAACTTTCGACTCCGAATAGTCATCCTTGTTCGCCACGACAAGATCGTGTTTCTCTGGCGAACGGATCATCCAGCCACCCGCAAGGATGCTCAGCGTGCCAAACGTGACCACCATAGCTGACCCGCTGACATTTCGTTTGAGGAACGGGAGGCCAGCGAGTACCAGAATCAACAACACGGAGAAGCCGCCCACTTTCAGAAGTTGTGCTCTACTGACCCGATCCATCCGATATGAATCATGAACCTCGACAGATAATGGTTCTGATACTGGTGAAAGCTATATCCCCTGTACTGACCGGGTGTTTCAACTCTGGCATGGGACAAAGAAACACTGTTGGCAACCACAGTTTACAATTGCGAGTCGGTTCCGGACCCGGATTTATTACGTGCTGACACGTGCGTTGTGGTAGCATGTCTACAGACTCGGATTCGATTCCGATGACGGTCATCAGCGGCCCCCTCGGCGCTGGGAAGACGACACTGGTCAACAGGCTGCTGAGCGAGCCCGGCGACAGGCGCATCGCCGTCGTCGTCAACGACATGGGGGAGATAAACGTCGATGCGGAGCTCATCGCGGACGAGGCGGATACGGGCGAGGAGGGCGTCGTGGACCTCTCGAACGGGTGTATCTGTTGTCGGCTCCAGGACGACCTCGTCACCGAGGTGACGCGGCTCGCCGAAGAACGGTCGTTCGACTACCTAGTCGTCGAGGCCTCCGGCATCAGCGAGCCGATCCCCATCGCCAGAACGCTGACCGTCGGGCCGGACGGGGGCGACCCCCCGGAGGGGTTCCATCTGGATACGACGGTCTCGGTCGTCGACGCCTACGGGTTCTGGAAAGCGTTCGACCCCGAGGAGTCGCTTCCGGACACTGCACCCGACCCCGAGCGGCCGCTCACCGAGGTGCTGGTCGACCAGATAGAGTTCTGCGACGTGCTCCTTCTGAACAAGTGTGATATGGTCCCCGACGACGCGCTCGAATCCGTGGAGGCCGCGATCAGAACGCTCCAGCCTCGGGCGTCCATCCATCGAACCACCTACAGCGAAGTCGACCCCGACGACGTGCTCGGAACCGGGCGGTTCGATTTCGAGGCCGCCAAGCGACAGCAGGGCTGGAAACAGGCGTTGGCCGAGTCAGGCGGCCCGGACGGCCACACCGGTCACGATCACGACGACGAGATGCCGGCTGCAGCGGCCCATGGCGTGGAATCGTTCATCTATCGACGAGACACGCCGTTTCATCCCGTTCGGTTCAACGACTGGCTCGACGACTGGCACGGCGCTATCGTCCGCGCCAAGGGGTTCGCGTGGGTCGCCAGCAGGCCGGAGGCAGTCCTCGGCGTGAGTCAAGCCGGCCCGTCGGTCCAAGCCGGGCCCATCGGCGAGTGGGGCGACGACGATCCGTCCACTCGGCTCGTCTTCATCGGGCAGGAGATGGACGAGGACGCCATCGTTGCCGAACTCGACGACTGTCTGGTCAGGGATGAGGAGCAAATTCAGACTTTCGACAGCGATCCGTTTCCGCGGGAGCGGTGACCTACAGCAGTCACGATCAGGCCGTGCCGTAGCCGACCTCGTCGCGGAGTTCGTCCCACGACTCGTGGAACCCGTACGTCGACTCGGACTCGCCGCCCATCGCGGTCTGATAGACGTCATCGTAGGACAGTAGCTGCGTCCAGCCGTCGTGGAACCGATAGCTACAGTACTGACACATAGCTGTGCATACTCGGCAGTCGGACGTATAGCTATCGCAAAAAATGGATCGAGAGAACCGGTGTCAGGGCTCCAGCAGCACCTTGGTGACGCCTTCTTCCCGGTTGTCGAAGGCCTCGTACATCTCGGGGGCCTCTTCAAGATCGACGCGGTGGGAAACCACCCAACTGGGGTCGGCGCGGCCTTCGATGATCAGGTCGCGAAGCTCTCGGTTGTAGGACTTGACGTTACACTGGCCGGTCCCGAGGGCCTGCCCCTTCTCGAAGAGCAGTCCGAAGTCGATGCCGAGACGGCCCTGCGCGGCCATGTCGTCGGGGGCTCCCGGGTCCTCCGGTACGTAGAGCCCCGGAATCCCGAGTTCGCCGGTCGGTTTCACCGTCCGGATGAGGTTGTTGATGACCACGGCCGGGTTCTCCCGCGCGGGGTCGTACGCGTCGTCGGCTTCCTTGTCCGGGTCGATGGCCTGGTACCCGACGGCGTCGACACCCTTGTCGACACCGCTGCCGTGTTGCTCTTTGATCTGCTCGACCGGATCGCCCTCCTCGAAGTTGATCGGTGTCGCGTCACAGTGTTCCTCGGCCAGTTCGAGCCGACTCGGGACGCGGTCGATAGAGTATATTTCGGCCGCACCCTTGATCTTCGCACTATACGCGGCCATCAGCCCGACCGGACCGGCCCCGTAGATGGCGACGGAGTCGCCCGGTTCGAGGTTGGCGAGTTCCGTCCCGTGCCAGCCTGTCGGGAAGATGTCCGCGAGCAGCGAGAACGCGTCCTCGTGTTCGTCGCCCTCCGGGAGCTTGAGCGCGTTGAAGTCCGCGTAGGGGATTCGGAGCTTCTCGGCCTGCCCGCCCTTGTACGGACCCATGGCGACGTAGCCGTAGGCCCCGCCGGCGAAGCCGGGGTTGACGTTCGTACAGAAGCCCGTGTACCCGTTCTCACAGTTCTCACAGAAACCACAGGCGACGTTGAACGGGGCGACGACGCGGTCACCCTCCTCCAGCGAGGAGACGGCGTCCCCGACTTCGGTGACGATACCCATGTTCTCGTGGCCGAACACGATACCAGGCTCCGCCGCTGTCCGCCCCTCGTACATGTGGAGGTCGGACCCGCAGATACACGTCGTTGTGATGTCGATCAGTACGTCGTTCGGGTGCTCTATTTCCGGTTCATCTACTTCTTCGACGGCCACTTCCTTCGGTCCCTTGTACACAACAGCGTTCATTGACATTGGTTAACACAACCATGTGCATGCTAGTATAGCTGTCACTTATAACTAGTCAATTATTATGACTTATCGGCTGAGAACTACTGTCGACAGCGCGACGGTAAGTTTCGCTCAGTGCAGTCGGACGAGGTGGTCGTACCCACGAACAGATCGGAATCCGCACGGGGCTCGTGAGAGCTATTGTTCCGGTCGTCACTCCCCAACTGGGGCCGATGTATCTCGACGAGTCCAGACAATCGGTGTCCCATCAGAACCCGTCACACGAACAGTGAGGTAGACTAACGAGACGATGGCGGCGTACTCGATCACACCGGCTACCAGATGGAGTCCGGATGGGATGTTCACCGTGATGATGAACGGCGGGTGATTCATCGACGCATGAAACAGGGCGACGAGCCAGAGGTTGCCGGTCAATGCGTACACGCTCCCGTAAGCCAGCCCCATGAGCGTCAACCCGAGAAGTTCGGCGGCAAGCGCAGACCCGACGCCGTGCCCCAACGCCAGAAACCACCGCGGGAGGTGGAAGAGTGCGAACAGGACTGCGACGAGTCCGATGCCGGACAGCACTGCGCGTCGTGTAATCCCGCCGGCCAGCGCCGTGCATTTCTGCTGCAGGTAGGCGCGAAAGAGGAATTCTTCCGGAACAGCAGTGAACAGAAGCGAACTGAAAAGCGCCGCGAGATACAAGAGCGGATGGGCGGCGGTTCTCGATAGCGTGGCTTCGAACCCGGAGACGCCACCCAGTGCGAGGGCGAACGCGACGAGGTTGTACAGTCCCCAGAACGCGGCGACAACCCCAACCACGGGCAACAAGGTGCGAGCAGGTGGAAGAAGAGAGCGTGGTGCTACGGCCTCGATTCTGACCGCAGCGACTGTGAGTACGACGAGGAAAATACCCCAGAGCGTCCCCAGAACAGGCGGCGGTGACGTCCTCGGAGAGATAGTTACCAGTCCGGATAGGACGACAAGCACCAGGAGGTACGTTACAACGGGAACCAACGGCCCGCCTTTGAATCTCGGCAGGCCAGTATCAGGGCGCAACATCCAGTCGAGATCCCATAGCGCCCCTCAAAATCAGCTTCCATTTAGCATTTCGGTGTGACTCCATCGGTGACGACCACTTATGCGTGAGAAGAGGCTCACAACGCTTGTTCCCCGAGGTTTAAAACTAGTTTTTAGTCTCTGGTAGCTTTAGTATGCTTCCACCCATCGGATCAAACGCCGGAACCGCCTGAGAGGTTCCCGGCTACCACCCCCTCCCCGAGCGCCACACCAGTTGCCACGAGACGGAATCCATTCCGCTCCGGTTGTCCGCACGTCAACGGGCTCAGCCCTCCCCGTTGTCGACCATTCGATTTACAGAAGGCTGGTAGTACACCAACGACCGAAATCGAGAATAACAATGAAACGACCCGGGCATCGATTGTACCGCTGCTGTGTGACCGGGTGTGCACTGATTTTCATTGCCGATGATCTGTACGTTGATTGCCACCGCGCACCCGAACACTTCGAGATGACACTCGATATCCGGGGGCTGATCGCTGAGAGGCGGTCGCTCCGCATACCGTCGGCAGTTTCGCGGCAGGTGGTCGGCTGTGCGTGATCGTACCGTGGGGCTACTGGCTGTCGTCGCTATCGTGTGCCTCACTGGTAGCATCGCGATGCTCGCGGTGACGACTCCGGCGGACTCCCGCCAGAATAGGGCCGACAGCGAACCGATGTCAGTGTCGGAGGGAACAGCCGGCAAGTTCGATCGGCTCCACGCGGCCGGCATCACGGGATCTGACGTTTCAGTCGGTATCGTCGACCCAACGGGGTTCGACACGGAGTCGAAAGCGATCGCCGGCCAAGTCGTCGAAACGCGGAGTTTCGGTGTTGGGTCTGCACACGAGACTCGTGAGGCACACGGAACTGCGACGGCGGCAGTCGTGTCACGGACCGCACCGGACGCCGACTTATACCTCGCGCGGATCGACAGCGTCGATAGTTATCAACAGGCCGTGGACTGGCTCGTTGGAGCGAACGTCGACGTAATCGTCGCACCGGTCTCGTTTTACGGGCAACCGGGTGATGGAACCGGACCGGTCGCTCGGAGCGCGACGCAAGCGACGTGGAGTGGATCTGTATTCATCGCCCCGTCCGGCAACCTCGCACAGTCGCATTGGTCAGGTCGATACACCGCCGAGACCGCCGACAATCGGACGATCTCGTTTACGAACGAGAGCCGGCGGAATTACGTTCGAGGCGGGACCGATATCACGGTCTGGCTCTCGTGGGAGCGCGGCCACGCAGACGAGGAGTACACGGTCGAACTGTATCGAACGAACGGAACCGACTCCCGCCTCGTCGCCCGCTCACAGCCCTACCGCGGCGATGCCGTACCAAACGAGCGTATCGTTGCCGATGTCAGGCCCGGCGACTACTATCTCGTCGTTCGGGGGCCAGCATCGCCGACTGGCACTCGGCTACGGCTCGTATCACCGACGCACGACCTCCAACACGCGACGGCCCGGAGCAGTATCGTCGCGCCGGGGACCGCACGCAGAACTATCACTGTCGGGGCGTACAACAGCCGCGTCGACCAACTCGAACCGTTCAGTTCGCGCGGCCCGACTGTCGATAGCCGTACTGGCGTCGACGTCGTGGCACCGGACCGGCAGTTCGCCGCCGCCGCACCTGACGGCTTCGTCGGCTCTTCGGCCGCAGTCCCGTACGTCGGTGGCACTGCGGCCCTGTTGCTGGAGGCGAACGAGTCGCTGTCTCCCCGCGATACCGAACGGCTGCTGGAACAGACCGCCAGCGACGTGGGAAGGCCGGGACTCGACAACGGAACCGGGCACGGAGCAGTTGATCCGGTCCGTGCTGTCCGGGCTGCACAGAACCGCACCGATGGTTAAATCTCGCTTTAAGCCAGCCACAGGCCTATGAAGACTGCCGTATCACGTATCCGACAGTGACGCTATGTCGAGTCTCATCGAAAAGATACAGGAGCGGACCGGGACCGCTGACGAATCACCGCGGGTGCTCGGCGTCGCGGACAACGAAACCGATGACGTGCTAGATGCGCTCGCTTCGGACACCAGTCGGTCGCTGTTCCGCACGCTGTACGACGAGCCTGGAACGCCGTCTGAGATAGCGGACCGGTGTGACACGTCGGTCCAGAACGTCCACTACCACGTCTCAAACCTCGAAGACGCAGAGCTCATCGAACCGGTCGAAACGGTCTATTCGTCGAAAGGCAACGAGATGACCGTGTACGGCCCCGCGAGCGACCCGATTGTGCTGGTCGGTGACCATGACATGGAGCCACGCATCCAGCAGTCGCTGGCCAATGTTGTCGCTGGGGTGGGGCTGATCGGCTTTGCGAGCCTCCTCGTCCAGTGGGGCGCGGAGAAGCTGGCGACCTCAACCGCGGGGGGAGGGGTCCTAGCTCCGGCGAGTCCGAATGTAGGGCCGGTCAGCGGTGCCAACACACTCGCCAGATTCGTTTTCGAAGTCATCGAGCCGGGCGTTCTGTTTTTCTGTCTCTGTCTCACTGTTCTCGGTATAGCTGCGGTACTGGCTGACGGGTGAGCCTGACCGAGTCACACTGCCAGGCGGGCTCGTTCGCTTTGGCCGGTTTGAACGCAGGAGAGCAAGGCCCACGACCTAACTCCCGGTGATGACGTTGTAACTGGGTCAGTGAGCGCAGGCGTCCGAATAGAAAAGTCGTCTCGCTGTAACCCGATAGTGCTTCAGAAACCGTGTGCTCGGAAGAGCGGCGCAGCGTCAGTCCATAATCGCTCGCAAGCAGATACCCACGCCGGCGACGGCGAGTATTCCGCCGACGGCGAGAGCGCCGGTCCCGATGCCGAGATTACTGCCCTGAGACTGCCTTGCGACCGACGTTTCGCCGCTCACCGAATCGACGCCGTCGGAAGACGCATCCACGGACGTGGTGGTGCCCTCGGTGACAGTCAGTGTTCCGACTGCCTCAGGCTGGTCGGCCGCTTCAGTCCCGCGAAACAGCGACAGGTCGTAGCTGCCCGCGGCGAGTTGCGAATCGAGGGCGACTTCCGAACCGGATTCGACTGCCACGGCGTCGGCATCCGCGGCAGTTTGGAGAGTCGGTTCGTCGTGACCCGCCGCCGTGGTATCAAACAGGAGGACGACACGATCATCGCCGCTGCCGTCACGGACGGTCGCATTGATTTCGTAGTTGGTGGCCGGGCTTCCGATAGAGACAGTGGCCGCGTCAGCAGTTGCCAGGGAAATAGGGATCCGACCGGTGTCGCCCTGTCGAATCCTGGTCATCGGCTCCTCGAAACCGAAGTCGGCCGTCTCCTCGACCTCGAACTGCTCGTTTGCCGTCTCGTTTGCTTCGATGACGAGCGTCCCGACGGTCGGCGTGCTGTCGGGTGCTTGATCGTCGAACACGCGGTAGGGATACGCGGCGGGGTCAAGCGTCGACGGGAGTTCCGGCTCTGACGCAGTCACAGACAGTGAGTCACCGTCGTCCGCGACGCTGAGGGTCTCTGCGTCGGTGCCGGCGGCCGCGGTGTCGAAGAGAACCAACACCTCGCCGTCGCTGTCCTCGTCACTGACGGTCGCGTTGATCCGGTAGTTGGTCGCCTCGCTACCGACAGAGAGCGTTTTGGTCCCCCCGTCAGTCATCGAGATCGGTATTTCAGCAGTTTCACCCTGGGAGACGGTGACGACGTTTTCACCGTCGTCAGTCCGCGCCGGGGTCTGGGTCTCCGGCACCGGATCAGTACAGTCGTCGTCGCACTGGGCTACGGTTCCGGTACGTTCAAACAGCGTGTCACCGTCGACGTGCCCGTACAGTTCGTACGACGTGTTCGCTGGCACTTTAGCTAGATCGAACTGGGCGACGAATGTCCCATTTGGTTGCACTCTGACCTGGGATTGCTGAATAAATGGGTTCGATGCATCAGCTGACTTGATTCTGACCGTCATCTCCGTTCCTGGTTCCAGCGTGGTATTCCCGGCGACCACCTGTTGTTCGTCGGAGTGCAACGGGAAGCTGTCCTCCGAGAGCGTGGCCTGCTCCGCAGCGGCCAGCCCCGGACCCGTCGCCGTTGCGGCGATGAGCACCGCGGCCAGCGCCACTGACCGAACGCTCACAGAATCACCCCCCGGGACGGGGCCAGATGTCTGTACACTTGGGCTCGGTGCTGCCGACAGTACCGTATCGCAGGTGGAGGGCAATTCGCTGGCATACGACTGACAGTTACGGTGGCATTGAAAAACCACCTGCGGTAGCTTAAAACCACGTTGAATACGGCGCTGCCAATCGGGTGGTTCTGACTGTTCAGGACCTCTATCGTGCAATCAACAATAACGGCCACAAGCACCGCAATAGCTGAACCCTGTTGAAAACGGCACGCCGATTCGGCGGCGATGTCCGTGGCGTCTACGTGCTTACTGGTTTGTGCAATGAGCGGTAGTAAGGCGTGCAGAACTGGGAGAGATGCAGTATTTTTATGGTAATTTCGGGACGATCTACTGATATGCGAATGGTCCTCGCAAACCAGCTCTCCAACGTCCGAGTAGTGAGTACCGATGGCCGGGAAATCGGCACACTGCAAAACATTACGCTCGATACAGCTACCGGAGAACTTCAAACAATTGTCATCGATAGCGATCTCCCGGAGATATTCAACGTTGAGCGAGATCCCGACGGCTACATTCGATTGCCGGCGACCCTTATCGAGTCGATGCGGGACCACCTGACAATCCAGCCGCCGACCGAACAGAGTGCTGCAAGCGGCGATACCGTAGACTCGTAAGCAGTTCGTCGGCTGTTCGAAGGGCCCTTTCACAGTCTGATACGGACGCGGTTGTTAGCTGAACGTATTCGATTATCGTTCGATGACGTTTACCGGCGACTGTGTGACTGGGCGTGCGCTTTGAGTGTTCAAACCTCTCTGTTCCCTCGTTCAAGATAACGCCCGTGGCCGAACCTATCGGACTGTAATCAGAGCAATTACATAACGCAAAACATCTCCGGTGGCAGAGAACGGCGGCGACGTGACGAGGATTCGCCATTTTTTTCATCACCCGAAAGCCACTGCCGATATGGTCCCGCTTGAGGTGTTCGTTGCCCCCCTCCAGAACAGCGGCGCAGGTGATATCGTACTGTTCCTGTTCAATCTGTTGATTGCCGGTATCCAGATCGCCGGGATGTGGATGGTATTCGAGAAGGCTGATCACGCAGGCTGGAAGGCAATCATTCCGATATACAACCTCTATGTCATGCTCCAGATCGGTGAAAACCCGTGGTGGTGGTTAGTGCTGCTGCTAGTCCCCATCGTGAATATTTACGCCTTATACAAGATTCACGCTGGCGTAGCCAGGGCGTTCGGCCGGGGCATCGGCTTCGGACTCGGGCTCGCGTTCCTGGGAATCCTCTTCTTCCCACTGCTGGGCTTTGGCGATTACCAATACCGCGAGTCCGCCGGACTCCCCTAAGATTCGCCGGCGCGGTCACGCGGCGGAATCCGCTCTATAGTAGCCATTGAAAATCAATGCACACCCGACCGCACGACTGCAGTGCGGTCGGTGTGTAAATCGTTTCAATTGTTACTATAGCTTGAGGCTCTATCGGTCGACCGTAATCAGAGCGGGTAGTCGCGAGGCTCGTGCTGGACGGAAATCCACTTCGTCTCAGTGATCTCCCGGAGGAACGCGTCGCTGTTGTACTCGCCCACACCGGAAGCGCCGATGCCGCTAAACGGCACGTGGGCTTCGTCGTTTATCGGCTGGTCATTGATGTGGACGTTTCCGGTCTCCAACCGACCGGCGATGTCCTTCGCGACCGAGAGGTCTCCGGCGTGGACGGCACCGGAGAGTCCGTACTCCGTGTCGTTAGCGATTTCGACGGCCTCGTCGACATCCGAGAACGGGATCACTGGCGCAATGGGCCCGAAGTGCTCGTTGGCGGCGGCCGGCATGTCGTTGGTCACGCCGGAGAGCACCGTCGGCTTCACCACCAGCGAATCGTCAGTGCCGTCGATTGCTGCCGTCTCACCGCCAGTTTCGAGCGTCGCGCCGGCGCTGACGGTCCGCTTGACGTAGTCAAGCATCTCGTCGCGCTGGGATTCGTCGATGATCGGACCGACTTCAGTCGCGGCGTCGTGGGCGCTGCCGACGGTGAGCGAACTGGCTCGCTCGGTCAGCTTCTCGACGTACTCGTCGTAGACGTCTTCGTGAACGATGTGCCGATTGATCGAGATACACACCTGTCCCTGGTGGACGAACGAGCCGAACGTCGCCGCGTCCACCGCGCGGTCGATGTCGGCGTCGCCGGTGACGACGAACGGGTTGTTACCGCCCAACTCCATCGCAGGCACTGCGAGGTTCTCTCCCGCAAGTCCCGCGACGTGCTGTCCGACCGCCGTTGAGCCGGTAAACGAGACGACGTCGCTTTCCGGGTGGCTGGCGACGCGGTCACCGATCTCCGAGCCGCGACCGGTCACCACGTTCAGCACGCCGGGGGGCAGGTCGGTTTGCTCGAAGAGCTTCGCGAACAGCAGCCCGCCCGTGATCGGGGAGTTCGTCGATGGTTTGAGGACGACGCTGTTCCCGGCGGCGATGGCAGGGAGGACCGCTCGCGCGCTCAGATTCAGCGGGAAGTTCCACGGGGAGATGACCGTTACGACCCCCTTCGGTCCACGCTCGACGGTGTTTTCCTTCCCCGGGATGTTCGACTCTGCGTGCTCGCCTTTCATCCGCCGAGGCAGTGTCGCCGCCTCACCTGCGTGGTCGGAGGCGATCTGGATGGATGTCTCGCCCATGATGGCGGAGCCGCCGACCTCGTGAGCCAGCAGGTCGGCGACTGCGTCATCGTGCTCTTGCAGTACCTGCAGGAATTGCTGAATGACTGCGGCGCGCTGGGCTGGCGGGGCGTCTGCCCACTCGCCCTGCGCCTCGCTCGCGGCCTCGTAGGCGGCGTCCACGTCGCTCTCGGTCGCGGCGGGGACAGTGGCGACGACTTCACGCGTCGAGGGGTCTTCGACAGCGGTGGTTGTCCCGTCGTCAGCGGGCACCCACTCGCCGTTGATGTACTGTGTACTCCAGTCGGCGTCTATCGCCAGGTCATTCGACATCTGTGTTTTTACCAAGTGGTAGAATACGGAAAAGCGGCTGAGATGGGGAGAAAAACACCGGTTGGTGGGTACTGATACGTCTCTGGTCCGCTCTTGAGTGATACGTTTGGCAAAACGACGACCCGGCCCCAACCGGCCGGACCCGGATCCTCAGCGACACGTTGTCTCCTGGCAGCTACAGCCTCTCCGGTATCGGGTATCACCCGGACACGAACAGGTTCGGACGAATACTCATTTTCACAAACGGCTGAAAGAGCCTATGGAGGCACTATCGCCTGCGGAGACCTATCCCGGCGTTGTCCTTGGTATCCTTTGTGCGGGTGTCGGGGTCACGTTGCAGGGCATCGAAAGTAGCGTTCTGTGGGGCCTTATCGGGTACTTTCTGGGCAAATCGATTCAGAGCATGCTCTGGACCGTTACTGGTGATCGGAGCGCTGCCGAACCCCTTCGGGACAGGTGACATCAGTCCGCTTGTGTACCATCCAGTATAGAGATGCCAACGAAGATTCAGGTGCGAGACCAGTCGGAAGGAGAACGCTGTGAACAGCTCTTCGACGGGTTGGCGGGTTCCGAGGTCGGTGACACCATCGAAGTCGTGGCCGACAGGGATATCGACCCTCAGTTGGTTCGCTACCAGCTCGAACACGCCCGGTCGCTGGAGTGGGAATACGCACATCCCGACGCGGAGCCGCGGGAGCTTGCGGTGACCGTCGGCGAACCGCTTGAGGACGAGTCACTCGCCACGATTGATGTCCGTGACCTGAAGCCACAACGGCGACACGAGGCGCTCCTGGAGATTTTCGACGATCTGGCGGCGGGTGAAGGATTCATCCTCGTCAACGATCACGATCCCAAGCCGCTGTACCACGAGCTCAAATCGCTGCACGGGGACGTAATCGAGTGGGATTACGCGAGTCAAGGCGGCGGCGAATGGCGGGTCGAGGTCGTCAAGACTGGCGATTCAGAGCCTACCGACGAGGACATCGTCACCCGGTATGACGTCCGCGAGATACCCAAACAGGAACGGCATCCGACGATCCATCACCGATACGGAATGATACCCCGGGGTGGGACGATGGAACTCGTCGCCCCCCACGAACCGCGGCCGCTGCAACGGGAGTTCCGACAGCAGTACGGCGACGCGTTCACCTGGGAAGTCGTCGAGTCAGAGCCCGGCCGCTGTCGCGTCCAGATCACGAAAACAGCGCATACAGAGGAGGCCGCTGATTCGGATACCGCTGACGATACTGTGTCGGCCACCCCATCTGACGACGAGTCCATCGAGATCACAGAGGAACTCGATGTCAAAGATCTCCCGCCGGCACAGCGACACGAGCAGATCTTCGAAGCGTACGCAGAACTGGACATCGGGACGGGGTTCATTCTCGTCAACGACCACGACCCCAAGCCGCTGTACCACCAGTTCGAGGCCGAAGCGGGACCGGAATTCCGCTGGACCTACCGCCGGCGGGACCCCGGCGAGTTCAGAGTCCTGATTGGAAAGGCCGAGTCGCCCATCGACGGCTCGGCCGACGACGAGACGGAAGCCCCGTTCTGACCGTAGTCGACGGCACTCAAATCCGAGAGTAGGGGAATAGAGCGGTCCCAGCAACGGCTATTAATGGCCGAATCCACCGATCCGGGCTGACCGCTTGACGCACTCGTTAGGGAGAATTCGCCGTTCGCTCGCGTCTTCGCATCAGTCGGGCTCGATTTCTGCTGTGCCTCCTCACAGGAGTTGGAATAACGCTCGCGGCAGGACTGGGTGGCGATTCGGACGGCTTCACGAGCTTTCATTATGACAGCAGTTACTGCTGAGCAACGCAGAGACGGATTTGAAGCGGCTTTCAACAGCGCAGGTACCCATACGAGACAGCTGAGACCCTCACCGACGATCTGGTGACCGGCAGTGTCTAAAACCGCACCGACAACAGCTAGTATACTGACCGTGGAGCGACTGTATCAGGGCCCCGCATCATAACCCGCATCCTCCACAGCGGCGATGAGTTGCTCTGGGCTGGCGTCGCCGACGACAGTCACCTGTTCGGTGTCCCGGTCGGCTTCAGCGTTCTGGACACCTGTGAGAGCTTCTATGGCCTCTTCGACGGTCTGTTCGCAATGACCGCAACTCATCCCTTCGACGGTCAACGTCGTTGACATAGCAGGTTTGCCTAGCGACGCGTAGAACTTCGGGATTACGACTTTAAAACTACAACACTGGCCAGCAGTACGACCAGATGGGACTGGCTGGTTACGATAGCGCAAGCGGTAGTCACATTCACTCTCAGCGTACTCGATGTAGCCTGACTGAACAGAGTGGCTCACATCATTGGTAAGTAGTGTGATGGTACGACAGAGGCCTCGTAGGCGTCCAGCTCCAAATATCAGATTCCGCTCTCCGAATTATGAATAAATCTATTGTTTCCTTACTATCTAATAAATTTGATAGTACTCGTCAAACATCTTTTTCGATTCTAGACTCGTGACTGAGACCAGTATTAGCTTGGATTATTCCAGAAGTATCTGAGTGCAATGCAAAATATAATTTATATTCTATAATTAGAACCACGGTTTACTCGATGATTGTTGAAACCTATGCAATAATAGTTTAGAATAATAGGATATATATGGGGTAGTATACTTCTACAGTGGGCCTGCTTGCCGGCGTCTGATTAAGAATGGGACACCAACCTTTCACTACATCTGTACAAAACAATCAAATTTGATAATACTGGGGACACTGATATATTGTTTGAAGGGCTCTTGAGCGTATGGCTCACAGCGACGTGACAAATGCGGGGAATGGTAGACAGCGGGACAATATCGTCGACAGTGGTGGTCTGCTGTCGACAATTCCTGACGGGAGTTCAATTCCTGACGAGACCTGGCAACGGCGCCACAAATATTTCATAATTACAGTCCTTTCGCATATTCCATTTTTGCTCGCCCTGGGACTAGTTGAGACAGCACAGAGTCCGGTTATAGGCGCAACGATCCCCCCGATCCCTACCGGACGGGTACTGCTTCAGATCGGGCTTATTGCCGGATTTGCATTTGCTGCGGCTATTCCACAACTCAGCCGTCGAGTGCGGACCGTCTTAGCGGTCACAGCACTGGCGTTCTGTACTGGTACGCTCGTGCATTTCAGCGGCGGGTACATCGAGGCGCATTTTCACTTTTTCATCGCAATCGGCATCGCTGCTATCTATGAAGACTGGATCCCGTTCGGAATCGGCATCGGCTATGTCGTAGTGAGCCACATTATCTTCGGAATTATCGACCCTACGGCGGTCTACAACCACACGGCAGCACAATTGAACCCGATTGCCTGGGGCGCCATTCACGGTGGGTTCGTCGCAATGTTGGCTATCTCGCTGACGATTCACCTGAGTTCTATCGAGAAGTCCCGACAAAAGGCACAGGCAGAGATTGAACGTGCTCGCGAACGGGCAAACCGAATCGATAACCTCGAGGACGAGCGCGCTGAAATCGAACAGCAGCGTGAGGAAGCCCAACGCCTCAGGGACGAAGCCGAACAAGAGCGTGAAGAGGTAGCTGCGCTCAACACCCACCTCGAACTGAAAGCCGAAACGTACAGAGAGGCGATGGAAGAAATGTCGGACGGCGACTTCACTGTGCGCGTAGATTCAGACAGTGAAAACGACTCGATGGCTGAAATCGGAGTTGCGTTCAACGATATGGCGGACGAACTCGAAGAGACACTCGGCGAGATTCAGTCCTTTGCCGCCGCTGTCGATCGCCAGGTCACGGAGTCGGATTCGGCACTTCAGGAGGTCGCGACAGCAAGCAACGGTGTGAGCGATTCCATCCAGCAAATCGCCGCCGGCGCGGATGAGCAGCGCGGGATGGTCCAAGAGGCGAGCGCCGAGGTTTCGAACTTTTCGGCAGCGGTTGAAGAGATTGCGGCGTCGGCTGATGAAGTCGCACAGACCTCTGCTGAGACCGCGACAATCGCGACCGACGGGCAGGAGCTGGCTGCTGACACGTTAACTGACGCCCGAGAAGTCAAGGCGTCAATTGACGAAACGGTGGAAACAGTGACTGAACTTGACGATCAGATGGGGGAGATCGCGACGATTGTGGACTTTATTTCCGATATTGCTGAACAGACGAACATGCTGGCCCTGAACGCGAACATCGAAGCGGCCCGTGCCGGGAACTCAGGGACTGGCGATGCGGGCGACGGCTTTGCTGTTGTGGCTGACGAGGTCAAGCAACTGGCCGACGAAACGCAGGAGTCTGCAGGTAATATTCGAACCCGAATCGAGAACATCCAGGACCAGACTGGCACCGTTGTGAGTCAGGTCGAACAGGCAAGTAAGCTCGTCGAACAGGAGATTCAGGCCGTCGAAAAGGCCGTCGATGCGTTTGAGCGGGTTGCTGAAAACGCGGAGCAAACCGATACTGGCGTCCAAGAGATCAGCGACACGACTGACAGTCAGGCGGCAACCAGCGAAGGGGTCGTGTCGATGATTGACGAAGTGGCAGAGATCAGTATCGAATCGGCAGATGAAACGGAATCTGTGTCCGCAACTGTCGAAGAGCAGACTGCTTCGATCAACGAAGTGAGTAACAGAATGGACTCGCTGTCCGACCAAGCACAACAGCTCGAAACGCTGGTCGGTTCATTCAGCGTCAGGACCGGTGGCGCACAGTCACGGTAGTGACATCCTCCGCGCCGTTCACGGCGCGGCTTCCCTGCATGGGAATACCGGCTAACTACCGGCAGAGGGTTCCGACCCGACCTCGCCGAGCGTCATTTGCCGTGGTTGGCTCTTCTCCGTGGGGGTCGCGGCGCTGTCACAGGCGCTCCCATCCCGTGAGATGTCATCGCCCGCCGGTTTCAGCGGCAGGCTCTCACCCCACGGGTCGTGGCGGTCAGCAATATTGACCGCCGCGTTGATGTCTGCGTGGTACTCCGACACCCAACACTCGTTGTTCGTACACCGAAACTCATCGCCGTTCCGATACCCGATGTGACCGCACTCGTGGCACGTCTGGCTCGTGTACTCCGGGCGGATGTATTCGACCGGGATGCCAGACTCTCGTGCTTTGTCTTCGATACGCTGTTGAAGCCGAGCGAACGCCCATGCATGGAGGCGTCGATTCATCCACTCGCCGTAATCGAGGTCTTCGCGGATGTACGAGAGGTCTTCCAGAACGACCACAGGCTTCTCGAATCGGCAGGCGTACTCGATTGCCTGCCAAGACGCCTTCTCGATGATGTCTGTGAGTGCGTTCTGGTAGTGGTCGAACCGTTCGTCAATCCGCCACTGGGCGGCGTCACGCTCTTGGAGTCGCTTGAGCGTCGTGTGCATCTCTTTGCGGAGGTGACGAGCGCGACCACCGTTGCTGAGTAGTGGGTCGGTCGGAGTGCCCTGCTCGCAGGCACAGCCCGCGAGCAGGTGTGCTTCGCCAATGTCGAAGCCGACTGGTGTTACATCGTCGTCTGTCGGTTCGTAGTTCGGTTGTTCGACCGGGAACTCGACGGTGACGTGAAGCGTCCACGACGTGCGGTGGTGTTGCAGGCGGAGTTGGCCTGCCGACGCTTCACCGTCCACGAGGTCGTGCCACAGTTCTTCTTGAGCGGGGTTGATACGGAGTGGTATCCAGAAGTTCGTTCCGCGACCGGGCTGTGGTACCCACCACGTGAACTCGTAGTCCCGTTCCGGTGAGTGGTCGAACTCGGCGGCTTGGTTGGTGAGTCGAACCGGGTGGTCATCGTCCAACTCCTGTGCATCGTAGGTTCCGTGCAGTTGCGGAACGTAGTTACACAGGGCCGCTTTCGCCTGATACGGCAGGTCGTAGGGCGTCACCACGTCGCTGGTGGTGGTCATCGTCTCGCACCCGGCCTCGAACGCCTCGTGGAGTCCTGCCCGGTAGGTTTCGAGCAGGTCGCACAGTTTGCGCTCTTTGTGAACCGTCGGCGGGGCGAGCGTGGCCTCCAGCGTTTTCGTGGTTGTTGCGGTCATGCTACTGGTTTTCCACGTAGTCCATCAGCACGTCGATGCTCACTTGGCCGGTCGTGGCGAGGAAGTACCCCGGTTGCCAGAACGCATCTTCGAGCGTCTGTTTCACCTCGGGGTACTCCTGCCGAATCCGGCGGGATGTGACGCCCTTGAGCGAGTTGATGAACTTGGTGAGGTCGGTGGTGGGTTTGGTCGTGAACAGGATGTGAACGTGGTCGGTGCCGCCGTCCACGTTCTTGATGTCGGCCTCGAAATCCTCTGCAATCTCGTGTGCAACTTCAGCCACGCGCTCCAGCCGCTCATCGGTGAGGATGTCGGCGCGGTACTTCGTGACGGTCACGAAGTGATATTGGAGCGCGTAGACCGTGTGCGACCCGGATTGCAGGTGATACTCCATTTGGCCTCACCAAATACAAGACACCCAATTTCAATAACTCTTGTGACGTTGGGTATTCGGTCGGGCAGAACCGCGTGGACTGTCGTACCGGCCTTACGCGATTCACGCCCGCCGTGAACGGCGGGGATTCTCTCGCTGAATCAAGATAGCTCAGACGGACTCGAATCTCTGGTTTGCGCCTGTACCGACTACCACACCGCCCGTGACTACTGACTAACCGCTCTCTTACTCTGACTCGGAAATGTCCACAGTGAGCACCGGCACGGACGATTTTGTGACGACTTTCTGTGCTGTACTCCCGAGCATGTTCTGTTCATATTTGTCCGCCTGCGTCCCCATCGTAATCAGATCAATGTCGGCGTCTTCAACGTACGACACAATGCGATCCGCTGGTTTCCCTCGCAGGGTGGCTGTCGAGACCTCGATTCCCTCCTGTTCCAGTGCCTCTTGGACTACTGACGTGGCCTCTTCGCCCTCGGTCCGCAAGTTTTCCAGCACGTCATCTTGCATTTCATCATCCATCGACAGGAACGCCCGGTCGTCGACGACATACAGTGCGTGGACTGTGACATCCCGCCCGTCGGCAATATCGATCGTGTGTTCCAGTACCTCCTTTATTGACGCGCTCCCATCTGTCGGAACGAGAATATCGCTATACATCGTCCGTATAAATCAAGTTGTGACAAACATCGCTTTCGATTCTGTCCAGCCACGGTCACACTCCTGGTCAGTCATTGCGACTGAACTGAGCAACTAAGCCAACAACCACATCAGGGCATTTCGACGCCATCAAGATCGGTTTCCAGCGAATCGCCCGTCGTGACTCGCGACCCGCGGCGGCGAAGACGACAGTCCTACGGCTGGGCACGACAACTCTTTTTCTGGGGCTCGGATGAGACTGATTCAGAGATAGCCGAGTCGCTCCAGCCGCGACTTGAGATCTACGTCGTCAAACCCATCGATATCGTATTCTGCCATTTCGTCTTCCCCGGCAGCGAGTTGCGTGATTTCGAGCGTCTCACTTTGATCTGCGGAGTCAGCGACAACTTCTGACGGTGGGCGGTCGATAGGTGTTCCATCGATGGGCTCGGACCGCCGGCCCCGCACGACCGCTTCGTACTCATCGTCCCCCCACGTTGCGCGCTTGTACACAGTGTCGCCGGGGCCGTCCTGGTACACGAGCGACGCAGGCTGTCGGAATCGGTCCGGTTCGTCAGTGTACTGTTCGGCGTATTCCGCCGTCTGCCCGGTCGGCGGCGCCTGGTACGCAGTCGTCTGCCCGTCGCGGGCGACGAACCAGCCAGAATCACCCGTTTCGCCGTCAAAGGCAGCCAGGACGGCGTCGGGAAACCGCGATAACGTCGCCAGGGACGTGATTCGGCGCCCATCAGACTGCCCGGGTGCTCGGACGACCAGTGGGACGTGAAACAGCTCTTCCTGTGTGCCCATGCCGTGCATGACGGCCGGTGGCTCTGTGGCGGCCTGGGGCGGTTCTCCGAACCCGTCACCGTGGTCCGACGTGATGACAACGAGCGTATCGTCTAAAACGCCGCGTGCTTCCAGGTCACCGATGACCCCCTCCAGAATGGCGTCAGTCTGTCGAATTGCCCCGTCGTACAGCGGTTCGAGTAGCTGACCGACGCCCGGCGGCAGTTGTTCACCGTAGACGCTCCACTCCCACTTGATGGGGAGCTCGTCGTGCATAGCCCAGTAAAAGTCCGCGCCCCACTCGTCGTAGCCGTCGCGCGTTGCGTACGGCATGTGTGCGTCCATCAAATTGAGGCACGCAGCCCATGACTCCGTTTGCTCGTCGATCCACTCAGTCAGCTTGTCAGCGTACCAGAACCCGTCGACACCGTTGCGGGTTTCGGACGGATCATCGACGTCTGTTGAATCGGGTCGTTCCGTGACGACGGTCTCAAAACTATCACTGAGTCCGGACGGGTGAACCGTGAGATACGGATTCTCGGTGAATACGCCGGTCTCGTATCCCTCGTCGTGGAGGAAATCAAAGATGGTCTGGCCGGGCACCAGCCGTTCGGTGATCTGGAGCTTGTGGCCTTCGGACGGGACACCGGTGAACAAACTCGTATGGGCCGGCAGCGACCAGCTCGCGGTTGTCCGTGCCTGTGTGTACACCGTCGCCTCACGGCTAAACTCTTCGAGAAAGGGAGTGGTCGTGCGCCGATGTCCCAGCAGGGAGGTGTTCGCCGCACGCACACAGTCAAGAACGACGAGCAACACGTTTGGCCGACCCATTGTCAGGCTTTGGAAGGTGTCCACAGCAAAAGTATGTTCTGTAATCGATATTTGCACCTGTTCGCGGTCGGTGCCAGACGAGAGTCTCTGTCCTTGTCACCGGCGATATCCGGGTTCTGATCTTACCATCTAATGTTCACTGTCATTACAAATCACTCTCTCGACTTCATCGCTGCGAGGCAGTCTGCCGCTCCTGAAACGATACAGACGGTCGAGACGCACTGTGGTTGATCCCCTCGTGAGAATATTTTATATAGGTCGACAGTCTGATGATAAACACGTGGTCAAATCAACGGTCCGGTTTCCCGAAGCGGTGATGGACTGCGTCGAGGAGATGGTAGAGGAGGGTGTCTTCTCGAACAAGTCAGAGTTTCAGCGCTTCGCCGTTGAGTACGTCCTTTCCGAAATCGAGGACTACGAACCCGAGATGGTTGATTTCAACGAGCTCCGGAAAGAGGTGTTTCAGCACCAGCCCGCTACAAACGGGGCCGAAATGTCGCCGGAGATCAACGAGAATTTCTACGAGAACGCTGCGCGCGTCCGACAGTTCGCTATTCGCGGTGACATCGAGACGGCAGAAGAGTACATCGACACTGCGTACCCGGTCACCGATCCCCGTTGTCTGCTCCTCGACGACTTGCTTGAACCCTATCGACAGCGCGAAACCGACGACGGATAGGCCCCTCTCGGGGCCGATACTCGGTTGCCTCCCCGTATCTGGTAGGAATCTCCCCCGGAGCTCAGTCGTCGTCAGCGCGGGCTTCCGGCGTCTCAGCCGAGCGTGGCCCGGCGGCATGTCCCTCGTGCGTCAGCGCTGTCGCGAACAGTTCTTCCGAGACAGCGGGCACCTCTGTGTCCTCGACCGCTCCGTCGGACTCGATGTCTTCGACTGAACGCGGGTACTTCCTGAGGTCCTTGTGGATCGCGATGCCCGCGTCCGCGCCCTCGCCCATCGCGACCGGGATCTGGTTGTGGCCCGGGGTGAGGTCACCCACAGCGTAGACACCGGAGACACTGGTCTCGCCGTGGTCGTCGACGGCCACTGTCCCGTCGCCGTTTCTATCGAGTCCCAGTTCGTCGGCGAGTTCTGCGTGGTAGTCCGAGCCGAGCATCGGGAAGCCGCCCTTGTATTCCCGAACGCTCCCGTCTTCGAACTCGTACGCCGATAGCCAGCCGTCGTCGTCGGTCCGCTTCCCAGACAGTTCTGCATCGACGATTTCGACTGGGTGATTGTCGAGCATCGTCTGCGTCTCGTCGCTCCACTCCGGCTCCTCGCCCCGCGTCAGTATATCCACGTCGTCAGTGTAGTTCAGCATGATCATCGCGACGTGGGCCGCGGCTTCGCCGGTCCCCATGACGAAGACCGGTTCGCCAACGAACATGAACGCGTCACAGTGGAGGCACCAGTGGAGCCCCTTGCCGGTGCGTGGTAGCGGCGGGTCCGGACGCTCATCCGCGAACCCGGTTGCCAAGACGACTCGCTTGACCGCCAGCTCGTCGTCGCTCGTCGTTACGGCGAAGCCGTCCTCGTCCCCGTCGGCGAGTGGCTCGACCGACTCGACGAAGCCCCGTTCGTAGGTCCCACCGTAGTCCTGTACCTGTTCGCGCGCAGTCTCTAGGAATTCGTTCCCGGAAACGTCCTCGGTGACGCCGATGACGTTGTGCGTATCGGTCATCATGGCAGCGCGGCCGCCACCGCGGTTGATGACGATCGTGTCCATCCCGAGTCGGGTGGTGTACAGTGCGCTCGTCAGCCCGGCCGGCCCGCCGCCGACCACAACCACATCATAATCGTACCGCCCATCGGTGTACATTAAGATAGTGTACGTGCTCAAGGAATAAAAACAGCAGAACAGCGGACAGCTACACAGCTAGCTGATACTGTTGAGTCAATCCACGGAAGAGGAGGACGACCAATATGGATCTAATTTTTCGAGGACAGGACGGCTCATTGATCGCAGCAGCGAGAACGGGGACGGAAGTCACTTATCGCAGTCGGTGGACGACACGCAGCGCCAGCGACACAGCGGTTCCGAGCCCGGGTACCTTCGAGGAGAGCGCCGCGGCCCCGACCAGAAGGAGCCCGCTTTTCGTTCGGCCACGCAGAAACGCCGCGGTGGCGTCGACCAGAGTCGAGACGATGCTCAGCCGGTTCAGTGAGTTCGCATTGACTGTCATCATATGTCATACGCCACTCGCCAGTCGCATATACCCACCACCTGGCTGTGCAGGCCGGCGGCGAGTGCGAAAGACCTGAGCGTCGGGAACCGCTACGAGGAGTCGATGACCGACACCGAGGGTGCCGCCGCGTTCATCCGCCGATACGCGAAGACATGGGTCCACGCCGTCGCAACAGCGGCAATGACGGCCTTTGGAACACTGACCGTCGTCGACACCCGATTCGCAGCGCTGGCGCTCGCGGCGTACATCCTCCCGCCGGTCATACTGTATCTCGGTCGGGACAACGGGAAGGACCCGCCCGAGCAAGACAGTAAAACCGACGAGCAAGTGAGTGACAGCGACACCGGCCACACAACCGGCGACGACGAGACGGTCAAGCCCGGGACCTGGACTACGGCAACGGTCCCGACAGGGGCTGCGCTCCACGACGCCGCCGTCGGAGCGGCGGGCGCGTACGCCGTCGGCGAGGATGGGATCGCCCTGGCGGACACGGGCGAGGGCTGGACGGTCGCGCTCCCGGACGGACCGGGCGCGAACGGCGCCACACTCCGGGCCGCCGACACCGTCGGCGATGCCGTCTGGGTGGCCGGCGACGGCGGCACACTGGGTCGGATCGACGAGACGGCCAGCGGACACACTGACCACTCGGCACCGGCGGGTGACACCTCGAACATCGTCGCCCTGGCCGCCGGGGCAACTGACGATGGCGAGACGGTCCTGGTTGCCGACGGCGGCGGCCGTATCCGTCGCGGCGTCTACCGGGCCGGCGAACTGGCGTGGAATGAGCCGGTAACCCCGGGCAGTGGCGCGAGCGTCGCGGGCCTCGCTCTCGCAGGCGAGACCGGTTACCTCTGTGACACCGCAGGCGCAGTCTTCGAAACGACTGACGGCGGCCGCCGCTACGCGCAGGTTGGGATCGATGACGCCGAAGGAACGCCCAGCGACGTGGCCGTCGCGGGCGTCGTCTCGACCGACGCCGGCATCTGCTATCGCCGCGACGGACCGACGTGGACGCCGGACCGACTCTGTGATGGCTCACTGACCGGGATTGCGACGGCGGACGACTGCTGGCTCGCGGCGGCCGCTAATGGGGTAGTCTTCGAGCGCGACGCGACCGGGTGGGCGAGAACGTTGACGCCAGCGAGCGCGCTGTCCGCGGTCGCGGTCGGCACTGAACGGGCGCTGGCGGTCGGTGCGTCCGGAGCCGTGGTCGAACGCGGAGTAAGCGTGAGCGATAGGTAACTCATCTGTGTCCAACAAGCGTCTGTCGCTCGTTTCACGTCCTTAGTGGTGATCCAGTTTTCAGGGCGATACTGCATACTTCAGAACCACTACCCCTTCCTGGGGCAACACTCAGACGATGATGCCCTCCGAATTAGGTCCCCTTGCCCGAGAGCTATCTGTTCCGTACTACGAGAATGCCTTCCCCGCACACGATATTTTCCACGCGCTACGAGTGCATGACGTGTCTCTCCGGCTGGCCGGCCGCCATCCCGACAATGTTGATCGAGACGTTCTGGCTGCAGCTGCGTGGTTCCACGATATCGGTCGGCCACTTGAACGGGTTGGAGAGATTGAGGACCACGACGAATGGGCAGCCACCGAAGTTACAACTCTCCTTCAGGCTGAAGACGTGGCAGCTGACCGAATCGCCGCTATCGAACACTGTCTTCGGGCACACAGCATTCGGGCGACCTCGCCCGAGCCAGAGACACGTGAGGCGAAGTTGCTCTTCGACGCCGATAAGCTCGATGCGGCTGGCGCTGTCGGGCTCGTTCGACTCGCCTGTATCGTCGGTGAGCGGTCGGGGCGTACCGGTGGACAGTATGCGGTTGTCGATGACGCATCCACATTCGACGGAGATCGTCCCGAATTGCCGGACATTAGCCTCTTGCGCGAGTGGGCGCGTGAGCGTCTCGATGCGTTATACACTGACCCAGGCCGACGCCTCGGGGAGACACGATGGGAATTTATGGAGTATTTTTCGACTAGTTCACCCACGAAATCGGCGTGAACACGAGAACGTAACGCGCTGTGTTTGACGACGATGTTGAGTGAGTTCCGTGACCGGGTCACGCTGTGTACGCAGCAGTGCCCCTTCCACCGACTCAGCACCGGAGTGTCCGAGACAGAGCACGTAGTCAACACGACACCGTCGTGTGTCACTTCAGGTTTCAAAGTGGATTAACTGAGACAAACTGTGGTTTGAGGGGCATCCAGAACTTATACTTATATTGATACCTGTCAAGCGTCGATTGATGGGTTCACGCTGTCCTGTGCTGAAGAAACGACCCACTCTCGGACTGAAACAGCATGCAAGACTTAGATGACGTAACGGATCCTGTCGAGGCGGCGGACGAGGAACAAGATCTCTATGGGATCTCGTCGTGGGAACGGCGGTCCCTGCTCGATACCGCCTCGGTCGCGGTCTACTGGTTAGTGGTTCGTACCGGCCAGTTTCTGTTGGTCTTGCTTGCACTCTTGATTTTCTTCGCCATCGGCGGGCTCAGTATGCTGCGGGAGCCTTTGATCGGCGTGTTAACGACCCTCTCTGCCCTTCCCGCGCTGGCATTGGCGGGGTATGTCTGGTACAGCGATATAACGACCAATGAGCCGCTATCGCTGCTCGCGGCGACTTTCATACTTGGCGTGCTCACCGCTGGGTTTGCTGCCGTTGTCAATAGCTTGTTTCAGCCGGTTTTCACGGCACTCGGTGGTATCGGGATGGTTCTGTTTTTTTACCTCATCGTGGGTCCTGTGGAGGAGTCAGTGAAATTACTCGCTGTTCGGCTCTATGCGTACAATGACGCTCGGTTCGCCGCAGTTATTGACGGTGCGGTGTACGGCGCTGTCGCCGGACTCGGGTTCGCTACCATCGAAAATGCCATCTACATCAGCGGAGCAGTCGGAGAAGTCGGCGGGTTGTCTCTCGGCCTGGATCTGATCGGTATCGGCGGTGATATCACTGCGACCCGCGCGTTAGCCGGGCCCGGACACGTTGTCTACTCGGCGTTCGCGGGCTACTACCTCGGGTTAGCGAAGTTTAATCCAGAGAACCGCGGTCCAATTATTATAAAAGGGCTCATCATCGCTGCTCTAATCCACGCAACATACAACACCACAGTCGGAATCGGTAGCGGGTTAATCCAGGCCGTGACGGGCTTCCCCCGACTTCCCGCGTTCTTCGTCTATGTGTTACTGTATGTCGGGGGCTTTGGCTACCTGCTCTACCGAAAAATCCAGCAGTATAAGGATGCCTATCAGGCGGTGCATTCGAACGAGACTACCGAAAGCGACGAACCAGTAGTCGACCCCGAGAGTGAGTAACTGGCTGCTCTGTCGTTGGCTCAGCAGTTTCGTTCCGTCCACCAGACACCACGTTGCATCCGCCCTGTCTGCAGCACGCTGTCCGAGAAATGTCACTGATTGCGTTTCAACAAGGCTGTGCTGTGTAGCCGTGTGGGGCTACAAGTTCCCCGACGGTGCGATGGAACTGGACCTGTGGCGCTTGCTTGACCCGGATAGGGCGTGTGGCAGTAGTTTGCTGTCCTGCGATCATCAATATGTTAACACGCTACCCGCACCGTAGCGGGCGTATTCATATGCTAGCGTGGTCGTCGTTCGACGACCAGAGCTCGCTGCAGGCGAGAGTGTCGAATCTGCTGGTGGTGGTTCTGATGATGAAGGGTACAGGCCATCGAATCCGGTATTTCACCCAGGGCCGAGGGCTGCGATGTCGGCCCCGACTGTCGCCTGCGCATCAGCCGGGTTCGGGTCACTATCGGCGAGGTGGGTCCACTCGTGGGTCGGCAGTGTTGACAGGTGATCGGTGATCGCTGTACTGTACGGCGCCGCTTGCACAGTGCTCTCGCTGTCACCCCAGATGTGGTTGATGACGGTCATCGAATCGATGCGTATCTCAACGGACGCAGGGTTACACCGCGCCGCCAGTGCCTGCAGTCCGAGATGGAGGGCGGCGTATTCGGCGACGTTGTTGTTCGTCCGGGAGCCGACCGGCCGCCCGAGTCGGGCAACCGGTGTCTCATCCGCCTGAATCACAGCACCGGCCCCGGCCGGTCCGTTACTGTGCGCGCTGCCGTCCACATAGAGAACTACCTGTGACACGGCGGAATCAGCAGTGTCCTGCTGTGACGGGGGTGGGCCGGCTTCGAGGAGTTCATCGATTGCGGTCCGTATTTCATCACCGGTGGTCTCCGGGTCAAATAGCCCACCGTATCCAGCAACGGCCGCGTTGATTGCATCGATAGCGGGGGTGAGTTCGTATCGATACAGCGCCAGCAGTTCGTCGACCCGCGTTGCCAGCGGCGAGAGCGTCTCTGCAGGCAGCCTCTCCCTGTCTCCTGCCGGCGGATCGTGACGGTCCATCAATACCGGTTACTAGCAGCGAGCGAGTAAAGACACTTCGCCACAACGGGCCAGGGAAGGCAGGATGCGTCCCGTGAGTACCGGCTGTTGACCGCATCACCTCTCCGTCTGAGCTAATCAGGGCCGTAGTTAACAGCACCGAGACCGTAGACGAGGCTACGATGGACAGACGGACGTTTCTCTCTATGGGCGGGCTCACGCTCGCTGGAACACTCTCGGGCTGTAGTGCCCTGAGTGACGACCAGCAAGCGGATGGTGCTACAGCGGCGGATTCCGGACAGACCGGCGGGTCAGAGACGGCTGTGGCTGTCGAGACCGTCGTCGGTGGGCTCGAATCGCCCTGGAGCGTCACGCCGCTGCCTGACGGTTCACAATTGCTGGCCACAGAGCGCGTCGGTCGCGTGGTGCTGGTCGACCCCGCGGACGGGACCGTCACGCCCGTCAGCGGCACACCGTCGGTGTACGCCAGGGGCCAGGGTGGGATGCTCGACGCGGCGCTCCACCCCGGCTTCCCGGACCCCGCGTGGGTGTATCTGACGTATTCGAAGGCTAACGACAGCGGCGAGTCAGCCACGCACTTGGGCCGTGGCCGCCTGGACGTGGCCGGCGCGCAGTTCGAGACGTTTGAACAATTGCACGTCGCGGAGCCGTTCGTCGATTCCGACGGGCACTTCGGGTCTCGCGTCGTGTTCGGTCCGGACGGGTTGGTGTACATGACCGTCGGCGACAGACAGTTCAAGGACTTCGGACCCGACCACGTCGCTCAGGACAGGACGAACGAGCTTGGAACCACGCTTCGACTGACGCCCTCAGGTAAGATTCCCGATGCGAACCCGTTCACCGACGACCCGGACGCGATGGACTCGATATTCAGCTACGGTCACCGCAACGCCCAGGGGATGACCGTCCACCCCGATACCGGAGCCATCTGGCAGTCCGAGTTCGGCGAGCAGGACGGCGACGAAATCAACGTCGTCGAGCGGGGCGCTAACTACGGCTGGCCCGTCGCCGACGAGGGCTGTACCTACGGGAGCGGCGAGCCCATCGGCGTCAGCCACGCGGACCGCGACGACGTGGTGGCACCGGTCTACTCGTGGGACTGCGGGTCGGGCGGGTTCCCGCCCAGCGGCACGACTTTCTACACCGGTGATGCCTTCCCGGAGTGGACCGGCGACTTGCTCGTCGGGGGGCTGGCCTCGCAGTATCTCGCCCGGTTCACTGTCGATGGGCGAACAGTCAAAGAAGCGACGCCGCTCCTCGACGACCGCGGGTGGCGCATCCGTGACGTCGTCGTCGAGCCCGATAGCGGATACGTCCTCGTTGCCATCGACTCGCCGGACGCACCCATCGTGCGACTCCGTCCCGCCTGAATCGGGTAATTCGGTGACAACCGCGTGGACTGGCTGTGTCCGTGATCTGAATTGGTGTTGGAGCGATACACCGACGGTGAATGTGGTCGTTCCGGTCCCACACCCCCACGGAAATTTTCCTCGATTAGACCCGACCAGCGAGCCCGGTACCGCGCCATTTTTGCTTCTGAACCCGCTACATTGGCTGTGAATCAGACTGCGATTCTGCACGCCGCGTTCGGAGTACTGATCATCGCAGGGTTCGTCGTTTCGGGACAACTCCTGAGTTATGGTCTATACGGACTGGGGGCTGCGTGTTTCCTCGCCGGCATACTGCTTGCACGGCGAGACAGCGACGGATCGGAAGCCGCGGATAGCGTCTGACAGCGAGAATCGTACCAGCTTACCTGCTATGGCGGGGCAGAGTAGTTATCGGGCCGTCTCGCGCTATCGATGTGGCCGACACGGCTAGCATGGACTGTCGGCTACTCGATCACGCTTCCTGTAGTCGGCCACCGTCGACGGCCACGTTCTGGCCGGAAATGTAGTCAGCCGCGTCACCGCAAAAAAACAGGATCGGGGCCGCAACGTCCTCGAACGTGGCTGGCCGCCCGCGCGGGTACTCCGAGACGTCCACGACAGTGTTCTCGACTGCGAACGGGGACACAGCGTTGACTGTAATCCCGTCGTCCTGTGTATCGTACGCCAGGGTTCGCGTGAACTGCAGGACCGCCTTCTTTGCTGCGAAGTACGGGAAATTCATCGGCACTGCCCTGTCATCCCGCGCGTCCGCCACGCCAAAGTTGATAATCCGCCCCCAGCCGGCCGACCGCATTGACGGGAGCGCGCGCTGCGAGCAGAGATACGTCGAGTACAGACACCCCGCGACGGCGGTATTCCACTCTTCGAGGGACAGTTCGTCCCACCGTCCCTGTGGAAGCGGGCCGACGGCATTAACCAAGATATCGACCGCGCCCAGTTCTGATTCACAGTCCGAGAACAGCGAATCGACGGCTTCGGGCTCCGTTACGTCGCCTTCCACGGTTATTGCCTCGACGCCGAGGTCCCGTGCGTCGGCTGCTGTCTCCGCCGCCGCTGTCTCGCTCGTCCGGTAATGCACAGCGACATCGGCACCGGCAGCCGCTAACTCGAGAAGCACTTCCCGACCGACCCGCTTTGCCGACCCCGTCACAAGAACAGTACGCCCGTCCAGCTCCGGTTGAATTGCTACCACTTCTCAATGTATGGCTGGGACCGTCAAAAATACGAGGGAGAATCCTGCGGAATGGGGTGATTCACTGAGTAAAAAGGCACACACGGCCCCGTGACCAGGATTCACCTGAGCAAGGGGTCCTGGATAACGCATCCGAGAACGGCGATGACCCGTACAAAAACGATGCGAGGTTAGTCGTCGGCGGGCGTCTCGGCTTCTTCGGTGGGACCGAGCGGCTCCTTTGGCTTGATCGGGTCACCGGATTCGAGCCCCTTTTCGGCCAGTGCCATACTCCCCATGACCTCGATGATGAGTCGGTTGGCCAGCCCGCTGGTGACACCGCCGTTGTAAGAGCTACTGTCGCTGGTGTCGTAGGCCGGCGACACCTCGACCACGTCGAAGCCGAAGTCTTCGGGGTCGAGTGCCTTGACGACCTCACGGACCATGTAGATGGCCTCACGCGGGATGAGACCGCCGGGCTCGGGCTCGCCGGTGCCGGGGGCGTAGGCCGGTTCCATCACGTCCACGTCGAAGGAGACCCACACGGCGTCGGTGCCGTCGGTGGCCCGCTGGACCGCGTCGGCGACGATGTCGTCGAGGTCCATATTGCCGACTTCCATCGAGGTGTACCACTTCATATCGGCCTCTCGCATCTCCTCGTAGGTGTCCGGGCCGGGCCAGAAGCCGCGCGGGCCGATGAGGGTGTAGTTCTCGCCGGCCATGAGGTCGTCGTCGAAGACGCGCTTAACCCACGCGCCGTGGTCGTACTCGAAACCGGTCAGTCCCTCATCGCCGGTATCGGCGTGACAGTCGAAGTGGATGAGGCCGATGTCCTCGTAGCCGTTCGCTTCGGCCCAGCCCTTGATATCGGGGTAGGAGATGGAGTGATCGCCGCCGATGACGATGGGCGTGGCCTGCTCGCTGATCTCGTAGACGGCGTCCTCGATGTTGAGCTGGCTCTGACGGGTATCGCCGGGGGAGACAGCCGCGTCGCCGGTGTCGGCGACGCTGAACGTATCGAAGGGGTCGATGCCGGTCTCGATGTTGAAGTGCTCGTAGGGTGGCGAGGGGACCGTCGAGGCGGCCCGGACCGCACGCGGGCCGTACCGGGTGCCCGGACGGATGGTCGTCGCCGTGTCCAGGGGCGCACCGAGGATGCCGATGTCGACGTCCTCCTCGTCGAGGGCGTCGCGCTCGACCTCGGGGAGCTTGAGGAACGTCGGGATGCCGCTGAAGATGGGTTCGTTCGCTTCCTTGTGCTTGTCGCCGTAGATGTCGTCGCCGTTTCGGTCGGTCATGATGTGGTAGTTTTCCGGATTCGAACTGGTCGAAACCGGAGCGTTTATCGACAGAAGTAGATGATTGCGAACTACGGATAAGCGTTCCTTCGGATGTGTAAAACCCACTCCTATGACCACGAGTGGACATGTACCGTTGGAGTTTCCTTAAGGAATTTAATGCCACCGGTCACCCGCCCGCCCCAGACGACGACTCCCCGGTGACCAGCGAGGGGTCGTTCCGGAAGGCCAGATGCGTCGCAACCGAGAGGCTGTCGCGGGCGTGTCTGGCGCTTCGCTCCAGCAGGACGACGGCGCGCTGGAGCGCGAGCAGCGGTTCGGGCCGCTCGGCTTCGAGGTGGGCGTTCAGGTCGGCGATGCGGTCGTCGACGAGGTCGAACGCGGCGCGGGCGTCCTCGGTCGCGTCGTAGTTGGGCGTCGTCACCGCCGACCGGGTGGCGCTGGCCGCGTCGTCGAGCGCGTCCCCGAGTTCGGTGAGCTTCGAGGCGGTCGTCGGGTCGGGCGTCGCCGAATCGGTCGCCAGGCCTGCGATTTCGATGGCCGTGTCGGCCATCAGCACCACGTCCTGTGCGACCGAGCGGTAGCCGATGAGGGGAAAGCCCGTCTCCAGCCCGACGGCCTGGTTCAGCCGCGGGTTCCGGTAGATGGTAAACACCAGGCGCAGGAACAAATAAAAGAGCTTCTCGACCTGCTCCTGGCGGCTCTCGACGGTTTCGACGAGGGTCGTGTCGCCCTCGATGAGCGCGGAAATCGCGTCCCCGCGTATCACCGCCTCGGTGCGGCTGAGCCGACCGAGCAGCGTCGGGAGGTCGAAGTCCTCCGGGGCGACCGAGCACCGCACCGTCACCGTCCGTTCGGCCTGTTCGACGATGCCTAGTCCCATCAGCCGCCGTTCGGCGTTCATGATGGCGTCGCGGTGTTCGATACCAAGCGGCGCTGTCGCCTCGACGCGGATGAGCTGTCGGCCCAGGACGTACTGTGTGATGATGGCCCGCTCCAGGGCGTCGGCCGTCAGCGCGTCCGCGTCGATGGTCGCCTCCACGTCCTCGATGGTCGGCTGTTCGGGGACAACGAGCAGCGATCCGCCGTTCTCGTCGCGCTGGACGATGACCTCGTCGCCCTTCGAGATGTCGTGCTGGCGCGCCCAGTCGACGGGCACCGTCACCGCCAGCGTGGAGGAGCCCAACTGCTGGACCTTCCGTTTCATTCGAATCGGATCGGGCGTCACTTTCTATCCTCCCTGTGATTTTGCGGTACGTCCATTGATTACTCTACGTACAGTCCGAATAGGACGTATTTTCCACTTCCGGTTGGAACAAATTCTCCGCACGCGCGTGTGGCTGGACGATACGCAACCGGCCACCCGGCCGGATGTTAAAACAGTACTAGGAATTTCATACCGTGGGTACTGTCCATGTGTCCATCTATCTGTGCCTACAGTGAATGCTCGTTGCGGGATAACTCTACTGTGTAAACAATACTGTCATAACCGATTTATGTAGTGCCCAAAACGAAACTCATGTGACTGTTTACCGTCCGACTCGAAACCACACCGGGACTAAAACTGTCGAAGCGAGCGGTGAAACCGAAAATAGCTGTGTAATCGTCAACGGCGGTGGTGCGACGTGAGTGTCATCCTCTACGGGCTCGCCGCCACCATCGTGACGATGATGACTATCGGGTTCTACGTCGCCAAGAAGGTAAACGGCGACAGCATCAACTACATCGTCGCCGGTCGGGGGCTCATCCTCCCGCTGGCCGCGGCGACGCTGATGGCGCAGTCGCTGGACTCGAACGCGACGCTCGGGAACACCGACCTGGCGGCTGGCTTCGGCTTCTGGGCCGGCGCGGCCCTGCCCGTCGGGCTGGCGACCTGCCTGTTCCTCACCGGGCTGTTCTTCGCGAAACCGATGAACCGGCTCAACCTCACGACGCTGCCGGACTTCTACCGTCGGAAGTACGGCCGCACCGCCGAAATAGTCGCGAGTATCATCATGTCCGTCGCCTACGCGTTCCTGCTCGCCGGGAACCTCGTCGCCGGCGGCTACCTCTTCCAGATTTTCGTCGGCACGAGCTTCCAACTGGGCGTGTTCATCATCGCCGGGCTCGTGCTCGCGTACACCGTCGCCGGCGGGCTGTTCTCGGTGGCCTACACCGACGTGATACAGGCTGGGGTCGCCTTCGTCGGCTCCGTCGCGCTCATCGTCTACGTCACGACTAACTACGGTCTGACGATTCCCACCGGCATGGGTCCGACGAACCTCGGCCAACTTACTGACCCGAGCCAGGGGGCGTACATCAACCTCGCCACCATCGTCGCTCTCGGCCTCGGCGACATCGTCGCCATCGACTTCATGGAGCGGGTGTTCGCGGCCGACAGCCCCGAGACGGCACAGAAGGCCTGCTTCATCGGGGCCGCCGGCACGCTCGTCATCGGCATCCCGTTCTCCGTCGTCGCGCTGTCGGCGAACCCGATTCTGTCCTCGCTCGGCGTCGAGGCCGGGAACCAGGCCGTCCTGTACACGCTCCTCCAGAGCGCCGTGCCGCCGTGGCTGGCCGCGCTCGTCCTCGCCGGTATCGTCGCCGCCTCCTTCTCGACGAGCGACGGGGCGATACTTGGCACGTCGGCGGTCATCGCCCGGAACATCGGGAACATCCGTGTCGACGAAGAGACCGCCGGCAGTCCGGCGACGGCCGCGGACGGCGGCGTCGACGAGGGCTTTTTCGGCTCGGAGAGCGACAAACTGCTCACCGTCACGCGCCTGATGTCGGTGCCGATTACGCTGCTGGGCGTGTTCCTCGCGATACGGGTGTCCGCGACCGGGATGTTGCTCGTGCTGGCGTTCGACATCATGCTCGCCGGCGCGTTCGTCCCGCTGGTGATGGGGCTGTACTGGTCCGACATCGCCACCACGCCGGCGGCGCTTGGCTCGATGCTGGCCGGCTCCGGGACCCGGCTCGTGCTGTTCGTCCTGGTCCCGACGACTTACGCCTACGAGAACACGCTCCTGTACATACCCAACGACATCTTCACGTCGGCCTTCGACGGCCTGCCGACGTTCATCGCCGCCGCAGTGGGGCTCGTGGCATTTCTCGCAATCGCCTACGTCACCAAGGACGACTACCCGATATACAGCGTCGAAAAGCAAAACAACCCAAACATCGTGGCCGGCGGCGAGGAAGACTGACCGGTCAACGTCGCAGGACCCATTTGGCGATTCCGTTCTTGACCTCCTAGCGGGGCTCGACGCCGTCTCAGACGAGCCGCGGCAGTCTGGTGGCTTCCTCCGAAGACTCGCCCGTCGTCACAGGGACCTCTCGCCAATTAAACAACCCTAGTCGGAACAGCCGGTAACTGTAGGGCTCCCCGTGAGGGGCGAACACGACGAGCGCGAACCGGTCACGGATGTTTCGTCGGTCGGTGCCCGTCAGGCCAGACGGCGTCGACGCCGACGTGTGGGAGTGATAGAATACGCGTGGCTCCGGCGGGACCCCATCGGTTGCCGTGGCGACGAATCGGCGCCGTGGCCTCGGTGAGACGTTGTCGAGCGGAACGTGGTCAGTCGCATATATCCGGTTACCTTCTCGCGCACACCCGAGATATCCTCCGGCCTCGTGGGGATGACTCGCCGCGACATGTGCCGCTATCGCGTCCCGAACGTCGTCGGGAATCGTGAGCGCCCGGGTCCGGTGACTGAGCCGCACAGTACCGAATATAGAGGGTGTAGGCATAGAGTTGTTTCGACTGGCCGTCCAGTGGTGTCCGGCTCACAGCAGGAGCGCGAAGAGGAGGTACGACCCGACGACAGATAGCGACGGCGTGAGGAGCCAGAGAATGACGATTCGGCTCGTCGCTGCCGGGTCGAACAGGGTCTCGGCGGTCAGCTCCTCGATGTCCTCCTCGCCAATGGCCGGGACTGATGGTGACTCCTCGTACTGCTGTTCCGGATTTGTCGGCTCTCCGGATGCGAGTTCGCCCACAGTCGGACCCGCCGATTTCTCTTCCTCGGTCGATGGGGCGGCGAGAGCGCCAGTACTGAGATTCGGCCCGGGTTTGGACTCGGACGGTGGTGTAGCGAGTTCCGTAAGCGTGACCGCGCGACTTGCCCGGCCCCATCCCAGGCCGATGATACAGCAGGTCGTGCTCACTGCGAGGCTCGCCGGAATGCCGAAGTACGAGAGGATGGTGATGATTGTCGCTCCGACGGACGAAACTATGAGGGCCGCCAGAATGGGGAGGTCCGTGATGCCGTCGCCGACCGTCGCAAGAGTGCGTCGAGCGATCGTGAACCCGCCGAGGCTGATGGCTGCGACTGCAAGGAGCACGCCCTGATCGATACTGACGGCACCGTTGCCGACCAGGGGGGCGACTGCGTTCGCGGCGTTCGAGGCCCCCGCACTGAAGCCCATGTAACAGGCGATGCCCAGCACCAGCGCCGATCCGATGAGGTCACGGGGGGACGCGTTTCCGTTGAGTCGGATGCGGGGGAACCGGCCCGAACGGTCGATCTGCAGCAACTGCCGTTCCAGGCGCGTAAAGGACAGACGAACCTCGAGTTGCGGATAGACGTACCGGCCGATGACCGCACCGATGACGAGTCCAATGAGCGGAGCAACAATCCACGCGGAGACGATTGTGAACATCAACGCCTCGTTGAGCGACCCCGTCGCGAGTCCGAGGCCCACAATCGCCCCCACAGCCGTCATCGAGGTCGAGGCGGGGACGCCATACACGTTCGAGACCAGCAGCGAGAGGCCAGTGAAAAACAGGACGCCGACACCGGCTACTGGGGTGAACTGTGCGGCCGGTACGATCCCCTCGCTCATCGTGACGATGACGTTGCGGCCGACCGTCCACGCCCCGATGAACGCGAACACGCTGAACAATGCTGCCGCTGTTACCTTTCTGACCAGCTTGCTCCCGACAGCCGGCCCGAACGCGACGCCTGTTGACGAACCGCCGATGTTGAATCCCACGAACGCGGCGACGAGTAAGCCGAGGATGAGAAGCAGCGAGACCATGAAGGTAATCCTATACGTACCATTTCGGATACAGGCATAATGGACTGTTCATCTATCATTGGCGTCTGAGGTCTATTCTGCCCCGAGGGGTCCGGCTACCGCTGCCTGTGGAGTCCGCCACACATCTCGTCGGCGGTTTTATCCGACAGGTGAAACTATCTCTGTCATATGACTGACCAGCCTGTAGACGTCGAATCCGGGGGCGAGAACGTCGCCGGTGAGGCACCCGCCGAGGAGCCGGAAGCCGTCACCGACGACGCGGTCGTCCACGACGACGACGTGGAACTCGAACGGACTATCGGGCTGGTCGGCGGGCTGGCAATCGGGATCGGGACGATGATCGGGGCCGGAATCTTCGTGTTTCCCGGGCTGGCGGCTGCCAACGCTGGGCTCGCAGCCACCCTCTCGTTCGCAATCGGCGGCCTGATCGCGTTGCTCGTGGCGCTTCCGACCTCCGAACTCGCCACGGCGATGCCCCGGAGCGGTGGCGGGTACTACTTCATCTCGCGGGGAATGGGGACGGCCTACGGCGCAATCGTCGGCCTCGGGCTGTGGCTGGGCCTGATGTTTGCCTCAGCGTTCTATCTGGTCGGCCTTGGTCACTATGCGAGCGCCGTGTTCGCCGAACTCAATGTTGCGCTCCCGTTCAGTCCGGTCACCGGAGTCGGGCTGCTGTTCGGGGTCGCACTGACGGCGTTGAGTATCGGTGGTACGGAAAACACGGCGAAGATTCAGAACGCGGTGGTCGGGATTCTCCTCGTCGTGCTCACGGCCTTCCTCTCGTACGGTGTCCTCGACGCCGTGGGCGTGTTCGGTGGCGGAACCGTTCCGGAGCAGTTCTTCTCCAGAGGGTACTTCCCGGTGTTGACGACCGCGGCGCTCGTGTTCACGTCGTATCTGGGATTCGCCCAGGTCGCAACTGTCGCGGGTGAAATCAAGCAGCCGGGTCGGAACCTCCCGCTGGCGATGGTCGGCTCGGTCCTGATTGTGACCGTCTTTTACGTCGTGACGATTTTCGTCGCGACCAGCGCGTTCGGCGCTGAACGGCTGGGGGAGTTCGGGGAGACAGCGATGGTCGAAGTCGCCCGTGACTTCCTCGGGTTGCCCGGCGCGGTCGCTATTCTGGGCGCCGGGCTGCTGGCGACGTTTTCGAGCGCGAACGCGTCGATTCTCAGTGCCTCGCGGGCGGTGTACGCACTGAGCCGGGATGCCTTGCTCCCCAGAAAAGCGAGCGAGGTCAACCTTCGATACGGCACCCCACACGTCGCGCTGCTCGCTGCTGGTGGTCCGATCCTCGTCCTCGTCGCGACTGGCCGGGTCGAACTCCTGGCCGAAGTCGCCTCCTTTCTCCATCTGATCATGTACGGGCTGATGTGTGTCGCCCTGATCGTGTTGCGCCGGCGGGATCCCGAGTGGTACGCACCCAGCTATCAGGTGCCGGGCTATCCGGTGGTACCGGCCCTGGGTGGGCTCGCGAGCTTCGGACTGATCGTGTTCATGCAGCCCGCCTCAATCGGTATCGGCATCGTGGTCATGCTCGCCTCGTACCTCTGGTACCGTTATTACGCTGGGGACGTGACACTCAAAGGAGACATCTGATCATGACGGACCGACCATCGATACTCGTCCCGCTTCGCGTGCTCGAAGGGGAATCGGTCCCCGAAGGTGTCCCAGAACTTCTCGCCGACGCTCACGTCATCCTGCTGGGGTATCACGTCATCCCGGAACAGACCGCTCCCGGACAGGCACGGATGCAGTTCGAGGACCGAGCCATGGAACGGCTCGACGAGTACGAGGAGATGTTCGAAGAGGCCGGGGCGACCGTCGAGCGGCGGCTCGTGTTCACTCACAACGGCCAGAAAACGATCGACCGCATGATTGCTGAGCACGACTGCCTGGCTGTCCTCGTTCCGAACGCGACAGGCCCGGTCGAAGACGTACTGGTTCCAGTCCGTGGGGCCGTCGGGGTTGACCGCCTCGCCCGTGTCGTTGCCAGCGTTTTCGGACCGATGGATGCCGACGTGACGTTATATCACGTCGCAGACGAAGACACAACGGACGACGATATCCAGACCCTCCTCGGTGGGATGACGGACCGATTGGTGGAGTTGGGAATGGACCCGTCGACTATCGAGACACGGATCGACCGCGATCAGGGTCCCCTTGGCGCGATTGTGGATATGGCTGACTCGTTCGATACGGTCGTCATGGGTGAATCCGACCCCTCTCTGACGACGTTCGTCTTCGGGATGCCGGCCGACCAGGTCGCCGAGCGGTTCCTCGGGCCGGTGTTCGTGGTCCAGCGCGAACCGGCCCCGGACGATGCGGACGAGTGACACCGTCCCCGTCTAAAGACGCGGAGGGTTCTCCATTGGGAGTCCAGCTACTGAGTTCGAGAAGCGATTTGTACGTTTGTGTGGATCTTCGCCGATCTTCAGTTCCGGAAGGATCCTGCCCAATCGCGGTCACCTCACAGCTGGCTCGCGGATCACTTCAGCAGAGTTGGTTACTCGAATACGCCGTCTCCGTCAGAAGGGGTCTGTTTTTGGCGCTCTGGCTGTCGGTCGAACACCGCTATCACCGGGTCCGAATCGGGCACGTGTGGCAGCACATATTCGCCGTCAGCGTGTTCAATAGTAACCGTCTCGGTTCCGAGCAGGGAATCAACGGGTGTCCGCTCGACGCGGAGGCCACTTTCATCCCACGACTCAATGCGCCAGAGTGCCGTCCCGAACAGGCGGTCATATGCGACGAGCGCACCAGCGTCAGGCTCAATTCGGTATTCGAGCGTCCCGTAGCGCAGTAACTGATCGAAACACAGCAGGAGAAGCGGGATGCAAAGGCTTGCGACAAGGATTGCGGCGACAATGGCCCACGACCCGCCAATTGCGAACAACCCTGCAACGAGCAGCCCCAAGCCGCCGAGATATGCGCTTCCCGGGTGCTGCGGGAGCCGGAGTGGACCGCCGATTACCCGCCCCCAACGAACCGGACGGACCCGCTCGGGCGCATCAGTGAGCGCGTCTTCAACAGCTTTCGACTGCGGCGGGGCTTCTTGCCATCCGTACTTCTGATCGTACGACTTGAAATAGACAGCCAGACGGTCACTGTACACTCCCAAAAAGTCGGATGTGAATTTGAAGCAGACGATCATGAGCAACAGTGGCAGGCCAACGGCAGTCGGATCGAGGCTGCCGAGTTCTGCCGCAGGTCCTTCAGTGGCTGCAGTTGTCAATGTCAGGGTGATTATTCCGCCAAAGAAGACAGTGACCATCCTGGGCAGCAGTCCACGAAACGCCGTCTGGGAGTTATGGTTACGATACTCCCCGTTATAGAAATAGTTCCGCACCGTCGTCACTCCTGTTGAAGTAAAAATCCCCCCACTTGCCACCACCACACCGACCAGCGTGTCCGAACTGGGTTCTGGCAGTGGGCCGATGAGAAGTGCGCCGGTAAGAAGCCAGGCGCCCGCGACGATCAGCACAGTAACCGGGAGTGTGAGTACTGTTGTGAGGTAGACCCGAAGATCGGTCCGTGGTACTGAGAGGGACACTTGTCGTGCCGCTAGCGGACCCACGAGCAAGCCCTCAGTCGCAATATCCGGCGGCCGACCGGCGAATAGTGCCCGAACAAGTGCCCACACCGAGTCGACACCGAGTTCAAGCCAGTAGAGGAGCAACAACGCGGCCGCACTCCAGTCAAGTAGACCGACACCAACAATCGGGAGCGCGTTCGTGACGAGAATACTGAGTAGTTCTGTCCGACGGCTGTTCTCCGTAGTGAGAACCCGTCTGACCAGGGGCATTACTGCGTGATGATAGCCGATAGCGTATGAACGAACTGATTGGGCGGCAACCAATGGACCGTGGCCAGTCCACGTCCCTCATCGAGACGATGGAACTGTCCTACCAGAGGGGCTTGGCATTGACACTAGCTGGGTCGATATTACAACCGATGTCCTGCAGTCAGGTAGCAACACGTGGCGACGAGGACATAGCTGCTCGCCGCTACGGTTGCACCGCTCGATATAATCGGTCTCGGCCAACGGATGGCTGATACCGATACTGGCAGTCTCGGACGTGACCCCGCAGTCCTGGGTTCAGTGCCCCACCGCCCACGGATACCCACCGGCCGCCGTATGGGCGTGGTCGTGCCCGGCGTCCGTTGTGCGGTCGTCAGCGCTGGTCTGCACGACGTCATCGATCCGAAGGATCTGTGTCACAACGGCGACTGCCCGTTGCAGTGCAGTTTTGAACACGATCGTTGGTTCCAGGATACCCGCGTCAGTCATGTCACAGGGATGACCATCGGGTCCGACACCGACTGTCTCCGTCCCGTTGTCGTGTCGCTGTTTTATGCTCGTCAGCGTACCCAGTGGGTCCGTGCCCGCGTTTGTGGCCAGTGTGCGCGGAATCGCTTCCAACGCGGCGCTAAACCCATCGAAGACAAGCTGCGTCCGGTCCGGTATCCCACGGGACAGCGGGGAGAGATCCATTGCCAGTGCGGTCGGCACCGCACCGCCGCCCGGAACGTACGTTGCGTCGTCTAGTGCGACACGGGTGACGTCGATACAGTCAGCGATGATACGGCGGACTTCATCCGCGACGTGTGGCGTGCCGCCACGGAGCAGTAGTGATGTCCGTTGCTCCTCGGGGCAGCCCTGCAGCACGAGTGTCTGAGTCGTCCCAACCGTACACTGCGTGACCGACTCGACGGAGCCGGTGTCGTCTTCGGTAAGTTCGTCGACAGACATGACCGGCGTACTCCCTGTCGCCCGGGCGATGACGTCGAACTCGTCCCGCCGGGTCCGCTCGACGGGGAGCACGTCACGTTGGGCAAGGGCAGTTCTGACCGCCTCGTCGATTGATTTCTGGCAGAGGAGTACGGTCGCTCCCGACCGCGTCACCTGTGTCACGAGCTCAGTTCTGCGGTCCTGTTCGTGGTCCTGAAACGCGCTCCGCTGTGTCGCATTCTGGAGCTCCACCGACTCGATGCGGTTCGGTGCCTCAATACCGATTTCGGCGTCGACCATGGCGATAGTCGGATTGTCGTGACTCCGAGTGGTTGGGTCACGGAGGGTTTCGAGAGATGTCGAAGAGGTTTCCAGATCGACCACCACGCCGTCGAGACATGCCGACTCGCGGAGTTCACCGCCGGGGTATGAGTTGAGTGTGAGCTTCGACGTGTCGAACTCGACAGCCTGCAGTGCACTGAGGGTCAGTTCGGCGAATCGGTCCGTCGAAGCGTCGTCCCACCGCCCCGTGACGGCGGTTTTCGCGATATCCGTGAGCCGGTCGTCGTGCCGACTGCGCAGGTCACGCTCGCACTGCTCAAGCCGGTCAACGGCGGTCTCGACAGCCCTGCCGTAGCCATCGATGATTGTCGTCGGGTGAAGCCCGTCCGAACGGAGCCTCGCGGCTTCCTCGAGCAGCGCGCCGACCAACACGACCGCCGTCGTCGTCCCGTCTCCGACGGCACTGTCCTGTGCAGCCGCGGCCTGTTCGACCAGGCGGCCGACCGGATGCGTGATATCCATCCATTCGACGATGCTCGACCCGTCGTTCGTGACGATGACCGTTCCGTTCTCGCCGACGACCATCTTGTCCAGCCCGTTGGGCCCGAGCGTCGTCCGGATTGCGTCGGCGAGTTCCCCTGCAGCGGTCTGCGGGACTTTCTGCTCGTCATCGCCGTCGTCGTCATCGGTCGTCTCTCCCAGCATTAGTGGTGGCAGTCGGCGTTGTCTCTAGCCCTCATTACAGCGGGTCGTCGGTGACACAGAGGTCACCGCGGTCAGCGCTGTTGTGCTCAATGCCAGACGGGGATGCATCAAAATCGAACGCGCCCGTCGGGAGCGCCAGCGTCGAACAGGCGTTTGGCACGTCTACGACGCCACTCTGTCGCCCCTCGACCGGGACGGTCCCGAGAATGTGCAATGCCTGCTGGCCGGTGTAGCCGAACTGCTTGAGGTAGTCGATAGCCTGGAGACAGGCCCGTCGGTACGCGGTGTGAGAGTCGATATACTTCTGCTCACCATCCTCGGTCACCGAGTAGCCACAGAAGGTGACGTAGTCCTCGAAGTTCGGCCCGCGGTGACCCGGTTCGAAGATGGGGTGGTCGACGCCGAACTTCTCCATCCCGTCTTTCACGAGATCGAACTCGAGGTCGACGTAGGCGGCCATCTCGATTGCGCCACAGAACGAGATCTCGCCGTCGCCCTGCGAGGCGTGGAAGTCGCCGATACCGAACTTCGCTCCCTCGACGTAGACCGGGAAATACACCGTCGAGCCGATTGAGAGGTCCTTGATGTCGTGGTTCCCGCCGTGTTCCCGGGGCGGAACGGTTCGGGCCGCGACCTCCGCGGCCGCTTCGGCTTCGTCGGGGTCCATCTCGCCCATGAGCGCCCCGTCGGGGGTCGGCGGGTTCGCCACGCCGGGCTCTTCCTCCCCGGTCGGATGGTTCGGTATCGACTCGGGGTCCTCGGCGTGTTTATCGATAAGTTCCTGTTCGCGTTCGTTCCACGCCTCCAGCAGTTCTTCGCTGGGGGCACACCCCGCGAGGCCGGGATGAATCTTCCCCTCGTACTCCACGTCGGGGATATGGCGGGACGAGACTGTGTAGCCGTCGATGTCCCAGATGGATTTTGCCGCCTTGGGGAAGTGGTCGGTCAGGAAGCCGCCGCCGTTTTGCTGGGAGAACGTCCCGGTGAAACCGAACTCAGAGCGGTCGTTGAGTGGCCCCATGTCGTGGAACTCGACTTTCAGTAGGTCACCCGGTTCGGCACCGTTGACGTGTACTGGGCCCGCGAGATAGTGTACTTGCGAGAGGTCCACGTCGCGGACCTCGTTGGCGTTGTCGTTATCGGTTATCTGTCCGCCGGTCCAGTCGAGAGCTTCCAGCCGCATGCTCTCGCCGGGGTCCGCTTCGACGACCGCCGGAATGTCCGGGTGCCACCGATTGAACGGGTTCGCTCCCGGCTGTTCGTCTGGCGCACTATTGACATCAACCTCGAACTTCGTTTCTGGCATTACGACCACATTATCGGATAGATTACACTTAAGTGTTCGGCCAGTTGACGTTTAGAAATTACAGTTTCAACCAAGAGCCTACAGTACTCAAAAGAGTATCTTCGAGAGAAGACCACATATCAATATAGATTACCAATATAAGTGTACACGGAGCTTTCTGAAATATCTGTACTTTGAGCCGATTAGTTTTTATTTATAATAAAGTGTATGCCCGTAAGTATAGACATCCCTGTCAGAATCTACCACACACTACAGGGCTGGTGTCCAAGGTTGTGCGGCACGCAGGGCCAGTGGAACCCAGCCGGCTCGCCGAAGCCGTCTCATACTGGGAACACCGCAGTGTTGGTACACACTCACAGCCCGAGACCATGTGAAAGCAGGCGAGAGACAGTTTACGAGAGTCACACCAGATTCCCCAAATATTCGAGGGCATAAGTACCGAGTATGCGCCGACGGACGGTACTCAAATCGACCGGTGCAGTTGGAGCAATTGTTGGCGTCGCCGGGTGTCTTGGGAGTGGTGGCTTCGGCGATTCGAATCCCAACGTTATCCTCGAAGAGCCCGACCGGGAGTTCGAGAGCAGCGACGTTCCGTATCCCGCATGGGGCGAACAGATTCCGGACGTGAGTCTCTCTGTGCCGACCGAATCACGGGAGATCCGGCTGGGCGATATCGAAACCCCAACTCTCCTCACGTTTTTTTACAGCCACTGCCAGACCGTGTGTCCCGTGCTCATCGCAACACTACGAAACGTTCAGAGTCACGCCCAGAACAACGGCTATGCTGATGCGGTCACGTTCCTTCCGATGACCTTCGATCCCGCTCGTGACACTGCAGAACGCCTTGGGGAGTATGCCGACGAAATGAACGTCGACGCCGATAGCGACAACTGGCAGTTCCTTCGGCCGGCATCGAAGCAGCGAGCCAAGGATGTCATACAGGACCAGTTCGGGGTTGTGTTCCAGCGCACCGAACCAGAGGATATGGACATGTACATGTTCACGCACACAGCACTGACGCTACTCGTCAACGCTGATGGGTTCGTTGAGCGTGCATATCGCTCGAAGTCACCGGACGAAGAGACCATCATTGCTGATCTGAAAACGGTGAGAAACGCGTGAACCGCCGGCAGGTCGTTGCGGCGATGACAGGGCTCGGTCTCACCGGGGGGAGTCTGTGGGTTGCGAAAAACGGACTATCGGGTATCCGGCCTCGGGAGACAGAACAGCTCCCGGTTCGCGTTGAGACGCTGGATGCTCACGGCTCGTCGGCAGGCGAGACGCACGTGCCGACCCCAGGAACCGTCACGGTGATCGACCTCTTCGCTACGTGGTGTGCGCCCTGTGACGACCAGCTCGAGATATTAAACGCGATGCAGCCCGAGTACACTGACGTTTCGTTCGTCTCCGTGACGAACGAGCGGCCAAGCGAGACACTGACCAAAGCTGACATCAGCGAGTGGTGGAACCGGAACGGCGGGGCCTGGACTGTCGGGCTGGACCCCGGCAGCGAATTGTTGGCGGCGCTCGGGGCGGAGGGACTCCCGTACATCGCGATTGCCGACGAGAGCGGAACCGTCCAGTTCGGCCACAGCGGACTCGCCGGGAAAGAGACGCTCCGAGACGAACTCGACGCACTGGTGTAAGATGGCCGGGGCTGCCGTACTCGGGACACTCGCGTTCGCCGCGAGCGCCGGCATCGCGACGTTCTTCGCTCCGTGCGCGTTCCCGCTTCTCCCGGGCTACATCGGGTACTACATGAACGAGAGTGACGGGGACGTGGGTATGCTGCCACCTGCCACCGCCGCTGCTTTCGGGGCGCTTGTCGCGCTTACCCTCGTCGCCCTGCTCGTTCTCGCACTCGGGCAGCCACTGAAAAACGCACTCCCAATGCTCGAACCGGTCGTCGGACTCGGCCTGATCGTGTTCGGCGTCGTGATGCTCCTGAACAGGGAGCCCGAACTCCGCGTCCCGCTGCCACAGCGACCGGCGTCGGTAACCGGATTCGGTGTGTTCGGTGCTGTGTACGCGGTCGCCGCAGCGGGCTGTGTCGTGCCGCTGTTCTTCGGCGTGGTCACCCAGGCACTCGCATTGCCAGTCCAGGCGAGCGTTCTCGTCCTGACGGTGTACGCACTCGGGGTAGCCCTTCCGCTTGTCGGCGTGACACTCCTTGCGGGCGTTGGCGTCGGTCTCTGGCGCACTTTGGGCAAGTACCTGCAACGAATGCACCAGATCGCAGCCGTCGTGATGATACTAGCCGGCGGCGGGCAGATTTACCTCGCAGTGTTCGAACTCGGCGTGTTGTAGTCCGACCTGTGTTCGCGCGGTTTCACCGAGTCCGCCGTGACGTAATAAACGGCGCTATCTCTGTGGAGGGAAGCCGCGCCGTTTACCGCGCGGAGGATGTCACCTGCCCCAGTGATCCCACTGCTGAGGCCGCTGTTGCTCTGTGCGCTCTCACGTCGAAAATGAGGTATTCGGCGGGTGAAGCGCAGAGAGCGCACCTGTTATTGTGCATACGGGGCGTGAAATTACGGAAACTGGAACAGTTGTCGGCGGTCGGCTCTTTCGCTAGCGTTCTCATGAGCGACTTCCCGGGCTGTGTCAACCCAACTGTGGTCCGGGAAGGGAGCGGGACGCACATCGTACGTATACCGATAATCACGCTCGTCTCCGTCGAGCGTGATATCGAACGCGTAGACGATCCCGTCCTCGACCCCGAGCTGTAGCGTACCGCTGAGAGGCGGTGGGATATCGGCGGCGGTGGCGCGTACGTCCGAGACACGGTACGTGATGACGGGGACCCCATGGTGGGTCGTCCTGTTGGTCGCCGTCCACGTGTACCCGCCGAGGATGTCGGGATGTCGACCGATGTTCGTGGGTGCGATCTGTCCGTAGTGTGGGTCGTACCGGTAATACGCGTCGGTAGCGTTGTCGTAGACGTACGCGTCGTCGGACTCCAGTTGCTCTCGCTGGTGCTCGCTCGAGAGACCGTCAGCAGGCTGGACAAACGCATACGTCGTCCCGTTCCGATAGACAGAGGCGTTGTGCCACCGTTTGGCGAGTATCTCGCCCGTGACGGAGTTGATGTAGTAATCGCCCTCCACGAGCCGGCGTTCGGGCGGTGCGGTGTAGACGATGGCGTAGGAGTCCCAGTGTGCCCGCGGAGTGTGCGAAACGTTCATATCGTCTTCCTCAAGCGCCGAGAAGTTGATGTGATCCGGTCCTGCCCCTGCAGGATATGTCTGGTCAGACCCGGGAGAGGTTGTTTGCGGAGACCAGATGGCTGTGAAAGCGACCAGTCCGATACCGGCTGCTACGAGCACGACGAGGCCAATGACGTAGCGACGGTCCATACCCAGTCAAATCACAGCCCCAGTAAGTAAGTGCCCAAGACTCAAAACAGAACTTGTGTGTTACGGGGGACCACAGATCCCCCCTCAATCTGTGAACGATACGGCCACTGTACCTGCCCACACTGCCCTGCGGACGACTGACCGTTCGTTGTTTCGCAGCATCGACGCCGACAGGCCACGGTGTGGCTGTAAACACTTAGATACCCAACGGCAAAACCGCGTAGCTCATCGGGAATCAAGTCAGGTATGAATGGTGGCGGCGAACCGCGTTTCCCAGAGGCTCGCGCACTCCAGTACTCCCCGGAACGCTGGTGGGCTTATCTTCCGTGTTCGGGATGGGTAC
>JGI12329J12844_1000007_pt1 | contig 50751 bp, 61 predicted proteins | sample A23E3SouthBayCA_FD_12844 | JGI IMG/M metagenome (IMG submission 12844)
CCGATAGCCCCCGCGACACCATCCGGTATCGGCTCGCTCGCTACGCCCGGTCCTATCGAGAGCGCCACGGCACCGACGATCTCCTCTCGCCGGTCGACGGCGACAGCGACATCACGGAGACCGAAGCCGTCGACCGCTGCCGGGAGTCCTTCGCCTACATGTCCGGAGAGTTCGCTGAGTCGACCATCGCCCGCGTGCATGATGCAATCCGTACGTGGTATGGGTGGCTCGTTGAGCGCCGCGTGGCGACTGTTAACCCCACCAACGGCGCGGAGGATTGGTTCTCGTGGACTCGCTCCTCGGACACGGATCCGGTCGCCCTCGATCCCGAGCACGTCCGGGCAATGTTCGACGCCGCCATCACCAGCCGCGACCGGATGCTCGTCGTCGCACTCGCCGGGTGGGGTCTCCGGGCCGGCGAGGTCGCGGCGCTGCACCAGGACCAGCTCCATTTCGATGCCGACGACCCCCACATCCAGTTCGACGAGCGAAAGAACGGGCCGGGGACCGTCGCGATCGTGTTTGGCGAGGACGTGGCCCGCCGGCACATCTCCCGCGTTGATGGCTATCTGTTCCCCTCGGAGCGCTCGAAAACCGGTCACGTCGACGGGACGACAATCGCCGGCTGGTTCCACGACCTCGCCGACACGGCTGGGGTGCCCGAGGAGATCGACGGCGTCGCTCGGAAGCCCCACATGGGCCGACGGTTCTGGTACGACGCATATTCTAGAACGACTGAAGACCTACTGGCGCATGTCCAGGATATTGCTGATGAACAGGGCAGCGCCAGCGCCAAGGTTGTGTTCGAGGACTACTTGACCGACGAGCGAAAGCGGGAACTGCGGCGAGAGTTCATGCGAGAGAAGCTGAGCGCGGCATTTGACACTGATCGCTGAAACCTATCAGACTTCGGTGAAACGATCGTAGATTTCTCTGTGTTCCACAATAGCCCGCTTTACAATGAGGTGGCGGACGCGTTGCCGAAGCGTCTCCCTCTCCCGGACCTGCCGAATGGAAGTCTGGCTGGATTCGATGGTACTTTCGGGCGTCTGTGCGACCACGACGGCGGGCTAATCGGCCAAGTGATCGCGAAATGTGGCGCAATCCCAACTGTGGACGACTATCACAGAAACCACCTCTTTTTCGTCCGGTACGAAATACTCATCATGGATACCTAACGTCTATATTCCGTTTCTGAAGTCATATCTCACCGTATTTCCTCTATGTCCTGTGAGACCGGATTGCGGGACAGTCGGTTGCTGGTGAGTCTGTCTGCTCCAGTACTGGCGCTCGCGATGGGAGCATCTGTCGGAAGCGGTGGGTTGTTCTGCCAGGATCGGCCCAATAGTCAGGGTACGACGGTCACAACAACTGCGAAAGCGAAAATCGGAAGCAGGCACTGATGGATTAGGACCACCGCCACCAGTCGAAGAACAACTGTGGTCCAGAGCCTCACGCACCGACGAAGTGTCCGGCAGCCGGTCCAAAAGAGAAGTACTTCAGTCGGTGCTGATCATCACTTCGCTGGCTTTGACAACTGCCGAGACTTCGTCGCCTTGTTCGAGTTCTAGCCGCTCAGCGGAGGCTCGTGTGATTGTTGAGGTAACTTCCTGTCCATCACCAAGTTCAACTACAACCTCTGCTACTACGTCGCCTTTGTTCACCGATTGTACGGTTCCGGTTAGGTTATTTCGAGCACTTAGTCCCATGTTCGAATGTTACTCCATTGATGTAAGTATCTGTTGTCGGCTCACGAGAAAAGGAAATCGGCACAGAAGACGTAACTTAATATAGTTACTTCTTGCCTGAGGTAATGGAAGCCAGTTTCTCGTGGGAATTTTGTATATAGCCGCATTTTACCGGGTCAATGGCGATTACCGTAACGATCAGGGACGACCGTGCGTTTACGTTGTCCTGGTCGGAGGCCACCGGTGCGATAGGTGATTCAGTTACGGTACTTCCGATTGTCGTCTCCGTCGCCGTCCTCACCGACCTCTCACTGGCCCTAATGCTCGTCTGGTTCGGCGTCTTCCAAATCGTCTGGGGGTTCTATTACAGGGCTCCAATATCCGTCGAGCCGATGAAGGCAGTCGCAGCGCTCGTCATTGCTGGCTCGATAACCACAGGGGAGTTACTCGTCGCTGGCTTGTTGCTCGCGGTGGTCCTGCTGGCTATCGGGACAACAGGGTCACTGGAGCGCTTCGGCCAGTACATCGGTTCCCCGGTAGTTCGAGGCATCCAGTTCGGTGTCGCACTCGTTCTCGTTGAGACCGGTATCAGGCTCAGCAGTACGAACCTCCAGCTAGCGGCGTTGGCGGCCGTGGTCGCGACTGTCTTGATCGTACTTGGGTACTGGAACATGAGTGGATTCACCGTCCTTCTTCTGGGTGGTGCGCTGGCAGTTCTCTCGACCGGGTTCCCGTCGCCGTCGTTCCCGCCGACGGACAGCATGGCGCTATTTAGCCCGGGCAACCTCACACTCCCCGCCCTCGAGGCGGCTGTCGCCCAATTAGCGATGACGCTTGGTAACGCTGCACTAGCAACGTCGGTTCTCTTGGCAGACTACTTCGACCGTGATGTCTCGGCCGACGAACTCTCGACGAGCATGGGCCTCATGAACTTGGTCGCGATCCCGTTCGGTGCCCTCCCAATGTGTCACGGTAGTGGCGGCGTCGCGGGGAAGTACGCCTTCGGAGCCCGGACAGTCGGCGCGAACGTTATCCTCGGCCTGGGTTACGTTACTGTGGCTCTTCTGGCGGTCGGGATCATAACCGCGTATCCCGTCGCAATGCTCGGCGTAATACTCGCACTGATTGCGCTCCAACTGGGGCGAACCAGCATTGAGAAGGCTGACGAGTACCCTTTGGTGATCGGCATCGGAATCCTTGGACTCCTCGTGAATCTCGGAGTTGCGTTCGTCGTCGGCATCGTCGTCCACCTGTTCGTCCGTCGTTACGAGCTGTGGTGATTGTCGTCCACGACATTCAACTGTTGTACCCGAATACGCATTGACAGAAACAACGGCAAGTCTGCGCGCTTCCCTTGTGTGCCTGACCACCGGCTGCACTCACGGATGCGGTCCAGTCAGGAACTTCTCGGAGCGTCCGGCGAGTCGCTCTCAGGGTCTGTGGACCCACACGTCCCCGTCACCAGTGATGGTTACGACGAGCCGTTCGCATATTTCCCGCCCCTCGATTACATCATCAGCGGCGTCGCTGATACGCCTGATAAGTTCGGGGGCGTCCTCGTTCACTTTCACGCCAGCGTCGTCACACGCATCAAAAACTTGGTATGGAACGTTGTAGAGATCGCTGTTGGCACCAATTTCGACTCGGACAGGCGCTGATAGCAGATCCGCAATCCGCACTGTTTCGCGGGCCTTGGCGACGTTCTCACGGGCGCTGGTCTCGATTCCGGAGACGTTCGCTCGCGAGGTCCCCAATTGATCGGCGATGCTCGCCTGCTTGAATCCCCGTTCCCGCAGCGTCAGCACCTCCACCTGGCGGCGAGTGAGGATGTTAGATGTTTCCTCGAATCCGACTGTGTCGAGGAATTCCTCGACGTCGAAGTCCCCAATGGCCGCCGCCCGCTCGTCGCCGCCGACTTCGTCGGGGCTCTCCCCCTCGTCTCGCTCCATATTTGTTTTTCAGAACGTAACCATAATAAGTTACAAGGTAACTGATTCTGTATGACTGCTCTCACCGTCATCGAACCACAAATGATGCAGAGAGATTCAGGTTCAGATTATCGTATCGCCCCTCTGTGAAACAGTACTGAGACTGCAAGTACATTCCCTGTCCTCAGGTGAGGTCAACCGGATAGTGGCCTGAGAGGGGCAGGTATATAGCGAATGTGGTTTCTCGCCTTCGGTATTTGTCGTCAGTGACCCCCAAAAATATGGCGGGCCAGACCGTTCGTTGTTTCTAGAATGAGACAACGATTAACACACCGAGTCGTTGGCGGGTGAGCCACCAATGAATCGAGATGTGCGGTCGCGTCGACAGGTGCTCGGGGCCCTCAGTAGCACCGTTGCGGCCGGGCTGGCTGGCTGCGGGTTCACTGACGGGAGTGACCAAGGGGAGTCGCTCGAAACGGAGACAATGGATACCCCAGCCAGAGCGACGGACTCAGCAACGCCGAAAAGCGAAGTGACGACATCGACATCCTACGAGGCGTGCATGGAGCCAGTGGGCTGTCTCACATTCGACGATCACATTGAGACTGGGTACAAGGAATCGCCACCCCGACGCGTCTCGGAATTCATGGAGAACACTGACGGCATCTCTGTAGATCCGATGGCGACAAATCTCGAGGACTACATTGTGGATCATAGTAGACGGAAGTATCTCGAACAGACGCTGGAACCGGGAGACCAACTTAGCGTCATTGGCTCTGCCGTGCCGCGACGTGAGGATATCGAATCAGCAGCCTACCCACGTGATCTGGTGGTTACGCAGACAGACGAGACGGCACTCCAACTCTCGGAGCAGTCCTATGGCAATATTGCTGACGGCGGTAGTGCATTACTCGTCAGCGCTCTCACCAGTATCAGTGGGATCGCCCTTCTCATACTGTGGGCTATATTGTAATCCGATCCCGATTCGGATCAGGAGATGCTCTGTATCATTTGCTCACTATGCGGCTTGAGCCGAGTTATCAGTGATGAATTTGCGCTCTGTATCTCGCACGATATCAGGACCCCTCTTTGAGCTGGTAGAAACCTCGACGCTCAATACGCACACCTATCGAACAGTTGTCTCAGATGGCCAGCCGAGTAACAAATGACGGTCAGAGATTGGAGTAAGAGTTAGCTAACCAACAATCGTGACGATATTGTTCCTTGGTTATCACTCTGCCAACTTACACTGTTGCCGTGACGTGCTGATATTCGGCTTGCGACGGCGTCGGCTGCAGCGCCAACCCGGCGAGTGTCAGCTCCCGCAACACCTCTGGCGGCACACCCTCAACATTCCGAAGCACTGTATCGAACGTCCACGCATCGTACTGACTGGCGTTCGGCGCAAGCACGTCCACCGATTCCGTCCCCACCTCATCAAGAATCCATCTAACTAGTCAGTACAAGGAATGTACCCGGCAGATTCGATTTAAACGGACTGGCATACAACTGTCAGGAATGGACGAGTATATTAAGCCCCGTCCGGAGAGTTCGGTTCTGCTTACCATCGACATGCAAAACGACTTCACGCTGCCCGGTGCTCCGGCAGAAATCAAGGGGACCGCTCAGGCAGTACCACAGATGAAGCGTCTCGCCGAGGCGTTTCGGTCTGCGGACACGCCGATCGTCAATGTCATCCGGTTGTACAAAAAGGACGGGTCGAACGTCGATCAGTGCAGGCGAGCAATGATCGAATCCGGGGCTGAAATCGTCCGGCCCGGAACTGACGGCGCCGAGCTCGTTGAGGAATTGAAACCATCACCAGACGTGCGTGTTGATGCCGAGACACTGCTGCATGGTGATTTTCAGGAGATTGGCCCACAAGAATGGATCATGTACAAACCCCGCTGGAGCGCATTCTATCGAACCGGGCTGGAGGACTTTCTCGCTGGACAGTCGGTAGATACGATCGTCCTCTGTGGGTGTAACTTCCCGAACTGCCCGCGAACGACCGTCTACGAAGCGAGCCAGCGGGATTACCGGTTAGTTTTCGTTCCTGACGCGACCTCCGGAATATATAAACAGGGAATTGAGGAGTTGGAGAACATCGGTGTGACAGTCCAAGACACTGCCGACACGATTGGGTGGATCTCAGACTAGGCATTGGCTGGAATATGAATACGCACCCTCCATCTTGCACGCTATTCAGAATATCATTGCTGTTTGATAGGTGGGCATGGAGTCAGTTCACATACTCACTGACTGGATATTTCTGGTGAGATCGTGAGCAACAAACGACGCTCAGAAATCAATCGATAATCGGCTAACCACCAGTATGGGTTTCGGTCAACTATTGTCGGTTAGCGTTCTGCTACTCTACACTGTTGCCGTGACGTACTGATACTCAGCTTACGATGGCGTCGGCTGCAACGTCAACCCAGCCAATGCCAATTCCCGCAAGACCTCTGGAGGGACACCCTCTGAACTGCGCAACACAGCATCGAGCGTCCAAGCGTCGTACTGACTCGCACTCGGCGCAAGCACATCCACTGACTCAATAGCCACCACCTCCCGAATCTCCCGAGCAACTTGACGAACACCCTGCCGTTCTTTTACGGTGCAGTTCATGCTTCCACCGCCCGAACAAGATGGCCAACGAGCGACCCACCGACGTGCGGACCGATATCCCAGCCACGCTCACCGCGAGTGTACTCGAACCACTCAGCGAGCGTCTCGAAGGTTGTCTCGGCTAACACAACCTTTTCGCCGTCACCGTCGTTCGAAACTACAGCCACGGCGAACTCGTAGCTGTCCCAGTAATGCGCTGCACCATCGCCGCCGACGCCAAGGAAGAGCCAGCAGCAGTCCTACCTGACTGTCCCATAAATACACCAGTAGCCGCGGGGCAGGGATGCGTTATTTCTCAATCCAGGACCATCCAACCCTGATCTGGAATGGAATTACCCTCATGATTAAATAGTATGTAGACGATCATTTGGGTGGATTCTATGGTACCAGTTAACGACCTACAAGAAATGTACCGCGACATGGTGACAGCGCGTCACTACGAGGAGCGGTTACAGGAGGAGTATTTGGAGGGAAAACAGCCTGCCTTTGACATCTCGGCTGGGCCGATTCCTGGCGAGTTACACCTCGCGGCCGGCCACGAGGCGTCGGGTGCAGGCGTCTGTCAGCACCTCCGGGACGACGACACAGTGACAGCCCCGCACCGACCCCACCACATCGCCATCGCGAAGGGTGTCGATCTGAAGCGAATGACCGCCGAGATATTCGGCCGCGAGAACGGCCTCGGCAAGGGGAAAGGTGGACACATGCACCTGTTTGACCCCGAGGCCGGGTTCGCCTGTAGCGGCATCATTGCGGAAGGGTGTCCTCCCGCCGCAGGTGCGGGACTGGCGGCGAAAAAGCGCAACACCGACAGCGTTGGCGTCGCGTTCCTCGGCGAGGGCGCCATCGACCAAGGCGCGTTCCTCGAATCACTGAACTTCGCCGCCGTCCATGACCTGCCCGTCGTCTTCGTCATCGAGGACAACGACTGGGCAATCAGCATGCCGAAAGAACGGATCACCGACGTGCAGAACGGCGCCAAGCGCGCCGATGGCTTCGAGATGCCCGGCGTCCGCGTTGACGAAGACGACGCCGTCGCCGTCTACGAAGCTGCCGGCGAGGCCATCGGCCGCGCCCGTGACCGCAACGGCCCGACGGTCATGGAGATACAAGTCCATCGTCGGATGGGCCACTTCATGGGTGACCCGGAGAGCTACCGCCCAGAAGAAGATCAAGCGGCCGCCCAGCAACGCGACTCAATCGAGCGGCTCGAAGATGACCTCCGCGCTCACGGTATCGATGACGCGACTATCGAGGATCTGCGTGACGTGGCACACAGCGCCGTCGAGGCGGCGATCGAGTGGGCCAAGTCCCAGCCCGAACCTGACCCCGAGGACGCGTATGAGGACATGTGGGTGAACCCGCCCAGTGGCGTGACCGACAGCGAGCCCGACTACGACCTCGCAGGAGGTGACGACTGATGTCGAAACAGACCCAGCAAATCGACCGCGACCTGACGATGAGCAGAGCGATGGTCGAGGCCATCGCCGACGAGATGCGCGACAATGAGGAAGTCTTCTACATGGGTGAGGATGTCGCCGACTACGGCGGCATCTTCGACTCCACGGAGGGGCTGCGCGATGAGTTCGGCTACGACCGCGTGATGGACGTCCCGATTAGCGAGACGGCCTACCTCGGTGCGGCGGTCGGCGCCGCACAGGAGGGGATGCGCCCCATCGCGGAACTGATGTTTGTCGACTTCTTCGGTGTCGCGATGGACCAGATATACAACCAGATGGCCAAGAACACCTACATGAGCGGCGGGAACGTCTCCGTGCCGATGGTCCTGACCGCCGCCGTCGGGGGCACCTACAACGACGCCGCACAGCACTCCCAGACGCTCTACGGGACGTTCGCCCACGTGCCTGGGATGAAGGTGGTCGTCCCGTCGACGGCCTACGACGCGAAGGGACTGATGCACAACGCAGTCCGCGACGACGACCCCGTCGTCTACATGTTCCACAAGCGCCTGATGGGGATCGGCTGGCTCCCCGCTCCCGACGGGCCCAAGACACCCGTTCCCGAGGAGGACTACACGATTCCCTTCGGGAGCGCCGATATCAAACGCGAAGGCGAGGATGCAACTATCGTCACGCTCGGCCTGCACGTCCACCGGGCGCTGGACGCGGCCGAAACGCTGGCCGAGGACGGCATCAGTGCGGAAGTCGTTGACCTGCGGTCGCTGGTGCCACTTGACACCGAAACCATCGTCAAGTCCGTCGAGAAGACGGGGAATCTCGTGGTCGTCGACGAGGACTACCGCTCCTACGGCGTGACGGGGGAAATCGTCGCCAGCGTCGCCGACGAATCGCTGGCCGCGCTCGATGCTGTCGAACGGGTCGCCCTGCCAGACGTTCCGATTCCGTACTCCCGCCCGCTTGAACAGGAGGTCGTCCCGGACGCCGAGGACATCGCTGCGGCTGTCGAGCGGACCCAATGAGCGATACCACGGACCGCGTCGCGGTGACGCTCGATGACTGGCCAGACGACGCTGACAGCGACGAAGGGGTCGTCATCAACTGGTTCGCACGCGAGGGTGCGAGCATCGATGAGGGAGCGAGTCTCTGTGAGGTCCAGGTCGATAAGGTCAGTGTAGACGTGTTCGCACCGACGAACGGGACGCTAGCAGAGATAGTCTGTGGCGAGGACGACGAGTTTGCAGTCGGCGACACGCTCGCCTGGATAGCACCATGACGGGGGCGACCCGACCATGAGCGAGGACGGACCCGCTGAGCGGACCGTCCGCGAAAACCGGTCGCTCACGCCGATGCGCAAGACCATCGCCAACCGGCTACAAGAGAGTTATCAGGAGGCGGTCCACGTGACGGTCAACCGGACTATCGATGCTGAGGAGCTGCTGTCCGCTGCCGACGACGCCGAGAAGACAGTCGAGAATGTCGATCCGACAGTGACCGACATCATCCTGTGTGCGCTCTCAGACACGCTGGCGGCCCACCCGGCGTTCAACGCTACCTTTGAGGACGGGACCCATCGCCTCTATGAGGAACAGAACGTTGGTGTTGCCATCACAATCGAGGGCGGCCTCGTCACTCCGGTTATGGCAGACATCGGATCGCTGTCTCTGAGCCAAATGGCAACCGAGCGCCAGCGTCTAACAGAGAGGGTGCAGGCGGGTGACTACACGATGAGTACGTTCAAGGGCGGAACGTTCACGATATCGAACCTTGGTCCGCTCGGCGTTGACTCGTTCGATCCAGTCATCAACCCGCCCGAAATTGCGCTCCTGGGACTTGGCCGTATCAATGAACCTGCAATTGCTGTCGATGAGGACGTGACCTTTCGCCGGCAGATGACGGCCAGTCTGAGTTTCGATCATCGAGTGGTCGACGGCGCTGACGCCGCGCGATTCCTTGAGACACTGGCGGAGCACCTCGGTGACGCGTCGCAGTACGTCTGATCGACTATACCGAACGATCGAACCGCAAAGTTGAGGCCCTACGTCTTGGCCGCACCACCCGGGAAAGACCGCTATCAGGAATTCAAAACGGTCGATACTTTCGACATCCTTGGCCGACCGCTGGAGTAGGCCAGCAATAAAGCTAACCAACAAAACGAAAGTAATCGCAACAACTGTTGGTTAGCACTCTGTTCATTCACCCCGTCGCCACCACAGGCTCATACCCCGCCTGCGACGGCGTCGGCTGCAACGTCAACCTGCTACGCCGTGACGCGGTCCTGATAGGCATGTCAGATGAGATGCTCTATGGACTCGCCGTCCTGGGCTAACTCGGACTGTTCGGGCGAGGCGTCCATATCACGTGTAGAGAACGACTCTGAAGAGACGGCCTCTTGCATCGCTGTGAGCTTCGACCGGAGATGACCGCTCGTCGAGCGGACCAACTCATCGTCTGGCCAGGGATGGACTTCGAGCCCGTCGAAGCGTGTTGCGACCTGCTGGACTGTATTTAGTTGTTCGAGGGCGTCTCGACCCAGTACTGGTGGCTGTCTTGCATCCGCTGGAGTTCGGTGACAACGTCATCGTAGCCGGCTTGCTCGGCGGCAGTGAGACACTGCTGGAAATTCGCGCCACGGGGATTGATTGGTTCGTGGAAGACGACGACCTCACCGAGCGCTCTAAAGTAGCTGAGGAGCTCGTGAACGTCGTCTTCGTCCATCGTTGGATATGTCGGTGACATCGAGACGAACACCGACACACCGGCCTGTTGAAGCTCGTCCAACGCCTGCCAGCGCGTCATCGGTGGCGGGGCGTTCGGTTCCATCGCCCTGACGAGTGTCGCATCGAATGAGGGAATCGACGAGCCGACGGTAATGCGATCACCGGCGGCCTGAAAGAGATCGATATCCCGAGTCACGGCAGGGCTTCGCGTGAGAATTCGGATGGGAATGTCGTTCCCTCTTCGCTGGCTGGCGGGCTGTCAAGCCCCTCGGCCGATGCGTGTATATCTGTGTACTGTGTCGCCGAGAGGATATACGCCAGCCTAGTGGGCTGAAAGTGAAAGTGCCGGCCCAATCCGGCACCGAATGGGGTGGGTGGGGTGGGGATACAGACACCTGAAAGTGAAATCAGATGGCGGTGTCTGTAGCTTAGACTTTTCCGGTGTCGGGTATGATACTGATGGCTAGTAGTTTCACAGTTGACATGGTGGCAAAGAGTCAACAACGGGCTCCAGGATAACTGGGGTCTCTGGTCAGAAGAAGGACTGACTGACTTGAGCAACACCGTATTCAGCGTCGGTCGATGATTCAGCGACCACCGTACCGTTTTCGAGGATCTGTATCGTCAGCGTGGCGCTACTGTCAGTCTGTTTTTGCGCGTTGGCACTGATAATCTGGACATCGGTTGCCTCAATGTCGATGGTGGTCGTCCTCTCGCCGTCAACTGACCGTGTCTCCGAACCACCATCTGCCGTCGTGATTGAGATACCTCCTGTCCACTGTGTCGACGCACACGTACTGCTCTTGAACGTGACTCAGCACTCGTCGGCGGGAATCTAGACTATCACCACTGGTCGCACAACCCTGATCAGGGGGTCTGTCTCTGTCGCGAGTGCCACGATATCATCGGCTTCGACACCTATGATACAGAACTTGAGGAGCAAGCGGAATCATGGGGATTTGACTCTCGTCACGACCTGCAGGTCATTCGCCTTGCGCTTCGAGATGCTGCAGTAACCGGTCGGCCAGTTGGAACCCAATCTGCAACTGCTCTCGTTGATCGCTATAATCTCCTGCACTCTCCCGAACGCGTTCGCCAACTCCTTTTCCTGGGCGAGGAAAACGTTGAAAGTTCCATGATCGACGCCGTCTCGGATAGATGGCATGTGACTGCCGACGAGTTCGACGATTTCGACGGACTCTACCAAGCAGTCAAGGCCCACATTCGGACTGTCGCGTGATAGTCTCTCTGGCACCTGTAGCGTTTTTCGGTATTAGGAGCCATCAGGCTTGGCTGAGTGGCGGAGTAAAAATATTTAATGTGGTTCGGATACAACAATAAGATACATGAGCAATCCTGAGCGCACTGGAACACCAGATGGTGCCGTGTTAGAACCTGATAGGGAAGAGGATGATGGGGGAGATGATGACGAATTCGAGTTTGACGTTGACCTCCCCGAAGACAGTATCTTCGATCTTGAGGACTACCTCAAGATGTACGAGGTCGCCTCTAAACCGAAGCAATTCCGGATCATGGAAGCACTAGCCGAGGACAACGAACTCAGCACCAGCGAACTATCGATGGTTCTGGGTGAAGAGGACAATGCCCTCCACTATCCGCTTCGAACGCTGAAAGAAGTTGGACTAATTAAGAACAGACGAAACCCCAACACGGGGACAGAAGAGACATACTCGTACTACGAGCTTACGGACATGGGGCGAGTGGTACTCACTGAAGGTATCCGAGAGGGGGTCAGGATACTGGCACGCGAAGAAGCGGCATTAGAAGACAAGTACAGCAAGTGAACCATACTCTTCCGACCGATTAGTATATTAGCCTCAAGCGATAGAACATTTGTTGTCAGAGGCAGCCCTTCTTCGCGGTATTCATACGATCGGTATCAGCCGATGAGTTAGAAGGTGTGTCGCTCTTCTGGGTCTGCTTCAGTCGCTATCGTTCTCAAATGGATTGGACGGAACCTGTGGTGGTAGCGGCACCTCGCCTGCAGGCGCGAATTGCTTTGTTTGTGTCTTCAGCCCCTGTCCTTGGACGGAGACTTTAACCTGTGATGAATCAGCGGAACCCTCGAGTTCGACATTACCACCACGGCGTCCCGTATGAGTGAAGCAGAGCGTGAGCGATTTGGGCTCTCAAAAGACGACGTGGCGTTCATGAGCCTCATTGCAGGAGCATTCCGAGAGGAACCCGATGACTACACACTGACCGACTCGATGACTGCCCTCAAAACCCGAGCTAGTGATCCCGATATTGACTAGTTGAGAGAGGAAGGCTATGTCGAGCAAAATAAGATCTCCCGTCGACGCTACTACTCGTTTACGCGGAAAGGGTGGGGGGTCCGGTGCCAAAGAGATCACCGTCAACACGCTGGAGGATATCTTTGAACTCCCCTGCTTCGAGAACATGGTCGAGGACCTTCGAGTCGAAAATGGTGGGCCGGTCAGGAAGGACCTCTACAACTTCGTCGCGATGGTGATGTGGCTACAAAATTACCACCAAATGTCTCATGAAAATATGAAACAAGCAGTGGTTGATGACGTCGCAAATCTCTTCGAAAAGAAGTGGGATTGGTACGACCCAGCCGAGACCAACTATCAGGTTGGTTATGAAATTGACCACGGGACTATCGACGGTGAAGATGCCCTTCCGATGGGGTGCGACAACGACGACATGAAACGGCACTGTATCGGGAAAGAGAACTGCCCCTATTCGATCTACCAGAGTCTTCCGTTCCCCCAGGAGATGTACGACCTGCTTGATGACCTGCAAGGCGGAGCTGAAATATAGAGCCTAAATTTCTCTTTCTAGTCCAATTGATAGTGACAGTTCAGTAGTCTCGACCCCCTCTATCAGCATCCATTTCTACAAAGGAATACTCGAAATAGTCGCAACCATTTAGCAGATTTTGTTGAGGGTCTTCGTGCCTGTGGGAATGGGACATCAGAATACTATCAAGGATGGAATAGTTTATCTGGACTATGACCCCAATGGCTGTATCTACGGTATTTCAAGGAGTGCAGCCATCTAACACCAGAATTGTGTTATAGACTGAATCAAGGATGATCAATACAGGACGAAATTGCCGAATTCATCCGAATGCAGTCGTCTAAGTACGATTTCCTAATCTGGCTGCGTGAACTGGCTATAGTATCTTCCTAATCCTCCAAATTCAGCCGAGTGCAGCCAGCTATGTACGTTTCAGTCACGAAATGGGCGGCTTTTTCGTAAAATTTCGGCTTATCCGCTGAAATCGGACGAGTGCATCCATCTGTGGCCGGTTTACGTTCATCATCCCCTTCTTGCACCATCAATATCGCTTCTACCTGCTGAAATCAGACGATTGAAGCCATCTGGCGGCTTTCGAGGGATGTGGTAGAGGGTCCGAGAGAAGTTTCAGCCACGGTTTAGGGGCTTAGAATAGAGTTGCAGCCAGTTAATTTGTTTTTAGGTAGTTGCAGCCAGTGTCCACCCCCCGATTTTATCCAAAGAAAGAGGGGGGTAGACAGGGTAGACGGAGGTGAAGCCAAGAGGCGCTTGGTAGCGGGCTTCAGACGGCAGCCAGCCGTGGATCGCCCAGACGGGCTACTATCAGAATGGCTAGATAGACGAGACGCCTGTGTCGGCAGAGCGGGCCACAGTGACACGGGAGTGCAACGGCGAGTGCAGCGGGGGGTGGAACAGCGAGGGTGCCGCGATGGGATGGACCTCGATACGAAGAGCGTGGGGAGTGGAGATCGCGCCTGGAACTGGGTGTGGCCATGAGTGGGGAGAGGGTGGGGAGCTGCACCAGCATGAGTGGGTGGGTAGTGAGAGGTGGGGTGGCTGGAGCAGGGGGGCTGCATAGGAGGCTGGGTTGGAACAGCCATGAGAACAGTAGGGGACAGACAGTGGAGACAGCACAGCAGGGAGGCAGCTCAGGGACGCGAATGTATCTGGATTCTAACACTGCATCTGGCCGGCCTGGATGACGACGACGTCGACTTCTACGACTGCCGATTCGCCGCCGGAGCCACGACCACGCTTCCGTCGCGACCGGGCCGCCACACCTACCTGTACGTCTTCGACGGGGCCGTCGAGGCTGGTGATGAGCCGGTCGGGTCCACCGAGAGCGCACTTGTGACCGGCGACAACGACGTGGCCGTCACTGCAACCGAGGACGCCACCATCGTCGCGTTCAGCATCAACCCGGACGCGCCGATTACACGCCAGGGCACCATCGGCCGCTGAGACACCGGCGCACTGATTGTGGGTTGTTTTTTCGCCCCCTGAGAGGGTGAGGGCTTCAGCGAACGTCCTCGCAGTCAGGTGATTTCTGTGAGTCAACAACAGTCACCGAGAGACGTCTCGATCGACGGGATTCCCGTCGATATTGCGAACACGCAGTCCGGCGACGTCCACGCAAGCGACGTTCCCGAGGAGATCCAGTCGCTGACCCGTGCGCTGGCGAGTGCAGAGCCGCCGACGAACCCGCTCGTCGTGCTGAAAACGGCGCTCTGGTGGTATCTACACGGCAAAGGCGGGACAGACCCCGCCTTCCAGTGGGCAGTCGAGTGGGGCCCGCCACCTCGCGACCGACACGCCCAGCGACGTGGATCGGTTCGACGAGTTCCTCGAGTATCTCGTCACGGTCGGCTTCGTGGACGATACAGCCGAGCTTCGGTAGCGTTCCTCGAGGGTTGTTCATCCGCCCCTGAGGGGTCTGGCGAATTCTGAACTGGCGAAATCGCGTTCATCCGGTTCAGTAACCACCATGTCCACGACCAGAGACTCGTCGGTCTCCTTCGACCAGACCGACACGCGATCCGACGAGATGAACAGTACCATCGAACAGTGGATCGACGACCTCGTCGCCGGCGTCGACGACGCACAGGCCAGCACTGAGTTCCAAGAGTGGCTCGACGTCCAGAGTCGCTTCCACGACTACTCCTATCGGAACACGCTCCTCATCAAGCGGCAGTGTCCCGAGGCGACAACGGTCGTCGGCTACCGAACGGGGCAGGAGGACTTCGATCGGCACGTCACGGAAGGCGAGTCGGCCATCTGGATCTGGGCGCCGATCATCACCAAGCAGTGCCCGGAGTGCGAGAACTCGCCGAGCTACCACGAGGACAGTAACTGTGAGTACGACGAGACGGCGACCGAGGAGTGGTCCAAAGGACTGGTTGGATTCAAACCAACGGCAGTCTTCGATGTGTCTCAGACCGAGGGCGAACCACTCCCCGAGCTGGAAACCAAGGCCACTGGTAACGTCGACGACCTGGTGCCAGCGCTCCTTGATGCGGCACCTACGCTCGATATCGACGTCCGTGTCCTCAACGCTGCGAAGTGGGAGCATGGCGACGCGAAAGGCGTCTGCAAACACCCGAATCTCCACGAATGCCAACCCGTCGTCGAAGCGAAAGCCCGCTCGAATCAGGTTGATCTCGCCGTGACGCTGATTCACGAGTACGCCCACGCACTGCTCCATTTCGATGTCGACGACGAACCCGAGCGTGCAAAACGCGAGATCGAAGCCGAAGCCGTTGCGTACATCGTCGGGCGGTATTTCGACCTAGATACGAGCGGATCAGCGTTCTATCTTGCCGCGTGGCAGGATGACGATGCGGAGAGCATTCAGGAGCGTCTCGGCCGAATCAGTTCAACCGCGCAGGAGATCATCGGGACGGTCGCCGAGGACTGAACACGCCTTCCCTGGCTGTTAACCAACATCTGGGGTACTATCCCACTCTGTCGGTTAATTCGTCCGGCGTCCGACCCTGTGTGTTTCGATCGGTCCCAAAACATACCCCACCGACAGTCGATGTTATAGTTCGGAATCGATTCGCCGCTGCTGGTCACGAAGGAATTCGACGACGGCATCGATATCCTGGTCGGGAACCGTTTGCTGTTCGAAGACCCCTTTGAATGCGTCCGCGAAATCCTCCGACGTGAGTCGGTCGAGGACAGTCTCGATGCGACCAGCGAGCTTCTTGGATTTCCCGCGATGCAGATGGGTCGCGACCCGGTCGAAATCCGCGCCAGCAGCAAGCACCACCAGGTCCCGGGAGTCTGCTTTGCGCCCACTGTGGAGTTTCACTGCAAACAGTAACTCCCGTTCCGGAATTCTGGCTGTTATCGGCCGGCCGGTTCGCAGTTCCTCCGTAACGGAGTGCTGGGCCAGATAGCGATACGACCATTCAGCTTCCGTCTGGCGACAGCCCAGCGCGTCGACCATCGCGTCGAACCGAACCGGATTCCCGATGTCCTTCTCAAACCTGATGGTACGGCCCTCGTAGAGCTCGTTTCGCTCGACATCGGCCGTTTTCTCGTAGCCACGGTCGGTGAGAAGGTCGGTGTAGTTGTCGACCGCCTGTGCCGGAATGACGACATCGACGTCCGTGGTGAACCGTTGATTGAACGCTGCGATCGCCCACCCACCGACGAGCACGTACGGCAGGTCAGCTGCAATAACTCCCTCCAGCGTATCCAGCAATTCGTCTTCGCGTTCGCCGAGGCTCATGCATTCAAACGTGGATCCTCGTGGGACGCGTCGATATCGCGGTCATATTCATCGGCAATCATCTCCAACGCCGGCTCGTAGTTCACCCGGTACTCCAACATGTGCTCAATCGCCTCATCCAACGGAATAACCGGATTGCCGTCAACCCACTCGCGAGTGATCTCCCCACTCGTCGGGAACAACACGTACGAGACGGTCGCGTCGTAGTCGGTCGCGTCCGGCCGCTCTTCGATCCGGCTCGGAATCCCGAACTCGTCGAAGAACGCCGTCCACCGTTCGACGTCCTGGTCGGCAACTTTGATGAAGATCGGATAGTCGTCGTGGCCGCGGGCGATCTGATAGCCGCCGTGGGTCCAGACGTAGACGCCGTCGATTTTCGTGTACGCAAAGGGCATCCCGGCGAAGTGCGGAATGACGTAGCCGTCGTCGATCGAAGGGGGAACAGCGCGAGAGATGGCCGCGACGAGATCGTAGTAGCGATCCCTGACAGCGTAATTCTCGATGTAGACGCCGTCCTCACGCCGGATGAAGCCTGCATCCTCCAACCGCTCGATCCAGTCGTAGACCCACGAGTAGGAGCCGTCGATCTTCTGGGCGATTCGCCGGATCGAGTCACCCGGCCGGGCCGCGACCATGATCTTCGCCGCGGTCTCGTCGACGTACTCCATCATCGCTAGTTATCGGTATCGTATCTAACTGTATTAGTCTTGTCCCCCATATTTCCTATTGAGTTATCTCTATACAGATATACAATTCTTGGCTCCGGTAGTCCGATTCGGCGCAGCATTCGAGCAGAGAGAGATTAACCAACAGAGGATACGAATGATCGCTATTTGTTGGTTAAGTTTTTCTGCGCCCGCGGAGGGGCGGAGGCGCACTCCCGTCTCCACCGACCCCCAGAGTCTTCCGTTCCCCCAAGAGATGTACGATCTACTTGATGACCTCCAGGGCGGAACCGAAGTATAGCTAACTTAGTTCTGACTTTCCGTTCTTTTCCCATAGGTTGCGTCTGCACAGAAACGTTCTAGATCGGCATTTCTCATTGTGACCCGAGGCGGTGGGGCTATCCGAAAAGTCCTGTGAACAGCTCCAGTGTCTGATGAAGGAGCAGGTATCAATCGAAATCCTATCAGGTTCCCCATATTTTCATTGCGTGGTTGGGGTGCCGATTCTTTATAGCCCGAATTCAGACGTGTGCAGACGTCTGCGGGGTGTTCAGACATTGGATTCAGGCGCAGAATCTTGAAATAACGCTAATGTCCAGAATTCGGCTGTGTGCAGATGTCTACAGGGTGTTCAGACGTGAAATCCGGGTGTAGCATCATGAAACACCTCTATTGCCCAAATTCGAGCGTGTGCAGACGTCTGCTGGGTGTTCAGACATTGAATTCAAACATAATATCTTGAAATAACGCTAATGTCCAGAATTCGGCCGTGTGCAGACGTCTTCAGGGTGTTCAGACGTTCAGTGTGTTCTATACGAAGCTCCGAATAGCGTTCAGACGTGGATTAGAGCCTTAGATTATATTAGAGACGGTTTAGTCTCTTTTGGTGGGTGTTCGGACGTGCTACACCCCCCAATTTTATCCAAAGAGAGAGGGGGGTGTAGGGGGTGTAGGAGGGGTGAAGCCAAGAGGCGCTTGGCAGCGGGCTTCAGACGGCAGCCAGCCGTGGACCACCCAGACGGGCTACTATCAGAATAGCTAGATAGACGAGACGCCCGTGTCGGCAGACCGGGTCGTGGTGACACGACAGAGCAACGGCGAGTGTAGCAAGGGGTGGAACAGCGAGGATGCCGCGGTGGGATGGACCTCGATACAAAGACAGCCAGTGGGGAGATCCGCCTGGGCAACAGTGGGGGGACAGACCGCATCGAAGTGAGTGGGCGACACAGTGGACGGAGGGTTGGGATAGCTCCGGAAACAGTGGGGGGACGCGCAGCGACAGGAGGCACAGTGGGGGGACACACGGCAGGGACAGCACAGCAGGAAGGCAACTCAGGGGCGCGAATGTATCTGGATACCAGCACTGGATGTGACCGCACTCTAGAGCGACGACGTCGACGGCTGGCTGGTGGGGAGATCGGCACTGGAAGGACGCCTTCGAGACAGGCATGGCTACTCACCTCGACACCCCTACTACGACCGCGGGGGACAGACCGGAGATGCACCCCTCGAAAGCCCGCGATCGCTCGCGGTCCCTGCGCGACATATCATCGGTCGCTGCGCTCCCTCGATAGGGGTCGCGCAGCGGAGGCCCGCACCGACCGCACGCGAGGCGACCGCCCCCTTTCAGTCCACCCGCCGCAACAGCGACCGCGACCGCAAACAGCCCAGCACAGCACACCTCAGCAAACCGACACAGCCCCGCAACCACGACCACAGCAGCAACCGCGACAGCGACAGCACCCCCAACAGCACCGCACCACGCCGCACCGCACAGCATTGTAATGCAAATAGGAGAAAGAAGAGAATGGAAGCGGAATTTGGCAAAAAAGTTGAGAGGGGCAACGAGCACACGGCGCAGTGAAACATATATGGAACGTGATAGGTGAGTCCCATATTACTCCGATTTCGCCGTCTTGTCGGCGATCAGCAGTACGCAAGTACGCAGTTTACGTCTCCTCGACCACATCTGTCGCTAACGAACGTATTGTCTCGGTCACGACATCAGTCAGTGAACGGCGGTTCTGATGGCAGTACTCCATCACAGCTTGCTTCTCCTCCCTATCTAACGCCACTGCTACCCGTGGGACCTCCAGGTACCGCGGATGCTGCTGGCCAAACAGAATTCCCTCTCGCACTGTCGCTAACGGGGTGTCCGTGGCTTCGACAGCCCGGTCAACGAACTCCATCGCATCGTCACTGTGGTCGAACTCTACCGCCATCGCCGCAATCCCGACCACACGGTCCTTACTGATGGCTGCCTGTCTCCGAGCTAGATACCCCGCGACGGTCCAACGCAACCCATCGAAACGCCGGATCTTGCTGTTATGATGTTTCAGTGTGGTCCACTGTTGACTCGTCCCTGTTGGTCCATCGATCAGCAACGGATGAATTTCCGCCGGTAACGCCAAGACATTGAAATACCGCCGTACCGTTCGCGGCGCTTTTACTGTCCGATCAGCCACCAACTCGGCCAGTTCCTGAGTCGACTCCGCTTCCAGTTCACTCGCGACGGACTGACAGTACTGAGCCCACTCGTAGGTCGACCACTCCCGGCCGATACTCGCCGTCTCTGTCGCCGCCAACGCATCCAGAGCGGTCTCATAGATCTGGACGGGCAATTGTTCCCACCCACACGCCGTAGCAGCCTGGTATCGCTGCCAGCCGTCCGTGATGTGGTAGACCTCATCTGTGGCATCCGGCCGTACAATCAGCGGATTACTCAGTCCTGTCTCTGCGATCGATGCTCGAAGCTCCTCTGAGGGGGTCACCCGCCGTGGGTTATGCGTTCCATGGACCAACGAATCCACAGCCACAAGTTTGTCGTACTCCGACGGGAGCTTCCCCTCAGGGATGGTCTCACGTTCAGGGTTCACTGTCATCGCTACTCCCACTCCTCAGTTTCCGCTAGCGTCTCCAGTCGCTCTTGGTACAGCTCCCGGACTAATTCACCATGCCCGTTCACATCTCGCTGTTGCATCGCGTGAGTGTGCCACCGGCTGTGGTGCTGGGTCTCCGGCCCCAGCACGTCGACTTTTTTGAACGGCCGCGTCGGTTCAACTTCCTCGTACGTCTCTTTGAGCGCCGCAGCACAGTTCTGGAGCGTCTCAGTGAAGGCTTCTCGCTGGTCGCTCGTTGAAACATCACTCTCTAACTGCGTGGTGACATCGTGTCGGAAATCACGGAGCGTTCGCCGAAGCTCTTGCTCGGACATCTCGTCAAAGCGAAGTGACCCAACAGTCTCTAAGACTGCGTCGGTTGGATCAATGGCAGCCGTTTCAGCTTCTTCGTCGACTGCCTCGTACAGTGCGACGATTTCTCTGGAGGTCCCCGACTTGCCGTCACCACTGCCAAGTGTCGCCCTGACATCAATCCCGTAGTTCTCCAGTGCCAGCCGCTCTTGTTCGGTTCGGTCCTCGGGTGATTTGAACAGTGACTGCAACACTGGTGGCAGCTCTGCGGTCCGTAAGTGCCCTTCCACGATCGAGATTGCACTCTCATCGTCCCGGCCCAGGAATCGCTTGGCTACGTACTCTAAGGCTTGCTCGTCGGTACTGAACCGCCGCACCTGCGAGCCATCCGGTGAGTTCCGTACCGATGGCCCGTCACTTGGACTCCCAGGGAGTGTACATGTCGTCGCCGCACAGTGGGCCAACAACTCCGACTCCCCTGCCATGTCGGCGCTACAGGCTGGACACGACTCGGGCTCTTCTCGGGGCCGAACTAGCTCGTAGATCAGTTTGAGCTGATTGGCAATCTCTTGTTCGGACAACTCTTTCCGGTCGGTGTTCTCAATAAGGGACGTCCATGCTGCATCCAGATCGTCAGCGTTGAGGATTTTGCACGGCACCCGCTCATAGCCGGCTTCCATCGCTGCATGGTACCGTCGCGAACCAGCTACGATCGCATACGTCTCGTCGGCATCACTAACCTGCTCGTCAGCAAGCTCAACAGTATCCAACGGCCGGACGATAATATCCTGTAAAACACCATCAGCGGCAATGGAGTCTGCGAGCTGGCGGTCATCTGCATCGCCGGTCCACGCCTCCTCACGGGACTGGACAGCATCAAGTACCAGCGACTCGACCGGTAACGCCTGTCGCTCGATCATGCATCCTCGCCTCCAGTGGCGTCACCCATGTCCTGAATGACTTGCTGCCACCCGACTTGCTCGAGTGTTAGTGCAACGTCGTCACCGCCGCTAGCCTCGATGGCGACTTCGGCGAGGAAACTCTCTGTCTCACTCGAGACTTTCTCCTGAATCTCTGTGACGGCATCGCTGTATGATTCATAGACAGTGACTTCCTCGGACACCGTCACGTAGAACCCGTCACCACCAGTAGCATCGACGGTAAACTGCGTCCCCGACATTACTGCTCACCCTGTGAGGCAGTATCGCCGGTATGCACGGTCCGGTCCGCAATGTCGTCTAGGTTGCTTTCGGCGACTTCGAGGACGCTATCATCAGTGACCCGATACGGCTTGAGCATCCCGTAGGTATCGGGGAGCACGTGGTCATTGATCCGGATCGCCAGTCGATCCGGCGTTCGGGGCCGAATATCGTCGGGGCCGCCCCACGAAAGATACTGGCCGTCGGACTGTTGGTGATACTTTGCTTCGGTCTCAATAACCGACCGCAGGTTGAGGTTCGTGATATTGAATCCCAGCTCACTGTAGAGGCCCTGCCGGGCGTTGAGTCGCTTGGTCGGTTCCCGAAGCGGCGGTTCGGCAGGGTCCGCGACGAACAGCAAGTCGAACTCGGCGGATTGGGCCGGCGTGACCTCCTGTAAACGCTCATCAGTAATGCGAATCAGCATCGAGGTGACCGTGAGATCCGGGTCGACGCTGATTCGGTCTGTATCCAGGACCGCATCTAGTTCTGAGAGGATACGTTTGCAGGCATCACTGGTGAGCGGATTGACCGGCCCACTTTCACCATGGAGTTGCTCGTATTCGATAGAGAGCCGCTGGTTAGTCTGTTGTTCGCGACTGACACCGTACTGCCGTAGGTCATCAATTGCGGTGCGGTTCGTCGTCTCGACGCTACCGTGAGCCTGGAGGCGGATGATATTCTCGCCGAACGCGTCGAAGAGTTCACGAGCCGAACTCGTCAGCAGTGACGGGATCTGGGCAATTCGATGGATCTCGCCGCTGGCCTCGGCGTTCGTCTCACTCATCGTTCGCCCGTCTCCAATCGGGATGGCTGGTAGCTTGTGCGTTGCTTGTTCCGATGTGTTCAAGACCGGTGAATGGATTCTTTAGCATGGGTTTCTGTATCTGCAGGGCCCAGTCCAGGTGTCACACCACCTGGGCACTTCTCACTGAAATCCGCCCATTTGGACTGAGCTATCCATTTCTTAGTAACGAAATGGTATAAGGATTTTCCATTTCGTGTTCGCGAAATGGTTGTAGTTGCACTATATACTTAGGATGGCAAAGAGATTCGTCTAATAATGGGCCGCAAACGAGACGAAAAGAGTGGGAAATACACAGATGCCTATTCAGATGGAGAGTTTATTGAAGCTATTAAGAGCAACAATGGACTCGCCGGTACTGGTGAGATTGCAGAAGTGGTGGGGTGTAGCCACCGTCAAGCGCTCAATCGACTCAACGAACTTGAGGAAGACGGAATGATAATAAGCAAAGATGTCGGTCGATCTCTAGTTTGGCGCTTGGCAGAAAATAACGAATAGCAAGTCATTCTTCAATTCGGCTGCTGAGGATTCAGGTGAATTTTTACTAGGCGCAGAGGGTTGTATACAACGGTTCTCATACTCGGTCTTCGCATCTTCAGGGGGTCAGTAGATGTTATCGATTCAGTAGACGCACCACTCGCAAAGTAGGGCCTTTTGATGCCATGTCAGGACACTCGATCATAGTTATATGACACCATGGAACATATTTCTCGCGGAGGTGGTACAGTATCGTGTTTTGGTGAGGGGAGTCTTCACTGGTCTCACAGAGTTCAGATACCGAGGTCCCGTCGGTGTAAGCGCCGACGAGGACCTCGTAGATATCCTCAGCATTGAGTTCAGCATTAGCGCCGAGTCCGAGTGAAACTTCCTCGTCAAGCGTGTTGACCAGGAAGTTAAGAAGCTGGTCTTCGTGTATTTCACCGTCTGCTTGCTTGGTCTTAGACACACCTTCAGCAAGCAGACCTCTCAACTAACCAGCTTTGTGAAGTACTGAATCTTTGTATCGCTCCTCTCGAATGGAGACAAGTGAGTAACTGCACTACCGTGCCGCGTTACCCAACAGTTTGTAACTGTTATCTACGTCTGTTGGGTAAGTTGACCGAGTCGATGCACTTGGTTTCCGGTGATACAAGTATATGCGTCAGGTGGACCACGGAATCTGGCAAGGATGTGTTCCGTGGCCCGAGAAACGGTTCTCCAGCACTCTTGGAATAAATAGACGGCTTTCCAGTGAAACCTCTCCTGTAGCACAGTGTAGTGTGGCGGCACACTAGGCTTTTTACAGACGAATACCTACTGAAAAATATGAGCAGCGATAGGATCGATGCCGAAAGTAAGGTGTCTGGGAATCAAGCAAACATCCCTGCTCGGATTCGACGTGAACTCGATATCGACGATGGTGACCAGCTCCGCTGGCATCTCGAGGACGACGGGAGCATTCGGGTCCACGTCATCCAACAGCAGACGGGCACGTTCGCCGACTTCGACGGCTACGCTGGTGAGAAGTCTCCCGATGTAACGAGCGATCACGACGCCTGGGGCGTCGACGTCGAGTAAATGCCCCGTGCACTGATCGATACGACAGTCCTCTTTGCCGCCGCATACCGGCGGGATGGATCCCACGACGTCGCGCTTCCCGTGCTCCAAGGCATCGACAATGGAACGCTTCCGGAAGCAGTCGTCCTCGACTACGTGCTCGCCAAAACACTCAACGGCCTCACGACCCACGCCGGCGACGACGCAGCCGTCGATCTCCTTGATCGCATCGAAGAAAACGCCCGCTTCCACATCGACTCCCTCACCACCGACGCCCTCGCGACAGGGAAGGCCCTCTTTCGCCAACACGAACCGCTTTCCTTCGTCGATGCCTGCATTATCGCGTATATGCAAACCGAGGGACTCGGCTACCTGCATGTGTTTGATGACGATTTTGACGCTGTCGAGGATGTCTATCGGCTCGATACAGCAACGAATCCCTACGACCCGAACTGACGCTGGCAGACGGCACGGCTGGCGACAATGTTCGGTCTCAGTATAGTCACATCTCGTAGTCAGCCGCCAGTTCCTGGAACTCGTCCCACTCCGGGAGCCGGTCATCGTCAACATCGCCGTGTGTCTCGAGGTAGCACAGCAAGGCGTCGATTTCGTCTTCGAGGCCATACTTCGCCGTCTGCTCTCGGAGGTCCTCCTCCTCGACGTCGACATGGCTGAGCAGCAGTAAGCAGTACGAGCGGTGGCGGCTGGCGTCGTCTATCATAAAGACGTGATAACACAATATGTGATTAACCAACAAATCTATGCCAATACGTGCTTTGTTGGTTAACACAAGGCGACCGCTAATGTCCCACGAGCCACCGACGCCGCCGGCAGAACTCCCGACAGGGATCGTCGACACCCTCAACGGCTACTCGCCAGACCAACTCCGACACGTCGCACGCTACGCCGAGGAGTTAGCAGAGCACAAAGCTCGCGAGGCCCGTCTTGAGGAAAAGTCGGATGAGGACGAAATCGACGAGCGGCAGGATGAGCTACCGGACAACATCCCGCCGAAAGCCACAGTCACAATCAAAGAGATCAACGACAACCGCTACTATTACTGGCAGTGGCGGGAGGGGGATAAGGTGACATCAAAGTATAAGGGGCCGGTCAATCCAGACGAGTGAACTCAACCTGGAGTACCCACTCCACGCTGCCGTCGTTTCCCCACGGTTTCTTCATCATCAATGGTACCGACGACAAAGAAATCGTAGGACACCCCCCGTTTTCGAGTAGTAAATGGGAGAGGGTGAAGAGATAGCACAGCAGATCTACCGCTACGTCAAATCTATTGGCTCACCCACCCCCCGTTTTCGAGTAGTAACGAGACATACCGACGAATTACACCCACCATTTTCGAGTTGTAACGCATCACGCGGGATACGTACACCCCCCGTTTTCGAGTAGTAAGTGTGGGTCCAATACTGGCGAGGTTAGTTCTTACTCCGGAATTGTTTCAGCCGTTCCTGGACAACTGCACTGATAGTCGCCTCTTCATGAGCTAGATCATCGAACCGGGAATCCTCACGGAGCGTCTCCATGATCGTTTCTGGATCCTCGGAGAGAGAGAAGTACATATGCACACCTCTGCCTCGCCCCTTGCCTCGACGTTCAAAGTCCAACACACCGTACGTACTCTGTTCAGTGACGTGATTTACGAACGTCTCGCGACTGTACTGATCCGTATCCATCGTATCAGCAATGAATTGGTACGTCTTGAAGGCAGGTCCAGCAGGTATCCACTCAGGATACTCTCTTGCATAGTTGGCCGTCGCCGCCACAGCGTAGATAGAGAGTTTCTTTTGAGTCGAGATTCCGCTGATATGACGGAGTTTGCGGTTTTCGGTGTATTTCTCCTGGGCTTCACGGACATCAGTCTCGGTAACCGTGTCAGCTCCACGCCGCTCGGCTAATTCGCCAGCCCATCTAAGGAGATCAATCGCTTTCCGCGCATCCCCGTGTGTTTGGGATCCGAACGCAGCAACAAGCGGAACAACGTCATCTGTAAGTGATTCTGGCTTGAACGCATCCCGCCGATTGTGGAGAATACTCCGGAGTTGCGTCGCATCGTAATCGTCGAAGAAGATATCGTCGGGATTGTAGGAACTCTGTGCGCGGCTGTTGAGATCCTTCATGAAATCAGCGTAGTTCGTGATCGTCGTTAGCGAAATCGGGCCGTCAAAGTCAGCAAGTTTGCGAGCCCGTGAAAGCTGGTAGATGAGAGAATTATACTCCGCTTCCTGATACGGCCCCTCTAGCATATCTATCTCGTCAAGGATGAAGATGACACCATCGTAATACTCTCGCATGAGTTCATACAGCCGCTCAAGCTTCTGATCCGTTGAGACGCCGGTCTGGGGTACACCAGGATCGACACCGAGGTCGTCGGCAGCAGCTTTAACTAGCCGGTAGACAGCCCGATCTGCAGTTTTCGGTCCCTCGCAGTTGATAGAGAGAACCCCGAAAGTCTTGCCTTGAGATTCACATAATTCGACGATTTGTTTACACACTGCATGAATGATGAGCGACTTCCCGGTTCCAGATGGTCCGCTCAGGAGCATATCGGGGATCCCTTCATTCTGGAGGACCGGTTTTAGGTTGTCGACGACACGGCCCAACTGGTCGTCACGACCGACGATACGGTCCTCATCAATGATGGTATCTGACCGGACGAGGTCTTTGTTCGCAAAGACACCACCGGACGATTCCGTTTGGAGTCGGTCACGAATTGAGATACCACCACCGTCGCCGCTAGTTGTCTCTTGAGACGAATCAACGGGATCTGATCCGTTTCCGAAGGTTGGTTGTGATGCGCCAAGAGAATCGCCCACCTCATCCATCGACTCAGGCTTTTCAGGATCAGCAGAAGAGGATTCACGATCCTCCTCACCTTCCGGATTATTCGATCCTGCTCTGCGTCCCTCTCGTCCCATTATGAACCCCCTCGAACTCTGGGTATAAAAATATGGACCCTTATGGAGTTGTAACCGGGCGAAAATAGGCTATCTAAGCACTACAGCCACGTATCCTCTGTATGAGTCAGCTACCGTCTTCGGAATCTATCACCCTCCGTTGTCGAGATGTAACGGGTCGACGTAGATCGCTATCATCGAACTCCCTCGATGCCTCAGACCCCCCGTTTTCGAGTTGTAAGACGTTAAGGGATGGTAACACACCTGGTTCGATTCTCCCACCCACCCCATTTTCGTGTTGTAAGGAGAAGTGAGCGAAGGTGAGCCTCGAAGCAAGATGCTCTGAGTGATACGGTCTTTCTTACACTCCCCGTTTTCGAGTTGTAAGCACCAGGATTGTCGCGAAAGAACAACACTCGTAGGACCGGTTCGCGAAGGAGAGTAACAGCGAGTTTCGAATATGATTGCTTCTGAAGCTGTTTAGCTGAATGCAGGCGCTAAGCCCCCGTCGTTAACGATCAATGTAGGGAGCAAAGCGACTGAGTGGCGCAGTAGGGGAGGGTAGTTCACTGATCTCGAATGTTCTACCCCCTCCCCCCTTTTTCGAGTAGTAAGTCATGGGGAACGGGCCACTCCAAACGCCGTGTAGTGAGCACCAAGGTAACAGAAGTTGGTGTAGAGGCAATGAAACAGGATAGTACACGGGATTGGCACCACGGACGAAATGGGAGAATATCAATATATAAATAACTCAATCGTCTAGCTGAGCTAGACGATATATTCTATTTGTCCACAGTACAGATATAGTTAAGTAACATAGAATATAAAATTTTTCATTCTAAATAGCAAGTTAGAACACTAAAGAATCAGCACCTCTATCGTGCAGATCTGGTGTAATCGATTGGCTCGCAGTCCCTCTTGTCATTCACCCCTCCCTGTCGATACGAGTTTACAACTCGAAAAAGGGGGGAGGGGGTTCGTCAGATCCAGTCTGTGATACTGACTATACGTGTTCCGTTGATCTCTCATCTAATATCGTTCTGATCCCTGTCAAGAGATGCCAGTATGCTCTCGACAGCTCAGACCGACTGAGTCTCGTAGTATGATGGACCGTACAACTCAATCTCTTCGTGAGACAACGCGACCCGCTCTTGCGAGGTTTTCTCGTCGTCGACGACTACGTACTTGATGTCCCGTCTCGGATGGACAGCGAGGTCCTGCTCTCGAGCCCGCTTCAGCGCCGCCACGTTCTGCATATGCTGCGGACATGGTTTTCGTTTCGATCACTGGGACGCTGAGCCGGAGCGTCGATAGGTCACTCGCCGGCGTCAGACCGGCGCCAGTCTCCAGACCGTATCGGAACTCTCGCGAGAAGTCCACGTTGAAACAGGCGAGATTCCTGGCAGCATAGGAAGACAAAAAATATATTTTGCCCACAGAAAGAAATATGTGGGCTTATCCCGTTGGTCGAAGTATGTCAGACGACGCCCGTGGCGACGGCCCACCCCCATTCGACCGGCCATTCGAAGGCGCAGACACGAAACAGCGCGTGTATGGCGCGGTCCTCCATGCACGGGAGCCGATGACGGCCGCCGAGATTGCCGAGCGTGCAGACTGCTCAGAAGAATCTGCACGGACGCACCTGTCCTTCTATACTGACCTCGGTATTGTCATCCACCACGACGGCCGCCCAGCTCGATACGAGCGCAACAACGACTACTTCGAATGGCGGCGAATGAACGAACTAGCGAATGACCACACCGTCGAAGAACTACAAGCCCGGGTCTCGGACCTTACCGACCAAATCGAAGCATATCGGGAGGAATACGACGCTGACTCGCCCGCTGACGTTGATGTTCTCGAATACGACTCCGAGCACGTTGACGACGTATACGCGGACCTCGGCGACTGGGCGACCGCGATCGAGGAGCGCCGGCTCCACGAGCGCGCCCGACAGAAGGCGACCAGTTCGACTGCGCCGTCGCACGGCTGACGATGGTGCCGACCGACGATGGCGCGAGTCCCGCGCCACTAGACCGGGCAGTGTTAGAGCGGATACAGTCTCGATTCGCTGGCCGCCGACTATTCGAAGCAGTGGACCTCGTCGAGGAAGGGAAACTGTATCTCCGTGTCGAACTCGTCGGTGATTACTACCCGGGTGATGTGTCTGCTCGGTTTGAGATTCGATGGTATCGCAACGACGACTTCACCGTTCACTATCAAGAAGAGCGCCAAGAGAGCGTGTGGAAGTGTCGGTGGGATCGTCACCCCAGCAGTCACAACGTACGGGACCACTTCCATCCACCGCCGGACGCGAGTCGCGCCAACGCAGAGGACGCACAGTGGCCCCAAGACCATCGTGATGTCTGCCGCCTTGCCCTCGATTACGTGGAAGAGCGAATCGAAACGCTGTGGGAACGGCAGTAGGACGCAAAATAGTCTCACTCCCTTTCATACTACTTGAAACGCGTGATCCTCTATGCAATTGGGTCAAGCGATTTCATCGATAAATCCGACTTCAAGCAATACCGTTCTGCAAGCTCCATCAACGCTCGAGTCCGTCGGATATCGGCGACGTTGTGGATGATGAGCAGCTCGTAGTTCGGTTGGGCAACCGTTGACTGGGCGCGTCTGAGCGAGTGTCGTCGCGTGTCCGTTCGCGTCGACCCAGAAAGGGGGCCCGTCGTGCAGGAGGAGATGGTCGAGCACGAGCGACTGCAGGATCGGGACGCCGCGGCCTCCCTCGACGTCGAGCAGCGTGATGCCGTCGTCGAACTGTGGCAGCAGCATCTCGTCCGTAGTCGGATCGGCCTGGTCAGCGAGGGATAGATTGCGGTCTGCGCCCCGAGTTGGCTGGTTCACCGCCAATCGGTTCGACGTTGAGTGTCTCCTATACTCGACTTGTTGTCCACATTTTTGATAAGCCGCGGTGTGGCGCTTCCACGTTTCAGGGTAAGCCCCAGATAGATCGGGACTTGTCCACAGTTGCCGAGTTTCTGGAAGATACGACGGTTTACGGGAAGGTTTCCAGAATCGGACTCCTCAGCGCTACCTAGTTAACCAACATTTCTAATTTTTCGAACCTGTTTGTTGGTTAAACACGCAGACGCCGACGAGATTTTGTCGCGAATCAACAACCTCGGCAATGACCCCTATTTCATTGGGTTGCTGGACCACGAGCAATCGGACTTGGTGAGTTCAGTTCGGGATAGCTGTCGTGGTTCCTCGTCGCTACTGCATCCGTGAGCAGCTGCCGAATCAACGAACGATCATTCCCGGCCCTAAATAGCGTCCTCGGCTCCAGGGAGATTGTAGCAACCTCTTTGAAGTCAAGAATATTATTGACATGGCTGATAGGATTGTGTTATTCGGTTTTATGGAGTTGGTCATCGACCTCGTAGAGCCAGCCACGGTCAAGAAGCCGATCGACCACGTATACTGCATCAGCCTGCTCCTCAATATCCTCAGACTCAGCCAGAAGGAACTCATGTGCTTCACTCTTGGAGAGTTCGTCAGTGCCTGTGGCGTACGCTCTCTCGAGTGTCTGGTAGGCACTCTGGATCCAATCTGGGAGAGGCGGTTGGCCAGTGTGTCCCATAGCCCTAGTAATTCAACTATACAGTATAGTTGAGAGCCAGCAACTTTACTTCCCCGGCGGGTTGGATAGGCGACTCTGAGCTCGAGACTGAGACACTCTGAGATGGTGATTACAGGGATAATCACAACCAGTTTCAACTACCCTGACGCTGCCGATAAGCATGACTGCCGCAATCGTCTTTTGACGCCGTCCTCCCTGGAGTAGAGCCGTCAAGATCGGGAAATGACCAATTTCTGGATTCAGTTTATATGTGTCGAACGATCGGTCAGGAGACACACTCGATATAGGATGGACCACCTCAACTTATAATAAGCCAGAGTGCGAACGATGGACTATGATCGAAGACGAATCAGATTCCGAAAGCCTGATCGACCGTCAGACGACGGGCGAAGACCGTGTACGGATGGTCGCACGGCAGCTGTCGGAGCCGCGGACAGCGAATTGGATCGCCTCTGAAGCGGGCTGGTCACACGAGCCCACCAAGCGCGTCCTTGAACGGCTCGTCGACGACAGTATCCTCCACCGTGACGAGAGTGGTACCCACACCACGTACTACCCTGATTACCGCCGGCAGGCGATGCAGGAGGCGATGCGCCTCCGAGACAGCGGCCAGACTGTTGAGGAGCTCACGGAGCGGCTTGCCGAGATGAAGGCACAAATCCGTGATTGGGAGGACACATTCGACGTCGAGTCACCGAACCAGCTTCGCGGGACACTCGCTGAGGAGACCCTTGATGACGAGGAGGAAGACCAGCGGCGTGACATCGCTCGTGAGTGGGAGCACCTCCAGCGTCGCATCAAAATCGTCGGATTCGCCATCCGTGAGTGGGACTTCCTCGCCCCAACGACAGAGCCTGCTGAGGCTAGCAGCTAACGGATGTCGGTCCCACATCCCGGAGGTGACCCAAACGCGAATCTTTACGCCCAGCTGAAACGGGATGTGCTTGACCGTGTGCCACAGATTATGACGGTCGAGTACGTTCCAGATGATATTGAAGTCAAGCAGCTGCGGGCGAACTTCGATCCGAATCGTCTTGATCCCCCGACGGGCCCCAAGTCGCCGGAGCTGACAATTAAATGGTACCGTCAAGACCCTCACGACTGGTTCCGTATCAACTACACTGATCCGAACACGGGATTTCACGCTGGGTGGCACCAGGACGAGGATCACCCCGACCTCGGACGGGCACATTTCCAGTACTCGGTCGCCGACAAAGAGGACCGCTGGGCAATCACGTTCACCCAACAGACTCCCTCACTGATTCTCTGGGAAATCGTAGAAGATCTCCTCGAGAAAGTCCATCCGAATTACCAGTACGCGAACGAGGACTAATGACCCTGATAAGGTATCTGGAGAACACACCGGACGGTCACTCGTGGGTTCATTGACTGATACCACAAAACAAGGAGAAAATCCGTGATTGTGAGGGCGGGAACTAATGATTTGGTGGATAAGCAGGACCAGCGTCTCTTGGCTAGCGTAGCGCCTCTGCTTTGCGTGAAAGGCACCGGAATCGAATACGCAGTTCCGGGGCCACAGAACAGTGCTCACAGTGTTGACTTCAAAACCGTTCTGACGACCCAACTGCTCAGTGACCTTCAGAACTGACTGCCGGGTGTTCTGACATCCTGACGAGACGTTCAGAGAGCCGTGCAAGATGCAGCGCGCGAGTCGGTCAGATTAGAACTAAGGAAGCGGGGAGAAACGTGGGGAAAATACAAATGAAACTTCCGTGAACTCAATGTATGCGCTCGAATTGGTCTCGACGTGCCCTCCTCGGCGGTTTAACTTCACTCGGTATCACGGGACTTGCCGGGTGTAACGGTCGCCTCGGGAGCAGCCGAGGTGCAACTGATGTTTTTGTTCACAACCAAGGGGATGTGCCACGGGCGGTCGGTTTGACTGTCACACAGGGCGACAGCGAGTCTTCCCGCATCGATACCAGTCTCGAGCTAAGACCGAATGAACAGGAGAAAATCAACAACGAAGTCATAATGGGAAGTGATTATGACGTAGAAGTATCGTTCACCGACACGGATAGAGAATCACCGTACTCAGAGACACAGGAATGGAATGACGCCGGTCAACCCCTGCACATCATACTGAACGACCAAATCGTATTTGCAGTCCAGATAGGGTAACTCAGCGACAACCCATTCCTATTCACTCACTGTGTAGACCGCTACATCTATTTGCTGTATACACCCTCTAAGTCTTGAACACCGCTTCTGACACCTTCTGGAAACATTAGACCGGACGTGCAAGGTGGAAGGCGCGAATCGGTCATGCAATACTGGTCGTTACTGGGCCAGTCAAATCGGGAGATACAGAGATCCTCTTTACCGGTCTTTGTATAGGATATCAATATCGATCTTGGGGCTTCGGTCCACCCTATTTATTGAGATTGGACGTGGTAACGTTGTATGCCCACGAGTGGGTACAACCCGTCTGATACGCTGAGTCCAGCAACACCGACTGGATATCAAGAGGCTGTCCCGTTCCAGTATTCGTTGGTTGTGATACTCGGTATTGTTGCCGTGCTGGTGTCGATTGCTGCGGTGGGATTTGGGGCCCTCCTCTGGTATGCTCAGGGAACCGCCTCGAAACTATCTTCGCTTTTGAGGAGACGGCCACAAGCATCTCGTTCACGGTTCGATCGGGGTCGGTCGCCATCGCATTCGTCGGCGCGATAGGAGTTATCACTGTGCTTCACGAATTGACGCATGGACTCGTCTATCGATACCTCGGGTATCAGGTATCGTACGGGGTCGCCCCGCAACTTGGAGCGTTTTACGCAGCAGCATTCCACCAATTCCAGCAGCGCAGCGACAACCTCGTTGTGGGAATCGCACCTCTGGTCGTTCTCAACGTGTTGCTACTCCCGTTGTTGTTCGTTCCGATTCCCCTGCTTGCATTTGCAGCATTTATTGCGCTGCTGTTCAACACCGCTGGGGCTGCCGGCGACCTCTATCTCGTCGCGGTATTACCTAAAACCAGGCGCTAATGCCCCGTCCTCAAGGAGCAACGCAGGGAGCGAAGCGACCGAGTAGCGCAGTAGGGCGGGGATACAGCGCCGTCATCGTCTCACAGACACTCTGCAACGACCGGCCCACAGGCCCACCAAAGTGTTTATACGTCCCGACAATGTATATACATCGTACATGGAGAAGTTCACGATCAACGGCCACGAAGTCGTGGACGGCGACGTGAAAGCCACCGGCAACGGCGCTCACGTCTACGTCCCGAAACGATGGCGTGGCGCGGACGTGAAAATCGTCCGCACATCCGACCCTACCGACAAATAGATGAACTACAACTACAGGTATCGGCTGAACCCATCCGACGACCTCCGCGAACGGTTAGCGTGGACTGTCGATACCTGTAGGCAGGTCTACAACCATTTCCTCCACCGACTCAACCGACACGACGATACGTCCTCGTACTCCGAACAGAAGCGTCTGCCGGACTTGAAAGACTGGTGGACCGACCTACGAGACGTTCACTCTAAGGCGTTGCAGAAAGTCGTCCAGCGGTTGTACGACAACCTCTCGACGCTCAAAGGCCGGAAGAAAAACGGCTACAACGTCGGGGAGTTGAAGTGGAAAGCACCGGGCGAGTACCAATCGTTCACCTACAGTCAATCCGGCTTCAAACTCAAAAACACGAGTGGTCGGACGCGACTGTGGCTCTCAAAGATTGGTGACATTCCCATCACATTCCACCGTGACCTACCTGACGACGCCACTATCAAGACCGTCGCGATCAAACGCGAACCCACCGGCAAGTGGTATGCCATCCTCGGCGTCGAAACCCCTGACAACCCTCCCGAGAAGCCTGACGAAGTGACTGACGCAGTTGGCATCGACGTGGGTATCCTGAAATACGTCCACGACAGCGACGGAACCGCCGTCAAGTCGCCGGACCTTTCCGATGAACGCGAGCGATTGGAACGCGCTCAACGTAACCTCTCGCGGAAGAAACACGGCTCGAACAATTGGGAGGAACAACGCAAGACGGTCGCTCGACGCCACGCCGACCTGAAACGCAAGCGACGTGACTTCTTGCACAAACTCTCGGGATACTACGCCAGCGAATACGACCTTGTAGCGGCCGAGGACTTGGACGTGAAGGGGTTGGTCGAGCTCCCGGGCAACTCTTGGAATCGGGTCAGAGCCTCGTGGGGGACGTTCCTACGGATGCTCGAATACAAGTGCGAACGGGAAGGGACGCACTTCGTCGCCGTGGACCCCCGAGGAACGACTAAAGAGTGTGCGTCATGTGGTGTCGAGACGGACAAGCCGTTATGGGTACGCGAGCATTCGTGTCCGTCGTGTGGGTTTGAGGTGGACAGAGACGCGAATGCGTCGTGGAACATTCTTTCTCGCGGTCTCGAACAAGTAGGGACGGGCTGTCCCGAATCAACGCCTGTGGAGACTGCGCTCCCTACGGACACCGATTCGGTGTCTGCAAAGCGCGTCATGGAAGCAGGAAGCCCCACCCTCAAGGAGCGAACCGCGTCAGCGGTGAGCGAGTAGGGTGGGGAGGAAGTCACCGCCTGGAAGCATTTCTGCGCACCCTGCGAGTGACAGCATACCAGAACAGGCTCCCATCGTCCGTAGATATCGCCTTCGCTGCATATCTATATAATCAAGCCATCACCGAAGTGTTTTTTCATAAATCGAGAATTTCCTATCAGATTCACTCAGTACTGAATGGTTCTTCGACTAAATCAACATCTGTCAAGAACACCGTGTGAGATATAGAGCGTGAGTGCAGCAGTTCTCACTCCAGGGAAAACAGTTAATTCGGTAGAACAAGACCGAAGAGACTCACAGCAACACCGATACCGACGAGTGGAAGGCTACTCTCAGAGAAAAGCCCGATGAGTGTCAACTGAAACCCGAATAGGACAACCCGCAACCCTTCGACACCAAGGTACTGCGGTGTAGTATCTGCCATAGATACCAGAGACAAGCGAGAGTTATTAAACCCCATCTCTACCCTGTATAAACTCGGCTGATAAACCCGACCAGTCACTCGCTTCTCAGCGTGAAACGTACTACAAGACATGCGCTATGTATACAACAACGTCTTTTGAAACCACTCAGTTTCTATCAGAATAGGCGTGACCGATACAGAGGGTAGAGTCAGCAAAACAGACCCATCCCCTCGGGATATGCTTGCTGAAGCCGCTGTTAACCACGGATCCAATGAATAGCGGGGAGAGAGAGGTTTGTATTCCGTATCAAGCTACAACTGAGATTTGACCAATATTTAGACTTATTGTAGTATGATGAGGTGCATCAAATATGTCTCAGGATATACCGACAAGGATAGTATTAGGAGTCGGGGTTATTGGAATTTTGGCAGGATTTCTCCTAATTATACAAGTGCCAGCTGCCAATCAATACCACGAAACGACTCTTTCAGCCACTGGAATCGGTATTTTGCTCATTCTGTTTGGTATTCAAACTCTTGCTGAGTCACAGAGGTAGTTCTCTCTGTTCAAGACCCGCGCCCTGGGTCTTGTTTAGATGCTCAAAATCATCTGAGTTAGGTCTTGAGAGACTGTTCTATGTTTCTGACAGCACACATTAGGACGATCTCTCGGAACTGTCCAAACCACGTTCGTGACTTAATTGTCGAACCAAATCGTTCTCAGCGCAAAAAATATCAATTCTACGATAGAACTCTGATGATATGTCTTATCATCAATGCGAGCATTATGAGCAGCGTCAAGTGAGTAAAACTCACGATGTTTGATGACCGGTCTAATGTCCTCATTTCGGAGCATATGCCGGAGTTTGTCCCAGTCAAAGCCCTTGTCAGCGACGACTGTTTCTACATTATTGAGATTCCTCTTCAGGACTTTCCAAGCAATCTGTATGTCGTGTGGTAGGTTCTTTGAGCGTGTACGTCGAGTATTGACCGCGTAGAGCAGTCGGCAAGAATCGTTGTTTTAACCGACTCAAACGTTCCTTTGACTCGCTTTGAATAATTATGACTGGACGAACGGTGTGCGATACTAGTCGAGTCTATTGCCTGTATCTCTCCAGAATCAAACAAATCTGCTGACAGTCCTAGCAACGTCCGCCAGACATTCATTTTGAGGTCTTGTTTCCGACTACAGACGGTGGTGAAATCCGGCGGTTCATCCACTGAAAGGCCGAGCATTGATACAATATCGGGCAATTCTCGAAGCACGTCGAGCAGCTGCCGGTAAGTGTGATCGAGGTATTCTCGAAGGCCGTGAATGGCTATGATTACCCAATCTGCGTAGCCACCTTTTCCTTTCTTGATAGGTGGGTCTGGGTCACTCTCGACAGCTTTTTGAGATAATGTGACACATCGTTCGGTGAAGCGGGCCAGTTTCGAGTGCACACCGAACTGTGCTCGCTTCACTTCCTAGAATCCTCGACATTTAGGCAATATTACTAGCGTCTAAACAAGGCCCGAGCCGTGTATTCAGCAGTGGCTTCTTCATCTACTCAGTGTTGTCAGTAAGGGTATAACAGATACAGAGGCTGAATACAGCAGACCCGGTCGTCACGACGTGATTCGACTGAGCCAGGCTCCAAGCATCAGTAACAGGATTCCGATTACGAGCAACTGAGATTCTCGAAGAAGGATTGATATAAACGGCTCGTAACCCCCTATAGGCTCTTCAAAGGGGCCAATGACCCGATAGAGATAGAACACGAGATAGATGAACCCAGGGCCAGTGGCACTGGCTGTCACCGTCGCTTGTGCAGACGCTCGTGTGTAGAGGAACACCACCAACACGACGTTGAAGATGAGTGGGATAAGCCCGCCAAAGTACGAATTCACGACTGCGACAAAGAAAAACAACAGCGAAACGCCGATGACGAACCCCACGCGGTGGCGCTCACTCCGACCAACATAGGCAACAATCCGACCGACCCCTTGCTCAACCCACCCTGAACCTGGCTCACTCATAGATATAGTTCCCATCGCAACCACAAAACTATCCGGCCACCATGAGCAAGAGTGACGACGCGTGCTGCATATGCGCTGTGTATTCAGCAGGAGTGCTGAAATCTATCACCGATTAAGAGCTTCAACAAGGCCGTTTCTCTGAGAGATGGTTGACCGGAATCCGGATTCAACGTACAACACTTTGGGTCAATAGAGTCAATCTGTTCACATGACCTCGCTCGTGGCTCGATTCCGCCAATTTCCAACTGACCGTCCCATTATCGCCCTCGCAATTGCGATCCTGACCGTCGAGATCGCCGGAGCTTCCGGATCAGTCTTCACGATACAAAGTCTCAGAACGTGATATAATATGTAATAAAACGCCTGGATTCAGCGTTTTCCTAGTTCGTTAGTTAGAGCCGACACCGAAGTACATCTGGTGAAAGACCCCCCGTCATCGATGTGTAACACAGAATCGACGACCCTCATATGAATTTGCGTATCTGTGATCGGAACTAATTGTTCCCCTCCCCGTTATCGAAGTGCAAGCCGCCCGTCTGACACCCCCCGTCATCGAAGTGTAAACACAGGGTCGAACATTCCCCCCGTCATCGATGTGAAAACGGTTCAGTACCCGATTCACGCCGTTTGGCACGCGGATTTTCACTTCGAACATGGGGAGTCATCCCGATAGCAAACCCCGCGTTCTTCCGAGGCTCCTCCTACTCACCCGGATTACCGCTCCCCGATACCTCGACTTCATTTTGTTACCTTCCCGCCAGTGCCGGTAGTAGTAGCGGTTGTCGCTGATCTCCTTGATCGTGATCGTGACCTTCGACGGGACACCGAGCCAGTTCAAGGACTCCGCGCTGGCCTGCGAATCGTCGACGCCGGCGGTATCGGACAGCACCACTGCGGTCGGGAGTCGGGATCAGCCGCCGTACGTGAGCATGGCGATTGAGCCAAGCAGCGCGCCTGCCGAGATGATCACCGCCAGCCGCAGCACTTTCGCGAGCAGGTCCTCGCGTGCCGAGGTGCTGCTGAGGTCTCGGTCGATGTCCGATCCCATGCGCCGTTTCAGCAGCACAGACCCGACGAGTAGCGCCACGGAACAGACCGCCACTGTCCCGTAGAGCCTCACCTCGCTGGGCTGGATGGCAGTCGTGATAGCCCCGAGGGCCCACAGCAGGTCGGGACGCAGTTGGGCGTCAATCGTCGCCGCCGCGGCCGATATCCAGCCGGCGCCGAAGAACCCGCCCACCAGACCGAGGCCGAGCCCACTCACACCGGCCGCGAGCGGTCGCGTCCAGCGCGACCGCACCGGGACCACTGTCAGATCGGAGACGCCACCGAGAGCGCTGCGCAATTCCTTCCGGAGCACGGACTCGGCGAGGTCCTCGTGGTCCGCCGGCATCGACTCGCGTTCGTCGCTGTAGGCCTCGACCACGTTGTCGACGTGGCCGTGGATCGCACGGCTGAGCCATCGCTGCCGGAGGATCGCCTGCTGGTGGGCCAGCCTCTCGGCGGTGTCATCGTGCGGGACGACGACCGTGTCACGGTTACTGACGCTGCCGTCGATGTGTACGACGACATCGGTCTCCGAGAGGCAGTCGATGCGCCCCGACTTGGAGACGGCGATCGTGACGCCGAGGTCGCCTAGTTCCTCGACGAGCGACCGGAACAGTCGCGAGGCGTCTCTGATGTTTCGGACCGCGAGATCGACTTGCGTGTCTTCGTCATCCACCCTGCCCTCGTGGGTGAGGTTCTCGAAGAGGCTACCGGACGACACGCCAGGCGTGGGCTGATCCGGATCCAGCAGGATGCGAAGCCCCTCCAGCAGGCTGTCTGGCAGCTCGACCGGGGTTGACCGAAGCCCCTGCAGTGCCCAACGGCGGTCCGTCGGATCGTCCATGGGTGCGTGTTCTAGTTCGAACCGGTTGGGCGCGGTCGAATCGATGACGGACTCGATCGATGTCAGATCGATCACGTCCTCGAAGGTACATTCGACGGTCGCCTGGATTGGCTGACCGTGCCGTGCCCGGAGGTAGCTACAGACGCGGCCAGTGGCGGTATCGGCGTACAGCATGACGATCCCAAGCTCGAGGTCGTTGAGCTCGGCCGGATCGTCCGCGAACATCTGAGAGCCGCTGTTCTGATACAGGCGGGTTTGCTTCATGTCAGGCACCTTCCTTCAGCCGTTCCAGTAGCAGGTCGTTCCCCTTGACGTCGATCGGGTGCTGGGGCAGCGGCTCCTGGGCCACCATCGACGCCTCGTGGTCGAGCTCGTAGTAGACGGGGTAGACCCGGTCGACCTGGGCCTGGTTCAGGAGCGGCGCGATCTTCTGTCTCCCCTCCTCCTGTTCCAGCAGGAAGTAGTTCACCCAGGTGAAGAAGTCCATTCCGAGAGACTCCTTGCGGTACAGCTGGTACAGGTAGTCGGCCTTCGTCGCGACTAGAACGACCTCTTTCTCCGCCAGGATGCTCTCGTCGACATGGCGGAGCAGCTGGACGTACGTGTCGATGTATTCGTCGAGGTCCTGCTGGGCCTCGTAGTCGTCGTCCCCGTACGGGACCGACGAGAGGAGGCTCCCGGAGTCGACGATGACGACCAGCGTATCGGAGTGAACGATCTGCTTGGCCATGACCCGGCGGACTTCCTCGGGGTCGAGATCCTCGGCCTGTTCGGGCAAGTCCGGTAGGCCGGCGATCTTCTCGTAAAGCAAGACCAGGTAGTTCATCGACAGCCGAGATCGTGGGACCATGCGGGCGACCATCTCAGCCAGCGCTTTGTCGATGTACTCGCCGGCGTAATCGAGGACGTCGATTTGGACGTACTTTTTGAACAGCTCACCGCCCTTGGTCCGGAACCGGAGCAGGTAGTACTCGTCTTTGTCGTTGGGGCCGGTGTACTCGTCGTTCCCGAACCCCTCGACGTTGGCCCGCAGCGACGTGACCAGCCGTGACATCGGGGCAGTCGGGTTGAGGCGGACGTTCTCGGGGTCATCGTCCTCAGCGAAGTACAGGGCACCGGCGAGGAGGGTCTTGCCGGCCCGCTGGATGCCGATTACGAAGATGTTCTGCTGGGCCTCGTAACTGGTGAACATGTAAGCGCCGAAGAGGAACGTCACACTCGCCGCGGTTTCGACCAGCAGGCCTTGCCCGGCGAAGCGAACGGAACTCAGCACGACGTTGGCCTCGATAGTCTCCTGACCTGCAGTAACGAGCGGGTTCTCGTAGGCGAATTGGTACTCAACAAAGCTCAGACCGACGATGCCGGCGACGGTCCAGAACAGCATCGACGTCGCACGCCGGAACTCATATGGGGCCGATTCGGTTCGGATCGAAAGCCCGCCTCCGGCCACGAACGCCGAAGCGAACCCGGCTGCGATGACATGCAGGTGTCCGATCGGAGACAGCGTCGTTAGCACGCCCTGGGACCGGAGCACGACGAAGCCGATCACGGACGCGATTCCCAGCATTGCCCCCTGCAGCCACTTCATCTCGTCGAATAGCAACAGGAAGACGAGCCCAGCGTAAGCCGCGATCGCGAACAGTGCGAACTCCTCGTGCGTGACACTGATCGTCCGCTCCAGCAACTTGAGACTCCGACGCAACAGCCCGTCGGACTGGTAGGCCTGTGCAGCGATCCGTGCGACCTCAGGCGTGACGATCGCTATCAGGATCAGGTAGATGACGAGGTCGACCTTCTCCCAGAACTCCTTCAGTGCCGCGTGTTCTTCGAGTGGGTTCTGTAAGGGTGGCATACAGACGGAAGAACGGCGAGACCCCCGGTAAAGGGACCTCGAGGCCTACAGATCGTGTATCTCGGGGTCCGGTGGTGAGTGACTGGCTGCGTCGACTGTTCGAGGGAAATTAATACAATCACTTCGTGTGCGAAGCGAGTGGACGCTCCCTCGATACACGACCTGGGACTGCCCGTCCCAGCCTTTTACGCACGAGTGTCTCCCTCTAACTGCGATGCTAAGACAGACCATCAGCAAGACTCGGCAGTGGATCGGGGTCAACGTCCTCGGTCACTCGCCGGTCCGGTACTGGAGTCAAATGGAGATCCGACGCCGGATCACCGAGCTGCAAAAAGCGAAAGACGACCTCAAAGACGAGATGGACGAAAAGAAGGCGGCCTTCGACGAGAAGATCGAGGAGGCCAAGACGGCCGACGAGAGCCGTGTCCAGGAGATCGAGTCCGAAGCTTCCCTGCTCCTCAAGGAGTTCAAGGCCGCGGAGTCCCAGTGGGCAGAGGTCCTCAACGGCCTCCGGTTCATGCAGCAGGCCGCCCTCGGAACCCGGGTCGGCCGCCGGGTGCCCGACGCAATGCCCACCGGGATGACGCCGAGTCAGTTCCAGGCGACCGCCCGGGGGATCAAGGACAACCTGGAGAACCGCGAGGACAAGCGACTGCGAATGCAGGCGGCCAACGAGGAGATGGAGGAGACCTGGGACACCGGCGGCCAGGTCGAATCGTTGGCCGACGACCGCGTCAAGAGCGCGATCGAGGCCGCTCGCAGCGGGTCGGAGACCCCGACGCTGGACGAACTGGCCGAGGACGACTTCTCGCGTGAGGACGGCAACACGGAGTCTGGGGCCGCTGCACCGGCCGACGGGCCCGAAATGTTCTGACGACACTCCACCTTTTCAACCCATGTCCGACGATCCATTCAAAATCGAGATCCTGAGAGACACGTACGAAGATCACTTCCAGACGGCCCAGCAGCACCGTCACCGAGGTGAGAAACAGGACGCTGCGCGGGCGTTCGATCAAGCGGCCACTGCGTTGGAGAAGCTGGCTGCGGCCACGGGTGAGAACCGGGCGACCGATATCGAACGCCTCCAGCGGGCGGCGTCAATCCTGCGAAGCGGCGAGCGACTGGACGACTACTTCAAGCGCGAACAGCAGGCCGATGACGATGAATCCCAGGGCGATCGCGAACGGCGACAGCCGCCCGGCAGTGACGACGACGAGACCCGCAAACAGATGGAGTCATTCATCTGTGAAACCTCGACGACCTGGGACGACATCGGCGGGCTCGAGTCGGTCCAGCGGGACCTCAAGCGCGCCATCGCGCTAGGCTCGATCGAGGACACCCCTGACGCGGTGACCGCGACCGACCGCATCCTGCTGTTCGGTCCCCCGGGCACCGGGAAGACGCTGCTGGCGTCGGCCGTCGCGGGCTCGCTCGACGCCAGCTTCTTTCAGGTCGAACTCGGGAACCTCCTCTCGAAGTGGTACGGCGAGTCGTCGAAGCAGATCTCGGCCCTGTTTGACACCGCGGCGGACCTCAGCCCGAGTGTCGTCTTCCTCGACGAGGTGGACTCGCTGACACAGTCGCGATCCAGCGAAATGAACGAGACCTCTCGGCGCGTGCTCGACACGCTACTGTCCGAACTCGACGGCGTCGAGAAGGAGGACGACGCGTTCACGCTGACCCTTGCAGCGACCAACACACCTTGGTCGCTCGACTCGGCGATCCGGAGCCGGTTTCCCCAGCGTATCCACGTCCCGCTGCCCGACGAGGCCGCCGCAGCCGAGATTATCCGGATCCACACGGTTAAGGGCGGCATCGGGTTCGATGGCCGGCCTGCGGACTTTGTCCCCGATTCGATACAGGTGCCGAGGACCGAGGATCCCGCCGAGGCAATCGCGAAACTCTGTGTCGACGGCGGTTACACTGGCCGCGACCTGGAGGCGCTGTGCGCGGCGGCGGTCAACAACATGCTCTACCGCCGCAACCCGGGCCTCGAGGAGCTCGTCGACGTCAGTGTCGCGAAGCTGCGCCATCACGACCTCGAGTTGGGTCTGATCCAGCCTGGTGATGTCTGGGAGGCGTTCGAAACAACCTCGTCGTCGCTGCCGGAGGAAGACGTTGCCCGGTTCTACGAGTGGTCCGAGGAGTACGGGACCGGAACTGTGGCCCGATGACGCGGCGTCCGGGTGACGACCCAGATCCACAGCTCTCGACCCTGCGCCACTCCCGCCGCAGGGTCGCGACCGCGCAGGAGCGGATCGAGCGACTCGGCCGCTCTGACGAGCCGAACTGCGAGCCCGATGTCGACACCGACTGGAAAGCCGTCTTCGTCCGGTACCGTCACACCCGTGACGAGGCGATCCTCACGTATCTTGGGCGACACGCCTGCATCGCGGTCAGTCGGCTCCTGGTCGATCCGTCGTTCGACCAGCGACTGCGCAGGGCGCTCGACCCGTACGTCCCCGTAATCGACGTGACGCCGAGTCTCCTGGCCACGATGACCGCGGCCACGGCCCGAGAGATACTGGCCGAACGATCCGTCCTCCGGCGACGCGATCGACTGCTCCCCGGCGGTGGTTCGAACCGCCTCGCGCGGGCGACCGTGTCGTTGGTCACCGATCAGTGGCCTCGCGTCGCCAGAGCCGTGCTGGGGGCGCTGACCGATTTTTCAACGCTTCTGGAGACCTCGTGTGGCCATTGTCTCCGGCGCGAACTGGAATCACGACCGACGGCGACAGAGACAGCGTTGGTCGACTGCCCCCGCTGTGGTCTGACTATCCCCCAACCAAGGGGCTACTGCGACTCCTGTGGGCTCACTATCATCCGCTGATTTTCAGGCGAAGTTCTGCGTCGCGAAGACGCTCCCGTCGGCCGCGAATCTGACCCCGATCCCCTCGACAGCCCAGGACTCGCTGAGGAGGTTTTCCCGGTGGCCCGGGGAGTCGAGCCACCCGTCGACGAACTCAGCGGCGATCGTCGCAGCGTCGCGCAGTGCCGTCGGCGTGATGTGGGCCACGTTCTCCCCACATGGTGGCTGGTCGTAGCCGTAGCGATCGTACCTGTCGGCGGGCGTCCCGCCCTCTGGCGACTCGTGCCCGAAGAAGTCATCGACACTCATCGCCCGGCTGTGGTCCAGCGCCACCGCCGCGAGATGAGGATCGTACGTCAGCGCGGCCAGGCCCCGGTCGCGTCTGGCAGCGTTAACCGCCTCGTGGATCGCTCGTTCGAGAGTGCTCGGGGACACATCCGGCCCGAAATCGACGGCGACAGGCCGGACCGTCACGCTCGTTTCGGTGCCACAGTCAGGGCAGGTCGACGACACCGCGATCCGATCCCCACATTTGCCACAGCGCCACTCCTCGTCGATGTAGATGACGGCCCCGTCACACGCTGGATCGGCGTGGCGCGACGCGGTGCGGACTGCACCACACGCGTCACACTCGAAGACTGGAGTGAGGAGATCACCGTCGGCCTGGTCGGGACTGGCGTTCCGCCGTACGCTTCCATACATACCGTCCTGAAGGGACAGCGCCCTCATCACTGTCGACGCCGGCATACACGTATCGGGACTCGCCGAGGGACTCATATACCGCACGGGCTGCGGCGGTCGTGGTCGTACTGCCCTGTCTCCGGAGTCGCTGATAACAGGGAACTCGCCAGTTTTCCGATCCCGAAATTATGGATACTCTTTTGATCGCTTTGTGAAAATGATCCGCCGTGACGACGTGGAAACTACTCGGGTGGACGAGAGTTCAGAAGAGGAACGCTCGGATGACGCTCCCATCCGCGGTGCGGGACTCGCTGTCGAACTCGAACGAGGAAGATGACCAGAGAGGGTCTAAAACGGACAACGGTCACACTGAGGAGGTGCCTGGTTCGGACGCGGAAGCTACCCAAGAGGTGTTCTGGACGATCGACACGGCGGAGTCGCTGCCGGCGATCACGGGGGCCCATCCAACGGTCGCCGAAGACATCGACCCGTCCCGGTACGTCTCCCTCCAGATGGAGCCCGAGGGTTCGAAGCGTTACGCGACGATCAACGAACTTCTCCGTGGTGACGGATTCGTCTCGGATCCCAACGACCAGTACGAGTTCACGCTCTTCGACCCGGGGCAGAAACGACTCTTCATCGCCTCGGCCGAGGCGGCGTCCCCATCGGTGATCCTTGCCCCGACGGTGGAGGAGTGCCTGCATCTCGTCGATACCGGTGACCTGGCCCAGGAGGTCAGGACGGCCGAAGTGGCTTTCGACGCCGGGGTCGAGCAGCTGGCACAGCGCGCGCTGCAGGGCGAGGACGCCCGGGAACGGTTCGGGCCGCTGTTCGACGACATTCCGTCGCTTATCAGCGTGTGCAGTGACGTGGACAGTAGCGTCCGCGAACTGCTCCGACAGGTCGACGACCGCCGGGCTCGCGAGATGGTCGAGCGCCAGTACTCACAGCAGATCGCCGGTGCGCTGAGCCAGCACGACATCGACGCCGACCACCTCTTCGAGAAGCTGTACGACAGCGACCGACCGGTGCTGGACGACGAGGGGAACATCGACCTCCACGTCGACATCGACCGGGGCATGGAGGCGATGTCGTTCCGGACACCGCGCGGGTCGCTGACGATCGAGGAGCCAGAACTCCTGTGGGACTGTCACTGTGAGGCCCCCGGCGGTAGCTTCACCGCCGACCAGCGGCCGCCGACGGCCGACGACTACGACTGTCCGATCCACGACCACGAACTCGGGGATCTCGTCACGGCGCTGTTCGGCGAGCACACAATGTCGATCCACTACGAGGGGATCGACGTGCTGTGGCGGGAGTCCTCGGACCTCTGGCCTCCCGCGGTCGACGCCTACCACGTCTTCGAAGGGCTCCGAGCCGACGGCGTCTTCGAGAGCGAGATCGCGTCCGCGATCGACGTGGGCTCTGGCACCGGGTTCATCGGCATCGGACTCGCCAGCGAGTGTCCGGCGCTGTCGGAACTGTATCTTTCGGACTGGGTGCTGGCGCCGCTCGCTATGTCGAAACTCAATTTCCAGCGGAACAGGCCTTACAGCGGCGGAGACCCGGAACTCCGGCTCCGCCTCGGATTGGGGTTCGACTACGCGCATAACCCGGATATCACCGAGCGCGACGATCCGCTCGACCTGTGCGTCTGCAATCCGCCCTACCTCCCGGACCTCGACGAGTTCGACGATATCCGGATCAATCATACGGTCGCCGGGACCGACCTGCTCGAGAACGTGATCACGGACGGCCCCTCGATCGCCGACAGCGTGTACGTCCACTTCTCGGACCTCGCGCTGCCAGCGGCCCGCGAAGCGGCGGCCGAGGCCGGCGCGGAACTGACCCTCGTGGGCGAAAAGAGCACGGTGCCGTTCAGGGTGACCCACGCGCTTTCGCGGGACAACTACACCGAGGCGCTTCTGGCGTACGGGCTCGAAGAACGGTCCTCGGGCCGGTACAAGTACTGGCACAATATCGGGACCTATCGCGTTGAGACGTAGCGCTGTTGAGAAGGGGCCTGGACGGGGTGTCGATTTCGGTGTGGCCGTTCAGGTGCTCTCGTCGTCCGCCGATGACGCATCGCCCCCGCTTTCCTCCGGGAACGACCCGAACGCGGCGCTGTGGTCGAAGGCGGTGTCGGCTGCAGTCGTGATCTTCTCTACCGGCTCTCCCGGTGGGGAGACCCACTCGGAGAACGCACGCTCGGTCAGGACGTAGCACCACTCCGTCTCGCCGTCGTCCCGGTAGACGAACACCAGATCGGCCCCGGCTTCGAACTTCGCGTCGTCGGGGATGGTCTGCCACTGCCTGCGCACGATGTCTCCCTCAGGCTCGGGGGCGAACAGCTGGGCCGGGAGCGTGATCCGGTGGCCGTCGCCGGGCGTTCCGAGTGTACTGTCACCGGCGGAGGTGGTGTCGCCGCCCATCGGACCGATACCGACCACGACGCGCATAGTGTCGGTTTCGACGCCCCAGTAGATAGGATCGCCGGACTGGAGTCCTAATTCTGTGAGGAGCCTGTCGGACAGCGGGATCCGTTGCATCGACAACGAGTCCCGGCCGACCACTCGCCAGCGAGCCTCGCCGTCGGCACTGTGTGATCGGGCCGCTCTCGGTAGCGGCGTGGTGTCGACGCTGATCGAGGCCTGGGAGTCCGCAGGGTCAGACAGCCACTGGCTGAAGGCCGACCAGGGCACCAGGTAACAGCAGTTCGGTTCGGCCCCAAGCTGTGGGTCCGCGGGCGTGACCGGGTACACGAAGACGAACGTCTGGCCACAGGCGAGCCGGGCGTCGTCGGGCACGGCTTGCCACGATTGCACCATGTGATCCAGGCCGGGTTTCTCGGCACGCTGCTGACTGGGGATGGTGTACCTGAAACGATTGCTGGCACCGTAGAGCGTGTTCGCGTCCAGATCTTTGACACCCGGGTCAACGATTTCGGAGCCCGCCAGGACGCGTCGTCGGGTTCCGAAATCGTAGCCGATGTGCAATTCGTCCTTGGGCGCGACACCGAGAACCTCCCGAATGCGCGCCGGAATTTTGATCCGCCCGTCGCTGTTGACCGTTTCGATGCCGCCGACTTGCCACCTGTCGGGTCCCCCCGACCCTTGTTGGTCCACCCTGCTCATGACATTTCACCCTTCGAGGGCAACGACGGTATAACGAGCCGTGGCCGACGCGGGAGCGCCACCGCCGACTCAGGATGATCGTCAGCGAAAACTATATATATAGGGAGTCGGGCATTGTCTCCCACAACGGGCACTTCCCGTATGCACCGCGGCTCGCCAGGAGCGAGCGGACCGACGCTCGCGGCCCGCAGCTGCAGACGTCCCGCTCGTGCTTGAGCAGCCGTGATCTCGGGTGCCATATTCGTTCATCGGTGGTATCACACTTCAACCGGCGTCGAATCATACAGTTACTGTAGATCCCACGCCGCCCAGTGGATTTCACCGAGTGTCACCGCCGCCGCGACCAGTCCATCACGTCACCGGCCCCCGCCCGGTTGGGTCGTTGTCACGTCACGCGCCGAGGAGCGCGTCGACAGCTGGTCGCCCTCGTTGTCGGACATTCGCATGACCCGGTCGCAGAGCCGACTGAGCTCGTGCTCCGTATCGGTCGCCCAGCTGGGTGCCCAGACGCGGTGGATCGGCCAGCCGCGATCCGCGAGCACCGCCTGGCGAAGCCGGTCGCGGTCTCGTGTCGATGCGCACCGTCGCGTGAGTGTCCCGTCAACCTGGATCCCGAGCAGCGGGACCTCGGGATCGGCGGGATCGAAAATCACCATGTCGAACGTGTAGCCTGCGCAGTCGTCGGGGGTGGTGACCGGGACGCCAGCGGTGGTGAGTCGCTGGTAAACATCTGCCACGAGCGGCGCCGGCCACTCATCGGTGGGATCTGCCTCGCCACTGGACAGCCCGGTCTCGTGTCGCTCGTCGGCATCCCGAACGGACGTGAGGTAGCGTTTGAAATCCGCGACGCCGCGGCTGGCGGTCGCTGAGACCTCGATCTCCTCGGGCGTGATCGAGGTGACGACGGTCACTTCGTGCCGGGCCCGTGTGATGGCGACGTTGAGTCGCCGGTGGCCGCTTGACTGATTCAGGGGACCGAAGTTCATCGTCAGTTCGCCGTCCGGGTCCGGGCCGTAGCCCACGCTGAACACGATCCGGTCGCGTTCGTCGCCCTGGACAACCTCGAGGCTCTTGACGAACGGTTCCTCCTGCACGTCGTCACGAGCGAGGAAGGCGTCGAGCCGCGGGTTCTCGGCCCGGCGATCGGACAGTTCGGACCGGATCGCACGCTCCTGGGCCCGGCTAAACGCGACCACGCCGAGGGAGGTGTCTGGCCTGTTCTCGGCGTGCTCGGTCACGATGTCGGCGACACGTTCGGCTTCGACGGGGTTCGTCCGCGACTCACCGCGGCGGTAGACGCCGTCGGCGACGTACTCGAAGGACAGCGCCGACCCCGCCGCCTCACTCCGCTCCGGGAACGCTCGCAGGCGACCGTCGTAGTACTGCTTGTTGGAGAACTCGATGAGCGACGGCGACCGGCTCCGGTAGTGCCATGCGAGCGTTCGCGTCGGGAGGACCGCGCTGGCTTCGTCGAGGACACTTTCGAGATCTGTCTCCGACGCGATGTCGCTCTCAAAAAAGCGGGTCGGCGGGAGCTGTTTCGGGTCCCCGGCGACGATCACTTGATCCGCGCGCAACAGGGCGCTGGCCGCCTCGGCCGGCGGTATCTGTGACGCTTCGTCGAAGACGACCGTGTCGAAGGTGATGTCGTCGTAGGGTAGACACTGAGCCACCATCCGCGGGCTCATCATGAAACAGGGCGTGCGCTGCTTGATGGCGTCACCGGCCGTCGCGAACAGTTCTCTGAGCGGTCGGCGGTGGCGCTGTTTCCGAAGCTCACGCCGCAGGACGACGGCTTGATCGCTCGCGGGCCCGTCCCGCTCGCGGTCCGGAAGCTGGTTCGTCACCGCGTGCCGAACGGCCGCCGACGCGGCGTCGATCACCGCCTCGTCGGCCTCCCGGTAGGTCTCCAGCCGGTGGTCGAATTCCGAGCGTGAGAACGTACTGAGCGGCGTCCGCTCGTAGACGGCGTTGAGCCAGGCGCGGTAGAACTCGCGCCGGAATCCGTCGACCAGCAGCGACGGCTCCGCGTTGCTGTCCAGGAACGACTGAACGTATACGCCGGCGAGAGTCTCCGCGGCGGCCTCGCGACAGCGCGTGAACTGCACCCAGTCCTGTAACCGGTCGAGGTTCGACCGGAGCGTATCGAGCACCGCTCGCTGTTGCTCGAAGGTGGCGGTCTCGAAGGGAGTGCCGTCGAGCGAGAGGTCCCCGATCGCCATCGCCTCCCGAAAGAACGCCCTAGCCGCTTCAAGAGACTGGGCGGCCGTCCGGAGTGCCCGATACTGTTCTACGAGTGCCGAGCGCTGTTCGTCCGCTATCTCGACCGCAGCTTCGGAACGACACACGTCGCGCTGGAACGTGGTGCGAAGGTAGTCGTGGACGCCGAGGAGCCGCTCCCAGTCGATCTCGCCCCCCTCCTCAAACGGTGCGAGGTAGCGCTCGTCAACGTCGCTGTCGGCGACGACGCTCTCGAGCGCCTGCAGCCGTCGCAGTTTGCGAGCGTCGTGACGGAGTTCACTCACGGTGGGGTCGTAGTCGGGGCGGGCGTGGCTGGTGAGCTGTCGCTTCAAGCCGTAGTAGCTGGGACGCACGTACCGCAGGGGCCCGTACTGGCTGAG
>JGI12329J12844_1000009_pt1 | contig 50298 bp, 26 predicted proteins | sample A23E3SouthBayCA_FD_12844 | JGI IMG/M metagenome (IMG submission 12844)
CGGTGTCGGCGACCGTCGACGTCCGCCGAGCGTGGGCTGCTGCCGGTCGTGTCGATCCGAGCAACCTCGACGGCGATCGCCTCCAGGGGACCAACCGAGACGGCGGTTCGTTCGCGTGTCCCGAGTGCGGTTCCGCCGTCGACGTTGTCCGCGCTGTCGCCGTCGCCGAGGGGATCGTCGAGACGTGCGACGCCGGTCTCGACCACGCGTACCCCGAGGCGTACGGCCTTGCCCGGACCGAGTACGGCGCCCCGCTGCCGGAGTACCTCACCACGGGCGACGCGATCGCCGAATTTGACGCGGTTCTCGACGTGATCGGCGAGGTCGGGTTCTTCCACCTCGACGAGGAAGCCCTCGCGAGCGAGGTCACCGGCACCGGCGAGGAGGTCGCCGGCGAAGCAGTGCGGACGCTTGACCCCGCGTGGCGGGAGTCTGAGAGCGGCGAGTCGGTTCTCGTCTACGAGAGTGGGACGGTGTGGGACGCCGATACGCAACGCGTCATAGACGCGTTGCGGTTCGTCGCTCTTGACGGCGGTCTACTTACCGACCCGCGCCAAGCCCTGGAGGGGCAGGACTTCACCGAGGCGTACCGGCGCGCACGCACCGAGTACGGCGCTCCGCTCCCGCGATGGGAGCCGGCCGCTGACGGCGCTCGGGAACTAACGCCGCAGCTTCCCCCGAGCGACGAGCTCGTCGACGCGAGAGAGTTCGACGGCGTAAGCCCGGACGAACTCGATCTCGCTCGCGAGGAAGTCGAGGCGCTCATCGGCGAGGCAGTGACCGACACCGACGAGCCGACTGTCGTGACCGCTCTCCCCGCGACGGGAAAGACCACAGGAACGGTCAAGAACGCGCGAGACCGGCCGCTATCGTACCTCGCTCCGCGGAAGGAGCTACAGGCGCAGGCACTCGAAAAAGCCGAGAGGTGGGGCGTCGACGCGGAGATCCTCCCCGTACTTTCCGAGGAGCGTGTGCGACCCGCCGTCCTCGACGCTGCGGTGTCTCACGTCCGCGAGGCAGGGAAGACCCGCCTCCGGGACCGGTGGGCGATTCTCGCCGCCGCGTTCGACGGCCTCGAAGAGGAGGACGCCGACGATGTCGACATGACCGATGTCTTCGAGGAGACCGAGGAGGGGAGCGATACGGTCGAACTCAACCGCGCGACGTGTCCGACCGCGGAGGGCGACCATGGCGCCGCTTGGGCGATCGCCGTTCATGTCGCCCGGAGACTCGGATACACTCCAGAAGAGATACACAACCAAGCTCGGGGACTGTTCGGCGCCCCGCTGCCATGTGCGCATGACGAGGACGAGGAGTGTGAATACAGCGAGGGCTGGAACAGTGTACAAGACCCCGACAACGCCCCGGATCTTCTCGTCGGGTCCTACATACACGCTCACGTCGCGAGCGTCCGGACCCACTTCTCTCGCGCCGGTGACGGGACCGTCGACACAGCGCCCCGCGCGGTCGTCCTCGACGAGTTCCCCGGAGAGGCGTTCGTCTCCGAGTTCGGGGAGAACGCCGAGGATTTCGCGACGTGGCTCGCAGGGTGTCTCCGCGACCACGTCGACGATCGCCGCGATATGCTGGAGGCCGACCTCTCAGAAGACAGTTGGGTCCGCGGGTGGCTCGATGGCGACGCCGCCGAGGCCGACGACGACGTCGACGACGCGATCACTGCGCTTGGCCGAACCGAGGAACTACTCGACGCTCGCGAGAACGCCGTTGAGATCCTCGTCGAGGTCGACAGCGAACCGCTGGAGGACCTCGGGCTACTCGAACCGCTGGAGGCCGTCACGGACCGTGACACTGACGCCGAAGACGCGTACGGGCGACTCCTCTCGGCGCTCGGAGCTGTCGACGCCGAGCAACCGGGGTCTGCCCTCGCCGGGTGGGTCGACGACGCCGTTCGCGAACCGCTGGAGGTCGCGACCGCAGCCGGCACCGGGACACCGGAGATCGGCGACGTCAAGCTCGGCGATCTCCCCGTCGCGAGCGACCTCCGCGCGCTCGTCGAGGACGCTGTCGACGCCGCTCGCGAACGCCACGACGGTGCCCGTGCGGTCCTTGACGCGGCCGTCACGGCGCTCCGTGGCGGGGCTGAAGGGTGCCGGCGCCTCGCGGCGTGGGCAGACGACGGATACGCTCACCCCGATGCGCACCACATCCTCGGGAACATCGTCGAGCCGGAGCCGACGCAGATCAACACCTCCAGCTGGGCCTTCGATCCCGACGCGACCGATGGGACTGTCGTCGACGTCGCCGACACCGGCGACCGGGCGGTGACTGTTCTCGACCGGAATAGCCACGGCGCACGGCTCCACACGCCGCCCGCACGCACCGACGCCGGGGGCGAGGACGTTCCTCTCGTCGGGCTCGATGCGACGGGGCGAGCGTCGCTGTGGTCCGTCTCTCTGGGTGAGGAGGTCACTACGGACGACATCCACGACACACCTCGCGAACGCGCTCGGTTCCTGGAGAACGCGCTTGACCTCCGGGTGCTCCAAGCTGCCGACCAACCCCGCTCCTACTCGGGCGATCCCAGCTCGAAGGACACCGACGGCGACGTCGCCCTCCTGGAGGCGATCGCTGAGGAGTACGCGGGCATCGACGCCCCGCGACAGCGGGGGGAGGAGGCCGTCGAGGTTGGTCGGCCGGCCGCGATCACGACGAAGGCTGTCCGGGAGGTCCTCGAAGGCGACGCCCGTCTTGACGATGTCGTCGCAGAGTGGGACCACTACGGGAACGTCACCGGGTCGAACGACCTCGGCGCACACCGCCTCGCGGCCGTCCTTGGCTCGCAGCACTACGGCGACGACGCGATCGAGCGGTTTTGCGCTCTCGCCGGCGAGGAGGTGGACACCGAGCGAAATGGTGCGTGGGGGTCCGAGCTCGATTACGGCAGCGAGCTTGCGAACACCTACCTGAAGCACATGAGGGAGGATCAGACGACGCAGGCGATTCTCCGGTTCGCACGGGGCGATAGCGGTGCGACAGTCGTCGCGAGGACCTCCGCGCTGCGGGACGACCTCCCTGTTGTCGGGCGGGGGCAGGTCGTCGAGACTTGGAGCGAAACGGCCGCGAAGGTTGCCCGAGAGTACCGCCGGCTCGGTGGGGAGTTTACGATCGCCGACATCGCCGACTCCGTCGACGTGAGCCGCCGACAGGTTCGGCGTGTCCTCGCCGAGCTCACCGACGCCGGGTACATCCGCCGCGTCGACAGCGGTGACGGCCTCGCGAACGTGTATGAACCGGGCGACGAGCCCGGAGCCGGCGAGGTCGACCTTCCCGACCGAGCGGACGCCGTCGCTGCTGAACCCGGACTGTCGTCGCTAAACCAATACTATACATGGAATGTCCGGGTGTTCGGAGGCGAACCGGCGCCGGAGACGGCTCGCAACGCGCCGCCGGTGCGACAGCGGGGCGCACCCCCGTCGCCGACTGTCGTTGAGGGCGCTCCAGGAGACTAACACTTCGGCGTTGAGGTGAGTCGGCGGCCTCCTCGATAGCGACGGCTATCCACGGTAGCACATCTCTCTGGGGAGAAATTGTGGTGCCACTCGCCGAGATAATTGATGGAACCCTGAATTCTGTACCGGGGGGCGGTCACCCCCCACCACAGTTGGGCTTAGGACTGGTTGCGCGCGTACTGTACCGCCACGTAAATGAACGCCGCCAGGATACCGAGCACGATTTCGGGCCCGAACACACTGACGAACGCGTCGATGAGCATGTTCATGCTCCAATCGCAGAGACGCCCGAGAACAGCATAAGAACCAACACGCGGTGGTCGACGTTGAGTCTCCTCTGAACCCAGTTTCGTGCGTGATGGAGACTACTGGGTGAGAAGCGCAATAAGACCTAGACCTGCGATGACGCCAAGACCAACGCCCGCGCCTGTCGCAGCGGCGCGACGTGCCTCAGGGTCGTTATGTATCTCGTCAGCTAACGCAGCCCCGACGCGTTTACCCGCCTCTTGACTGAACTCTCGGGCGAGAGTATCCAGAGGATCACTCTGGAACTGCGCTTCGGCGTTCGTCTGTACCGTCGGGACCTTCTGGGGTGATTCTGTTTCAGTCATTGGTTTTAGATGTCTTCAGTTGCGTCTTCGGTTCCACTAAACAACGACCCACTATCGAGAGAGGTATCGTTTTCATCAGTCAAGCCGCCGGACTCTGTCTGTGGGTTACCACTAGTCGAAACCTCTCGTGTTGTTGTCCGCTCAGCAGTCGTCGATTCGTTGAACAGACCCCTAGCAATCTCGGCCGCCGGAGTCTCTTGGTCACGGAACCCCTCCGTCTTGATCACAACCCGAGCGAGGAGACGATCCATCTCATTAGGTGGCTCCCCGTTTCGAGATTTCTCGAGGAGGTGCTCGATGATCTGCTGGTGTTCAGCTAACATCCGCTGCTGAGTCATCTCTCTGATAATCTCCACAGCTTCATCGACCATGTCGGCCTCGTCGAGTGCGGTGAGAACACCAACGGCCGTAGCCCGTGTTTTCTCGACGCGTTCGCGTTTTTCCTCGGATACCCCATCGAGTTGGTCAAGATCGATATCCACATTCTGTTCGACTAGGTCGTCTAGGAAAGCGTCCCACGAAGGTGCACCGTACTCCTCCTTGACGGGTTCGAGCCGGTCCTTCACCTCATTTGAGACGCCGATCGTTGTATCTGCCATCTGTGATTACTATTTGTAGGTATAACTCCCTGAACCTTGGCGTGTGAGTATACCATACCTCAGTATATTCGGTCCAGCCGTCAACCCTGAAAAGGACTCCACGCTTGGTTCAGACTCCTAAGACGAATATAGGCTATTCAGACTAGCGTTACTCTTCAGCAACGATTGGGGTGTAGGTGAGGTCTTCATCGCCACCTCCTGCTCGAGCACTCCCTTCACCGAGGTCGGTGAGATAGTTCTGTGTGTACGCAACCTGTTCGTCCGTCAGGTCGTACAACTCACCCATCAACACATCGACGTCGTCGACGATCGGACGGAGTGACGTCATCCGGAAGCTCGATCCACTAAACCCGTCCTTCATCCGTGACCACAGCGTATCTGCGAGCTCGATAATCTCGTCTTCGTATTCCTCAACCACAGACTCATCGGGCCACGGAAACGCCGATAGTTGCGTCCAATTGTGGTGATGCTGGTTCCCGTACGTCATCCAATAGACGTAGTACAGCGAGGAGTTCAGCACTAAGAACGCCGTCTTCTGCTCCAACTCCGAATCAAAGAACACCGGCTCAACTTCACGTGCCTCGTATAGCTCTTCCATCATCGGGTTGATCCAGTATCCCGCTCCCTCGCGCCGCCATACAGGGTACTCATCCTCTCCGGTTGGGTCCTGTTCGTACTTATCCTCGAAGATGGTGTGAGAGTAGTCTTTCAGCTGTAGCAAGATGTCCCTCTTCATGTTACCGCCAATCTTCGGGAGCAGCGGGCCACCAGAATCGTCACCACCGATTCGGTCTCGGAGGATCAATCCATCAACCGGACTATATTCAAGATTTTCGAAGCGGTGCTGTCTGTTGTCTCGGTTGAACACGGTGAAGTCGCTCGTGTGGATGGTCCCTGGCGTATCTGTGTCCTTCTGTCCCGAAAGGAGCGCAACACGGACCAGGGCGTTCTCGAAGACACCAACCCGTCCCCACATTCCGAAACAGGCCACACGCGCAGGGGCGAGCGTGGACCGGAGCAGGTCGTGGAACTCCTCAAGCGACGATTGATAGATCAGCCGGAGGGTCGTGACGTTCCCGAAGTAGCCATGCTCGCCCGTCAGTTGCAGCTGTCGTTCGACGAACGGCGCCGAGACATCATTCACTGAGCCGGTGAGGTACGGCGCAGTGAACATCTCCTCATTTTGGTTGAGGATGTCGCCGTAGGGCGGGTTGCCGATGACAACATCAAACTCGATCTCGGGGTGCATCCCGTTGGCTTCCTCGAGCGGGAGCAGCTCGGGGAACTCGATGTCCCAGTGCAACGGTTTTCCCGTGATATGGTCGAGGTCGTACCGTGTCGGCTGCCGCTCGATCGCGGCGAAGACGAACCCGCCGTCGAGGAGCTGGCGGAGGTCGCCGACGATGTCTTGGTGTTCTGCGAGCTCGCCACGTGCGCCGCCGGCCTCTTGGATGCGCTCCCCGACGTCGAGTGTTGCGCTCTTGTTCGTGTCCCGCCACTCTTGCCACTCGAACCCGGCATCAGCAAGCAGTTCCTTGTCTCCTTCAGAGAGTGCGATCGTGTCGCCGTCTTCATCCCACCGCTGAGCCTTCACGGACTGTACGGTCGGGTGGAACTCGCCGTCCGGGATCGACGCAACGAGAGCATCGAACTCCTCAACGCCGGTCACTTCCGACTCAAACGTGTGAGTTAGGTTTCGGAGGAACTTTTCATCACGGTCCTTGCGGATCTGCTGTTCGAGTTCCATCACCTCCTGGCGCGTGCCCTTGTTCTCGAACTTGTAGGCACGCCGTTTTTTCGCGAGCGTCGGGAGCCGCTCGTCGATAGCCCCGAACTGTGTCTGTACATCTCCTCTGACCGGGAAGCCAACGAGGGAGTTGCCGGCGACGATATTCACATCGATGTTGGGGAGGCGCCCGAACTCCTCGTTCCAACTGTTGCCCTCGATGATCTTCAGCCAGATGCGAAGCTTCGCGATCTCGACGGCGACGTCGTCCACGTCGACGCCGTAGATGGCGTGGAGTGCGAGTTCCTGCTTCGCGTCGTATCGTTCCTGGGGCGACGGCTCTTCGCCGCCGTTGAGCCCACGCAGGAGCGAGAGCTGCACTTGGTGGAGCTCTTCCATTGCCGTCGTCAGGAAGTGCCCAGAGCCGCACGCTGGGTCGAGGATGGTTAGGTCTGTGAGCCGGTCGAGGACATCCTCTAACGCACTCGGGTTCGCACCGTACATCGCTGCGCCGTCCTCGACGTGGCGCAGGATCTCACTGAGGTCTGTCTGCTCGATCTGGGTGCGGACATACTCCTCGGCGTCGTCGTCAGAGTGCTCGACGAACGCCTCGGCGAAGAGGTCCTTCACCTTCGGATCAACCGTCTGCTCGGAGAGGTGGCGCGTCACGTCGTTGGGTGTGTAGTACGCGCCGATCTCTTTCTGGCGCCCTTCCTCACCGCCGATGTGGTTGATCGTCTTCTCGAACACGCTCCCGAGGATCGCCGGATCGAAGCTTTGTCCGCTCATCTCCAACCGGTGCCCCTCGATGAGGTCTTCGATGACGGTGGGGAGTGTCCGGTCCACGAGGTTGTACTGCGACTCGTTCGGGACGTTCTCACGGAAGAGGCCGCCGTTCAGATACGGTACATCTGCGTACCGGCCAGTTCGAAGTTTGGGGCGACGCTCGCCTTCACCCGTGTTGAATAGGTCGTAGAACAGCGGCTTGATGTACGCCTCGTAGAGCGTTCCGGGGATCGCCTCGGCATTATCCTCGTAGTCTCGAACCAGCGTCCGCAGGAAGCCGTCTGGGAGGACGTCACGCGTTTCGAGGAACTTGATGAATAGCAGGCGATTCATCAGTGTGACAGCAAACAGGTCTTGGTCCTCCTCGGTCGCTTTCGGTGGGGGCTGGATGTCGTCGCGAAGGCACGTGTCGTACTCGTGCTCATCGCTCTCGCCGAACAACAGCTCGATGTATAGCTCGTAGAACTCCTCGACGTCCGCAGTCCGGGTGTCGCGGAATTCCTTTGGAGCGGTCTGGGTCAGGAGCGTGTGTAGACCCTCCGGGTTGAACACCGAGGCGAACGTCTCCAGCGTTTCCTCGATATCGACATCACCGACACTACCAGACCCCAAGTACCCGAGGTCACGGGCGACCGCGTTGATGACTGGTCGGAGATTCACACGCTCGACCTCACTGAATTCGAGGAAGTCACCCCCATGCTCGGCACGGTAGACTACCCACTCGAATCCATCAGTGGCGATCCCGTAGTCGGGCCAAGCCTTGTTTGAGAGATAGTCGCCGACGAGCTCCTGTTCGGCCCGGTCAATCTTGTTTGGGGACTTGTTCTCCCCGATGAGAACGAATTTACCGCCGCGTTCGACCAGACGGAAGTCAGGGGCCTCCCGTTGGGTCGTGCCAGCAGCCGAACGTTGGCTGGCGGGACGGCCAGGTTCACGATTCAGTCCGACGGCCTCGAGCAACGGCCAGATGAGATTCCCTTCAGTCCACTCCTCGGGCTGATTGCTTAGCGCATCGATCGTGAGCCTCTCCTCGCCCGCGAGAACCCGTTCGACCAAGTGAGGGTCGGAAACAGTGGTTCCGAGGCTGTCCACGAAGTCCTCAAGCACCTCCCGCAATCGGTCTGGGTGAGTAGAATCGGGCGACATAGGAGTACTAAATCAATCGGATGTCTCTGTCGTCACACTCCCTCCAAGTTTACTTTCCGGTCGGTGAGTGTATGACAATCCTGATACTAACAGAGCCGGTGGACAAGGGACTGGTTGTCGACGCCAGTCCTCACAGCTCAGGAGTGTTCCGGATGATCGCGCCGACGCCGAGTACAATCCCGATGGCACCGCCAGGTGTGAGTTCGATGTCGCCGGCGACAGGGTCGATCAGGAACGCGCCACTGCTTGCGAGAGCGACGCCCCATACCACAGTAATCGCCAAGAGGCCTACACCAAGCGCTGCGGCCCGTTTCGGGGATGGTGGATAGTGTTCGGCCTTCTCCGACTCCACGGCCGCTTCATGCTCTTCCTGAAGCCGCATCTGGACAACTGGGGAGACCGGATCGAAAGCAGCGTGGGCATCCTCGAAGTCGCCGACGTCGTGGATGAGGGGTTCCTCGTCTCGGGTCCGCGGGTGAGGGCTTACAGAGGCGTCGACTTTCCAGCTCCGAACACGGATCCGATCCGGTCTCAGACTTGGACGACTCTCTTCGTAGGTTGGCGGGTCCTCGCGGATCTTCATCGGTGAGCCAGCATCGCGTCCGAAGATTCGATCGTAGTCCTGTTTCACGCGCCACCCTGTCTTCTGTGCGTATCGTTCCTTGGTCTTCTCATCTTGCCATCCGAGCTGGTGATCGAGTGCCGGAGGGCGCATGCCTGACCATATGAGGTGTGTGGCCGATGTGGCCCGGAGCATGTGGGGGTAGACCCGATCTGGGTCGATGCCGTCAGTCAACTCGGCGATCTTCTTTACTCGGCGGTTGACCGTTGAGTAGCTCACGGTGGTGTACGGAACTGAGTCGAAGTAGAGGTCGATGATGAGCCGATCCCGGCGCGTTGGGACATTGACATCTCGGTCCGACCCATCCTTTACTTTCCAGTACTCCTCGAGGACATCCTCGAAGTCGCGGTCATGCTTTTTGGCATACTGGCGAGCGTAATGTCGACAGAGTCCACAGTCACAAGACGAGCGAGGAGGGATCGATATCACCGATCGGTCCGGGTCATACCATGACTTCTCCATATGGATCACCTCACCGACGCGCAGTCCGAGGCGGCCCATCATCACGAGGAAAAAGAATATAGCGATGCTCTCCTGTCGATCATCGATACGCGCTGCTGTACGCAGCATCTTTCTGAACTGGGAGAACGTCACGACATCTCTCAGTGCGCTTCGGCGCTTTCCCATGTTAATATCGGCTTCCCAACACGCCAGCATAAATCTCCCGCCCAGATCTACGGTTCTGACCGCCGTATTGTCCCCCGATTTTGATAAGACGAGTACGACATGTAATCAGATGTCACAGACGTGACTATTAAGCGGGTCCTAGCAGTTCTCACAAGCATCAGAAGTTCGAAACGCCTTGTAGCAAGATGCGACCTCTGCGGCGACGATGTCGATGTGATACCGGCCAGTTACCAGTCGGTACCGCTGTCCAGTTGGTGGACTATTTTCTAACCGCTGAAATGGAACATCGAAGAACCAACTGCTCGCCCCGCCGATTACGCGCTCGCGTGTACGCCAGCCCCCCATCCCCTCCCCCCGCGGAGAGAGGCAACTGTCTGACGTAGCTTTACCTACAGAGATGACTATAGGGTATGCTATAGGAAATCCTATGACCGACACGATACGCCTCGCTGCGTTCATCGACAAGGGCGGGACCGGGAAGACGACCGCGACAGCACACCTCGGCGTCGCGCTCGCCAAGGAGGAGCTCGACGTCCTCCTCATCGACCTCGCAGGGAAGCAGGGTGACCTCGCGAAAACGTTCGGCGTCTGGGGAGAGTACCGAGAGTTGATCGACGCCGGCGACGCTTGGCCGAACGTGACGACGGTGTTCCAAGACGAGTGGGCGGCGATCGCCGAGAAGCTCGGTGAGGCTGCCGTCGACGATCTCGTCGTTGAGACAGGCGAGGGGGTCGATCTTATCCCCGCACACCCAGGGTTAGACAGCCTTGACGCTGACCTCGGCAACATCGATGACGCCGCCGAGCGGTACTCGCGATTGGAGACCTTCCTCGACGAGTACATCGATCCCCGCGGGTACGACGCTGTCCTGCTTGACCTCCCGGGGCTCACGAACAACGTGAGCTACTCCGGGCTGTGGGCGGCGAAACACGTCCTCGCGCCGGTTGAGATGGGGCCGTTCGAGGCGGAGCAGGCGGACCAACTCCGCGAGGACCTCACGCAGATGGTCGAAGCATTCGACGTCGAAGTAGAGCTCTCGATGGTGCTCCCGAACAAGGTCGATACACGAACGAAGCTCGCTGAGGAGTACCTGGAGGCGTTCCGCGCGGAATACCCTGAAGCGATCGCACCGGAGTACATCCCGTACTCGCAGGACATTCGGAACGCGGTTGAGGGCGGGCAGACTGCGTTCGCGCTTGAGGAGCCGTCGGCGACAGCTGAAGATGCGCGTGGGGCGTTCGAGGCGGATGCGCGTGCCCTTGTCGACCGGCTGGGGGGTGCGTAGCATGGCTGACGACGAGCTCGAAGAGCTGCGGGAACGGACCGATCGTGGGAGCCGTCTCGACACCGCCAGCGACGAGACGAACCGTACTGAGTTCCGAGAGAGCATCGCAGAACACCTGAACGAGATCGACGCCGGCGAGCGGCAGAAAACGCTCTCCGCGTGGGATGGGCCGCTGGCGGCGTTCGTTGCTGCTCTCGAAGAGGACCAACACGCTGACCGCCGCAAGGCGATAGCTGACGCGCTCGGAGAGGAGTTGGGTGTGGGCGTTGACGACCCGAAGAAGAGCGAACTCCTCGCCCTCACGCTTCGCGTCGGTTTCCAAGAGGTTGCGGGTGAAGACTTGGAGGCCCTCAAGGAAGCTCTTCGCGAGGACGCAGCGAAGGGGCTCTGACCCTTTAGACTTGTATAGAGGATTTCCTATAGGGAATACTTTAGAATTCCATATAGAGGATCCTGTAGGAATGACGAACAGCGCCGTGGGGCGCTATATTTTCAGACGGCAATCCCAGTGGTAGCCTTCGCCCCGCTGCCGTCTGGCGATTTTCACCCCGAAAAGTCAGGTGGTAGTACAGTTTGTTTGTTTCCTGACACTATACCCATCGCTATGAAGAAAAGCTGGTTGCGGGGTCAAAAGAATTCGAGTCGGTGATTACAGCTCGACGTCGTCGTCGATCTCGTAGAGTCGGTGGAGCGTGAGCCCCTGGAGCTTGTAGAGCATCTCTCCCAGCTCGTCGTCCTCGTTTAGGGTGTAGAAGCTACTGGCCCCGCGGTCAACCTCCTTGACGATCCCCAACTCGGTGAGCCGCTCAAGCTGCTCGTACACCGTGCTCCGCGACGTGTCGCTGAGGCGCGCGATGTCGCTGACGTTGAGTTCTCGGCTCTTGTTAGTGACGAAGGCTTCGATGATGCGTGCGCGTTCCTGCGATTTGAACAGGGTCGGCAGCGATCCCTTCCCGGCGAGTCCCTGGTCGTGCTCCGCCGTCACGGATGACATACTCTACTGTATCCCATGTGTGGGCATAAATCTGTGGAATCAGTTGAACACTACTATCAATAGAACCGACAGTTTTTAGTGCGTGGCTATATAAGTATATACTATAGAATGAGCGAGCAGGATATCAAGAACCGAATTGTCGAGACTCTTCTCAACGACCGTGTGACCGGCTCTAACAAGGAATCTATCGATACCCTTCTCAACTACGCGGTGCGAGATAGTGAGCAGGGACAGGCCCGCCGACTGTTAAAAGACGAGATGTTATCGAAATCGGAGGGGTCCGTCCAACAGGTGGGTGGAGGGGCTCGGGAAAACGTCCAACTGGCCGACATTGAGGAGGCTACCCGATACGTCCACAGGAACGGCGGGGACGTACCGTGGAAGTTGAAGCAAGAATACATCGAGGACTGACGGCCCGAGGGGTGGGGGTATCGTCGCCGGTCCATGCCTCCAAATCGAATGAAGAGAGGAAGACTGCCGAACTGACGCACACGCACACAGGCGAGAGCGCGTCAGCGTTCGTCGATGCCGGCGGCCTCTTCGAGTTGCTCGACACGCTCTCGTAACTCGCTGAGGTTGGTGTCCTCGGTTCGGGCGTCCTCCAACGGCCGGACATCGTCGAGTGCTTCGTCGACGCGATCGTCGTCAGCTTCCCCGCCGAGGTAGAGGCCGCGCCGATCTTGGTGGAGGCTCCGAAGCGTCGACTCAGCGAGTCCGGTGTCCTCGGAGACCGTCGCGAACGCCTCGCCGCGGTCGACCCGGGCGACTGCTTCACGGACGTGTAGGAATTCGGCTGGGTCGACGCGGAGGTAGCCCTCTTCGACGACAAACCCTGCCGGCGGCCTCCCGGTCCACTTCCCAGCGGACTGAGCTGCGCGGACGCCCGACCGGATGCGCTGGAGCTTTTGTTGGTGTTCTATCTGCGCGAGGTCGCCCATCAACCGGGCGACCATGCTGTATATCGTTTGCTGGAGGTCGCCGTCGTCGACGTGGATCTTCAGGCCCACGTCGAGGGCCTCGACGCCGGTGTCGTGTTCCAAGCAGTGTTGAATGAACTCGTGAATCTCAGTCGGCCCGAGCCTGGAGAGGCGGCTAATTTCGTGAACCACCACGAGGTCGAACTGCCCTGTCTCGACGTCGTCGAGGAGCTGATTATACACCTCGCGAGTGTCGGTGTCGGCGGCGCCGGAGACGACCTCCGGATACTCCTCAACGTCTGCGACACCAAGACGCTCTAGATGTTCGCGCGCCTCGTCGAGCTGCCGGGACACGTCTTGGTCCGACGTCGAGACCCGGGCGTAGATAGCCGCAGTCGTGGGTCCGTTCTCGGTCATGTTTTCGAGGACGCGTCACTGACTTAAACAAGTGGGGATTACTGCGGTTTATCGCATACCACTACCTTTAGATCAATTTTAACTAAGAATAAATCTCAGAAGGTGGGGGGCTCTTCGGCACACGATACGGTACGAATACGGTACAATCTTATTACAAAGAAGCCTGTAGACAAACCTGTGAGCTCTCGGACCGACGACTCGGCCGACGGAGAAACCGTCAAGATATTCGAAAGCGACGGCCAAATCGTCGCTCGGGACGAGAGTACGGGCGTTTCGAGCTTTGGAGAAACGAAGTCTGAAGCGCTTGAACGTCTGTCAGAAGCTATTGGCCTCTACGAGGAGCCGGTACACGACGAGGACGACGCTGAAACTGAAGCCACCGCACCTTGGCTGTAAAGCTGAATGCGCGGGAACACCCCCGCTCCGACTGAAGCCTTTTTACCCCCGGCATACGTCGAACTTTGACGTGAGTCGCCGCACCTTCACCGGGAAAGAAATTGTCCGAGCTCTCCAGAAGTGGGACTTCAAAGTTGTCCCAGGTGGAGGAAAGGGGAGCCATGTGAAGATGCGGTACATCGACCCCAACACGAACGAGAAGCGTACTGTGATCGTCCCCCAGCACGGCGAGATCCCGACCGGCACCCTCCAAGACATCGCAGAGCAGGCCGGCGCGAATGATTTTCAGGAGTTCATTGAGGCCATCGATGAGCTTGTCTGAGTAGACTTCTAATCTGTCGCCCTCTCCCGCCCTTGCCTTCGCCTTCGGATCGGAAACGCGCGGGCGCGTAGAAATGCTGAAGATTCGGCTTGTATCACTAACGGGACCTCTCCAATCACGATGCCTGATTCTCTCACCTTAACACGCTATTAGAAGACGTAGTCTACAGCGGTTCGAGGGATTAAGTCAAATCAGAATAAAAAAGAGTCATGGTAATTGTTGAAGTGGTGACTACTCTTGCTGGCGGATTGGTTGGGAGTATTGGGGGGTATGAATATAGAAGACGGCGGCTCTGTTGAAATCCTCAGCAAGTGATATGTTCTGGCCCGGGTGCGGTCAATACAAAGCGTCTATTTATTTCGGTTGGCTGAATGATCGTCCTCACTGGGTTTCCAAACCCACACTATGCCTATACCGACGAGCATAATCACTGGCGGTAGTAGTTCCAGCCACAGGGCGAGTGACGACTCGGTGAGGAGGTAATTGTCTAACAGCACTCCACCAGTTATACCACTAAGAAAAACAATCCACCCGACTGTCCGGCCCCCATTCCAGCCTTCTTTCTGTGACCGATAGAGTATGATAACCCAAGCGAGAGCAATTAGTCCAGTAGCAATCAGGCTTATCCAATCCATAGATGTCGATAATACAACAGAACGTATGGGGTTTTCGGTGGTAAATCCGCAGTCTTCATCGACCGGCTGTTTCAGACAAGAACATGTCTGAAAAATAGGATTTCAACAAAGCCAAGACGGCGTAAGCGAGATCGGGAACAGAAGAACGTAACGGAAGCTTGGTTTGACGACTGCCTGGACATAATCGGACGGGGTGCCTACAATATTGAGCAGGCACGCTTTGGGAGTAAGCCAGATTATGATCGAATCCTTGAGGATGTCGATAGCTTCTCTGAACGACTTTCTGTACAGGTTAGGGACCCACCAGATGACGTTTCAGATAGAACAGTAGAAGCTGTTTCACTAGTGGCACAAATGTACGCGAAGGCGACTGCAGTCGCCGACGTGAATACGCGGAAAGATGGGATAGAACTCGTGTTAGAGCTTTTTGAGATGGCCCAGGAAGAGTATTCTGAGGAGCTTGATTTTGAGGATGCGCTCCACGATGCGACTGAGCTATCCTCAGGGTTTGATCAAATGGTGAGAATGGTAGAAAACCAGGGCATTGAGACTTCTGAACTCGCCACAACATTCGAAGAAATTCTATCAGAATGGGATGTCGACGACTTTGAGCAGTTTATGAAAGGTGCAAACGAACAGGGAGGGGAAATAGATCGCACGATTAATCAATCAATGGGCATATTTTTTCCTTGGCAAACAACGTCTCCAACACTGCGTACAAAGAATTACAGGCCGAGCGAGACTCAGTCATATCTTGAACAGAGGCTGGCTGAGGGGCTAGGGGTGAGAGGCGGGGTTCCTACACCGAGCAAAGCTCGATCCGCGCTGCTATGTCGGTGTCACGAGAGATGCCGTACTCAGCGCAGAAGATGATCAACTCTATCAACGTCTTGGTCTTCTGCGTGCTCGCATTCGCTCATGATCTGTTGGATACCGTCTTCCCGCCTTGGTAGCTGGTGATCATAGCGCCGACGCCGAGAACGAACCCTGCCACGGCGACAGCTGAGGTGAGGTGCCGGCCTAGCGCGAAGAGTACGATAGCGCCGAGACACACGCCGAAGCCGAAGCCCTGAGCCAACTTGAGGAGGTGCTCAGTCATCGGAGACCCTCAGTGAGAAGCCTCCCTCGCTCCCGGGCTGGTGGATCGTTGCCTCATTTGCTCCTTCTTCGGCGGTGAAGAGCAGTTCGTCGCCTCCTTCGAGGTCCCACTCCATGGCGAGCGCCTTCGGGATGGTCACGGAGTAGCTCCCGTCACCGTCCTGAATTCGCCGCCCTTCCGCTAGGAAGTGCGTGATACCGCTGTCCTTGTAGCCGTCTTGCTCAGTCATCTCTAGATCCTCCACAGAGCGCTTTGCCGGCTGTACAACCGTTGTAACGGCACTTCGAACAGAACCTCAGACCCCCGCTGTCTCTGTTACACATTGGGCACTCGCAATCATGTGACGAGTGTCGTCGGCTGCTCACGGCTTCAGCCATCAACACCCACCACCTGTGCGACCATCGCGTTGTCGTAGGCGCCTCGATGTACATCGAAGGCGTCGAATTCTATACTACTGTCGTGGCCGGATTTATTTCGGTTGTCGTGGTATGCGTTCATGCTTCGTGTGTAGCGAAGCGCGGTCGGTGTCCCACCACCGGCCGTTTTCACGGCGAGCCGCGCTTCTTACTCAATAAAAGAACACTACCCACTTCAACCTTACTGAATATAAGAACCTTACCTAATACAAGAAGTTAAGTTACGGCCCCTTCTCGCATAAAGTATGAGTGAGGCCGTTGAAAGGCGGGACATGACCGAAGGCCGAGCACTTCTTACAGAGCGCGAGAGAGAGGCCCTCACCGGTGACGGGTCCGACAGCTATCGCTACAAGACACGGACGTACTTCAGATCCCGGCTGGAGCAGTTGGAGACAGATGTCACCCTACTCGCCGAGCACGATCCGGAGCTGCTCGAAGAACTTCGTGAGGTCGTTTGCGAAGACGCTGCTGACGGTGATAGTCGAGAGGCAAAAGACACTACAACCAAATGAGCGACGCGAAGGGACGTTCGAAATCACACGTTGACGTCGACGACAGTCTCCTCGCTCGGTTCGAAAACAGCCACGAGGCGCTACCCGAACTCGTCGTCGGGATGCCAGACCTGGAGCGCTTCCACCGACCTGAGGCGGAGGCCGACGAGCCGGCTCCGTCGTGCGTCCGGATTCACCACGGGGACTGGCGCGTCGTCAGCGTCGACGACGCAATCCAAGCCGGTCTAACCCCCTGCCGAACGTGCTGGAAGGCGGTGTTGGAGTACCTCGCAGCTGACCCTGACTCGGCTGTCGAGTACCGAGATCCCGATGCGACGCCCAAGCCCGCCGGACCGACTCCAAGGAATTTCGAGATCGAGGAGGACCGACACAAGTTCAAGCCGGTCGCGTCGCTCACCGAGGAAGTGATGATCGACGGTGGCGACAAGTACCACGCGCCGGGTTTGGGTGAGACACTCTGTGGCCGGAATGGCTACCGTGTCGTCGACCGCCGCGCTGTTGAGAGCCACTACGAGCCGTGTCTCGACTGCTTCACCGATGTTGACGGCGAACTGTGATCTCGGCACCCCGAATTTACACGCATGTACACCAGAATAGAGCGGTCCTCGCGGGCCTTATCGTCCCACGAACTGTCACTTTGCGAGTCGTTCCTTCACCGTCCGCCAGACCAGTTGAGCCATGAAGAATATCCAAGCTAACACTAAAACGCCTCCAACACCTGTCGTGAGCGTGTTTACCGTTGTCAAGCCAAGTAGGGTCGTCTGGAGGAGCCCACTGGGGAGAGAGCCAAACACCAGTGCGAACAAGACGAGAGCGACAGCTGAACCTCCTGCGAGTCTAGTAGATTCCTGAACCGGGGAGGTACGTCGTGTGCCCTCCAGAAGGAGGCGACGGACGGTGTCGTCCGACTCTTCGTCATCTTCGGACCGTTCCATGATGCGACTTTTCAGATCCTCTCCCGCGCCGATCGTGTCGAAGAGGTCGCGCTCCTGAGCTTCGATCCCTTGCCGGATCAGACGGCGGAGCGCGTCCTCAACGAGTTCTCCTTCTTCCCGAGCCTCTTCGACGCGCTCTCGGAGCTCGTCAGACGCCCCGAGTATGTCAAGCACGTCGTCGTCCCAACTCTCGATAGCGTCGCGCAGCGCGCGTTGGACGGCATCCTCTTCGTCTTCTCCCGCCTCGCGGAAGTCCTCCAACCGAGCGGCGTGACGGTTGGGCAATCCGAGGCGGACGTACAGAGGCTCCTGACGAACGCGCAGGCCTTCATCTAACAGTTCGCGTATGAACTCAGATTCTGTTTTGTCTTCGCTATCTTCGGGTTTTCCCTCGTTGTACCTCTCCAATAGGTCGCCTTTGACTTTGGCTGCGATCAGTTCGCTCATGCCCGTTAACTGCCGTTAACTTGGGGATTCGGATAAAACTACTCCCTCGTAACGAAACCGTGACTGAGGGGGAATTAGCGCTTTCTGTGGGCGTTCACCTTGGTTGTTGGCGGGGATTTAAGTAGAGTCGGGCAGATATACGAGTAAGAACAAATCGCACCGACCACCAATCGACGCTCGGAACCCAGGCGTCGCTGCTCGGTCGGTTCTGAAGTAGGATGGGTCCCCGGGCGCCCCGGGAACCCGTCGTCGGTCTTTGGCGAGGTTGGCGACGGAGATCCGGGGGCGAGCCGGGACGAAGTACGGAACCCGACGACGTGATGTCGTCAACAGAGTGTTTCTCGCGGACGGTCTTAAAAACACCGCCGTAGAGCCGCTTAATTCGATATAACGTCGTCGGTGAGACGTGGACACGTTAACCGACGAACATGAGTACACGACGCGGATACGACAGCAGGAACGGGACGAACCAGACGGCTGCGGCCCCCGACACGCGGCAGCTCGCCGCAGAACTCGGCGTCGACGGCAAGCTGTTGGTTCAGTTCGTTGACCACCACCCGAACCCGACAGCGCCGACCGTCCTCGGGTGGGCGAGCGAGACTGGAGACCTCTCCGCGCCGACGACGGTCCTCCGTGACGACGTTGAGGCGTGGGTTGAGGCACGAAGGAACACGGACGCCGCGCGAGATGGAGGTCGGCGATGAACGCGCTGCTCACCTTCAGTCAGGGGCTCGGAATCGGGCTCCTCGCAACCGCAGCGCTGCTACTTGTTTTCGGACGACAGCCGACGATCGCCGCCGGGGGCGCCGGGACCGTCCTTGCGATTGGTGGATCGCTCACGAAGCAGGGAGGTGAGCCCCTATGAGCTCGCAGGCTCAGCCCGGCAGCGACAGCGGGCGCCCCCCAGACGCTGACAACTTCGACCTCGGCGACACCGTCCTCGACCGCGAGGACGACGACCCGAACAGTGCGACCGTGATCAACTGCCCGCCGGTCAGCTGCGACGCGTGGGACGTTGGCGAGGAGACGGTCGCGGACCACAACTCCGAGTACGACGCCGAGGCCGATGTCATCGTCGTCGCGTTCGACGACGACCTCGCTGAGGCCAAGCCGGAGTACGACGGCGACGAGCCGCTCCTTCTCGCCGAGATCGGCGTCCCGACGTACGCCTTCCCGCCGGGGCGGCTCACGAACGTCGACGCGAGCGGCAAGACCTCCGACGACGAAGAGGGCAGCGCGTCGACCGCCGGCGCGCCGCCCCTGGAGGGCTTCGACGGAGTTCGCGAACTGAAAGAGCGTCTGGAGGAAACCAGCGACATCGACGTAAACCGAGAGGATGGCGAGCCCGTTCTCGCGGTCACGAAAGCCGGCCGAGAGTACCGGATTCGAGCGGACGGCTCGGTCTCGGACGGGCCGTTCCAGAGTAGGCTCGCAGATGTCGCCGCGGAGTACCTCGGAGGTGAGAGCGAATGAGCCTCGAAAATCCGGAGGAGGGCGGAGAGCGTGAGCGGTGGGTTGCTGACCCCGACGAGATGGAGCGTCGGGAGGCCCTCGCCGAGCGGGTCGGCTCCGAGCTCAAGCGCAACGAGCAAGAGAGCGGCCTCTCTTTCTTCGGCGACGACGACCGATACCGAGTCTTCAGTTACTCGCCTGCGATCGTCCGAAAGCTCCTCCGCCACGAACACGCTCGCGTTGAGTGGGTGTATACAGCGGAGGGGGGAGAGGCGAAGGCGCGAGAGGAAAACCTCTCGGAGATTTCACTCTCGGAGGAGGGCGTAGAGATCGAAGGTGTGTGCGCCGAGTTACCCCTCGGGACGCTTTCGATCAAAGGCTCGCCGCGCCAGCGGGACACGCCGAGCGGTGTTGTGTCGACACCGTCCGACGCCCGCGGTGTCGCCGCCGCGTTCGAGGGGGTGGATGAATGACGGATACAGCCACCGCCGACCGACAGTTCCGCGCTATCTGTAAGACGTGTGGAAAAAAGTACGATTGGAGGGACTCGTTCGACCGCGCGGGAACTGACCGCGACGCCCACCTCGAAACCTGTTGGACCGTGACCACGGCTCGGGACGTCGAGGCGGCGCGTGAGCCGAATATCGGGTTTGAGTCGCGTGAGGTGGAGGCATGACCGAGATCGACCGCGACGGGTGGAGGCGGATCCTTACCAACCTCAAGGAGCCAGCGATCGGCGCCGTCGCAGAGGGAGTCGCCGACGTGTTCGATGTCGGGATTCTCGACGCGTACGACCTCGTCGAGGAGGCCGTCGCCGACGGTGACCTTGTCGAGGAGGACACGGGCGGTGCATTTCCCGCCGTTCGTGTCGCCGAGAGTAATGGTGTGGAGGGATCGCCAGATTCGGGTGATGAACTGAGTGGAGAAGGTGGTTCTTCGACCGGTGACCCCGAGGGTGAAGCCTCCGAAACCGCCGTCTCTGGCCCCCTCGGTGCGTTCAGCGACGCGATCACCTGGTTCGCCCGGCAACTAGACACCGAACTCCCCGACGAGTGCGACTACGACACGGCGCGCGACTACTACCGCGACGGGCGGGGCTGGGACGACGAGACTATCGACGAGAAATTCCTCGGGTTCGCGCCGGCGAACTGCCGCGACGAGCTCGTCACCCACTTGTTCAACCGCGGGCACGGTCGCGAAGAAATGCTCGCGACGGGTCTGTTCGGCGAGCGCGACGACGGAAACCTGTACGCAACTTGGAGCGGGCGATATGTCCTCCCGTACTTCGACGCCGATGGCCGCGCAGTGTTCGCAATCTCGCGTGCGACGGATCCGGTCCACCCGGCCGACTGGAAGGGTAACAAGTACGACAAGCTCCAAGTCTCGCGAGAGGAGGTCGCGGTCGAGGAGCCGATATACGGCCTTGACACCGCCCGCGAGGGCGAACCGGTCATCATCACTGAGGGGATCGCCGACGCGATCACCGCCCACCAGAACGGGATCCCAGCGCTCTCTCCGGTGACGACCACATTCAAGAAAAGCGACCGAGAGGCTCTTCTCGACGTTCTGGAGTCGTACGACGTTCCGAGGGTCTACATCGTCCAAGACGCGGAGGCACCCTCCTCCGCGCTCGACGAAAACGAGCGGCTCACGCTGCCTCAGTACGGCGAGGGGATTCGTGGGGCCGTCTCGACAGGTGCGTTCCTCGCCGAGGAGGGCGTCGACGCTCGTATTGCGGAGCTGCCGCGTCCCGGCCTCTCGAAGGTCGACCTCGACGACTATCTCATCGAGTGGGGCGGTGACCTCGGCCCCGTCCTCGCATCGGCCACGCCGGCAAACGAGCACCCAGCATACATGGACCGGGAGAGCGGTCGTACCTCTGGGCAGGACCGCGACACCTCGACGGTGTCGTCTTCCGACGACCGCTCGGCACTGTTCGACCTCGACATCACCGACGTCACCGGCCTCAACGAGAGCGAGCGGGGGACGAACCCGCTGGGGCATCACGGGGAGAGTGAAGACTACTTCGTCGTTATCAGCGACGAGCTCGCGACCGACCACAAGTACGGAGCGAGCTACAACGCACTTACCTACCTACTGGTTGAGGCCGGCGAGCGTCGCCCGGACGCTCCCGATGGGAGTCTCGACGACGAGGAGGTCTTCGAGGCGTGGCGGCACGCCAAGGAGGAGAGGTACGTCGGCAGTGAGGATCCGGTCCCGTATCGCGGTCTTATCGGTGTCGCCGTTGCCGACGGCCTCGTTGACGGAGACGATCTCGTTCAGCGAGATAGTGAAACCGGAAGCGTCGTCGGAGGCGAAGGGGACCACGACGGGGGGACCTACCGAGCGCTCCCGGCAGGCGCGTACAACGAGGTACTCGACCATATCACCGAGGAGTACGGCCTCGAACCGGGACGTGAGGCGGTGAGCGGGCGAGGCGGGGATGGCTCCGGCGGCTACGACGACGACCCGCGGTCGGTGTCGGCGACCGTCGACGTCCGCCGAGCGTGGGCTGCTGCCGGTCGTGTCGATCCGAGCAACCTCGACGGCGATCGCCTCCAGGGGACCAACCGAGACGGCGGTTCGTTCGCGTGTCCCGAGTGCGGTTCCGCCGTCGACGTTGTCCGCGCTGTCGCCGTCGCCGAGGGGATCGTCGAGACGTGCGACGCCGGTCTCGACCACGCGTACCCCGAGGCGTACGGCCTTGCCCGGACCGAGTACGGCGCCCCGCTGCCGGAGTACCTCACCACGGGCGACGCGATCGCCGAATTTGACGCGGTTCTCGACGTGATCGGCGAGGTCGGGTTCTTCCACCTCGACGAGGAAGCCCTCGCGAGCGAGGTCACCGGCACCGGCGAGGAGGTCGCCGGCGAAGCAGTGCGGACGCTTGACCCCGCGTGGCGGGAGTCTGAGAGCGGCGAGTCGGTTCTCGTCTACGAGAGTGGGACGGTGTGGGACGCCGATACGCAACGCGTCATAGACGCGTTGCGGTTCGTCGCTCTTGACGGCGGTCTACTTACCGACCCGCGCCAAGCCCTGGAGGGGCAGGACTTCACCGAGGCGTACCGGCGCGCACGCACCGAGTACGGCGCTCCGCTCCCGCGATGGGAGCCGGCCGCTGACGGCGCTCGGGAACTAACGCCGCAGCTTCCCCCGAGCGACGAGCTCGTCGACGCGAGAGAGTTCGACGGCGTAAGCCCGGACGAACTCGATCTCGCTCGCGAGGAAGTCGAGGCGCTCATCGGCGAGGCAGTGACCGACACCGACGAGCCGACTGTCGTGACCGCTCTCCCCGCGACGGGAAAGACCACAGGAACGGTCAAGAACGCGCGAGACCGGCCGCTATCGTACCTCGCTCCGCGGAAGGAGCTACAGGCGCAGGCACTCGAAAAAGCCGAGAGGTGGGGCGTCGACGCGGAGATCCTCCCCGTACTTTCCGAGGAGCGTGTGCGACCCGCCGTCCTCGACGCTGCGGTGTCTCACGTCCGCGAGGCAGGGAAGACCCGCCTCCGGGACCGGTGGGCGATTCTCGCCGCCGCGTTCGACGGCCTCGAAGAGGAGGACGCCGACGATGTCGACATGACCGATGTCTTCGAGGAGACCGAGGAGGGGAGCGATACGGTCGAACTCAACCGCGCGACGTGTCCGACCGCGGAGGGCGACCATGGCGCCGCTTGGGCGATCGCCGTTCATGTCGCCCGGAGACTCGGATACACTCCAGAAGAGATACACAACCAAGCTCGGGGACTGTTCGGCGCCCCGCTGCCATGTGCGCATGACGAGGACGAGGAGTGTGAATACAGCGAGGGCTGGAACAGTGTACAAGACCCCGACAACGCCCCGGATCTTCTCGTCGGGTCCTACATACACGCTCACGTCGCGAGCGTCCGGACCCACTTCTCTCGCGCCGGTGACGGGACCGTCGACACAGCGCCCCGCGCGGTCGTCCTCGACGAGTTCCCCGGAGAGGCGTTCGTCTCCGAGTTCGGGGAGAACGCCGAGGATTTCGCGACGTGGCTCGCAGGGTGTCTCCGCGACCACGTCGACGATCGCCGCGATATGCTGGAGGCCGACCTCTCAGAAGACAGTTGGGTCCGCGGGTGGCTCGATGGCGACGCCGCCGAGGCCGACGACGACGTCGACGACGCGATCACTGCGCTTGGCCGAACCGAGGAACTACTCGACGCTCGCGAGAACGCCGTTGAGATCCTCGTCGAGGTCGACAGCGAACCGCTGGAGGACCTCGGGCTACTCGAACCGCTGGAGGCCGTCACGGACCGTGACACTGACGCCGAAGACGCGTACGGGCGACTCCTCTCGGCGCTCGGAGCTGTCGACGCCGAGCAACCGGGGTCTGCCCTCGCCGGGTGGGTCGACGACGCCGTTCGCGAACCGCTGGAGGTCGCGACCGCAGCCGGCACCGGGACACCGGAGATCGGCGACGTCAAGCTCGGCGATCTCCCCGTCGCGAGCGACCTCCGCGCGCTCGTCGAGGACGCTGTCGACGCCGCTCGCGAACGCCACGACGGTGCCCGTGCGGTCCTTGACGCGGCCGTCACGGCGCTCCGTGGCGGGGCTGAAGGGTGCCGGCGCCTCGCGGCGTGGGCAGACGACGGATACGCTCACCCCGATGCGCACCACATCCTCGGGAACATCGTCGAGCCGGAGCCGACGCAGATCAACACCTCCAGCTGGGCCTTCGATCCCGACGCGACCGATGGGACTGTCGTCGACGTCGCCGACACCGGCGACCGGGCGGTGACTGTTCTCGACCGGAATAGCCACGGCGCACGGCTCCACACGCCGCCCGCACGCACCGACGCCGGGGGCGAGGACGTTCCTCTCGTCGGGCTCGATGCGACGGGGCGAGCGTCGCTGTGGTCCGTCTCTCTGGGTGAGGAGGTCACTACGGACGACATCCACGACACACCTCGCGAACGCGCTCGGTTCCTGGAGAACGCGCTTGACCTCCGGGTGCTCCAAGCTGCCGACCAACCCCGCTCCTACTCGGGCGATCCCAGCTCGAAGGACACCGACGGCGACGTCGCCCTCCTGGAGGCGATCGCTGAGGAGTACGCGGGCATCGACGCCCCGCGACAGCGGGGGGAGGAGGCCGTCGAGGTTGGTCGGCCGGCCGCGATCACGACGAAGGCTGTCCGGGAGGTCCTCGAAGGCGACGCCCGTCTTGACGATGTCGTCGCAGAGTGGGACCACTACGGGAACGTCACCGGGTCGAACGACCTCGGCGCACACCGCCTCGCGGCCGTCCTTGGCTCGCAGCACTACGGCGACGACGCGATCGAGCGGTTTTGCGCTCTCGCCGGCGAGGAGGTGGACACCGAGCGAAATGGTGCGTGGGGGTCCGAGCTCGATTACGGCAGCGAGCTTGCGAACACCTACCTGAAGCACATGAGGGAGGATCAGACGACGCAGGCGATTCTCCGGTTCGCACGGGGCGATAGCGGTGCGACAGTCGTCGCGAGGACCTCCGCGCTGCGGGACGACCTCCCTGTTGTCGGGCGGGGGCAGGTCGTCGAGACTTGGAGCGAAACGGCCGCGAAGGTTGCCCGAGAGTACCGCCGGCTCGGTGGGGAGTTTACGATCGCCGACATCGCCGACTCCGTCGACGTGAGCCGCCGACAGGTTCGGCGTGTCCTCGCCGAGCTCACCGACGCCGGGTACATCCGCCGCGTCGACAGCGGTGACGGCCTCGCGAACGTGTATGAACCGGGCGACGAGCCCGGAGCCGGCGAGGTCGACCTTCCCGACCGAGCGGACGCCGTCGCTGCTGAACCCGGACTGTCGTCGCTAAACCAATACTATACATGGAATGTCCGGGTGTTCGGAGGCGAACCGGCGCCGGAGACGGCTCGCAACGCGCCGCCGGTGCGACAGCGGGGCGCACCCCCGTCGCCGACTGTCGTTGAGGGCGCTCCAGGAGACTAACACTTCGGCGTTGAGGTGAGTCGGCGGCCTCCTCGATAGCGACGGCTATCCACGGTAGCACATCTCTCTGGGGAGAAATTGTGGTGCCACTCGCCGAGATAATTGATGGAACCCTGAATTCTGTACCGGGGGGCGGTCACCCCCCACCACAGTTGGGCTTAGGACTGGTTGCGCGCGTACTGTACCGCCACGTAAATGAACGCCGCCAGGATACCGAGCACGATTTCGGGCCCGAACACACTGACGAACGCGTCGATGAGCATGTTCATGCTCCAATCGCAGAGACGCCCGAGAACAGCATAAGAACCAACACGCGGTGGTCGACGTTGAGTCTCCTCTGAACCCAGTTTCGTGCGTGATGGAGACTACTGGGTGAGAAGCGCAATAAGACCTAGACCTGCGATGACGCCAAGACCAACGCCCGCGCCTGTCGCAGCGGCGCGACGTGCCTCAGGGTCGTTATGTATCTCGTCAGCTAACGCAGCCCCGACGCGTTTACCCGCCTCTTGACTGAACTCTCGGGCGAGAGTATCCAGAGGATCACTCTGGAACTGCGCTTCGGCGTTCGTCTGTACCGTCGGGACCTTCTGGGGTGATTCTGTTTCAGTCATTGGTTTTAGATGTCTTCAGTTGCGTCTTCGGTTCCACTAAACAACGACCCACTATCGAGAGAGGTATCGTTTTCATCAGTCAAGCCGCCGGACTCTGTCTGTGGGTTACCACTAGTCGAAACCTCTCGTGTTGTTGTCCGCTCAGCAGTCGTCGATTCGTTGAACAGACCCCTAGCAATCTCGGCCGCCGGAGTCTCTTGGTCACGGAACCCCTCCGTCTTGATCACAACCCGAGCGAGGAGACGATCCATCTCATTAGGTGGCTCCCCGTTTCGAGATTTCTCGAGGAGGTGCTCGATGATCTGCTGGTGTTCAGCTAACATCCGCTGCTGAGTCATCTCTCTGATAATCTCCACAGCTTCATCGACCATGTCGGCCTCGTCGAGTGCGGTGAGAACACCAACGGCCGTAGCCCGTGTTTTCTCGACGCGTTCGCGTTTTTCCTCGGATACCCCATCGAGTTGGTCAAGATCGATATCCACATTCTGTTCGACTAGGTCGTCTAGGAAAGCGTCCCACGAAGGTGCACCGTACTCCTCCTTGACGGGTTCGAGCCGGTCCTTCACCTCATTTGAGACGCCGATCGTTGTATCTGCCATCTGTGATTACTATTTGTAGGTATAACTCCCTGAACCTTGGCGTGTGAGTATACCATACCTCAGTATATTCGGTCCAGCCGTCAACCCTGAAAAGGACTCCACGCTTGGTTCAGACTCCTAAGACGAATATAGGCTATTCAGACTAGCGTTACTCTTCAGCAACGATTGGGGTGTAGGTGAGGTCTTCATCGCCACCTCCTGCTCGAGCACTCCCTTCACCGAGGTCGGTGAGATAGTTCTGTGTGTACGCAACCTGTTCGTCCGTCAGGTCGTACAACTCACCCATCAACACATCGACGTCGTCGACGATCGGACGGAGTGACGTCATCCGGAAGCTCGATCCACTAAACCCGTCCTTCATCCGTGACCACAGCGTATCTGCGAGCTCGATAATCTCGTCTTCGTATTCCTCAACCACAGACTCATCGGGCCACGGAAACGCCGATAGTTGCGTCCAATTGTGGTGATGCTGGTTCCCGTACGTCATCCAATAGACGTAGTACAGCGAGGAGTTCAGCACTAAGAACGCCGTCTTCTGCTCCAACTCCGAATCAAAGAACACCGGCTCAACTTCACGTGCCTCGTATAGCTCTTCCATCATCGGGTTGATCCAGTATCCCGCTCCCTCGCGCCGCCATACAGGGTACTCATCCTCTCCGGTTGGGTCCTGTTCGTACTTATCCTCGAAGATGGTGTGAGAGTAGTCTTTCAGCTGTAGCAAGATGTCCCTCTTCATGTTACCGCCAATCTTCGGGAGCAGCGGGCCACCAGAATCGTCACCACCGATTCGGTCTCGGAGGATCAATCCATCAACCGGACTATATTCAAGATTTTCGAAGCGGTGCTGTCTGTTGTCTCGGTTGAACACGGTGAAGTCGCTCGTGTGGATGGTCCCTGGCGTATCTGTGTCCTTCTGTCCCGAAAGGAGCGCAACACGGACCAGGGCGTTCTCGAAGACACCAACCCGTCCCCACATTCCGAAACAGGCCACACGCGCAGGGGCGAGCGTGGACCGGAGCAGGTCGTGGAACTCCTCAAGCGACGATTGATAGATCAGCCGGAGGGTCGTGACGTTCCCGAAGTAGCCATGCTCGCCCGTCAGTTGCAGCTGTCGTTCGACGAACGGCGCCGAGACATCATTCACTGAGCCGGTGAGGTACGGCGCAGTGAACATCTCCTCATTTTGGTTGAGGATGTCGCCGTAGGGCGGGTTGCCGATGACAACATCAAACTCGATCTCGGGGTGCATCCCGTTGGCTTCCTCGAGCGGGAGCAGCTCGGGGAACTCGATGTCCCAGTGCAACGGTTTTCCCGTGATATGGTCGAGGTCGTACCGTGTCGGCTGCCGCTCGATCGCGGCGAAGACGAACCCGCCGTCGAGGAGCTGGCGGAGGTCGCCGACGATGTCTTGGTGTTCTGCGAGCTCGCCACGTGCGCCGCCGGCCTCTTGGATGCGCTCCCCGACGTCGAGTGTTGCGCTCTTGTTCGTGTCCCGCCACTCTTGCCACTCGAACCCGGCATCAGCAAGCAGTTCCTTGTCTCCTTCAGAGAGTGCGATCGTGTCGCCGTCTTCATCCCACCGCTGAGCCTTCACGGACTGTACGGTCGGGTGGAACTCGCCGTCCGGGATCGACGCAACGAGAGCATCGAACTCCTCAACGCCGGTCACTTCCGACTCAAACGTGTGAGTTAGGTTTCGGAGGAACTTTTCATCACGGTCCTTGCGGATCTGCTGTTCGAGTTCCATCACCTCCTGGCGCGTGCCCTTGTTCTCGAACTTGTAGGCACGCCGTTTTTTCGCGAGCGTCGGGAGCCGCTCGTCGATAGCCCCGAACTGTGTCTGTACATCTCCTCTGACCGGGAAGCCAACGAGGGAGTTGCCGGCGACGATATTCACATCGATGTTGGGGAGGCGCCCGAACTCCTCGTTCCAACTGTTGCCCTCGATGATCTTCAGCCAGATGCGAAGCTTCGCGATCTCGACGGCGACGTCGTCCACGTCGACGCCGTAGATGGCGTGGAGTGCGAGTTCCTGCTTCGCGTCGTATCGTTCCTGGGGCGACGGCTCTTCGCCGCCGTTGAGCCCACGCAGGAGCGAGAGCTGCACTTGGTGGAGCTCTTCCATTGCCGTCGTCAGGAAGTGCCCAGAGCCGCACGCTGGGTCGAGGATGGTTAGGTCTGTGAGCCGGTCGAGGACATCCTCTAACGCACTCGGGTTCGCACCGTACATCGCTGCGCCGTCCTCGACGTGGCGCAGGATCTCACTGAGGTCTGTCTGCTCGATCTGGGTGCGGACATACTCCTCGGCGTCGTCGTCAGAGTGCTCGACGAACGCCTCGGCGAAGAGGTCCTTCACCTTCGGATCAACCGTCTGCTCGGAGAGGTGGCGCGTCACGTCGTTGGGTGTGTAGTACGCGCCGATCTCTTTCTGGCGCCCTTCCTCACCGCCGATGTGGTTGATCGTCTTCTCGAACACGCTCCCGAGGATCGCCGGATCGAAGCTTTGTCCGCTCATCTCCAACCGGTGCCCCTCGATGAGGTCTTCGATGACGGTGGGGAGTGTCCGGTCCACGAGGTTGTACTGCGACTCGTTCGGGACGTTCTCACGGAAGAGGCCGCCGTTCAGATACGGTACATCTGCGTACCGGCCAGTTCGAAGTTTGGGGCGACGCTCGCCTTCACCCGTGTTGAATAGGTCGTAGAACAGCGGCTTGATGTACGCCTCGTAGAGCGTTCCGGGGATCGCCTCGGCATTATCCTCGTAGTCTCGAACCAGCGTCCGCAGGAAGCCGTCTGGGAGGACGTCACGCGTTTCGAGGAACTTGATGAATAGCAGGCGATTCATCAGTGTGACAGCAAACAGGTCTTGGTCCTCCTCGGTCGCTTTCGGTGGGGGCTGGATGTCGTCGCGAAGGCACGTGTCGTACTCGTGCTCATCGCTCTCGCCGAACAACAGCTCGATGTATAGCTCGTAGAACTCCTCGACGTCCGCAGTCCGGGTGTCGCGGAATTCCTTTGGAGCGGTCTGGGTCAGGAGCGTGTGTAGACCCTCCGGGTTGAACACCGAGGCGAACGTCTCCAGCGTTTCCTCGATATCGACATCACCGACACTACCAGACCCCAAGTACCCGAGGTCACGGGCGACCGCGTTGATGACTGGTCGGAGATTCACACGCTCGACCTCACTGAATTCGAGGAAGTCACCCCCATGCTCGGCACGGTAGACTACCCACTCGAATCCATCAGTGGCGATCCCGTAGTCGGGCCAAGCCTTGTTTGAGAGATAGTCGCCGACGAGCTCCTGTTCGGCCCGGTCAATCTTGTTTGGGGACTTGTTCTCCCCGATGAGAACGAATTTACCGCCGCGTTCGACCAGACGGAAGTCAGGGGCCTCCCGTTGGGTCGTGCCAGCAGCCGAACGTTGGCTGGCGGGACGGCCAGGTTCACGATTCAGTCCGACGGCCTCGAGCAACGGCCAGATGAGATTCCCTTCAGTCCACTCCTCGGGCTGATTGCTTAGCGCATCGATCGTGAGCCTCTCCTCGCCCGCGAGAACCCGTTCGACCAAGTGAGGGTCGGAAACAGTGGTTCCGAGGCTGTCCACGAAGTCCTCAAGCACCTCCCGCAATCGGTCTGGGTGAGTAGAATCGGGCGACATAGGAGTACTAAATCAATCGGATGTCTCTGTCGTCACACTCCCTCCAAGTTTACTTTCCGGTCGGTGAGTGTATGACAATCCTGATACTAACAGAGCCGGTGGACAAGGGACTGGTTGTCGACGCCAGTCCTCACAGCTCAGGAGTGTTCCGGATGATCGCGCCGACGCCGAGTACAATCCCGATGGCACCGCCAGGTGTGAGTTCGATGTCGCCGGCGACAGGGTCGATCAGGAACGCGCCACTGCTTGCGAGAGCGACGCCCCATACCACAGTAATCGCCAAGAGGCCTACACCAAGCGCTGCGGCCCGTTTCGGGGATGGTGGATAGTGTTCGGCCTTCTCCGACTCCACGGCCGCTTCATGCTCTTCCTGAAGCCGCATCTGGACAACTGGGGAGACCGGATCGAAAGCAGCGTGGGCATCCTCGAAGTCGCCGACGTCGTGGATGAGGGGTTCCTCGTCTCGGGTCCGCGGGTGAGGGCTTACAGAGGCGTCGACTTTCCAGCTCCGAACACGGATCCGATCCGGTCTCAGACTTGGACGACTCTCTTCGTAGGTTGGCGGGTCCTCGCGGATCTTCATCGGTGAGCCAGCATCGCGTCCGAAGATTCGATCGTAGTCCTGTTTCACGCGCCACCCTGTCTTCTGTGCGTATCGTTCCTTGGTCTTCTCATCTTGCCATCCGAGCTGGTGATCGAGTGCCGGAGGGCGCATGCCTGACCATATGAGGTGTGTGGCCGATGTGGCCCGGAGCATGTGGGGGTAGACCCGATCTGGGTCGATGCCGTCAGTCAACTCGGCGATCTTCTTTACTCGGCGGTTGACCGTTGAGTAGCTCACGGTGGTGTACGGAACTGAGTCGAAGTAGAGGTCGATGATGAGCCGATCCCGGCGCGTTGGGACATTGACATCTCGGTCCGACCCATCCTTTACTTTCCAGTACTCCTCGAGGACATCCTCGAAGTCGCGGTCATGCTTTTTGGCATACTGGCGAGCGTAATGTCGACAGAGTCCACAGTCACAAGACGAGCGAGGAGGGATCGATATCACCGATCGGTCCGGGTCATACCATGACTTCTCCATATGGATCACCTCACCGACGCGCAGTCCGAGGCGGCCCATCATCACGAGGAAAAAGAATATAGCGATGCTCTCCTGTCGATCATCGATACGCGCTGCTGTACGCAGCATCTTTCTGAACTGGGAGAACGTCACGACATCTCTCAGTGCGCTTCGGCGCTTTCCCATGTTAATATCGGCTTCCCAACACGCCAGCATAAATCTCCCGCCCAGATCTACGGTTCTGACCGCCGTATTGTCCCCCGATTTTGATAAGACGAGTACGACATGTAATCAGATGTCACAGACGTGACTATTAAGCGGGTCCTAGCAGTTCTCACAAGCATCAGAAGTTCGAAACGCCTTGTAGCAAGATGCGACCTCTGCGGCGACGATGTCGATGTGATACCGGCCAGTTACCAGTCGGTACCGCTGTCCAGTTGGTGGACTATTTTCTAACCGCTGAAATGGAACATCGAAGAACCAACTGCTCGCCCCGCCGATTACGCGCTCGCGTGTACGCCAGCCCCCCATCCCCTCCCCCCGCGGAGAGAGGCAACTGTCTGACGTAGCTTTACCTACAGAGATGACTATAGGGTATGCTATAGGAAATCCTATGACCGACACGATACGCCTCGCTGCGTTCATCGACAAGGGCGGGACCGGGAAGACGACCGCGACAGCACACCTCGGCGTCGCGCTCGCCAAGGAGGAGCTCGACGTCCTCCTCATCGACCTCGCAGGGAAGCAGGGTGACCTCGCGAAAACGTTCGGCGTCTGGGGAGAGTACCGAGAGTTGATCGACGCCGGCGACGCTTGGCCGAACGTGACGACGGTGTTCCAAGACGAGTGGGCGGCGATCGCCGAGAAGCTCGGTGAGGCTGCCGTCGACGATCTCGTCGTTGAGACAGGCGAGGGGGTCGATCTTATCCCCGCACACCCAGGGTTAGACAGCCTTGACGCTGACCTCGGCAACATCGATGACGCCGCCGAGCGGTACTCGCGATTGGAGACCTTCCTCGACGAGTACATCGATCCCCGCGGGTACGACGCTGTCCTGCTTGACCTCCCGGGGCTCACGAACAACGTGAGCTACTCCGGGCTGTGGGCGGCGAAACACGTCCTCGCGCCGGTTGAGATGGGGCCGTTCGAGGCGGAGCAGGCGGACCAACTCCGCGAGGACCTCACGCAGATGGTCGAAGCATTCGACGTCGAAGTAGAGCTCTCGATGGTGCTCCCGAACAAGGTCGATACACGAACGAAGCTCGCTGAGGAGTACCTGGAGGCGTTCCGCGCGGAATACCCTGAAGCGATCGCACCGGAGTACATCCCGTACTCGCAGGACATTCGGAACGCGGTTGAGGGCGGGCAGACTGCGTTCGCGCTTGAGGAGCCGTCGGCGACAGCTGAAGATGCGCGTGGGGCGTTCGAGGCGGATGCGCGTGCCCTTGTCGACCGGCTGGGGGGTGCGTAGCATGGCTGACGACGAGCTCGAAGAGCTGCGGGAACGGACCGATCGTGGGAGCCGTCTCGACACCGCCAGCGACGAGACGAACCGTACTGAGTTCCGAGAGAGCATCGCAGAACACCTGAACGAGATCGACGCCGGCGAGCGGCAGAAAACGCTCTCCGCGTGGGATGGGCCGCTGGCGGCGTTCGTTGCTGCTCTCGAAGAGGACCAACACGCTGACCGCCGCAAGGCGATAGCTGACGCGCTCGGAGAGGAGTTGGGTGTGGGCGTTGACGACCCGAAGAAGAGCGAACTCCTCGCCCTCACGCTTCGCGTCGGTTTCCAAGAGGTTGCGGGTGAAGACTTGGAGGCCCTCAAGGAAGCTCTTCGCGAGGACGCAGCGAAGGGGCTCTGACCCTTTAGACTTGTATAGAGGATTTCCTATAGGGAATACTTTAGAATTCCATATAGAGGATCCTGTAGGAATGACGAACAGCGCCGTGGGGCGCTATATTTTCAGACGGCAATCCCAGTGGTAGCCTTCGCCCCGCTGCCGTCTGGCGATTTTCACCCCGAAAAGTCAGGTGGTAGTACAGTTTGTTTGTTTCCTGACACTATACCCATCGCTATGAAGAAAAGCTGGTTGCGGGGTCAAAAGAATTCGAGTCGGTGATTACAGCTCGACGTCGTCGTCGATCTCGTAGAGTCGGTGGAGCGTGAGCCCCTGGAGCTTGTAGAGCATCTCTCCCAGCTCGTCGTCCTCGTTTAGGGTGTAGAAGCTACTGGCCCCGCGGTCAACCTCCTTGACGATCCCCAACTCGGTGAGCCGCTCAAGCTGCTCGTACACCGTGCTCCGCGACGTGTCGCTGAGGCGCGCGATGTCGCTGACGTTGAGTTCTCGGCTCTTGTTAGTGACGAAGGCTTCGATGATGCGTGCGCGTTCCTGCGATTTGAACAGGGTCGGCAGCGATCCCTTCCCGGCGAGTCCCTGGTCGTGCTCCGCCGTCACGGATGACATACTCTACTGTATCCCATGTGTGGGCATAAATCTGTGGAATCAGTTGAACACTACTATCAATAGAACCGACAGTTTTTAGTGCGTGGCTATATAAGTATATACTATAGAATGAGCGAGCAGGATATCAAGAACCGAATTGTCGAGACTCTTCTCAACGACCGTGTGACCGGCTCTAACAAGGAATCTATCGATACCCTTCTCAACTACGCGGTGCGAGATAGTGAGCAGGGACAGGCCCGCCGACTGTTAAAAGACGAGATGTTATCGAAATCGGAGGGGTCCGTCCAACAGGTGGGTGGAGGGGCTCGGGAAAACGTCCAACTGGCCGACATTGAGGAGGCTACCCGATACGTCCACAGGAACGGCGGGGACGTACCGTGGAAGTTGAAGCAAGAATACATCGAGGACTGACGGCCCGAGGGGTGGGGGTATCGTCGCCGGTCCATGCCTCCAAATCGAATGAAGAGAGGAAGACTGCCGAACTGACGCACACGCACACAGGCGAGAGCGCGTCAGCGTTCGTCGATGCCGGCGGCCTCTTCGAGTTGCTCGACACGCTCTCGTAACTCGCTGAGGTTGGTGTCCTCGGTTCGGGCGTCCTCCAACGGCCGGACATCGTCGAGTGCTTCGTCGACGCGATCGTCGTCAGCTTCCCCGCCGAGGTAGAGGCCGCGCCGATCTTGGTGGAGGCTCCGAAGCGTCGACTCAGCGAGTCCGGTGTCCTCGGAGACCGTCGCGAACGCCTCGCCGCGGTCGACCCGGGCGACTGCTTCACGGACGTGTAGGAATTCGGCTGGGTCGACGCGGAGGTAGCCCTCTTCGACGACAAACCCTGCCGGCGGCCTCCCGGTCCACTTCCCAGCGGACTGAGCTGCGCGGACGCCCGACCGGATGCGCTGGAGCTTTTGTTGGTGTTCTATCTGCGCGAGGTCGCCCATCAACCGGGCGACCATGCTGTATATCGTTTGCTGGAGGTCGCCGTCGTCGACGTGGATCTTCAGGCCCACGTCGAGGGCCTCGACGCCGGTGTCGTGTTCCAAGCAGTGTTGAATGAACTCGTGAATCTCAGTCGGCCCGAGCCTGGAGAGGCGGCTAATTTCGTGAACCACCACGAGGTCGAACTGCCCTGTCTCGACGTCGTCGAGGAGCTGATTATACACCTCGCGAGTGTCGGTGTCGGCGGCGCCGGAGACGACCTCCGGATACTCCTCAACGTCTGCGACACCAAGACGCTCTAGATGTTCGCGCGCCTCGTCGAGCTGCCGGGACACGTCTTGGTCCGACGTCGAGACCCGGGCGTAGATAGCCGCAGTCGTGGGTCCGTTCTCGGTCATGTTTTCGAGGACGCGTCACTGACTTAAACAAGTGGGGATTACTGCGGTTTATCGCATACCACTACCTTTAGATCAATTTTAACTAAGAATAAATCTCAGAAGGTGGGGGGCTCTTCGGCACACGATACGGTACGAATACGGTACAATCTTATTACAAAGAAGCCTGTAGACAAACCTGTGAGCTCTCGGACCGACGACTCGGCCGACGGAGAAACCGTCAAGATATTCGAAAGCGACGGCCAAATCGTCGCTCGGGACGAGAGTACGGGCGTTTCGAGCTTTGGAGAAACGAAGTCTGAAGCGCTTGAACGTCTGTCAGAAGCTATTGGCCTCTACGAGGAGCCGGTACACGACGAGGACGACGCTGAAACTGAAGCCACCGCACCTTGGCTGTAAAGCTGAATGCGCGGGAACACCCCCGCTCCGACTGAAGCCTTTTTACCCCCGGCATACGTCGAACTTTGACGTGAGTCGCCGCACCTTCACCGGGAAAGAAATTGTCCGAGCTCTCCAGAAGTGGGACTTCAAAGTTGTCCCAGGTGGAGGAAAGGGGAGCCATGTGAAGATGCGGTACATCGACCCCAACACGAACGAGAAGCGTACTGTGATCGTCCCCCAGCACGGCGAGATCCCGACCGGCACCCTCCAAGACATCGCAGAGCAGGCCGGCGCGAATGATTTTCAGGAGTTCATTGAGGCCATCGATGAGCTTGTCTGAGTAGACTTCTAATCTGTCGCCCTCTCCCGCCCTTGCCTTCGCCTTCGGATCGGAAACGCGCGGGCGCGTAGAAATGCTGAAGATTCGGCTTGTATCACTAACGGGACCTCTCCAATCACGATGCCTGATTCTCTCACCTTAACACGCTATTAGAAGACGTAGTCTACAGCGGTTCGAGGGATTAAGTCAAATCAGAATAAAAAAGAGTCATGGTAATTGTTGAAGTGGTGACTACTCTTGCTGGCGGATTGGTTGGGAGTATTGGGGGGTATGAATATAGAAGACGGCGGCTCTGTTGAAATCCTCAGCAAGTGATATGTTCTGGCCCGGGTGCGGTCAATACAAAGCGTCTATTTATTTCGGTTGGCTGAATGATCGTCCTCACTGGGTTTCCAAACCCACACTATGCCTATACCGACGAGCATAATCACTGGCGGTAGTAGTTCCAGCCACAGGGCGAGTGACGACTCGGTGAGGAGGTAATTGTCTAACAGCACTCCACCAGTTATACCACTAAGAAAAACAATCCACCCGACTGTCCGGCCCCCATTCCAGCCTTCTTTCTGTGACCGATAGAGTATGATAACCCAAGCGAGAGCAATTAGTCCAGTAGCAATCAGGCTTATCCAATCCATAGATGTCGATAATACAACAGAACGTATGGGGTTTTCGGTGGTAAATCCGCAGTCTTCATCGACCGGCTGTTTCAGACAAGAACATGTCTGAAAAATAGGATTTCAACAAAGCCAAGACGGCGTAAGCGAGATCGGGAACAGAAGAACGTAACGGAAGCTTGGTTTGACGACTGCCTGGACATAATCGGACGGGGTGCCTACAATATTGAGCAGGCACGCTTTGGGAGTAAGCCAGATTATGATCGAATCCTTGAGGATGTCGATAGCTTCTCTGAACGACTTTCTGTACAGGTTAGGGACCCACCAGATGACGTTTCAGATAGAACAGTAGAAGCTGTTTCACTAGTGGCACAAATGTACGCGAAGGCGACTGCAGTCGCCGACGTGAATACGCGGAAAGATGGGATAGAACTCGTGTTAGAGCTTTTTGAGATGGCCCAGGAAGAGTATTCTGAGGAGCTTGATTTTGAGGATGCGCTCCACGATGCGACTGAGCTATCCTCAGGGTTTGATCAAATGGTGAGAATGGTAGAAAACCAGGGCATTGAGACTTCTGAACTCGCCACAACATTCGAAGAAATTCTATCAGAATGGGATGTCGACGACTTTGAGCAGTTTATGAAAGGTGCAAACGAACAGGGAGGGGAAATAGATCGCACGATTAATCAATCAATGGGCATATTTTTTCCTTGGCAAACAACGTCTCCAACACTGCGTACAAAGAATTACAGGCCGAGCGAGACTCAGTCATATCTTGAACAGAGGCTGGCTGAGGGGCTAGGGGTGAGAGGCGGGGTTCCTACACCGAGCAAAGCTCGATCCGCGCTGCTATGTCGGTGTCACGAGAGATGCCGTACTCAGCGCAGAAGATGATCAACTCTATCAACGTCTTGGTCTTCTGCGTGCTCGCATTCGCTCATGATCTGTTGGATACCGTCTTCCCGCCTTGGTAGCTGGTGATCATAGCGCCGACGCCGAGAACGAACCCTGCCACGGCGACAGCTGAGGTGAGGTGCCGGCCTAGCGCGAAGAGTACGATAGCGCCGAGACACACGCCGAAGCCGAAGCCCTGAGCCAACTTGAGGAGGTGCTCAGTCATCGGAGACCCTCAGTGAGAAGCCTCCCTCGCTCCCGGGCTGGTGGATCGTTGCCTCATTTGCTCCTTCTTCGGCGGTGAAGAGCAGTTCGTCGCCTCCTTCGAGGTCCCACTCCATGGCGAGCGCCTTCGGGATGGTCACGGAGTAGCTCCCGTCACCGTCCTGAATTCGCCGCCCTTCCGCTAGGAAGTGCGTGATACCGCTGTCCTTGTAGCCGTCTTGCTCAGTCATCTCTAGATCCTCCACAGAGCGCTTTGCCGGCTGTACAACCGTTGTAACGGCACTTCGAACAGAACCTCAGACCCCCGCTGTCTCTGTTACACATTGGGCACTCGCAATCATGTGACGAGTGTCGTCGGCTGCTCACGGCTTCAGCCATCAACACCCACCACCTGTGCGACCATCGCGTTGTCGTAGGCGCCTCGATGTACATCGAAGGCGTCGAATTCTATACTACTGTCGTGGCCGGATTTATTTCGGTTGTCGTGGTATGCGTTCATGCTTCGTGTGTAGCGAAGCGCGGTCGGTGTCCCACCACCGGCCGTTTTCACGGCGAGCCGCGCTTCTTACTCAATAAAAGAACACTACCCACTTCAACCTTACTGAATATAAGAACCTTACCTAATACAAGAAGTTAAGTTACGGCCCCTTCTCGCATAAAGTATGAGTGAGGCCGTTGAAAGGCGGGACATGACCGAAGGCCGAGCACTTCTTACAGAGCGCGAGAGAGAGGCCCTCACCGGTGACGGGTCCGACAGCTATCGCTACAAGACACGGACGTACTTCAGATCCCGGCTGGAGCAGTTGGAGACAGATGTCACCCTACTCGCCGAGCACGATCCGGAGCTGCTCGAAGAACTTCGTGAGGTCGTTTGCGAAGACGCTGCTGACGGTGATAGTCGAGAGGCAAAAGACACTACAACCAAATGAGCGACGCGAAGGGACGTTCGAAATCACACGTTGACGTCGACGACAGTCTCCTCGCTCGGTTCGAAAACAGCCACGAGGCGCTACCCGAACTCGTCGTCGGGATGCCAGACCTGGAGCGCTTCCACCGACCTGAGGCGGAGGCCGACGAGCCGGCTCCGTCGTGCGTCCGGATTCACCACGGGGACTGGCGCGTCGTCAGCGTCGACGACGCAATCCAAGCCGGTCTAACCCCCTGCCGAACGTGCTGGAAGGCGGTGTTGGAGTACCTCGCAGCTGACCCTGACTCGGCTGTCGAGTACCGAGATCCCGATGCGACGCCCAAGCCCGCCGGACCGACTCCAAGGAATTTCGAGATCGAGGAGGACCGACACAAGTTCAAGCCGGTCGCGTCGCTCACCGAGGAAGTGATGATCGACGGTGGCGACAAGTACCACGCGCCGGGTTTGGGTGAGACACTCTGTGGCCGGAATGGCTACCGTGTCGTCGACCGCCGCGCTGTTGAGAGCCACTACGAGCCGTGTCTCGACTGCTTCACCGATGTTGACGGCGAACTGTGATCTCGGCACCCCGAATTTACACGCATGTACACCAGAATAGAGCGGTCCTCGCGGGCCTTATCGTCCCACGAACTGTCACTTTGCGAGTCGTTCCTTCACCGTCCGCCAGACCAGTTGAGCCATGAAGAATATCCAAGCTAACACTAAAACGCCTCCAACACCTGTCGTGAGCGTGTTTACCGTTGTCAAGCCAAGTAGGGTCGTCTGGAGGAGCCCACTGGGGAGAGAGCCAAACACCAGTGCGAACAAGACGAGAGCGACAGCTGAACCTCCTGCGAGTCTAGTAGATTCCTGAACCGGGGAGGTACGTCGTGTGCCCTCCAGAAGGAGGCGACGGACGGTGTCGTCCGACTCTTCGTCATCTTCGGACCGTTCCATGATGCGACTTTTCAGATCCTCTCCCGCGCCGATCGTGTCGAAGAGGTCGCGCTCCTGAGCTTCGATCCCTTGCCGGATCAGACGGCGGAGCGCGTCCTCAACGAGTTCTCCTTCTTCCCGAGCCTCTTCGACGCGCTCTCGGAGCTCGTCAGACGCCCCGAGTATGTCAAGCACGTCGTCGTCCCAACTCTCGATAGCGTCGCGCAGCGCGCGTTGGACGGCATCCTCTTCGTCTTCTCCCGCCTCGCGGAAGTCCTCCAACCGAGCGGCGTGACGGTTGGGCAATCCGAGGCGGACGTACAGAGGCTCCTGACGAACGCGCAGGCCTTCATCTAACAGTTCGCGTATGAACTCAGATTCTGTTTTGTCTTCGCTATCTTCGGGTTTTCCCTCGTTGTACCTCTCCAATAGGTCGCCTTTGACTTTGGCTGCGATCAGTTCGCTCATGCCCGTTAACTGCCGTTAACTTGGGGATTCGGATAAAACTACTCCCTCGTAACGAAACCGTGACTGAGGGGGAATTAGCGCTTTCTGTGGGCGTTCACCTTGGTTGTTGGCGGGGATTTAAGTAGAGTCGGGCAGATATACGAGTAAGAACAAATCGCACCGACCACCAATCGACGCTCGGAACCCAGGCGTCGCTGCTCGGTCGGTTCTGAAGTAGGATGGGTCCCCGGGCGCCCCGGGAACCCGTCGTCGGTCTTTGGCGAGGTTGGCGACGGAGATCCGGGGGCGAGCCGGGACGAAGTACGGAACCCGACGACGTGATGTCGTCAACAGAGTGTTTCTCGCGGACGGTCTTAAAAACACCGCCGTAGAGCCGCTTAATTCGATATAACGTCGTCGGTGAGACGTGGACACGTTAACCGACGAACATGAGTACACGACGCGGATACGACAGCAGGAACGGGACGAACCAGACGGCTGCGGCCCCCGACACGCGGCAGCTCGCCGCAGAACTCGGCGTCGACGGCAAGCTGTTGGTTCAGTTCGTTGACCACCACCCGAACCCGACAGCGCCGACCGTCCTCGGGTGGGCGAGCGAGACTGGAGACCTCTCCGCGCCGACGACGGTCCTCCGTGACGACGTTGAGGCGTGGGTTGAGGCACGAAGGAACACGGACGCCGCGCGAGATGGAGGTCGGCGATGAACGCGCTGCTCACCTTCAGTCAGGGGCTCGGAATCGGGCTCCTCGCAACCGCAGCGCTGCTACTTGTTTTCGGACGACAGCCGACGATCGCCGCCGGGGGCGCCGGGACCGTCCTTGCGATTGGTGGATCGCTCACGAAGCAGGGAGGTGAGCCCCTATGAGCTCGCAGGCTCAGCCCGGCAGCGACAGCGGGCGCCCCCCAGACGCTGACAACTTCGACCTCGGCGACACCGTCCTCGACCGCGAGGACGACGACCCGAACAGTGCGACCGTGATCAACTGCCCGCCGGTCAGCTGCGACGCGTGGGACGTTGGCGAGGAGACGGTCGCGGACCACAACTCCGAGTACGACGCCGAGGCCGATGTCATCGTCGTCGCGTTCGACGACGACCTCGCTGAGGCCAAGCCGGAGTACGACGGCGACGAGCCGCTCCTTCTCGCCGAGATCGGCGTCCCGACGTACGCCTTCCCGCCGGGGCGGCTCACGAACGTCGACGCGAGCGGCAAGACCTCCGACGACGAAGAGGGCAGCGCGTCGACCGCCGGCGCGCCGCCCCTGGAGGGCTTCGACGGAGTTCGCGAACTGAAAGAGCGTCTGGAGGAAACCAGCGACATCGACGTAAACCGAGAGGATGGCGAGCCCGTTCTCGCGGTCACGAAAGCCGGCCGAGAGTACCGGATTCGAGCGGACGGCTCGGTCTCGGACGGGCCGTTCCAGAGTAGGCTCGCAGATGTCGCCGCGGAGTACCTCGGAGGTGAGAGCGAATGAGCCTCGAAAATCCGGAGGAGGGCGGAGAGCGTGAGCGGTGGGTTGCTGACCCCGACGAGATGGAGCGTCGGGAGGCCCTCGCCGAGCGGGTCGGCTCCGAGCTCAAGCGCAACGAGCAAGAGAGCGGCCTCTCTTTCTTCGGCGACGACGACCGATACCGAGTCTTCAGTTACTCGCCTGCGATCGTCCGAAAGCTCCTCCGCCACGAACACGCTCGCGTTGAGTGGGTGTATACAGCGGAGGGGGGAGAGGCGAAGGCGCGAGAGGAAAACCTCTCGGAGATTTCACTCTCGGAGGAGGGCGTAGAGATCGAAGGTGTGTGCGCCGAGTTACCCCTCGGGACGCTTTCGATCAAAGGCTCGCCGCGCCAGCGGGACACGCCGAGCGGTGTTGTGTCGACACCGTCCGACGCCCGCGGTGTCGCCGCCGCGTTCGAGGGGGTGGATGAATGACGGATACAGCCACCGCCGACCGACAGTTCCGCGCTATCTGTAAGACGTGTGGAAAAAAGTACGATTGGAGGGACTCGTTCGACCGCGCGGGAACTGACCGCGACGCCCACCTCGAAACCTGTTGGACCGTGACCACGGCTCGGGACGTCGAGGCGGCGCGTGAGCCGAATATCGGGTTTGAGTCGCGTGAGGTGGAGGCATGACCGAGATCGACCGCGACGGGTGGAGGCGGATCCTTACCAACCTCAAGGAGCCAGCGATCGGCGCCGTCGCAGAGGGAGTCGCCGACGTGTTCGATGTCGGGATTCTCGACGCGTACGACCTCGTCGAGGAGGCCGTCGCCGACGGTGACCTTGTCGAGGAGGACACGGGCGGTGCATTTCCCGCCGTTCGTGTCGCCGAGAGTAATGGTGTGGAGGGATCGCCAGATTCGGGTGATGAACTGAGTGGAGAAGGTGGTTCTTCGACCGGTGACCCCGAGGGTGAAGCCTCCGAAACCGCCGTCTCTGGCCCCCTCGGTGCGTTCAGCGACGCGATCACCTGGTTCGCCCGGCAACTAGACACCGAACTCCCCGACGAGTGCGACTACGACACGGCGCGCGACTACTACCGCGACGGGCGGGGCTGGGACGACGAGACTATCGACGAGAAATTCCTCGGGTTCGCGCCGGCGAACTGCCGCGACGAGCTCGTCACCCACTTGTTCAACCGCGGGCACGGTCGCGAAGAAATGCTCGCGACGGGTCTGTTCGGCGAGCGCGACGACGGAAACCTGTACGCAACTTGGAGCGGGCGATATGTCCTCCCGTACTTCGACGCCGATGGCCGCGCAGTGTTCGCAATCTCGCGTGCGACGGATCCGGTCCACCCGGCCGACTGGAAGGGTAACAAGTACGACAAGCTCCAAGTCTCGCGAGAGGAGGTCGCGGTCGAGGAGCCGATATACGGCCTTGACACCGCCCGCGAGGGCGAACCGGTCATCATCACTGAGGGGATCGCCGACGCGATCACCGCCCACCAGAACGGGATCCCAGCGCTCTCTCCGGTGACGACCACATTCAAGAAAAGCGACCGAGAGGCTCTTCTCGACGTTCTGGAGTCGTACGACGTTCCGAGGGTCTACATCGTCCAAGACGCGGAGGCACCCTCCTCCGCGCTCGACGAAAACGAGCGGCTCACGCTGCCTCAGTACGGCGAGGGGATTCGTGGGGCCGTCTCGACAGGTGCGTTCCTCGCCGAGGAGGGCGTCGACGCTCGTATTGCGGAGCTGCCGCGTCCCGGCCTCTCGAAGGTCGACCTCGACGACTATCTCATCGAGTGGGGCGGTGACCTCGGCCCCGTCCTCGCATCGGCCACGCCGGCAAACGAGCACCCAGCATACATGGACCGGGAGAGCGGTCGTACCTCTGGGCAGGACCGCGACACCTCGACGGTGTCGTCTTCCGACGACCGCTCGGCACTGTTCGACCTCGACATCACCGACGTCACCGGCCTCAACGAGAGCGAGCGGGGGACGAACCCGCTGGGGCATCACGGGGAGAGTGAAGACTACTTCGTCGTTATCAGCGACGAGCTCGCGACCGACCACAAGTACGGAGCGAGCTACAACGCACTTACCTACCTACTGGTTGAGGCCGGCGAGCGTCGCCCGGACGCTCCCGATGGGAGTCTCGACGACGAGGAGGTCTTCGAGGCGTGGCGGCACGCCAAGGAGGAGAGGTACGTCGGCAGTGAGGATCCGGTCCCGTATCGCGGTCTTATCGGTGTCGCCGTTGCCGACGGCCTCGTTGACGGAGACGATCTCGTTCAGCGAGATAGTGAAACCGGAAGCGTCGTCGGAGGCGAAGGGGACCACGACGGGGGGACCTACCGAGCGCTCCCGGCAGGCGCGTACAACGAGGTACTCGACCATATCACCGAGGAGTACGGCCTCGAACCGGGACGTGAGGCGGTGAGCGGGCGAGGCGGGGATGGCTCCGGCGGCTACGACGACGACCCGCGGTCGGTGTCGGCGACCGTCGACGTCCGCCGAGCGTGGGCTGCTGCCGGTCGTGTCGATCCGAGCAACCTCGACGGCGATCGCCTCCAGGGGACCAACCGAGACGGCGGTTCGTTCGCGTGTCCCGAGTGCGGTTCCGCCGTCGACGTTGTCCGCGCTGTCGCCGTCGCCGAGGGGATCGTCGAGACGTGCGACGCCGGTCTCGACCACGCGTACCCCGAGGCGTACGGCCTTGCCCGGACCGAGTACGGCGCCCCGCTGCCGGAGTACCTCACCACGGGCGACGCGATCGCCGAATTTGACGCGGTTCTCGACGTGATCGGCGAGGTCGGGTTCTTCCACCTCGACGAGGAAGCCCTCGCGAGCGAGGTCACCGGCACCGGCGAGGAGGTCGCCGGCGAAGCAGTGCGGACGCTTGACCCCGCGTGGCGGGAGTCTGAGAGCGGCGAGTCGGTTCTCGTCTACGAGAGTGGGACGGTGTGGGACGCCGATACGCAACGCGTCATAGACGCGTTGCGGTTCGTCGCTCTTGACGGCGGTCTACTTACCGACCCGCGCCAAGCCCTGGAGGGGCAGGACTTCACCGAGGCGTACCGGCGCGCACGCACCGAGTACGGCGCTCCGCTCCCGCGATGGGAGCCGGCCGCTGACGGCGCTCGGGAACTAACGCCGCAGCTTCCCCCGAGCGACGAGCTCGTCGACGCGAGAGAGTTCGACGGCGTAAGCCCGGACGAACTCGATCTCGCTCGCGAGGAAGTCGAGGCGCTCATCGGCGAGGCAGTGACCGACACCGACGAGCCGACTGTCGTGACCGCTCTCCCCGCGACGGGAAAGACCACAGGAACGGTCAAGAACGCGCGAGACCGGCCGCTATCGTACCTCGCTCCGCGGAAGGAGCTACAGGCGCAGGCACTCGAAAAAGCCGAGAGGTGGGGCGTCGACGCGGAGATCCTCCCCGTACTTTCCGAGGAGCGTGTGCGACCCGCCGTCCTCGACGCTGCGGTGTCTCACGTCCGCGAGGCAGGGAAGACCCGCCTCCGGGACCGGTGGGCGATTCTCGCCGCCGCGTTCGACGGCCTCGAAGAGGAGGACGCCGACGATGTCGACATGACCGATGTCTTCGAGGAGACCGAGGAGGGGAGCGATACGGTCGAACTCAACCGCGCGACGTGTCCGACCGCGGAGGGCGACCATGGCGCCGCTTGGGCGATCGCCGTTCATGTCGCCCGGAGACTCGGATACACTCCAGAAGAGATACACAACCAAGCTCGGGGACTGTTCGGCGCCCCGCTGCCATGTGCGCATGACGAGGACGAGGAGTGTGAATACAGCGAGGGCTGGAACAGTGTACAAGACCCCGACAACGCCCCGGATCTTCTCGTCGGGTCCTACATACACGCTCACGTCGCGAGCGTCCGGACCCACTTCTCTCGCGCCGGTGACGGGACCGTCGACACAGCGCCCCGCGCGGTCGTCCTCGACGAGTTCCCCGGAGAGGCGTTCGTCTCCGAGTTCGGGGAGAACGCCGAGGATTTCGCGACGTGGCTCGCAGGGTGTCTCCGCGACCACGTCGACGATCGCCGCGATATGCTGGAGGCCGACCTCTCAGAAGACAGTTGGGTCCGCGGGTGGCTCGATGGCGACGCCGCCGAGGCCGACGACGACGTCGACGACGCGATCACTGCGCTTGGCCGAACCGAGGAACTACTCGACGCTCGCGAGAACGCCGTTGAGATCCTCGTCGAGGTCGACAGCGAACCGCTGGAGGACCTCGGGCTACTCGAACCGCTGGAGGCCGTCACGGACCGTGACACTGACGCCGAAGACGCGTACGGGCGACTCCTCTCGGCGCTCGGAGCTGTCGACGCCGAGCAACCGGGGTCTGCCCTCGCCGGGTGGGTCGACGACGCCGTTCGCGAACCGCTGGAGGTCGCGACCGCAGCCGGCACCGGGACACCGGAGATCGGCGACGTCAAGCTCGGCGATCTCCCCGTCGCGAGCGACCTCCGCGCGCTCGTCGAGGACGCTGTCGACGCCGCTCGCGAACGCCACGACGGTGCCCGTGCGGTCCTTGACGCGGCCGTCACGGCGCTCCGTGGCGGGGCTGAAGGGTGCCGGCGCCTCGCGGCGTGGGCAGACGACGGATACGCTCACCCCGATGCGCACCACATCCTCGGGAACATCGTCGAGCCGGAGCCGACGCAGATCAACACCTCCAGCTGGGCCTTCGATCCCGACGCGACCGATGGGACTGTCGTCGACGTCGCCGACACCGGCGACCGGGCGGTGACTGTTCTCGACCGGAATAGCCACGGCGCACGGCTCCACACGCCGCCCGCACGCACCGACGCCGGGGGCGAGGACGTTCCTCTCGTCGGGCTCGATGCGACGGGGCGAGCGTCGCTGTGGTCCGTCTCTCTGGGTGAGGAGGTCACTACGGACGACATCCACGACACACCTCGCGAACGCGCTCGGTTCCTGGAGAACGCGCTTGACCTCCGGGTGCTCCAAGCTGCCGACCAACCCCGCTCCTACTCGGGCGATCCCAGCTCGAAGGACACCGACGGCGACGTCGCCCTCCTGGAGGCGATCGCTGAGGAGTACGCGGGCATCGACGCCCCGCGACAGCGGGGGGAGGAGGCCGTCGAGGTTGGTCGGCCGGCCGCGATCACGACGAAGGCTGTCCGGGAGGTCCTCGAAGGCGACGCCCGTCTTGACGATGTCGTCGCAGAGTGGGACCACTACGGGAACGTCACCGGGTCGAACGACCTCGGCGCACACCGCCTCGCGGCCGTCCTTGGCTCGCAGCACTACGGCGACGACGCGATCGAGCGGTTTTGCGCTCTCGCCGGCGAGGAGGTGGACACCGAGCGAAATGGTGCGTGGGGGTCCGAGCTCGATTACGGCAGCGAGCTTGCGAACACCTACCTGAAGCACATGAGGGAGGATCAGACGACGCAGGCGATTCTCCGGTTCGCACGGGGCGATAGCGGTGCGACAGTCGTCGCGAGGACCTCCGCGCTGCGGGACGACCTCCCTGTTGTCGGGCGGGGGCAGGTCGTCGAGACTTGGAGCGAAACGGCCGCGAAGGTTGCCCGAGAGTACCGCCGGCTCGGTGGGGAGTTTACGATCGCCGACATCGCCGACTCCGTCGACGTGAGCCGCCGACAGGTTCGGCGTGTCCTCGCCGAGCTCACCGACGCCGGGTACATCCGCCGCGTCGACAGCGGTGACGGCCTCGCGAACGTGTATGAACCGGGCGACGAGCCCGGAGCCGGCGAGGTCGACCTTCCCGACCGAGCGGACGCCGTCGCTGCTGAACCCGGACTGTCGTCGCTAAACCAATACTATACATGGAATGTCCGGGTGTTCGGAGGCGAACCGGCGCCGGAGACGGCTCGCAACGCGCCGCCGGTGCGACAGCGGGGCGCACCCCCGTCGCCGACTGTCGTTGAGGGCGCTCCAGGAGACTAACACTTCGGCGTTGAGGTGAGTCGGCGGCCTCCTCGATAGCGACGGCTATCCACGGTAGCACATCTCTCTGGGGAGAAATTGTGGTGCCACTCGCCGAGATAATTGATGGAACCCTGAATTCTGTACCGGGGGGCGGTCACCCCCCACCACAGTTGGGCTTAGGACTGGTTGCGCGCGTACTGTACCGCCACGTAAATGAACGCCGCCAGGATACCGAGCACGATTTCGGGCCCGAACACACTGACGAACGCGTCGATGAGCATGTTCATGCTCCAATCGCAGAGACGCCCGAGAACAGCATAAGAACCAACACGCGGTGGTCGACGTTGAGTCTCCTCTGAACCCAGTTTCGTGCGTGATGGAGACTACTGGGTGAGAAGCGCAATAAGACCTAGACCTGCGATGACGCCAAGACCAACGCCCGCGCCTGTCGCAGCGGCGCGACGTGCCTCAGGGTCGTTATGTATCTCGTCAGCTAACGCAGCCCCGACGCGTTTACCCGCCTCTTGACTGAACTCTCGGGCGAGAGTATCCAGAGGATCACTCTGGAACTGCGCTTCGGCGTTCGTCTGTACCGTCGGGACCTTCTGGGGTGATTCTGTTTCAGTCATTGGTTTTAGATGTCTTCAGTTGCGTCTTCGGTTCCACTAAACAACGACCCACTATCGAGAGAGGTATCGTTTTCATCAGTCAAGCCGCCGGACTCTGTCTGTGGGTTACCACTAGTCGAAACCTCTCGTGTTGTTGTCCGCTCAGCAGTCGTCGATTCGTTGAACAGACCCCTAGCAATCTCGGCCGCCGGAGTCTCTTGGTCACGGAACCCCTCCGTCTTGATCACAACCCGAGCGAGGAGACGATCCATCTCATTAGGTGGCTCCCCGTTTCGAGATTTCTCGAGGAGGTGCTCGATGATCTGCTGGTGTTCAGCTAACATCCGCTGCTGAGTCATCTCTCTGATAATCTCCACAGCTTCATCGACCATGTCGGCCTCGTCGAGTGCGGTGAGAACACCAACGGCCGTAGCCCGTGTTTTCTCGACGCGTTCGCGTTTTTCCTCGGATACCCCATCGAGTTGGTCAAGATCGATATCCACATTCTGTTCGACTAGGTCGTCTAGGAAAGCGTCCCACGAAGGTGCACCGTACTCCTCCTTGACGGGTTCGAGCCGGTCCTTCACCTCATTTGAGACGCCGATCGTTGTATCTGCCATCTGTGATTACTATTTGTAGGTATAACTCCCTGAACCTTGGCGTGTGAGTATACCATACCTCAGTATATTCGGTCCAGCCGTCAACCCTGAAAAGGACTCCACGCTTGGTTCAGACTCCTAAGACGAATATAGGCTATTCAGACTAGCGTTACTCTTCAGCAACGATTGGGGTGTAGGTGAGGTCTTCATCGCCACCTCCTGCTCGAGCACTCCCTTCACCGAGGTCGGTGAGATAGTTCTGTGTGTACGCAACCTGTTCGTCCGTCAGGTCGTACAACTCACCCATCAACACATCGACGTCGTCGACGATCGGACGGAGTGACGTCATCCGGAAGCTCGATCCACTAAACCCGTCCTTCATCCGTGACCACAGCGTATCTGCGAGCTCGATAATCTCGTCTTCGTATTCCTCAACCACAGACTCATCGGGCCACGGAAACGCCGATAGTTGCGTCCAATTGTGGTGATGCTGGTTCCCGTACGTCATCCAATAGACGTAGTACAGCGAGGAGTTCAGCACTAAGAACGCCGTCTTCTGCTCCAACTCCGAATCAAAGAACACCGGCTCAACTTCACGTGCCTCGTATAGCTCTTCCATCATCGGGTTGATCCAGTATCCCGCTCCCTCGCGCCGCCATACAGGGTACTCATCCTCTCCGGTTGGGTCCTGTTCGTACTTATCCTCGAAGATGGTGTGAGAGTAGTCTTTCAGCTGTAGCAAGATGTCCCTCTTCATGTTACCGCCAATCTTCGGGAGCAGCGGGCCACCAGAATCGTCACCACCGATTCGGTCTCGGAGGATCAATCCATCAACCGGACTATATTCAAGATTTTCGAAGCGGTGCTGTCTGTTGTCTCGGTTGAACACGGTGAAGTCGCTCGTGTGGATGGTCCCTGGCGTATCTGTGTCCTTCTGTCCCGAAAGGAGCGCAACACGGACCAGGGCGTTCTCGAAGACACCAACCCGTCCCCACATTCCGAAACAGGCCACACGCGCAGGGGCGAGCGTGGACCGGAGCAGGTCGTGGAACTCCTCAAGCGACGATTGATAGATCAGCCGGAGGGTCGTGACGTTCCCGAAGTAGCCATGCTCGCCCGTCAGTTGCAGCTGTCGTTCGACGAACGGCGCCGAGACATCATTCACTGAGCCGGTGAGGTACGGCGCAGTGAACATCTCCTCATTTTGGTTGAGGATGTCGCCGTAGGGCGGGTTGCCGATGACAACATCAAACTCGATCTCGGGGTGCATCCCGTTGGCTTCCTCGAGCGGGAGCAGCTCGGGGAACTCGATGTCCCAGTGCAACGGTTTTCCCGTGATATGGTCGAGGTCGTACCGTGTCGGCTGCCGCTCGATCGCGGCGAAGACGAACCCGCCGTCGAGGAGCTGGCGGAGGTCGCCGACGATGTCTTGGTGTTCTGCGAGCTCGCCACGTGCGCCGCCGGCCTCTTGGATGCGCTCCCCGACGTCGAGTGTTGCGCTCTTGTTCGTGTCCCGCCACTCTTGCCACTCGAACCCGGCATCAGCAAGCAGTTCCTTGTCTCCTTCAGAGAGTGCGATCGTGTCGCCGTCTTCATCCCACCGCTGAGCCTTCACGGACTGTACGGTCGGGTGGAACTCGCCGTCCGGGATCGACGCAACGAGAGCATCGAACTCCTCAACGCCGGTCACTTCCGACTCAAACGTGTGAGTTAGGTTTCGGAGGAACTTTTCATCACGGTCCTTGCGGATCTGCTGTTCGAGTTCCATCACCTCCTGGCGCGTGCCCTTGTTCTCGAACTTGTAGGCACGCCGTTTTTTCGCGAGCGTCGGGAGCCGCTCGTCGATAGCCCCGAACTGT